>Cam_p1__coassemble_1219_pt1 | contig 12637 bp, 7 predicted proteins | sample Cam_p1__metabat2_high_PE_021 | metagenome-assembled genome bin Cam_p1 | reverse complement strand
CTACTATTTGGTAGTGCGCATACAACTGTGGTTAGGTATTGTTATTCTTAAGAATATCAATAAGTTGTTTTGAAATAATGGAGGAAACATCCATTTGCTAAGCGTGACTCAACTAAAATCAAGTGCTATTTAGTTAGTCAGGCTGTGTAAGCCTGCTTATCAGAGGATGTAGTTTAAGTATGAAGAAGATCATTGGTTCTGCTCTTGCAATTGCTGTTGCTTCTCTTTTAATGACTGGCTGTGGTGGCGAGTCCAAGCAAGTAATCCGTCTTTCTCACTCTCAGATTGAGACTCACCCAGACCACTTAGGTGCTTTAGCATTTAAGCAAGTTGTTGAGAGCAAGTTAGGCGATAAGTTTGAGGTTCAAATTTTCCCTAATGCAACTTTAGGCGCTAACGAAAAGGTTCTAGAGTTAATTAAGCAAGGCTCTGTTCAGTACTTAGTAGTATCCACAGCTAACATTGAGTCTTTCGACAAGTTATACGCTATTTTCTCCATCCCATATTTATTCACCTCCGAATCTGCTTTCGAGAAGTTCATTACTGATCCAGCTATCTTAGAGCAATTAAGTGTTAACAGCGCTAAGACTGGTTTCGAGCCTGTTGCCGCCTTTACTGCTGGTACTCGTAACTTCTACTCTAAGACCCCAATTAAGAGCGTAGCTGACTTACAAGGTAAGAAGTTCCGTGTACAAGCTGGCCCTGTAAACGTAGCTATGATGCAAGCTTTCGGCGCTGCTGCTACCCCAATGAGCTTCGGTGAAGTTTACTCCGCTTTACAACAATCAGTTATCGATGGCGCTGAGAACAATGAGCTTGCTTTAACTGACCAGAAGCACGGTGAAATTACCAAGTTCTTCTCTTACGATATGCACCAGATGTGCCCTGACATGTTAGTAGCCTCTAATGCATTCTTAACTAAGTTAAGTGCAGACGAGCGCAAGGTCTTTGACGAGGCCGCTCAGGCTGCTCAAAAGGCTGAGTTTGCTGCATGGCACGACTCTATTGCTAAGGCCAAGGCTAAGGCTCAAGAGATGGGCGTTCAATTCATTGAGGTTGATGTTAACGAGTTCCGTAACAAAGTCTTACCTTTACACGAGCAGATCTTAGGCGAGACTCCAAACCTCAAGAAGTTATATGACGAGGCATCTGCTGCTAACGCTGCTGCTGCCAAGTAATTTTTTTAAGCTTTAAGCTTAATAAGCTAGCTTCTTAATAGGTTTTAGCCGAGCTTGGAAAGCTAGCATTCGGTAGCCATATAATGAGCGTTTTTATATGGCTACCTTAAAAGTAGACTTGCAACAATTAAATAGTAACAACTAATAGCAATCGCCCCTGCCTAATCTTATTTTCTGATTTTTTCTAATTCTGATTTTAAATATAGGTTACGAATTTTCGTAGGCCTAACTTTAGTGCAGCTCAAAATTAGCAAAATCAAAAAAAATTATTAACCTCTAGGGCTTATTTATCAGTTTTTACTAATTATTGGTGTTGTGTTGTTTAAGTTTGAGTGTTTGAAGTTTTACTATCTTTATGGAGCTTATTAATTACTATGGCAATTAGTCTTTAATATGAAAGATAGTAAGGTCAGTATGTGCTCACTAAGAGGAGATCTCTTATGCAGGCTCTGCGCAAAGTGCTCGATAAGTCCATTATGTCATTCTGCGTCTTCTTATTTATGATGATGACTGTCATTGGCTCTTATCAGATTATTACCCGTTATTTCTTTAACTCTCCATCTACCATTTCTGAAGAGTTAATCACCTATAGCTTTACTTGGCTATCTATTTTGTCAGCCTCTTACGTATTTGGTCAGCGTGGCCACCTCTGTATGGCTTTCGTGTATAACAAGTTTACAGGAGCTAAGCGTGTCTATTTAGACATGTTCTCCGAGATATTGGTCATTATTACTGCTGTGCTCTTATTAATCTACGGCGGTTATGTAATGGCAGCACAAAACATGTCTCAGCTTACTGCCTCTTTAGGTGTAAACATGGGTCTTATGTATGCTGTATTGCCTTTATCTGGCGTGATTATCCTTGTTTACGGCATTTTAAATTTTGCAGACATGGTTAAGAAGCTCAAAGATCCAGATCTTGCCTCTTATGGCTTTGAGACTGAAGAGCAGTAATAGGAGAGCAGTACTATGACAATTACCGTTGGCCTAACTATGGCATTAGTCTTGGTTGCCCTATTAGTCTTGGGTGTACCAATTTGTATTTCCATTGCTATTTCCTCTGTATGTGCAGGCGCTGCAGCTCTTGATTTTAATATGATGTTGCAAACTGGCGCTCAAAGAACATTCTCTGGTATTTCCGTATTCACCTTAATTGCAATTCCATTCTTCATCCTTGCAGGTAATATTATGAACCGAGGAGGAATTGCGATACGTCTAATGAACTTTGCACGTTTGTTAGTAGGTAAGGTTCCAGGCTCCTTTGCTCATACCAACACCATGGCTAATATGATGTTCGGTGCTATCTCTGGTTCTGGTGTAGCTGCTGCCTCTGCTATGGGTACCATTATTGGCCCTATCGCTGAAAAGGAAGGCTATTCTAAGAATTACATGGCCGTTATCAATATTGCCTCAGCACCAACTGGTCTTTTAATTCCACCTTCAAACGTTTTAATTACCTACTCCTTAGTATCTGGTGGTACCTCTGTAGCTGCCTTATTCTTAGCTGGCTACGTTCCAGGTATCTTATGGGGCTTAGGCTGTATGATTGTTGGCTTTATTGCTGCTAAGCGTTTAGGTTACAAGGGCGATAGCCAAAAGATTACCTTAGCTTTAGCTACTAAGATTACTATCGAAGCTTTACCATCCTTACTCTTAATTGCTATCGTAATCGGTGGTATTGTTGCTGGTGCATTCACTGCAACTGAGGGTGCTGTAGTAGCTGTAGTTTACTCTTTAATTCTTTCTGTACTCTACAGATCTATTACTTGGGCTGATTTAAAGAAGATCTATGCTGATTCAGCTGCCATGACTGGCATTATCGTGCTCTTGATTGGTGTATCTTCTATCATGTCTTGGGTTATTTCTTTCGTAAATATCCCAGCAGCAGTAGGCGAGCTTTTAAATGGTATTTCCTCCAATAAGATTGTTATCTTACTTATTATTAACATTTTCTTATTGTTTGTTGGTACCTTCCTTGATACTACCCCAGCAATCTTAATTTTCACCCCTATCTTCTTACCTATTGCTATGCAGTGTGGTTTATCCCCTGTAGAGTTCGGTATCGTGATTGTTTACAACTTATGTATCGGTACCATTACCCCTCCAGTAGGTAACATTCTCTTCGTAGGTGTTAAGGTTGCTAAGACCTCAATTGAGAAGGTAATTAAGCCTCTACTTCCTTACTACATTGTAATTATCGCTGTACTATTGTTGTGCACTTATTTCCCTACCGTTTCAAGCTTTATTCCAGAGCTTGCAGGTTATGAGGCAACTTTAAAGTAGTACCCTTTTAACTATCCCTAACGGCCAGTCACAAGTTAGCAAAAGCCAGTGACTGGCTCTTAAACATAGAGCACTAAAATAATCTTAAGTGCTTAACAAAAAACCTTTCCAATACTTACTAAGAAAAGCAAACTAGTTGACAAAATCTGTGTGTGTCTGAGTTTGCTAAGGTCATAACAAGTTATTTTTAACGACTAAGAGCCTTAACTTTTAGTTAATGTTACAGACAGGGAACTTTTATGAAAGCTTTTATGGATCAGGATTTCTTATTAGAAATTGAAACTGCCAAAGAATTATTCCACGATCACGCTGCAAAGATGCCAATTATTGACTATCACTGTCACATCAATCCAGCACAAATCGCTCTTAACCACCAGTTTAAGAACATTACTGAGGCATGGTTAGGTGGCGATCACTATAAGTGGCGTATGATCCGCTCTAATGGTGTTCCAGAGAGCTTAATTACTGGCAAGGAAAGCTCTGATTACGAGAAGTTTGAACAATTTGCTAAGACTTTACCACGTGCCATTGGCAACCCACTTTACCACTGGACTCACCTTGAGTTACAGCGCTATTTTGGCATTACCAAGACCTTAAGCGAGAAGACCTGCAAAGAAATTTGGGAAGAGTGTAACGCTAAGCTTGCTCAAGAGGACTTCCGTGTACAAGGCATTATCAAGCGTTCTAATGTTAAGCTGGTAGCTACCACTGATGATCCAGGTGATAGCTTAGAGTGGCACCAAAAGATTGCCCAAAATCCTTGCTCTTGTGAAGTCGTTCCAGCATGGCGTCCTGATAAGGCCATGAAGATTGAAAATGATGGCTTTAAGGACTATGTAGAGCACATTGCTAAGCTTACCAATCGCACTATCAAGACCTGTGAAGAGTTCTTTGCTGCTTTAGATGAGCGTATGGAGTTCTTTAATCAAATGGGTTGTAAGGCATCTGATCACGGTGTTGATTATGCTTACTGCCGCATTGTTGATCAAGGCGTTTTAGAGCAGATCTTCCAAAAGGGCTTAAATAACGAGTGCTTAACTGAAGACGAGATTGAAGCTTATAAGTCCATGATCTTAATTCACTTAGCTAAGGGTTATGCTAAGTATGGTTGGGTAATGCAAATGCACTATGGTGCTATTCGTGATCCTAACACCAAGATGTTTAAGATCTTAGGCGCTGACACTGGCTTTGATTGCGTTGATAACCGTGCTTGTGCTCGTGGCATCTCTGCTCTTATGAATGCTTTAAATGAGGCTGATGCCTTACCTAAGATGATTTGGTACTCCTTAAACCCATCTGACAATGCCGCTATTGCTACTGCTATTGGTTCTTTCCAAGGTCCAGAGGCTCAAGGTAAGATTCAGCAAGGTTCTGCATGGTGGTTTAATGACACCTATCAGGGCATGGTTGACCAAATGACCTCTCTTGCTAACCTCTCTGTATTAGGCAACTTTGTTGGTATGCTTACTGACTCACGTAGCTTCTTATCTTATACCCGCCACGAGTACTTCCGTCGTATTATGTGTAACTTAATCGGCAACCTCGTTGAAAAGGGCATGTATCCAAAGGATATGGAGTTCTTAGGTCAGATTGTTGAGGACATATCCTTTAACAATACCAATCGCTATTTCAACTTCAACGTTAAATAGCATGCTATGATCCCAGAGATACTAAGCACACCAACTATTACAAGTGCTTTTAGCCACACCCTAAAAGCAAAGCACACACAAGATAGACAATAGCCCTATCTCATCACTTGTTTAGTTAAGAGCTCCTACTTACAACAGCTCTGGGCCCAACCAAAAAAACATCTCCTAAAGCCTACTACCACCTAACCGTAGTAGGCTTTTTTCATGCCCATCCCCCTACAGCGCCAGCTCAATCAAGCGCCGACCTACTCCAGCTCCCGATTACGCTTAAGCTTCTTCTGCGCCCGCACCAGCTTCTTCAGCACAAGTTTATGTTCCATCCTTTACGCCCCACTATTGCAGCAGCTGTAACTACTGACCCTAATCATAAAATTACAGTGAATAGAGAACAAGCTAAGGATATCCATTAACGCCAAGACTTATATGCTAGTGAAAGTTTCATCTAATTTTTGGAAAAACTAAGTTTCGGCACAAAGCTACTAAATCCAAGGTTTTATGCCGAGCGCATTAGCGCTAATTCACAGTTTAATGCATCTTGTTTTTTCAATAATTAGGTGAACATTCCACTAGCTTATTTGAGAAATTAGGCAGAAAAATTAAGCTAAAACTAAGATATCTATGTATAGATTTGCTATCATAATTCTGTAGCTAGTAGTTTCTAGCTTTAACCTTTAGCTGGCATAATTTCGACTTATTTATCTTTCAAGAATTAGCTAATTCAATTCTTACTATTAAATAAGCCTAAAGGATTTAGGAAGATTCATTCTTATGCTTACAGACAAACAACAAAAGGCTGCCGCTGCTGAGTTTGCAGCTAATTGGGAAGGCAAAGGATACGAAAAAGGAGAGTCTCAACCTTTTTGGCTAGACTTGCTTACCAATGTTTTTGGTATTGAACACACCGCCCAATTTATCTCCTTTGAAAACCAAGTTAAGCTATCTAACACTAGTTTTATTGATGGCTTTATCGATAAGACTCATGTTCTTATTGAGCAAAAGAGTCTTGACAAAGATTTGCTTAAGCCTATTAAGCAAAGTGATGGCTCTTCTCTTACTCCATATGAGCAAGCTAGGCGCTATGCCAATGAACTTCCTTACTCTAAAAGACCAAGATGGGTTGTGGTTAGCAACTTCAAGTCATTTTTAGTTTATGACATGGAAAACCCTAGTGGTAAGCCAGAGGAAATCTTACTTAAAGACCTTGCTAAAGATTATAAGCGTCTACAATTTTTAGTTGACGACCATAATGCCAAAATTAAAAAAGAGCTTGAGGTCTCGGTTAAAGCAGGCGACTTAGTGGGATTAATCTACGACAATCTCTTAAAAGAGTACATTAATCCAGAGTCTCCAGAAACTCTCAAAAGCTTAAATGTTTTATGCGTGCGCTTAGTATTCTGTCTGTATGCCGAAGATGCTGGTATCTTGGGCAAGCCTAATATGTTCCATGACTACTTAGCGCCTATTGAGGCATCAAAAATTCGTAAAAGCTTAATTGAATTGTTTGAGGTGCTCAATACTCCTTATGATAAGCGTGATCCTTATATGGAAGCAGAGTTATCAGCTTTCCCATATGTAAATGGCGGTCTCTTTGCCAATGAGAACATTGAGATTCCTAATTTTACAGAGGATCTTAAGACCACCTTATTAAGTAAGGCCAGCGATGATTTTGACTGGAGTGAGATTTCTCCAACTATCTTTGGTGCTATTTTTGAGAGTACCTTAAACCCTGAAACTCGTAGACAAGGAGGCATGCACTATACCTCTATTGAGAATATTCACAAGGTTATTGATCCTTTATTTTTGAATGACCTCAAAGACGAGTTTAAGGCTATTCTTAATACCAAAGCCAATCGCCCTCGCAAGCAAAAGCTATCTGAGTTTAGAGAGAAACTAGCCAGCTTAAGATTCCTTGATCCTGCTTGTGGCTCAGGTAACTTCCTAACCGAAACCTACCTATCTTTAAGACGCTTAGAAAACGAGGCCATTAAAGAAGAGTTTGACTTTAAATCTATGCTTGGTGACTTTAGCAATCCTATTAAAGTAGGCATTCACCAATTCTATGGTATTGAGATCAACGACTTTGCCGTAACTGTTGCTAAAACAGCCCTCTGGATTGCTGAGTCTCAAATGATGGCTGAAACCGAGAAAATCGTACAACGAGATCTCGACTTTTTGCCTCTCAAAAACTACTCGCACATTGTAGAAGGTAATGCTCTACACTTAGATTGGGCTCAAGTCATTGCCCCTTCCGAGCTTAACTTTATTATGGGCAACCCTCCATTTTTGGGTGCCAGAGTTATGTCAAAAGAACAAAAGCAAGATCTACGAGATGTATTTGGTAAAGATTGGAAGAATGTTGGCAATCTTGACTATGTTGCGTGTTGGTACAAGAAAACTTTTGACCTCATAAAAGGCACAACAATTCAAGCAGCCCTTGTATCAACCAATTCTCTCTGCCAAGGCGAATCTGTTGCAAATTTGTGGCAGCCTTTAATAAGTTCTGGATTGGTCATTAATTTTGCACATAGAACCTTTCAATGGGATAGTGAGGCAAGCATAAAAGCTCATGTTCATTGTGTAATTATTGGTTTTAGTACTTTTGACAAAGAATATAAAGCAATTTATAAGTCTAACGGTCAGTTCAATAATGCAAAAAACATTCATCCATATCTAATTGATATGCAAAATGTTTTTATTGCAAATCGATCTACAGCCATTTCTGCTCCTAATAAATTAGTTTATGGAAGTTTTGCTCTAGATGATGAAAACTACACAATAAGCGAGCCAGAATATAATGAGATCATTAACAATGATCCTTCTGTTCTTACTTATATGAAAAGCTTCATAGGTGCTAATGAGCTAATCAAAAATCGTAAAAGATACTGTATATGGTTAAAAGGCGTTTCCCCTGAAGAGATAAGAAAAAACAGGTTTATCTCTGAGCGTGTAAACAACGTAAAACAATGGCGTTTATCCAGTAAAAGAAAAGAAACAGTAGCTGCTGCTGATTTCCCTTATTTATTTGCTGAAATTCGTCAACCAAATTCAGACTATATCGCAATTCCTACAATTTCATCTGAACGCCGCAAGTATTTACCAATTGGATATCTTTCAAAAGATGTAATTGCAAGCAATCAGCTTTATATTATTCCTAATGCAGACTATTATGATTTTGGAGTCCTGATTTCTGTAGTACATATGGCATGGATGCGCACAGTTGCTGGTCGTTTGGAAAGTAGGTATCGCTATAGTGCAGGTGTTGTATACAACAATTTCCCTTGGCCAGAGCCTAATGAGGCGCAAAAGGCTAAGATTGAAAAGACTGCGAAAGGTATTTTAGATGCCCGTGCTCTTTATCCTGATTCATCTTTAGCTGACTTGTATGATGATACTGTAATGCCTATTGAGCTTCGTAAGGCCCACCAGGCTAATGACAAGGCTGTATTGGAGGCCTATGGCTTCCCAACTAAGGACTTTAGTGAGTCTGATATTGTTGCTAAGCTCTTTGAGATGTATGAGGCCTTAATCAAGAAGGAGCAGGATGTGGCTAAAGAAAAGCCACAGAAAGCCAAGCGTACTCGTAAAGCTAAGGATTAAAACCAATACTTGTAATGGTTTGGGCAATCGTGCTCTTAGGTAGCTCCTTTAAATATGCTTGAAGGAGCCATAGGAGCTTAGCTTGGGGCTATAAAACGACAAAAGGCTCAGCATGTTAGGGCTGAGCCTTTTGTAGCTTAAGCTAGCGTAAGCTTACGCTTGGGTGGGGCGCTAACTTTGGGATGGAGGGTTAGCGCTGGCAGGAGTGGTATTTGAGGACTTGGCTAGAGATTTTTCGTTTTCTTTGGCCTTGGCAATATTGGTCAGCATAACGGACTCAATAGTGTTTTCCTCTACCTTTAAGATTTCCAGCTTCCACTTGGTAAGAGCAATTACCTCACCTGCTTGAGGCATTCTTTGTAAGTAATCAAGAATAAAGCCTGCAATAGTATGGTAAGTATCTGAGGTTGGAACGGTAAAGCCAGTTAAGCGTGATACGTCCTTTAAAATAGCACCACCATCAATCTTAAAGACACCAGGGCTCATACGAACTAACTCTGGTACCTCAGTTTGATCTGGCAATTCGCCCGCAATCTCTTCCATGATGTCATGTAAGGTTACGATGCCTTCAAAGTTACCGAACTCATCGAAAACAAAAGCAAAATTTTTCTTAGATTTTCTAAACTCTTCTAAAGCCTTAGTAACTGATACAGTCTCAGGAAGATATAAAGGCTCACGAATCTTACTTTCTAATAAAGCTTCGCTATTGGTTCTATCCATACTTTGAGCTAAAGCGTTAGCTGCTTCTTTAGCCTCTGGAGTGGTATTTTGTCGACTGGAGAGTACCACTACGCCACTATCCATATAGAGCTTAGTAGCTAAGATTTCATCACGCTTTAAGTAGCCTAAAGGCACTTCTCTTTGGTTGTCTTTATAAGCCACCAAACGAGAACTTGGCATAGTCTTTAAGCTTTCAATAATCTCATCAATATTGTCAGAGATATCAACGCAATTAACATCAGTACGAGAGGTCATAACCGCTCTAATAGGTAAAGAGCTAATCTGCAAGACACGAGAGACCATTTCTTTTTCAGTGTTGTTAAACACCTCAGAACCAGTACGAGAAACAATAGCCTCTTTTAAAGTATGTACTTGGTTCTGATTAGAACCTAATAAGCGTAATACTAAGTTAGCGGCAATCTCACGGCTTTGCATTGCAATCTTACCGTTGCCATCACCAAGCTTAAGAGTATTTTTACGAGCGATTTGATTAAAGATTTCCATCAAAATGGAGAAGCCAATAGCAGCGTATAAATAACCCTTAGGTACATGGAAGCCTAAAGCTTCAACAATTAAGCTAAAGCCAATTAACAATAAGAAGCCTAAGCACAGAATAACTAAGGTTGGGTGATGGGATACAAACTCAGTGATAAAGCGTGAAGCCATGGTCATTACTGACATAGCAATAATTACGGCAAACATCATGATAAATACATGATCCACCATGCCCACAGCTGTGATAATAGAATCTAGAGAGAAAACAGCGTCCAAGACCATAATCTGTAAGATTACTAAGTACATGGCAGAGCCAGCAGCTTTAGATACGCTAAGCTCCTCATCAAAGCCCTCGAGCTTAGAGTGCAATTCATGTACAGCCTTGTAGAGCAAGAAGACACCACCTATAAGCAGGATGATATCTCTACCTGTAATACCCTTAGAGCCAATATAAAATAAAGGCTCAATCATGTTCACAATCAACGAGATACAGGCAAGCATTACCAGACGAATGCCCAAGGCTCCAGCTAAACCAATATAGCGGGCCATATCTCTTTGCTTTTCAGGTAGTTTGGCAGTAAGAATGGCAATGAAGACTAGGTTATCAATACCAAGAACAATTTCGATTACGACCAAGGTCAAAAGACCAAGCCATGCGGTAGGATCAGACACCCAAGCCATATCGAACATGACTTGATGCACTGCCGTAGGGTCCATAAATATTTACCTTAATAAGAAAGTTTAGGTATATGGCATTAGAGTTTAAATAAAACAGCAATACCAGCTCTAAACTTAGTGAACAGATTCCAAAATTTAATTTAATTTTCAGCAAAGAAGCAAAAGCTCTTTGCCACCTTATGTAAGATTAATTATCTTACCAAAATTGCTAATAATCATATCTAGAATAGCAAGCTAAAATGAGCTGAAAATTAGCAAAGTATTAGATGCATGTAGCAAGTTAGCAAAATGCTCTAAATAATTGCACAAAAAGGGCCTAATGGCCCTTTATGCAAACAAATCAAAATAAAATTATTACTAGCGCTTTGGTCGAGCACCAAACTCAACCTTGCGGCCCTTGCTCATAGGCTTAGCAGAGGAGCCCTTAGATTGGGAACTCTTAGCTGAGCCCTTGCCACCACGTGATGACTTATCATCACGGCCTTTAGAGCTATAAGAAAGCTTAAAAGCCTTCTTTTCTTTAAAGGCAGCACGGCCATAGCTATTGCCCACTTTAGGATTTAACTTAGCAGTAGCAACAGTAGTTTGCTCTTGGCTCTCATCACGATCTTTCGGACGAGCAGAAACGTTCTTACGCTGCTTATTTAAGCTAGCGCTGACTCGTAATGGAGTAGTAGCATACTCCTCAGGTTTTAAGGCACGTAACAGGGCCTTAGAGCGCAATTGGTTAACCTCAGCTAAGGTTAACTCACGATACTGACCAGACTTCATACGTGGATCTAAATCAAATCCAGCATAAGAAATACGAATCAAGCGGCTTACCTGCAGTCCAACAGCTTCCCACAAGCGGCGTACCTCACGGTTACGACCTTCACGTAAAGAAACATGGAACCAATGGTTTCTATTATCACCACCACGGTACTCAATGGCATCGAACTTACCAATACCATCTTCTAAGAGCACACCATTACGTAATTGCTCTAATTGCTCCTCACTTACATCACCATAAACACGTACAGCATATACACGTTCAATGCCATAACGTGGGTGCATAAGGGCATGGGCTAAGTCACCATCGGTAGTAAATAACAATAAGCCAGAAGTATTTAAATCTAAGCGGCCAACATTAATCCATTTACCAATATCTAAACGAGGTAAGTGGTCAAAAACAGTAGGACGATTTTGTGGGTCAGATAATGATGAAATTTCACCTTCTGGCTTGTAATACATCAAGCAGCGATTCTCAAGCTTGCGGCTCTTTGGAGAGTACACAATCTTGCCATTAATTTTAACGGTGATGTTTTCATCATCGGTACGGAAGCCTAAATTAACTACCTTACCATTAACCTCAACCAAGCCTTCTTCGATCAAAGATTCTAAAGAACGACGAGAACCGATACCTGCATTAGCAAGAAGTTTATGGAGTTTAACTCCACTTACACGCTCATCATCAGTACCATTAATTGCTGCTGCAATCTTAGCCTTTTCGTGACGCTTAGCAGCCTCGGCACGCTCCTTAGTCTTTTTCTCAGCATAGCCTAATGAGCCTTTAGTATCAGAGCTACGAGCAAAACGTGAGTTAGCTGATGATTGGCGAGGGTCTTTGCCTTTTTTAGCACTAGAAGCATCACGCCACTTGCGTGCGCTATCTTTTGCATGTGTTACCTTATTGCGACCCATTCCTGCCTTTTTCTGCATCTTAAAGAATCCCTTCTTGAAAATTGAGCTTGCATCATGCCATTAGAAAATTACTACGCTATTTATCTATAGCGCTCACTCTTATTGACCTTCTAATAGACTAAAGAGTGTCCACTCACCTTATAAAGCTTTAATTAATCATAGGAGCGATCTTAAGCTCCTGTTAGAATCTTAGGTTGAAACTTACCTAAGCTTGGTGGTGCATAAAGATACTAAACAAATTAATGTGTTTCTTGCTTAGTAAAAGAAATGGCAATTAAATCTCCATTATGCCACAGCCATACATTGAAAAGCGGTTTTTAACAAAAAAATATCCTGCCAGTCCCATAAATAGCGCCTT
>Cam_p1__coassemble_1206_pt1 | contig 12852 bp, 7 predicted proteins | sample Cam_p1__metabat2_high_PE_021 | metagenome-assembled genome bin Cam_p1 | reverse complement strand
GTATTAGACACTGATATTTTTTAATAACGCGTTATCTTAATTTCAACGAGCTACAGAAAAGAGCTAGCTTTCCTTTAACATCAGCAAAGAAGAGGATCTATTTAAAGATCAAAAGTTATGAAACTAAAAGTCATTCATTAACCAAAATAATGAAAGTTTTAGCTTTACGATTAAAGTGCCCCATTTTAGCATTTTTTTAACAATAAGAGATCAAAAATTTTACTCTCAGATGCTGATTTTTACTGATTCTTGTTATTTATCTTGTTTTCTGGCGTAAACTTGGCACAAAATTTCTATTGATGGCAAATTTAACTAAGATACTGATCGAGTTTATAGGGAAAATAGGACTTTTTAGCTTTGATAGATTGATGGCAAAGAGAGTGTTTTAACTATCTTTTATTAAAGAACTTATTAAAGTAAGTTAATAATTACTGATCAGCCATATGTGTGCACCTAATAATCAAAAGCTAACAAATATAAATAAATAATAAGTTAAAAACCTTGATTTTGTGACTTGCAACACTGTAAAATGTGCATTTCAGTAAGTTTGGCCCCTACTGTTAGTAGGTGTTGTCTCAAACCTACTCCAGATTTTTCTCAAGGATCAGTAGATTAACTAACTTAAGGTATATTTACTGATCCTTGACTGTGTCTAGTAATAGAAACTCTATCACTAGACACACTATGAACTTAGCTGAATGCTGTTAAGCATCCAGTGCCAAGCCTCTTCACCGACGCTTTTAGTGGTAATCAGTTAACTGATGTGCTTAAGCTTATATTTAGGTGTTCTGCGCTTGGGTTGCACACCTTATATAAGGCATGTCTTTACACGAGACTATGCCATCCTTTGGAGAAATAGTTAAATGAAGCGTACTTTTCAGCCAAACGTTTTAAAGCGTAAGCGCACCCATGGTTTCCGTAAGCGTATGCGCACTGCTGATGGCCGTAAGGTTCTTTCACGTCGTCGTGCTAAGGGCCGCAAGCGTTTAAGCGTTTAATTTGAAATAAATGCCTAATTTATCATTTCCTCGCGAGTTAAGACTTCTTACTAGCGAGGAATATAACCAGGTATTTAAAAAGCCCGTGCGTGTTGGTGCTAAAGGTATACTTATTCTTGCTTGCAAGAATGAGTCCGACACCCCACGTCTCGGGCTAATTGTGCCTAAAAAGGTCTTAAAACGTGCTGTTTGGCGTAATCGCGTCAAGCGCTTAGTTAGAGAATCTTTTAGGCTCTCCCAAGATTCCCTTCCTAATGTAGATCTGGTCTTTTTAGCTCGACCAGGTATTGGTGACATTAGTAATCACGATATTAGTTCAACTTTAGATAGGCTATGGGCTCAAATCTCTCGCCAGTTGGGCAATCGGCGATCTTAATGATCCGCACCTACCAAAAACTTCTAAGTCCATTATTAGGTCAGCATTGTCGTTTTTATCCAAGCTGCTCGCAATATACCTTAGAGGCCATTCAAGAATGGGGTCTTGTTAAGGGCATGTGGCTCGGCACAAAACGTATTAGTCGATGCCATCCCTTAAACGAAGGTGGTATTGATCCAGTACCTAAAAAGTCTGACTTTGATAGCCACCTTAACAAAGTTTCCCAAGACAATAGCGAAAACAACCAATCCTTAAAGGATGTAACGTCTGATCAAAACTTACCAAAGTAAGTCTTTACTTTGTAGTAAGTGTATGCCTGTTCTTTTTCCTCTACTAACCAAAGATATGTGATCTTTATCGTTAAAAGTAGAGTGCAAAATGAAAAAACGCAGACAATGCTCAGGTATAATAGACGGCACTTTTTCTGGCACGCAAAACCTACTAGCAACTACTTATCCTTATAGGTGCTATCAGGCTTTGTAAACAGTAAAATAGCTTAGTTTGGGGCAATGGTATTAGTCACTAATACAAAAAGTTGCATTAACATCTTGCCAAGGCAAGGTAGGCACCTTTTTTTATTTGCTGTCTAAACAAGGTTAACCTTAAGTTCTATATTTAGAGCAATAAATAAGTCTCTTAAGCGTAAGTTAAAAGAGTTTTAGTACTTATGCGGCATTTATTTTAGGAACTGTACCTAAATGCAATTTAGTGTACTTAAGCTAATTAAAATTGCTGGAACTGAACTTAAACCTATCTTATATAACTTATGGTACTGAGCTTATTAAGTTTTATCTTAGGCTACTTAAGACCTGACTTTGATTTAGCATGTGCAAATATAATGAGCTGTTTCCTTTCCTAATGGATGGCAGCCATCTTTGATAAATTTTGGTGATTTGTTTACGGCTACTGAAAAGATCTTTATTACTAAGATCACCTAAGTTAGCCTTAGTTTGAACTTTTTGAAGTTAAAAACGACGTTCGCCACCTATTATTGCCTTGAGAGTTACTAAAGCTATTGGTTTAGTAATGCTCAAGAAAAACTGTCTTTTTTACAACTAATTCTGTCATCAAAACAATTTTTTGTTTTAGTTGATGGTGTTCTAGTGGTAACTAAAGACGGTGTGACATATTAAGAAGCTCAAACTTCTTACCAAGCAAAACTTATCTAACCGAATTTAGAAAGGAGGAGGCTGCGAATCCCATTCGATTTACTTCGACTGTCCTCTCGCGGCGTGATTATGGAACAACAAAGAAACATACTTTTTATTCTCTTTTTAACTTTAACCCTCTTCATTTACTGGGGTTGGGAAAGAGATAAGATCACCATGGAGCAGCAAGCTCAAATGCATGCTCAGCGAATTGAGCAAGTTGCCGCTGCTGAAAGCACTAAGGGTTCTGTAGGTAAACTCATTACTTTAAGTAATGACACCTTAAAGCTCTCTATTTCCTCTATTGGTGGTGACGTAGTTGATGCTAAGCTCTTAAAGGTTATGCAAGAGCTAAACAAGGATGATCCATTCCATCTTTTAATGAATGATCCTCTCTTTGTTTATATGTCTCAATCAGGCCTTATTGGTGCCAACGGCCCAGACTCTAAAGCCCGTCCTACCTATACCTCTAGCGCTAACAGCTATGAGATGAAGGAAGGCGAGGATAGCGTAAGTGCTGTTTTACAATTTAGCCAAAACGGTGTGGACTATACCAAGACCTATACCTTAAAGCGTGGTTCTTATGTAGTTGATGTTAAGTACGATGTAGTTAACAATACTGATAAGCCACTCTCTATGGCATTCTATGGTCAGTTAAAGCAAACTGTTGATGCTAGCTTACAAGAGCAACCAGGCGGCGCTATGATGGTGGCTGGTGCTTATCGTGGCACTGCATACTCCACTGCTGAGACTCGCTATGAAAAGAACACTCTTCAGGATTTAGTTGACCTTTCTTTAGAAAAGGCACCTATTAGTGTAAAAACTACTGGTGGTTGGGTTGCAATGATTCAACACTACTTCGTTTCTGCATGGATCGGTGATACCACTGAGGGTGTACAAAACGTAGTATTCTCTAATGCCTCTAAGGATGGCAGCGAAGCTATTATCGGTATTCGTACCGAGCCTACTACTATTGATGCTCACTCTAGCCATGAGTTTAAGTCTTCAATGTGGGTAGGCCCTAAGAGCCAAGATGAAATGGAAAAGGTAGCTCCAAACCTTGACCTTACCGTTGACTATGGTTGGTTATGGTTCATCTCCATTCCATTATTTAAGATTCTTGAGTTCATCCATAGCTTTGTTGGTAACTGGGGCTTCTCCATTATTATCTTAACCTTGATTGTACGTGGTGTATTATTCCCACTTACCAAGAGCCAATATACTTCTATGGCAAAGATGCGCTTATTAGCTCCAAAAATGCAAGAGCTTCGTGAGCGCTTTGGCGATGACCGCCAAAAGCTTGGTCAAGAGACCATGCGTCTTTATAAGAATGAGAAGGTTAACCCATTAGGAGGTTGTTTCCCATTATTAATCCAGATGCCAATCTTTATTGCATTGTACTGGACCTTAATGGAGTCTACTGAGTTACGTCATGCACCATTTATTTTATGGATTGACGATTTATCAGTACATGATCCTTATTTTGTGACCCCTATTCTGTATGGTATTTCCATGTACTTCATCCAGAAGATGTCACCAACCCCTACAACAGATCCATTACAGAAGAAGATCTTTATGGCAATGCCATTAGTCTTTACCTTCATGTTCTGTACCTTCCCAGCAGGCTTAACCGTCTACTGGTTAATTTCTAACATCTTTACTATCTTCCAACAAGTGATTATTTACAGATCATTAGAGAAGAAGGGTCTTCACGTAAAGAACGTCCCTACTAAGTAAAGTTTAGCTAGAAACAAACAAGAAGCCTCAAGCATTGATAGACACCATAATAGGTAATCTCAATCTTGAGGCTTTTTTATTAATTTGTTTAGAAAAATTAAAAGGTGGCTTTATGGCAGACTCTACTGACTCAATTGCAGCTATTGCTACGGCCCCTGGACGTGGTGGCATTGCTATCATTCGTATTTCAGGACCATTAGCCTTATACGTTGCAAGCAAGCTTACTAAAAAAGAAAATACTACTGACGCTCAAGACGGCTCTGAGGTTTTCCCTTTTAAGCCTCGTTATGCTTACTTTAGTAAGTTTTACGATGGTGATGAGGTTATTGATGAGGGTGTTTTACTTTATTTTAAAGGCCCACACTCTTATACAGGCGAAGATGTTATAGAAATTCAAGGCCATGGTGGAAATATCGTTCCTCAAAGAGTGCTAAGCGCCGTTCTTAAATTTAAAGGCGTAAGACAAGCTGAGCCTGGAGAATTTACTAGACGAGCTTTTCTCAATGGTCGTATGGATTTAACAGCAGCAGAAGCAGTTGAAGACTTAATCTCAGCAGGCTCTGAGAGTGCTGCCAAAGCCGCTTTAGCCTCTTTAAGCGGAGCCTTTGCTAATCGTTTAGATGAACTTACCCAGAAACTTACCAACTTTAGAGTAAGAATTGAGGCTTGCTTGGACTTTCCTGAGGAGCATGAGGACTTCTTTGACTCTGGTAAGGCCAATGATGAACTCAAAGAACTATTAAGCTTAGCCCAACAAGCCCAAACTATTGCTAATCAAGGCGTAAAGCTTAATGAAGGCGCACGTATTGTTCTAGCAGGACAGCCAAACGCAGGTAAATCATCTTTACTAAATGCTCTTGCTGGAGCTGATAGAGCTATTGTTACTAATATTCCAGGAACCACTAGAGATGTTTTAACCGTCAACATCGAAATTGGAGGCATTCCTGTAACTATTACTGATACCGCTGGTATTAGAGATACACCATCAGATGAAATTGAGGCTATTGGCATTCAAAAAGCTCTTGATGAGCTTAAGCAGGCTGATTTAATTTTACTTATGATTGATAGCTCTAAAGAAGCTTATGACGCTTTAGAAGCCCTCAATCATATTAAAAAGGTCTTTGATAATCCAAAGAACATACTAGTAGTTAAATCAAAGCAAGATCTACCTCCTAACGAGCAGACCCAACAGCTGTTAAATAGCGAGCCATTAAACCAATACCCACAAATTAGTACTTCTACTAAGCAAGATGGTGGTTTAGATGTATTACGCACTAAGCTTCAAGAAATACTCGGTATTATTCCATCCGAGGGCGTATTCTCAGCTCGTCGCCGTCATTTATCAGAGCTACAAGAAAGCTATCTTGCTATACAAAGAGCTATTCAGATGCTAGAGCTAGGCGATCTTGTTCTTACCGCAAGAGAAATTACCTTAGCTCAAAATCATTTAGGAACCATTACTGGAAAGGTAACCTCAGATGATATTTTAGGCATCATTTTTTCCACATTTTGTATTGGAAAATAGTTATTTATCTTTTAAGACTAAGCGCACGAAAGTGCGCTTTTTTTTAATAAACTATTGGCTATCTCATAGTTAGATACTATGATTTTAATGTTATTTGCTTATTAATTGATGGGACTATTATGAAAGATCAACAGCAGTTGCCTCTTACAGGTCTTGGTTTTTTAAAGAATATTTTTGAACCATCAGCCAATGAATTAGCATCAACCTTATTTGCCATTGATCTCTTTCCTTATTATTTTCAGAATGCTCCTGAGGATGATTATGAAGGTAATGGCCTATTCTTTAGCAAAGCTAACTTGCCAGCCTTTTTAGCTAACTCTAATAATATGGAAAACAATAATGACCATTATTGTTTACGTATTTTCTTTCCTCAAATTACCAGTAATGAGCAATGGCAAAGTAAACTCAATAGCTTAGGACAAGTAGTCAAGTTTACCTTGTTTAGTCCCCTTTCAATTGCAAGTAATAATACTGATAATCAGGATGTTATTCTTAATTGCTTTTGTTATGAAGATAGGATTAGCAATCCTTTTGGTGATATTAACCTTAGCCCACTTAACGTTAATGAGTTTTATCAGGTATTTCATACTGCCCAAAATTACAACGAAATCATAAGCTGCAAGAAGTTAAGTTTAAGCTCTTTAGACCAGCCTTTGCTTACCGATAAAATCCTGCTTGCAGTCGATGATAAACTCATTGGTCCTTTGCACTACAAAATTAATAACAATGACCTCGAGCTCTTTGCCAACGAAGCTTGCGATTACTTTATTTATGTTTACCAATATAGCGAACTTAAAAAGCACCTATTAGCCATTAAAGACTTTAAGCTCATGTATGTTAAAGCTTTTAATGAAAATGTATCGGATAAAGATAAAACTGATTTTATTAATTTTGAGCAACTCTCAAAACTCATTTCCCAAGATCTATTTACCTATTTTGAGCTAACAGAAAAGGATCAATCTAACATCCTAGAACTTTGTAAAAAGCTCTATGCTAATCCTTCTTACTTGCATGATGAGCGTATTTATAAGTTTGCCGATTATTTAAAAAAATTCTTTGTAAATAAAGACAATTTACTCAAAGCTATTGATGATTTTCTAGATAATCCCCATATCAAAGCCAAGCTATTAAATAGTATTTTGGATATTGAGCATGATGAACTTGTTAACCAGCTCACCCCAGCCAACCTCATTGCCTTTGAGCAAAAGCTTTACAATCAACTGCTCGCAAAGTGCACCTCTAATGCCGATGTCCAAAATAAGTGGCTGGAATCACGCATTGATTTAAAAAACATAAACTATAAATTACAACAGCCCTTTTATAATTTTTTAGAAGATCCAGCCACTTTTAACCATATTCAGAACCTTATAAAACAAGGCTCTTTGCTTAACGAGCAAATAGAAAAAGACTACAATGCTTTTACCGAACTTAACTCAAATAGCCAAGCTGACGCACTCCAACACGAGCCTCAAGACGAGCCTCAAGACGAGCACCAAGACGAGCACCAAGAGCGAGTAAACGCCCTTGTATGTTCTCTTGCCTCAAAAATTAATATAGCTGCCTTATACTTAGGCTTTATTAATGACATTTTGGGGTTATTACGCTCCATTGAACAAACTATTGATCATAGTGAGAATCTTAAGTTAGCCATTTTAAGACTCTCTAAGATCAGCATGCTTTTAAATAATTGCTATGCAACTATTATTGCTGACACTAATTTCACTTCAAAATTAAAGCAACAAGCTCAACTTATGGGCAGTCATCAAGGCTGTAACTCAGACAACACTTACTATAGTCATGTTTTTAGCGCTTTTAACTCTATTAGTGCCTTAACATACTTACACCCAACTCAACTTACTCTCTTCAAGAGCTATCTGGAGAAGAAACAAGCTAATGTTTATGAAGCTAAACTTAAAGAGGATAATTACAAGTCTTATCAGCAACAAGAATTTAATCAGCTTTTATTAGGCCGTATTGCTCAAAGAGATCAGCTACAAGTTAGCATTGAACAATCTAAAATAGAGCTTTTAAATTTAAAGGCGCAATTAAGCAATGCTCGTAATGAGTATCAGCAGCAATTAGCACAAATTACCGAACTGTCCAAAGCTAGTAAGAGTACTAATAATCAAGTAGCCATCAGTAACGATACCAATGCACAAAATAGCGTAAATAAGCCAATCTACTTAGCTAACGATATGCTAAAGCATAATCATATTTATATTGATGGTCAGCAAATTATTGAACGAGTCCACTCTTTCATTAAAAGCAGTGGCTATAAGAACTTTGGTATAAATGATACTGCCAATATTTTATTGTGTATCACCCAAGGCTTTATTACCACTCTATCAGGCAGACCAGGCTGTGGTAAAACCTCATTATGTCGCTTATTGGCTCAATCCTTAGGTTTAGCTCATAACTTAAATAGTTATGATGTAAACAACTCTCCTTATGAGCGTTTTACTGAGGTTTCTGTAGAAAAAGACTGGAGATCAGTTAAAGATTTTGTTGGCTACTACAACCCTATTAGCAAAAAACTAGAGCCAAGTAATGTACTAGCATTCAATGCTTTTAAACAGCTTAATGATGAAGCCTTATATCTTATGCACAGCTCAAAAGGCGTAGATCATACCTACCCTTATCTCATGTTGTTGGATGAAGCTAACTTAAGCCCCTTAGAGTATTACTGGTCTCCTCTATTTAGCGCTTGCGATCTGGATGCTAATCATAGAGCCTATTTAAACTTGGGTGGTGATCATAAGTTTATATTGCCACAACAATTACGCTTTATTACCACCATCAACAATGACCATACTACTGAGCCATTATCAGAGCGCTTTATTGATCGTAGCTTTATTATTACTTTAGGCCTTAATAAAACTGCCGACGAACAAGAGCGCAGAGCCAATCAATATAGTGATGACCAGAGTACCATTACTTATGAACAGCTGATAAGTGCCTTTAATAGCACTACTAATAGTAACAATAGCTCACTTAATCTATGTGAGAGCAATGACCTGGCTACAGCAAAATGGCAAGCCATTTGTGAGTTATTTAGCCAAGAAAAACTGCTCATGCCTTTATCTGAACGCTCTTGCAACATGCTAAAGCGCTATTGTGCTAATGCTATTTATTACATGAATAGCACCAGCTCTGATAAATCTTTAATGGTGCTTGACTATGCTCTTGCCCAAAAGATCTTACCTACCATAAAGGGCTCTACTCAGCAGTATCAAGCTTTGATAGAAGAGCTATTAAGATTGTGCCCATATGAAAGTATGCCTTTGAGTCATACCCATCTACAACGTATGTATCAGCAAGGTATGGAAAGCATGTTTTATCAGTTCTTTTCGTTTTAATTAACTTTTGGTGCTTAAAGGAAATTACATGTATAGTGCTGAATTAACTCTAATCAACAAGAGCAAGTACCATAGTACTACCAGTACTATTCCTTTAAGCACTGAGCTTTCAGCTTTAAAAGCCATCAATAATGATGGCATCAACTATGGTGTTTATGAAAGCGACGATTACGAGATAGCATTAAAGCTTAGCGATAACCTTCTTGAGGAAAACATTAATAGCATTAATTTAACCATCAATGGTTTTGATATTGGGCAGTTTATCTTATCTGCACACCACCACAGCCAAGGTTATTACTGGAGCGGAAATACTAAATACCCACGACTAAAAGACAAGCCATTTTTCTTGTTTTACGACCAGATAACAATAGGCATACAGATCGTTGTCAATGATTGGAAGACTCTATCCTTATTAAGCCCTAATATTCTTTGTCAAAGCTCGATAACACAGCATCAACATCATATCCAAGCTATGATTGAGAGCCTGACAGATAATGCTTGTAGTGACATTATTGCTTTAATGTTCCCCCAAGAGCTCAATAAAGATCGTACTTCATCTTTAACTATCAAAAGCTTTAATAAACTTATTGGCAAGGTAGTCACTTGTTATAAAAGTAATTTCATACCTTTTACAAGTCAGGCTAAATATAGCTACGAGCCTATCTTAGAACCAACATCCCCTAATCATCTAAGAACGATAAGCCCTATTAGCTTTCAATACTTAGCTCAAGATCCTTGCTATACCCCAAGTAATCAAACCGTATCTAAGAGAATTCCTGCTGTTTGCAAAATAAAGAATTTTAAAATTAAGGAGAATATACAAATATGTATATTCTTAGCTCAGGTATTACAAGATGCCATCAATATCCATAATGAGTTAGCCTGTCTTATAAAAGACAAAATGAGAGCAAACTCATTTAGATCTCATCAATTACAATTTCCGCTAGAGAAGCTTAACTATGAGAACTTAAGCAGTGATCTTGACTTATTGTACGAGCAAATTATTAAGCTCAAACAAGTTAAAAACCAATATGGAAAACTGTTTGGCTTTAACTCCCATGATAAAGCCTTAAAGGAGGGTCGTTTTGCTTCTCTTCCTCCAAGCAGCAATGTATATCAACAAATAGCCCCATACCATCATGTTTACTCATGTATGAAAGACTACTTTGAACATGAAAGTTGTAATCTTAATAAGGAGCGCCTCATATTAGAGGCCAAAACCTTAGACAGCTTATTTGAGTACTACTGCCTATATTGTCTGATTAACATGCTAATTAGCCATGGTTTTACCCCAGATAACAACCAGAGGCCAATTAACTACCAATACCGTGTAAATCTAGCTAGAAATACTGAAGTGAAAAAGGTTGCTAATACTTATTTTTTCAGCAAACCACCTTATTCTATAACTTTGTATTATCAGCCCATTGTGTCTGGCTCCTATATCGAAAACCACAATATGTTGTTTAGAATGGATCAGAATAACTCATACAGCAGCATTGATACCCAAGATGCTGACTTTAACTTCTATAACCCTGATTTTGTCTTAAAAATAGCCTCGTCAGAGATCTGTGAATACCTTATTTTTGACGCTAAATACTCTACAGGCGATACCATTATCAAAACTCATATTAATAATCTTATAGAGAAGTATTGCTTAAACATAGCAAGCATCTCCTTAAAACAGTTAAGCCCAGAGCAACAACAAAGCCTAGACCAAAAAGAGCTGTCTTTATACGATTTATGTGGTTTAGCCATAGGTACTAAGCCTCCTAAAATGATGTACGCCTTACAAGGTAAAAGTATGATTAACGAAAGATATCATGATCTTAACAACCATGTTTGGCACTACCATCAATCACCTATAGCTCAGTTAATAGCGCCTCCAACTAAAATAGGAGTCATCGAACTTAACAGCTCAAATAATAATGAAGAGCTCTTATGGGAAGAGATTTGCTCAGCACTGCCAGCACTCAAAGAAATACCTTAGCCATATAAGACTTATATAATTAGCTGTTTTGTATCTATATAATAAATTTTTCCCTCAAGAAACATGATATTTAAAAGATTTGTTTACAGTGCTAGATATAACAAACTTTTAAAACATTGCCCTTTATATCTGATTAAGCATAGCTAAAAGCCTGGTTTTAGCCCTTATTTGTGGTTAAACGAGTGTTTTAAGCTACTAAAACGCCTCAAAATATCAGTAAAAGCTGCTAATATCGGCCTATTAACCTAAAGAACCTGCTACTTAAGCCTAAGCTCTAAGGACTCTAACGTTTGGTTAAAAATCAGCAAAAAAGCTGATTTGTATCTATATAATAAATTTTTCCCACAAGAAAGACGATATTTAAAAGATTTATTTGCAGTGCTAGATATAGCAAAGTTTAAAAGTTTGCCCATTTTGCACGATTGAAGAGAGCTAAAAGCATTGGTTTAGCCCCTAATTTGTTGTTAAACAGGTGCTTTAAGCCACCAGAGCTCCTCAAAATAGCAGTAAAAGCTGCGAATATCGACCTATTAACCTAAAGAACCTGCTACTTAAGCCTAAGCTCTAAGGATTCTAACGTTTGGTTAAAAATCACCAAAAAAGATGATTTGTATCTATATAATAAATTTTTTCCACAAGAAAGCCGATATTTAAGAGATTTACTTACAGCACTAGATATAACAAACTTTAAAAAGTTGCCCTTTTGTACGATTGAGGCGAGATAAAATCATGGGATTAGCCCCTAATTTGTGGTTAAACAGGTTCTTTAAGCCACCAGAGCTCCTCAAAATAGCAGTAAAAGCTGCGAATATCGGCCTATTAACCTAAAGAACCTGCTACTTAAGCCTAAGCTCTAAGGACTCTAACGTTTGGTTAAAAATCACCAAAAAAGCTGTTTTATATCTATATAAGAAACTTTTCCCACAGGAAACACGATATTTAAAAGATTTATTTACAGTGCTAGATATAGCGAACTTTAAAAGTTTATACTTTTTGTATGATTCAAGTGAGCTATAAGCCTGGGGTTAGCCCTTATTTGTGGTTAAACAGGTGCTTTAAGCCAGCCGAACTCCTCAAAATAGCAGTAAATATGCAGCTAAGAAGTGCTTTTTCAACCAAAATTCATAAAACTAGCCTAAGCGAGAGCTTAAGTCTTAGCTTTAGTTAAAAATTACTAAAAAAGCTGATTTGTATCTATATAATAAATTTTTCCCACAAGAAAGCCGATATTTAAAAGATTTATTTGCAGTGCTAGATATAGCAAACTTTAAAAGTTTGCCCATTTTGTATGATTGAGGTGAGCTAAAAGACTGGGTTTAGTCCCTAATTTGTAGTTAAACAGGTGCTTTAAGCCACCAGAGCTCCTCAAAATAGCAGTAAATATGCAGCTAATAAGTGCTTTTTCAACCAAAAGTCATAAAACTAGACTAAGTGAGAGCTTAAGTCATAGCTTTAGTTAAAAATTACTAAAATATCTGTTTTATATCTATATAAGAAACTTTTCCCACAAGAAAGACGATATTTAAAAGATTTATTTGCAGTGCTAGATATGACAAACTTTAAAAGTTTGCCCATTTTGTATGATTGAGGAGAGCTAAAAGCCTGGGTTTAGCCCCTAATTTGTAGTTAAACAGGTGCTTTAAGCCACCAGAACTCCTCAAAATAGCAGTAAAAGCTGCGAATAAGGGCCTATTAACCTAAAAAACCTGCTGCTTAAGTCTAAAC
>Cam_p1__coassemble_1126_pt1 | contig 14140 bp, 8 predicted proteins | sample Cam_p1__metabat2_high_PE_021 | metagenome-assembled genome bin Cam_p1 | reverse complement strand
ATTCTCTCTTATGATCAGCATGAGCTAATAAAACTAGCTTTGCAATAATATAAGTTTGCCCCCCACAAGTTTAAAAAAAATAAGCCTTAAACCATTGATGGATAAGGCTTTATCTAGAGTTTAACTCCTAAACATAGGTTATAGGGCAAAAAAAAGCCCAGTTGCAAAGAACTGGGCTTGATATGATAGATAAATTTTCTAAGAAAAAAGCTTTGCTAAGAGTCTCAAGTATATAAGTTAATGTCTTTTAAGGCCCTTAGCTCAGCCACGCCTATATTAACTTTTTTAGTACAAGACTAAGTGCACTTGAGTAGAGCCGTGTACACCAAAGACAGTTACTAATTCAACGTCTGAGGTGCGAGATGGGCCTGCAATAAATAAGACATTAGTTGGCAGACGCTCATATTCGCTTTTTACTTTATGTAAAGCATCAACTAAGCTTTTTACAACACGCTCTTTTTTTAGCAACATAATGCAAGTTGGGGTTACCAAAGAGAGCATACGTGGTTGGTTTTGCGTTGAGACCACGCAGGCTACACCATGAGAGGCAACACCAGCAAAGGCATTGATAATAGAGAAGTCGGTATTAAATACCTGATCTCTAATATCCTCAATGGCAGTATCAAAGCATAGAGCTGAGGTCTTATTGATCTTGTTAAGATCTAAACCTAAGTCTTTTGGGTAAACTAAGGTTTTAGCATCAATCTCTTTAGTAATAGCATTGATGGTGTCGTAAAGCTCACTTTCCTTGATGTCATGAACCACAAACTTGTTATTAGTCATGTTGGTTTTCATGTTCTCAATTAGATCTTCTTGCATTTTGATATGCACTACAGGATCTTGAGTTTCAACACGACAAAAATCAGGCTTTTTATAGCCCTCACTAACACGCTTTAGGATCTCTTCACGGCTACGCTTGGAAATTTGCTCAATTACATCATTCATACTTTACACCCTCAATCTTTTGAACTTTCTTATAGAAGTTGCCTGATACATCTGGTAACTGCTTATAGGCATCCCAGTCCTTAGCTACAGGTATAGCTGGGGCAAAAGCTTTTACTACAGGGTTTACAATATGAGCCTGGGCAAAGGCTTGTTTCCAAATAGTGCCATTGGTTGCGGCTTTGGCAAAGAGCTTAAAGGCAATTTGCTCACTGGTGCTTGGCTTAACATTTTGTGAGCCAGTAATTTGTCCTTCACCTTGGCCAACCTTATAGGAGCGCAACTCTCTAATTAAGTCAGCTAGAGGGATCTTTTCTGGACAAACCTCAGAGCAGCGACCGCATTGTGAACAGAATGATAAAACATCACCTGTAACATCTAAGCCGAAGAGATTAGGGGAGATAACCTCACCAATAGGGCCAGGATAAGTGGTGCGATAAGAGTGACCACCAATCTTGTCATATACTGGGCAGAAGTTCATGCAAGCACCACAACGAATACAACGTAAGGCCTCGTAGAAGTCCTTATTTTGAAGCATGGAGCTACGGTTATGATCAAAGATCACAATATGCATTTGGCGTGGGCCATCTTTATCGCCTTCTTGGCGTGGACCAGTAATGATATTGTTGTAAGCTGGAATAAATTGGCCTGTGGCTGATGGAGTCAATAAATGTACTAAAGTAGCAGCATCTTCAAAAGTTTCTACAATTTTCTCGATACCACAAATAGCTACATGAATATCAGGAGCAGTGGTACACATACGACCATTGCCTTCATTTTCAATCAGCCAAATTGCTCCTTCTTTGGAGATAGCAAAGTTAACTCCAGAGATACCCATCTTAAGATGTTGGAATTCATCTCTTAAGTGGCCACGTGCAATAGAGTTAAGCTTTTCAATATCGGACTCTAATGGAGCATTTAATTTATCGTGGAAAATTTGTCCTACTTCGTAACGATTACGATGAATAGCAGGTACTACAATGTGTAAAGGTGGCTCGTCATTAAGCTGTAAGATAAGTTCACCTAAGTCACTCTCTTCAGCTTTAAGGCCCTTTTCTTTGAGGTAGTGGTTTAAACCAATTTCCTCAGAGGCCATGGACTTACCTTTAAGAACTTTGTCCACATTATTATCTTTCATAATTTGATAGATAATTTCGCAAGCATCTTTGTCGGTACTTGCAAAGTGAACCTGAATGCCATTTTTAGTAGCATTCTTTTCAAATTCTTCAATGCGCTCTTGTAAGGACATTAAGGCATTGTTTTTAACTTGGCGTGCTCTATCTCTAAGACCCTGCCAATTGTCAAACTTGTTTTCAATGAGGTTTAAGCGATTGCCTTGTAAGGTATGCATGGCCTTAGTAAGGTTTTCACGCATTTGGCCATCATTAAGCTTTTGACTAACAATAGTCTTATGAGGAATCGATGCTAAATCCATAATTAAAGCTCCTCACCTGTTACACGTTTTAAGATAAAGTCGTAAATGTTCATGACTTTAATATCAGTAATGCCCTTACGAGCTAAAGCGCCAGAAATATTTAAAATACAGCCATTATCACCAGCTAACACTACCTTACAGCCAGTTTCTTGAATATGCTTAATCTTTTCTGAAACAATAGCATTGGAAATTTCAGGCTCTTTGATAGAGAAGGTACCACCAAAGCCGCAGCACTCTTCTTCATAAGGAATATCAACTAAAGTTACATTCTGTAACTGACGTATGAGTGACTTTTGGGTTGGGATACACTCTTGAACACGTAAAGAGTGACAAGAAACGTGGAAGGTTACCTTAATAGGCTGACCTTTATCCTCAAATTTAGCTTGTAGTACTTGGTCTAAGTATTCAGACTCATCATAAATACGAGATGCAAAACGTTCTACGCTGTCACGTACCTCTTGAGAATCGTCTTTAAAGAGAAGTTTGTAATCGTGGCTCATCATGCCAGCGCAAGAGCCTGCTGGAATAACAATTGGGTAGTTGTTATCGCCAAAGAGAGCCATATTATAAAAAGCAATTTCTTTGGCTTCTTTTGTATAGCCTGAGTTGAATGCAGGCTGACCGCAACAAGTTTGTTTTTTCTTAAAAATGATCTTTGCGCCATACATCTGCATTAATTTAATAGAGCTAATGACACTGTCTTGAAGCGCAGTGGAGCCCATACAAGTCGCAAAGAAATTAACGTTGTGATCCATGCGGAAACCATCCTAACGTATTTAAATCAGATCTAAACACCAAATATTTGTGAAAAAGAAATTTTAACTAATGTCTCCTAAGCACAGCTGACTATGACTAGCTTTAATCAGAGCTGCTAGTTAGTTTTTAGCACTAAGGTTTGGTTTAAATTCTCTATGTATTGTTTCTTTGGTATTAAGTCACACACTAATAGATAAATCATAGCCGATTGTGCTCTAGATCAGAGTTGATATCTGTATGAGCGAGATATCTTGGTGCAACTTAGCAAAAATTGTTCTTTAAAATTTTCCACCTGTACGGACAACGAATTCACTTTTTAAGTAGTAACTACCTAAAAAAGCGTGTTCTGTCGGGCTATTGTAGATATAGCGTGGATAACTATGACTATGCTGCCATTAGATCTAATTCATTGCAGGTATCACAGACAGTAATTGCAGGCTACGTTAAAGTCGTTCGTACACGTGGTGAAATTTACTTCGATTGTTCTAGAGCTGGCGCTGGCATTTGTGCCCCTGCTTACAATGGCAAAGGCTGCCTGCAAGAGCAAAGTAATGACCTTGTTGATAAGCACGATGCATTACGTAATTTTTTGAAAGATCAAGTTAATGTTAAGGAAGAAACTAATATGGTATTTGAGGCAGCAGGTCTTGAGTCTGTTGATGGATTGATCTTCTTGAAGCAACTAAAGAGGAAACTAAAAATTGGTGCATACCCAGATAGTAAGATTCTCTCTTATGATCAGCATGAGCTAATAAAACTAGCTTTGCAATAATATAAGTTTGCCCCCCACAAGTTTAAAAAAAATAAGCCTTAAACCATTGATGGATAAGGCTTTATCTAGAGTTTAACTCCTAAACATAGGTTATAGGGCAAAAAAAAGCCCAGTTGCAAAGAACTGGGCTTGATATGATAGATAAATTTTCTAAGAAAAAAGCTTTGCTAAGAGTCTCAAGTATATAAGTTAATGTCTTTTAAGGCCCTTAGCTCAGCCACGCCTATATTAACTTTTTTAGTACAAGACTAAGTGCACTTGAGTAGAGCCGTGTACACCAAAGACAGTTACTAATTCAACGTCTGAGGTGCGAGATGGGCCTGCAATAAATAAGACATTAGTTGGCAGACGCTCATATTCGCTTTTTACTTTATGTAAAGCATCAACTAAGCTTTTTACAACACGCTCTTTTTTTAGCAACATAATGCAAGTTGGGGTTACCAAAGAGAGCATACGTGGTTGGTTTTGCGTTGAGACCACGCAGGCTACACCATGAGAGGCAACACCAGCAAAGGCATTGATAATAGAGAAGTCGGTATTAAATACCTGATCTCTAATATCCTCAATGGCAGTATCAAAGCATAGAGCTGAGGTCTTATTGATCTTGTTAAGATCTAAACCTAAGTCTTTTGGGTAAACTAAGGTTTTAGCATCAATCTCTTTAGTAATAGCATTGATGGTGTCGTAAAGCTCACTTTCCTTGATGTCATGAACCACAAACTTGTTATTAGTCATGTTGGTTTTCATGTTCTCAATTAGATCTTCTTGCATTTTGATATGCACTACAGGATCTTGAGTTTCAACACGACAAAAATCAGGCTTTTTATAGCCCTCACTAACACGCTTTAGGATCTCTTCACGGCTACGCTTGGAAATTTGCTCAATTACATCATTCATACTTTACACCCTCAATCTTTTGAACTTTCTTATAGAAGTTGCCTGATACATCTGGTAACTGCTTATAGGCATCCCAGTCCTTAGCTACAGGTATAGCTGGGGCAAAAGCTTTTACTACAGGGTTTACAATATGAGCCTGGGCAAAGGCTTGTTTCCAAATAGTGCCATTGGTTGCGGCTTTGGCAAAGAGCTTAAAGGCAATTTGCTCACTGGTGCTTGGCTTAACATTTTGTGAGCCAGTAATTTGTCCTTCACCTTGGCCAACCTTATAGGAGCGCAACTCTCTAATTAAGTCAGCTAGAGGGATCTTTTCTGGACAAACCTCAGAGCAGCGACCGCATTGTGAACAGAATGATAAAACATCACCTGTAACATCTAAGCCGAAGAGATTAGGGGAGATAACCTCACCAATAGGGCCAGGATAAGTGGTGCGATAAGAGTGACCACCAATCTTGTCATATACTGGGCAGAAGTTCATGCAAGCACCACAACGAATACAACGTAAGGCCTCGTAGAAGTCCTTATTTTGAAGCATGGAGCTACGGTTATGATCAAAGATCACAATATGCATTTGGCGTGGGCCATCTTTATCGCCTTCTTGGCGTGGACCAGTAATGATATTGTTGTAAGCTGGAATAAATTGGCCTGTGGCTGATGGAGTCAATAAATGTACTAAAGTAGCAGCATCTTCAAAAGTTTCTACAATTTTCTCGATACCACAAATAGCTACATGAATATCAGGAGCAGTGGTACACATACGACCATTGCCTTCATTTTCAATCAGCCAAATTGCTCCTTCTTTGGAGATAGCAAAGTTAACTCCAGAGATACCCATCTTAAGATGTTGGAATTCATCTCTTAAGTGGCCACGTGCAATAGAGTTAAGCTTTTCAATATCGGACTCTAATGGAGCATTTAATTTATCGTGGAAAATTTGTCCTACTTCGTAACGATTACGATGAATAGCAGGTACTACAATGTGTAAAGGTGGCTCGTCATTAAGCTGTAAGATAAGTTCACCTAAGTCACTCTCTTCAGCTTTAAGGCCCTTTTCTTTGAGGTAGTGGTTTAAACCAATTTCCTCAGAGGCCATGGACTTACCTTTAAGAACTTTGTCCACATTATTATCTTTCATAATTTGATAGATAATTTCGCAAGCATCTTTGTCGGTACTTGCAAAGTGAACCTGAATGCCATTTTTAGTAGCATTCTTTTCAAATTCTTCAATGCGCTCTTGTAAGGACATTAAGGCATTGTTTTTAACTTGGCGTGCTCTATCTCTAAGACCCTGCCAATTGTCAAACTTGTTTTCAATGAGGTTTAAGCGATTGCCTTGTAAGGTATGCATGGCCTTAGTAAGGTTTTCACGCATTTGGCCATCATTAAGCTTTTGACTAACAATAGTCTTATGAGGAATCGATGCTAAATCCATAATTAAAGCTCCTCACCTGTTACACGTTTTAAGATAAAGTCGTAAATGTTCATGACTTTAATATCAGTAATGCCCTTACGAGCTAAAGCGCCAGAAATATTTAAAATACAGCCATTATCACCAGCTAACACTACCTTACAGCCAGTTTCTTGAATATGCTTAATCTTTTCTGAAACAATAGCATTGGAAATTTCAGGCTCTTTGATAGAGAAGGTACCACCAAAGCCGCAGCACTCTTCTTCATAAGGAATATCAACTAAAGTTACATTCTGTAACTGACGTATGAGTGACTTTTGGGTTGGGATACACTCTTGAACACGTAAAGAGTGACAAGAAACGTGGAAGGTTACCTTAATAGGCTGACCTTTATCCTCAAATTTAGCTTGTAGTACTTGGTCTAAGTATTCAGACTCATCATAAATACGAGATGCAAAACGTTCTACGCTGTCACGTACCTCTTGAGAATCGTCTTTAAAGAGAAGTTTGTAATCGTGGCTCATCATGCCAGCGCAAGAGCCTGCTGGAATAACAATTGGGTAGTTGTTATCGCCAAAGAGAGCCATATTATAAAAAGCAATTTCTTTGGCTTCTTTTGTATAGCCTGAGTTGAATGCAGGCTGACCGCAACAAGTTTGTTTTTTCTTAAAAATGATCTTTGCGCCATACATCTGCATTAATTTAATAGAGCTAATGACACTGTCTTGAAGCGCAGTGGAGCCCATACAAGTCGCAAAGAAATTAACGTTGTGATCCATGCGGAAACCATCCTAACGTATTTAAATCAGATCTAAACACCAAATATTTGTGAAAAAGAAATTTTAACTAATGTCTCCTAAGCACAGCTGACTATGACTAGCTTTAATCAGAGCTGCTAGTTAGTTTTTAGCACTAAGGTTTGGTTTAAATTCCCTATGTGTTGTTTCTTTGGTATTACGTCACAGTAATAGCTAAAACATAGCCAGTTGCACTATTGATAATAGTATTGGTTCAACTTAGCAAAATTGTTCTTTAAAATTTTTTAGTATCTATCTTAGTGAGGGGAACCCCACCCAAGAACATATCTCTATACTCTTGGGCGGGGCCTTCCCTAAAGAGCGCTTAAGCGGCTCTATGATTTTATTGTCATCTTAAATTAGTGCTTGAGTGGTACAGCCTCTGGAATCATCCATGGGAAGAAGAAGGCTACAGCGAAAATCCAAACACCAATGATTAAGATGAAGGCAAGTGAGTATTTTAAGGTGAACTTAAAGAGCTCTGACTCGCGACCTACTAAACCTACAGCGGCGCAGGCAATAGCGATGGATTGAGGAGAAATCATCTTACCTACTACACCACCTACAGAGTTGGCGGCTAAGAAGAGAGCCTCACCAATGCCTAAGGTCTTAGCAGAAGCCTGCTGTAAGATACCGAAGAGTAAGTTAGAGGAGGTATCAGAACCAGTTAAGAATACACCAATCCAACCAATAATTGGGCTGAAGAATGCGAAGCCGCTGCCAGTGCTTGCAAAAGCAAGACCTAAGGTGGTGGACATACCAGAGTTCTTAGCAATGAAAGCAAAAGCTACTACTAAACCGATGGTTACGATAGGTACTGCCATTTCTTTCAAGGTATCCCAGAAACAATCTAATGCGTCTTGGGTCTTGATACGTAAGAATACGATGGTTAATAAGGCAGCGATGAAAATTGCGGTACCAGCTTGGAAAGCAATGAGGTTAACAACCTGAGATACCTTAACATCGTTAAGAACGCTTGGATCTAATACGTCTGGGCTCTTAATGGAACCTACAGTAGCATTGAACTGAACAGTAACTTGAGTGAACTCGAGTACAGAACCCTTAGCAAATAAGCTTAAGAATAATGGGTTAGTCCAAACAATAATTAAGATGATTAAGAGTAAGAATGGAACCCAAGCACGGAATACGCTCTTAAAGGTTAAAGTTGTGTCAGTAGTAAAGTCGGTCTTGTCATCTAAACGGAAGATGTTCTTTGGCTGCCACCACTTTAAGAATACAGTAGTACATACTAAAGCTACTACAGCAGAGGTGATATCAGGTAACTGAGCACCAATGTGGTTAGAGGTGTAGTACTGGGTAACGGCAAAGGAAAGAGAGGTTACTAAAACTGCTGGGAAAGTCTCACGCACACCTTTGAAACCATCCATTAAGAACACAATAAAGAATGGCACAGTTAAGGAAAGTGGGAACAATAAACGACCAACCATTGCAGAAACAGAGTGCTGATCAACACCTACGAGGTCTGTCATAGCGGTAATTGGAATACCTACAGCACCGAAGGCTACTGGAGCAGTGTTTGCAATTAAGCACAAGCCAGCTGCATAAAGAGGCTTTAAGCCTAAACCTACTAATAAGGCTGCGGTAATCGCAACTGGACCACCAAAGCCAATAGCACCCTCTAAGAAAGAGCCAAAGCAGAAACCAATTAATAAAACTTGGATACGGTGATCAGGAGTAATGCTAATTACAGATTGCTTGATAATCTCAAAAGAGCCAGATTTAACTGAGAGCTTATACAAGAAAATTGCAGCAACAATAATCCACGCAATCGGCCACATACCATTGGTATAACCTTGTACAAAGGAAGCACCAACTAATTGGGCTGGCATGTCGTAGAAGAAAATAGCTACTAAAGCAGCTAAGAATACAGTAATGAAGCCTGCTTGATAGCCCTTGAGCTTAAATACAACTAAGCAGAGCAAAAAGCAGATAATAGGTAAGGCTGCGACCAGTGCAGATAGCCAAATGCTACCAGCTGGATCGTAGTTTTGAATCCACATTTAAGACAATCTCCAAGGAAGAGTAACTAACTGGGCACAAATATATAGAAAGCAAAATTTAAATTTTTGATAGCTTTTTGCAGGTGATAGTCAAAAACTAATTGGCCCAATCTATCTCAAGACAAATTAAAGCCTTGATGTGATCTATCTCACTTTGTAAATGGCTTAAATAAAAGGTTCTAATAAAAAATTGGTTTATTTGAGATCTAGTTCAAGTTTTTGTTAATTACCCATATTGGTACATTTAGCTTTAAAAAAAGTGTGAGGCTCTTCTCATAAGAATGGCCAAATAAGGGCATAAATAAGCCAAATCTTCTTGTATCCAAGACAAAGGGCTAATAAAACTAGTAAAAATAGGGCTTTCTAATAGTTTTTTATAAAAGAAAGTTAAAAAAAATCAATAACACGATAGAGATCACATCAAGATAATATAGTGTATAAATATTGGTATAAACCCATAAAATTTACAGAGCTTAGGTTAATTGAGTGCATATTCATGTAAATAAATTTTTATGCTGTGATCTTGGTAAAATCACTATTAGATAAGCTCATGAGGCATGATTGATAGCCGTTTTTAAAGCGTAAAGGTTTGTAAAGTATGGGGTAATTTAAACGTGTTTTAGTGATAAAGCTTATTTAAGCTAAGGATTTACTAACTTGTGCTTTGTGTTAAATGCACAAAAGCACAAATTTTGAGCAAGCAAAGCTTAATATTATTGATGTTTAAAATACCCAACTTGGATACATGATTTTACTTACACAAAAGGCTTATTTATCAGGAAAAAGGCCGTTCTTAGCCAAGATTTAAAACAAGGTGTCATTATGTCTTGTATAGAGGCTCAATATCTTTCTTAAACTGCATGCATTTTTAGGATATATATGGCTTATAATGGTCATTCATGAGTTTATTCGGCAACTGCATAAGCACAAAAGCAGTTGTGTTTTTATGATTAGGAACATCAATTTATTTAGCTATGGACAGTAAACCTCCTAGTAGTCACTTTAATTACTTTCCCTCTAAAACTAGTGTCAAAAGAAATAAGCGCCCAAGTAAGAGACTTGATATGTCTAAAAAGAGTGCTTGGTTTTCTTTAGGTCACAATAGCAAGAACTCAAGTTCTAATCATGAGCATGAAGGCCATAAGTTTAATGGTGAGTTTAAAGCTCGTCATAATGGCTTTGCTAGTCGTGAGTCTAAACCAAAAGATAGCTTCTTAAAAAAAGAGAAAGTTAATACTTGTGCTTTGTCTGAGGAAATCTCAGTAGAGCTGATGAGTAATGAAGCTATTTATAGCCACCTCAATAAAGTGTCACGCTCTTTTGCTTTGACCATTCCTCTTATGCCTAACCCTTTAAAAGACTATATTGCCTTGGCATATTTAATGTGTCGTATTGTCGATACTGTTGAGGATGACTCTCAAGCCAATATCGTTGATAAAATAACTTGGCTTAGTGATTTTTCTTTTTTAGCTGGTGACGAGTTTGCTGAATTAGATGTTTTGCATGCTCTTAAAGAGCGTGCCTTAGAGCTTACTAAAAATGGTTCTCAAGAGGACGATATCAAGCTCGTAAAAGACTTAGATAAGGCAGTAAATTTGCTGCTAAGTTACGACGATGAAGTTAAAGAAGTCTTATGTCGTGCCTTATCAATTATGTCCCATGGCATGGCTAGCTTTTTACGTAGTAGCCTTGATGAGGACGTTCAAGAGCAGGGCATTAAGAACCTTGATGATGTCGATAATTACTGCTACTTTGTGGCTGGTGTCGTAGGTGAGATGCTAGCTGAGCTGTTTGCTATTTATGATAAGACAGTAGATAAAAAGGAGCTTTTGGATCTGTCAGTAAGTTTTGGTGAAGGCTTGCAGTTAACTAATATCTTACGTGATCGAGCCAAGGATCTTAAGCGTGGTGCATCATTCTTGCCTGGCAATACAGAAGATGAAGTTTTAGACTATGTGGCCTTAACTGAAGGTCATTTAAATGATGCTATCAACTTTATTTGTGCCCTTGATCCTAAAGCTAGCTCAGGAGTACGACTTTTTTGTCTGACTAATGTCGTAATGGCCATGTACTTATTACGTCAAGTTTCCCGTAATCCGCTTGATCCTAATTGTGACTATAGAATTTCCAAAGCTAATTTAAAGCGCTTGTTCTTATTGAGTAAACTTGCCAACCGCTCCAATTTAGGTGTAAGACTGTTTAGCTTATCTTTAACTATTGGCATGCGTTGCCAAAGAAGATCAGTGCGTCAATTAAGAGACAAGGTCTCTATTTGGGATCACTCCCCAACTACTAATTAGTTAAAAAAGTTTTGCTTTCATTATTGAGGCCCTTATAGCTCTTGCTATGGGGGCTTTTTTATGCCTCTTACCAAGCTTAGCTGCGCTAATCTTGACTGCGCTAAGCTAGGCCTAGCTAGGCCTAGTTTGGCCTAGCTTGCGCTTGCGCATGAGCTGCTCTAAGCCTGCGCAAGGGCTGCTTGGCGCAGCCAAGCCTTGCTTTGCAAGCAAGGATGTCTTAGCTCTTGTAATATTGGAACTTTGCCATATTGAGGGTGAGCACTAGTTTAGTGGCTTGAAACTAATGAAAAACTAACTTTTGCTAATTACCATAAGTACAACTACAATAATGAATTTGCTTTGTATTAATAATGCATGAGAAAAAGCATATGTGGAAAAAAATCGTCGCAGCTGTGGCTGTATTATCTGCAAGTTTATTTTTAACTCAAACAGCTATTAGTGCTGAATATAAAGAGGGTGTGAATTATCAAGTAAGAGGCAGTACTCTTACCCCTCATAAAGAAATTAGAGAGTTCTTTTCTTTTTGGTGTGGTCACTGTTTTTCTTTACAAGGTGATTTTGACAAAATAGAGCAAACCTATCCTAAGGCTAGTTTTGAGCGTAACCCAGTCTCTATGTTAGGTGGACATATGGGCCCTGAGTCTCAAAGAGCTTTAGTGGTAGCTAAAAATATGGGTATTGAAGACCTTTATGTTAAAGAGCTCTTTAACCAAATGCATAACGAAGGCAATATCCCTATGAGCCATGAGCAGATGACTCAGTTTATGACTTCTATTGGCATGCCAAAGGATAAGTTTGATCGTGAGTTTAATTCCTTCCCAGTTATTGGTGCTGTAGCTCAGTTTGATAAGTGGGCAAAGGATGCTGATATTGATGCTGTACCAGAGATTTTAGTTAATGGTAAGTATTTAGTAACTATGGAGTCCGTTAGCGATCTACAAGAGTTAATTGATCTCATTGGTTACTTATTAGAAAAAGATAATGTACCTGACGCTAAATAGTTGGTAATTATTTAAAAAAGGGCCTAAGAGCATAAGCTTTTAGGCCTTTTTTTTAATTAGAGCTAGCTTGGACTATTATTTTTCTTTGCTAGTGCTAACTAAGCTCTCCTCAATCTTAAGGCTCTTAGCAGGAGCTTCTACCTTGCTATCAGCCTTATTAGCCTCAGACTCGGCCTGAGCCTCGGCTGGCTCAGCTGGGGCAACAGCATCGGTAGGGGCGGCAGCCTCAGTTGGCGCAGCTGCGGCAGCGGTAGCTGCGTCAGCAGCGGCAGCAGGGGGGTTGAGGGTGGTGTCGAAAATAGGGGCACTATTGGCTTGAGGGTTGTACTCAATGCCTAAAAGATTAGCAATTTGCTCATCTTTCTTTTGCCAAAGGGAGCGAAGCTCATTGGTAAAGCTGCGCTTAAATTGCTTATCACCAATATAGTCGCCTACTAACTTTTGCTCGATAAACTCTTTATCAATTACCTCAACACGAGCAATTACTCTATCTAAACGACCACATAAGAGAGCATAGAAGATACTGCCTTGACCCTTATGGTCTGGATAGAGAATGGTAGTATTTAATAAGCAATCAATATTCTTACCAATCATGCCTAAAGCTACGGCTAAAGAAGCGGCCTTAGGTGGCATCAGGTTTTGATAAGGTGACTTACAAGAGCGAGCCTTAGCTTTAGTAAAGCGGGTACCCTCTACAAAGTTTACTAAGCTTGATGGGTAAACTAACAAGCTTTGGCAGGCCTTACGGGTAGAATCGAGATCCTTGGTCTTAAGCTTTGGATTTTTTAAAATTTGTGCACGGGTATAACGGCGTAAAAAAGGCATGCCGATAGCGTAGCAAGCTTGACCAATAATAGGGATAAAGATTAATGATTGCTTTAAGAAGAACTTAGTAATAGGAATGCGACCACGGTAAATATGGCAGATCATTACAATATCAGTCCAAGATAAATGATTAGAAATGATAATGCATGAGCCGTTTACCTTAACGTTCTCCACTCCTTGAATATCCCATTTTACCTTGGTTGTAATGCGCATTAAGAGGTTGTTATGAACGCAAAAACCTCTAAAGACTAATTGATTTAAAGCATCAACAGTATCTAACACCACCTTAAAAGGTAAGATAAGGCGTATTAAAGCTAGGAAAATCAGAGGTAAAGCCAATAAACATGAAGCTATACTGATCATGGTCATGTTGATGATAAAGATCAGCGGAGATGGTAAAAATGACAACATAAATAAGTCTCTGTGAAAAGAAGTTTTAGATCCCCGTAAGATGCCTATAATATTAGGCAACTAAGTAAGTTTGAGAGTAAGTTGTCGGCATTTAGCCACTAAAACATAACAGTTAAATCCCGACTCCCTACTTATGAGCTTAACAGGCGATTTTATCATAATTTAGGCTAGGCCTATTTGCCTGACTTTTATCTTGTGATGCGATTGTGATTGGTAGCTTAATTTAAGGCACTCGTTTTGTATAATGTCAAAGACAATAATTTTAGCTAATAGGAAATAAGCCCCTATGTTTAAGCGCAATTTACCTTATGGTATTACCAAAGTAGCATTAAGTATTGTGCTAGCTTGTTGGTCAGTAAGTACTTCTAGTGCCTGGAGTGCACCATTAGTTGCTATTGGTGCTAGTCAAGATAATGCTGATAATAAGGACTTATCAGACTTTGCTATGAACTATAACCGTCAGGATAAAATAGTTACTTTTATTAAAAAAGATGGAACCGCTAAAGCCTTTGTTCAAATTATGCCTGCAGCGGCTCATTTAAGCACTACCAAAGCATATGCACAAAATGTTATGG
>Cam_p1__coassemble_1125_pt1 | contig 14142 bp, 4 predicted proteins | sample Cam_p1__metabat2_high_PE_021 | metagenome-assembled genome bin Cam_p1 | reverse complement strand
GAGCTAAAGTGCTTGTGGGAATTTAGCTTATCAAGATCTAAAAATGTTCCACGTGGAACATTTTTTTAAAGCTACCAACTTTAGTTTCTAATTTTTCTGCTTATTAAAAGCTTTATTTAGAATTTAGGCTGTGGGAAAACACAAAATGTTCCACGTGGAACATTTTTGACTAAATTTAGGTTGTGGGATTATTACTTATAAGCCAGAATCTTACCCATAATGAAGAGCAATTTACTTTTAAGAGCGATAACTTAAGAAAGTTTATCTGTGGGAATCTCATAGCAATTGTTCCACGTGGAACAATTTAGTAATTTGTAGGTTGTGGGATCATAAAAAAATGTGAGTTTATTCAAGCTCTCTTTTGCTCATTTATAAATAAACGCAAATTTACCTGTGGGTAATTTACGCTATGTGATCTAAAAATGTTCCACGTGGAACATTTTTAAAGAAAATGTGATCTCAAAAAGGCAAAATCCAACAACCAACAACTACCATTGTTCCACGTGGAACATTTGGTTAGCTATAGCTAATAGATACAGCTGTTTTTATTTAAAAGCTGATATTTAAGCATAAAAAAGGCACTCCTTAATGAAAAGAAGTGCCTTTTTTCAGCTAAGCTACAATCTTAGATATCTAATACTGCACGCTCGGCGTTTTCTGCAATGAAGTTACGACGCTCTTCTACTTCCTCACCCATAAGCTTAGTAAGCAAGCTATCAGCCTCGATAGCATCACTAATGCTTACTTGCAATAAAGTACGAGAAGCAGGATTCATAGTAGTATCAGAAAGCTGCTCGGCTGACATTTCACCCAGACCCTTATAGCGTTGAATCTTAACACCGCTAAAGCCTTCTTTCATTAAGGTTTCATAAGCTTCATGGAAGTTAGCAACCTCAAATTTCTTGCTACCAGAGCGTACAAAAGCACCAGGCTCAATAAGATCACAAACCTTCTTATTCATGCTCTTGAGCAAGCCATAATCGGCAGAGTCAAAGAAGTCAGAATCAAGAATATAGCTATAATCCATGCCATGAATATGGTGCACAATCACTGGATAGTAACGAGAGGTAAGCTCATCAAATTGTAAACTACCCTTAAAGTGTAAGCCCTCAGATGGAATAGAAGGTAATTTCTCAATAAAACCATCTACCCACTTTTGCATGGTTTCTTGGCTAAGAAGGCTCTCTTTAGTTACTAAAGGATAGTACATAAGATTCAATAAGATGTCTTTTTGAATCTTAGAGCTCATCTTAGGTAAAGCTGTCATTACCTTGTTATAGTCAGTAAATAAGCTTTCTAAAGCAACACCAGCAATTGGGGCAGCTTGCTCATTTACATGAAGACTGGAGTTGTCCAAAGCTAAAGAAGTTCGATACTGCAATGCTTCCTTATCACTTTGCACATAAACAGTTTGCTTGCCTTTTTGGTAGCGATATAAAGGTGGTTGAGCAATATAAACATAACCACGCTCAATAAGCTCAGGCATTTGACGATAGAAGAAGGTGAGTAATAAGATACGAATATGAGCACCGTCCACGTCAGCATCAGTCATAATGATTACATTATGATATCTAAACTTGTCTGGATCATACTCGTCCTTACCTACACCACAGCCTAAAGCAGTAATTAAAGTACCAATTTGCTGTGATTGGATCATACGATCAAAGCGAGCTTTTTCTACGTTCAAGATCTTGCCACGTAAAGGCAAAATAGCCTGGAACTTAGAGTCACGACCGCCCTTAGCTGAACCACCTGCAGAGTCACCCTCTACCAAGAAAAGCTCACATAAAGCTGGATTCTTTTCACGACAAGCTGCTAACTTATCTGGTAAGGAGTTGATATCTAAGCCACCCTTCTTACGGTTTAAGTCACGTGCTTTACGCATAGCTTCACGTACACGTGCAGACTCAATAATCTTCATACAGATTACATCTGCATCAGAAGGGTTTTCCTCTAAGAAATCATTAAAGCTATCGCCCATAGCTGCGTCTACAGCATTGGCAGCCTCAGAGCTTACTAACTTATCTTTAGTCTGAGAGGAGAACTTAGGATCTGGCATTTTTACTGAAATAACAGCAGTTAAACCCTCACGAGAGTCATCTCCTGAGGTGCTAACCTTATGCTTTTTAAGTAAACCAGACTGCTCTAAGAAGTTATTTAAGGTACGAGTAAGGGTACGCTTAAAGCCCATTAAATGGGTACCACCATCCTTTTGAGGAACATTGTTGGTAAAGCAGAAAATACTCTCGTTATAAGCGTCAGTCCACTGCATAGCGATCTCAATTTGGATGTGATCTTTATTAGTGCTCTTGCAATGGAAAATCTTCTTATTAAGGACATTCTTGCCCTTATTAAGATAGTCAACAAACTCTAAAATACCACCTTCATGGAAGAAAGTATGAGTCTTACCCTCAACACGCTCATCATTTAAGATAATTTTGATGCCGCTATTTAAGAAAGCTAATTCTCTTAAACGCTTCTCTAAAACCTTATACTCAAAATTGGTGATAGAGAAAATCTCTGGACTTGGCCAAAATCTTACACAAGTTCCAGTATCGTCTGCATCGCCAATAGCAGCTAAAGGAGCCTCTGGCACACCACCATTTAAGTAAATTTGTTGCCAAATCTTACCTTGGCGACGAATGGTAAGCTCAAGTCGATCTGAAAGAGCATTTACTACAGAAATGCCCACACCATGTAAACCACCAGATACCTTGTAAGAATTAGAGTCAAACTTGCCGCCAGCGTGTAATACAGTCATTACTACCTGAGCTGCACTTACACCCTCTTCTGGGTGAATATCTACAGGGATGCCACGGCCATTATCCTTTACAGATACAGAGCCATCTTTATGAATGGTTACAACGATCTCATTACAATAGCCTGCTAATGCCTCATCAATAGAGTTATCAACAGCCTCAAAGACCATATGATGTAAACCTGAGCCATCATCGGTATCACCAATGTACATGCCTGGGCGTTTTCTTACAGCCTCTAGACCATGTAATACTTTGATACTACTACCGCCGTAATTATCTTGGACGTCTTGTTCAGACATGTTGACCTCATTTGTTGCGCACAAATAGCTTAGGATAATTGGTTTAAACAACCATACCCTGATTTAAGCTAAAGATTTTGTATTCGGATCTGTCTTTAGGAAAGAATAGTTCTTGTTGAATATTGCTAATAAAGACTTGATGATTACACTGCAGAAGCGTATTTAGCAATATCTTTTGTGAATTGTCATCTAACTCTGAGTTGAGATCATCGATGAGATAAATGCAAGCCTTTTTACTTTGCTCTTTTAAGAGCATTCCTTGCGCTAAACGCAAAGCATAGACTAACATTTTAAGTTGCCCTCGAGACAGGGTAGCCCCAGCTGAAATTGTATTGTTTTTAATACGCAAATCAGCCCTATGACAACCATATAAAGTATATCCTAAAGCCTTGTCTTTTTCAAGGTTTTGAGCCAATAGCGACCTAAGATCTTGGCTTTTTTCCCAGCCAAAATTGAGCTCAAATTTGATAGTAAAATTTGGTAAAAATTGACCAATAATATCCTGTAAAATTACCTGCAAGTCATTCAAATAATTCAATCTTTTTTGGGTAATTTGCTCGGATAAAACGGCAATACTCTCATTCCAAATACTAATTTCATCATTAAAGCTTAAAAAAGAGCCATTGCTAACTTCACTATCCTCTACCTTAGTAGATAGACCTTTTGCTTTTAGGTATTCACGACGCAATAAAGAATTTCTTTGCTTTAATACCTTACGGTACTTTAACCATAAACTCTTAAACTCAGCATCAGTGTAATAAACGCCCCAATCAATAAAGCCCCTTCGCCCCTCAGCTTCTTTAGTAATTAAATCAACGCCTTGAGGGTGAATAATTTGCACACAAATATGATCAATTAAATCGACCATGCGGCTAATAGGGTCTGAATTAATCTTAATGACAGGCTTTTCTCCACGAGAGCGAGATAGTCCTAAAGTACAATCTATACTCTCATTATCCTCATGTACTAATGCAAATATATTAAAGGCAGGAGCACCTTGTCTTATAAGGTATTGATAGACATTAGTACGAAAAGAACGAGCTAAAGAAAGATAATGAATAGCTTCAATAATTGAGGTTTTGCCACTGCCATTAGGACCACAAATAAAGTTAAACCCTTCACAAGGCTCTAACTCCACATACTCAAGATTACGAAAGTCATTGATAACTAAACGCTTGATATGCATCTGGTGGCGCTCTCTAAAAAAACTGTAGGCTAATACAAACAAAGCTCCTGAATAGTAGTTGATGGCCAACTAGCTTTTCGAGGAGCTTCGTAAATATTCTCTTAACTTAAGAGTTAAACAACAATGTGGCTTACTACATAGCGTACTCTAATACCTAAATCATTTACTTCATCTTTAGGACGAATCAGAGTGTTGCTATAAGGAGGTGCAAAGCAGAATACCACCTCAGAAGAATCAATTGCGTTTAAGAAGTCCTTGAGATAATCAACATTCAGGTTAACTTCTCTGTGATCATCAATAGGAGCGATGGATACACGAGCAGAAGCAATTTCATGATCACTGTTTTGGCAGTGTAAACCTAAACTATCCTGAGAGAATACTAGGTTAATCATGTTGACACGCTTGTTAGAGAACAGAGCTACACGCTTTACGTAAGTCTTAAACTCTTCTACGTTAATAGCAATCTCTGGATTGCAATTTTTTGGAATAACTCCACGAACTGCTGGATATGGGCACTTTAACAGACGATTAGTAATAGTATAGAAACCAATCTTAGCAGTAGCGAAATTAGCGCTCACACCTAACTCGATCTTTTCAGTAATGGAGGCAGATAAAAGCTTTTGTAACTCAGTTACACCACGATAAGTCATAATAAAGCTAAAGTCTTCTTTAGCCTCTTGATCGAGCTTAACATCAACTGCGGCCATTCTATGACCATCTAAAGCAAAGATGCTTAACTCATCAATTCTAATTTCAAAGCGTAAACCTTTGAAGAACTCTTGATAGCTTTCACGGGCAGCACAGAATAATGACTTTTCAATCATGTAGCGCAATTTGTTTTCTTCAATAGAAACAATATTGGCAATCTCTTTTTGTGCATCTTCATCAAATGAAGGCAAGAACTGCTCTTCACTAGTCATACGAATGCGCACAGAGAAACGAGCTTGAGAGGAAACAATATTTAAAACCTCTTCCTCACTAGAGTGCAACTCAAAAGAGACATCGTCACTGCTACCTAAGGTTTTAAAGAAATCTTTAGCCTTGCTGGCCTCCATTAAGAAAGTGCCCTCAGACTCACAAGCACCTTCAGGCAAAGGAATTTCTGCCTTTAATTGCACGGCATTATCGGTACCAACTAAAGTAAGCAAATCCTTTTTAACTATAAACAATAAATATTGAGTTAAATCATCAGGGCTACTGGTATTAGTAGTACAGATACTAGCCACTTGAGCAATTGGGCTAATAATTGTCTGAACAGGAACTGTAAATTTCATACTTGCCTCATGGCTAGATTAAGAATACAAAACTCTATTTACAGAGCCAATGAAACTTGTAAATAGAGTTCTAGTGAAAACACTAAGTACACCCAAACTGTTTTAAAACTAGTCTGATGACTCAATAAGTTTGTTAACAGAAGCAACAATACGCTGCACTCTGGCCTTGAGCTCATAATCAGAAACCAAACGCTCTCTAGTACGTAAAATGGCCTCATGAATTGATGAGTGGTCTTTCTTAAAGACTTTAGCTAAATCATTTAAAGAAAGTTCTGGCAAGAAATCACGAGCTAAGCAACAAGCAACAGAACGAGCTTGAGAAATAAGCTTCTTCTTGCTTGGAGAGAACATTTCCTCATTAGATACCTTAAACTCAGCTGATACTAAAGCTAGCACACTATCTAAAGGTACAACAGTATTTCTCGCAACAATAAAGTTATTGATATTACGTACTACTTCATCAAAAGTCAAAGAGCTGTTTTGATCTTTCATCATTGCGTGAATGGTTCTTAAGGCACCTTCAATATCACGTACATTAGCACTGATATTCAAAGCCATAAACTCTAAGATCTCGGCACACATAGTCATGCCCAGTTCATCGCATTTGGCTTTGATAATATCACGACGAGCACAATGGCCTGGAGTCTTAAGCTCAATTGTAATACCAGAATTAATACGTGATGTTAAGTCATCGCTAAAGCCCATAGCTGTTAAAGCAGATACAGGAACATCGGCTGCTAATACTAATTGTGCTGATGGTTTAGTTAAGAAATCATCAACAATATCAAAAAATACCTTACGTGACTTTTCACCCTTTACTAAGCTTTGAATATCATCAAAGATTAATAAATCATGATCAGTAAACGCCTGCTGGAAGTAAACCTGTCTATCAGAGAAACGGGTCTTTTGCATGTCGGCAATGGACGCAACATACTGTCTAATAAAGTCCTCGCTTCTTACATAAGCTACCTTCAAATGAGGGTGTTCTGCTTTAACTTTATTTACCATAGCACTTAACAAGTGAGTTTTACCTACACCTGATGGGCCATGAATAAACATTGGACACTTGTAACCTGGAGTAGTAATAGTGTTACAAAGATCGTACACAGCATGAACAAGCTTACTGCAAGTTGGCTCAATAATATATGATGCAAAAGTCTTGCTTGGATTTACTTCTTTACTTGGACATAAAGAAGAATAATCCTCATATGCTCTTCTTTGAGCAGGAGACATATTAGCAATCATTTCAGGTGGTAGAGGAACCTCCTCCAACATAGGAGTTGGATCATACTCGCCAAATTGATTGATATTATTTGGCATGCATTGGGACATTGGTTTGCCCTGAGCCAATTGCATTAATACACTTGGTCCTTTAGCAAATTGACCATTGTTATTAAAGGCCTGCTTACTACTATTAAGTCCTACTACCTTATCGTGTTCACCAACATGAGAGGTATTACTTACCTTGTTTAAGAATGAACTTGGTAAAGGCAAAGATGATAAACCAGACTTAAGGTTTTGATTAGCATAAGCCTGCTCAATTACATTCTGTACCGCTTGAGCATTACGCTTATCGATTTCCTTATTGTCAAAAGCATCACCCATGTGGAGCTGAGCTAAACGCTCCTGCTCTAAAGCTTCTAAAGCTTGAGCGGCCTTTAACTCATCCATGCCTCGTGGAGAGGTCTTTACAGAAGCCTCTCTTAGAACATTATTTGGATCAAATACTGGAGTATTAGCACTGCCAAAAGCTTGATTAATATAACCCTGAGCAACAACGCCTTGTTGAGGCATATTAGCGCCATGATCCATAGAATTAAGGTTCATATTAAGGTTATGAACATCCTTAATAGGTTCAATCATGCGCTCAGATGATGCAGCTATTTGTCCTGCTGATACTGTATTGGTAGCCATAAATGGCTCAGGCATTGCCGCAGACCATGGAGTAGAATCAAAATAATCCTCACCCCTAGCACTATCCATATATAGACCATTTTCCTGCTCTTCATCCCAAGCCATTGGATAGCTCATATCATCCACCTCTGGCATTGGAGCATAAACAGGAGCTCTAGCAGGCACAGCAGGTGCTGGAACTGCAGGTGCTGGCGCAGCAACAGCTGCAGGTGCAGCAGGAGCTGGCACAGCCTGGGCTGGAACTGCAGGTGCTGGCGCAGCAAAAGTTGCTGGTGTAGCAACTGGCACTCTATTAGGTGTCTGAGCAGGTGCTAAAGTACTAGTAGGCACAGGAGCACAGGTATTAACAGGTGCTGCTGGCACTTCTGGTGCGCTCACTGGTGCAGGTGCTACTCCCTGAGCCGACATAGACTGAGGCATTGGGTTTAAAGCCTGATAACCATAATCCATGCCTTGAGGCACACGCATATCCATTGGATAGGCTACGTTATTAAACTCTGGTACTGGAGCATAAACTGGTGCTCTTACTGGCACTTGAGCTGAGACAGTAACAGGCGCTGGAGCTGGTGCTTGAGCTGAAGCTACAGCACTAGTAGGCACAGGCACACAATTATTAACAGGTGCTAGTGCGCTAACTTGCTCAGGTACTGGTACTGGAGCTGGTGCTCTCATAGCCTGAGGCATTGGATTAAAGGACTGATAACCATTATCCATAGCTTGAGGCATACCCATATCCATTGGAGCTTGATAACCATTTTGCTGATTAATAAGAGCAAGTTGCTCTAATACTGACTCATTTTCCCAAGCTTCTAACTGGTCAAACTCATCATATAAGGCAAAATCGATCATATCCTGCTCACGGTACATCTCATCTGCACTCATAGAGTAGTTAGAGTCTACATCATAGCCATGAGCAGTATCATGGTTAAAAGTAGAAGGCTCAAGCTCAAAGATATACTCCTGTAACTCCTCAGGATCGCAATCATTGGCCAGGCAGAACTCATCACGTAGAGCCATACTCTCAAATGCAGCAAACCAAGGCTTGCCACCTTCAATATTAGAGTAAGCATCATTACAAGCGTCTACGTAATAGAGTTGAGTAGAGGTATTAATAACTCTTGTTTCTACCTCAAAATACTCCCAACCACGACCGCAAAGAGCAGAAGGATAATCAATTAAATCGTCAAGAACCTCATCCTCTAGGAGATTATCTGTACGATCAATATATATGTAGTCAGCAAATTCAACAGCTGCAGGTACGCTAGAAATAGCAAGAACATCTAAATAACTGTCTACTTCATCATACCAAATGCAATCTTCTACATAGTACTCAGATAAAGCCATATCCTGTTGAGGATATACATTATTAGATGGCTCGCAAACAGCTACTGGCTCTTGTATTGGGGTGTAAGTTTGCTCTACAGATTGCTCATAAGGCTGACCTGCACAGTAATCTTGTAAAGCTATATCACTAACGCTATAGCTCTCAGTCTCTACCTCAATAGCTGTACCTTGCTCTTGAGCGTAAGGCTGCACTTCAACAAAGCTTGCCTCTTGAGCCTTAACTTGCTCTTGAGCTGGGGCTTGAGGCTGTACCTCAACAAAGCTTGGCTCTTGGGCCTGAGCTTGCTCTTGAGCTGGGGCTTGAGGTTGTACCTCAACAAAGCTTGGCTCTTGGGCCTGAGCTTGACCTTGAGCTGGGGCCTGAGGCTGTACCTCAACAAAGCTTGGCTCTTGGGCCTGAGCTTGCTCTTGAGCTGGGGCTTGAGGTTGTACCTCAACAAAGCTTGGCTCTTGGGCCTGAGCTTGGGCCTGATCCATGGCCTGGGCTTGGATCTGAGCTGGTGCTGGTGCTGGAGCCTGAACCTGAGCTGGATTGGTAAACTCGTTATTGGAGCAAACAACACTATTAATTTCCTTGTCCAAATTCTCTAATTCAGACTGAACAAGGTTAAACCAACGGCTATTTTCAATAGCTCTCTTGGAGAACTCTTGACGCTCTTGCTCGGTTAAAACATGGCAAGGCTTTTTGTAGTAGCCATTATTAGTGCTATAAATCTCAGGATATACCTTATGAGCTTTATTATTGGTACTCCAGTCGCCAAACAATTCCTCATCTAAGCGCTCGTCTAAAGAGCGGGTATCAATGCTATTAAAGTCATCAATATAAATTCTCTTAGGAGATGAGGAAGAGAACTTAGGAATATGAGGAGTAGCATCCCATAAAGGATTAAGCTCATCATTATCACCTAAGCCATCATGGAAGCTAATTACAGATACTTTTAGCTCTTGAGCCTTAAGCGCATCGTAATCAACTACTCTATTTTGAACAGCTTGCTGTTCATTTTTGGTAGCTACTTGATCCTTTTGGGAATCCTGTTGTGCCTTTAGAGCAGCTTGCTGTTTCTGTTGAGCAGCTTGCTGTTCTTTTTGAGCCTCTAGCTTGTTTTGAGCACGAATAAACTCTAACTTGCTAGCAATAGTTTCTGGGCGATCATAAATATCATATGGAGAAATGCCTTTATCAAAAGCTTCCTCTATAAGTTGTTGCTGTTCTTTTTGATGCTTTGCCTGATAAGCTAAATAGTCACATGCATCCTTACCAAATAAGGTAAGTACCCCATGATCTCCTGAACCTACATTAAGTGCAGGGGAGGTATAGGTCTTAGCAGCATAAGCTAGTTCTGGATCATACTCGTTATAGTAGATCTCATTGGCAGCAGGAATATTGTTATGGACAGATCTTACTTGCTCACCATTATTTAAGACATGACTGAGCGCACCAGGCTTGTTTTCAAAAGCCTGACGACGAACACCCAACTCTTGAGACTGTTGTTTCTCTTTAGGTAAAGGAACTACAGAACCGTCTGCATTAGTTAAAGATAAAGGAGCCTTCCATGGATCATGGCTATGGCTACGAGCAGCAATAGTTTCTTTAGCGTAGTCACTGTCCAAGTGTCCTTCATAAATAGCCTTGTCATTAATATCCAAGATCATGCCGTCTACAATAATAGGCATGAGCTCATGATATGGTAATCGTGGCTTACTACGAGGCTTACTTGCTACAGTAGTGTTATGACTATTGGCAGCTTTACTCTTAATCTTATCTGCGTTATTAGGAATAAAATCTGTAAACTCGACACCATTTTCCTGAGGCTTATTGTTATCAACCACCTCAGTAGCTGGAGGTAAGTTTTTACCATAGTTATATGGATAGCCAGTCTTATCGCCTTTTTGAGCATCCTCTTGAGCTTTTTGAGCATAGATCATGGCTAAAGCCTTAGCGCTACCTTGCTCTACAGGGATCTCAAGATGATGTTTATTATTAACGCTAAATAAAGAGTCATTAGGTCTATAAACCCTAATCTTACGAGACGAGTCATTTCCTGCCGACTTGCTGTTGCAAGTAGCATTATCATTGTTTTGACTAGAGGCAAGATTGCGATTATTAAAGCGCTCTAAAAGTGCTTTAGATTTAGCTCCAGCCTGTTCCCAAGGATTGGCCATAGCCACTTGGCCTGGTTTAAGCCAAGGATCATTGACCACACCATTAACAGCACAGGCAAAATCAGGCATATGGATGCGATCAAGAGCCTTACTCTCATCTTTTTCAAGATAATTATTGCTCTTGGAGCTTGGCTGTGACTCAGGTAATGGAGCTTGAGCGGTCTTTGGTGCAACCTCAGGTTCAACTACCTTAAACTCATTGCTATTAGCGCAAGTTTCTGCCTTAGCACTAATATTAGAGCTAATATCTTGCTCAACAACAGTAAACTCAGTTTGCTTTACTGGTTTTACTGTTGCGTCATTACTAATAGCACTAGTATCAAGCTTAAGCTCATCTTGAGCCTTTAACTTGAGCTTATTCTGCTTAGCTTTGGCTTTAGCAGCTTTTTCCTGCTTGAACTCTTTATTTTTCTCAAGATTACGATCTAAGCGCTCCATGAATTTAGCAGACGCATTGTCCTTTAGAAAATCTAAAGCAGACTGCATCGATTGCTTATAAGTAGTCAAAGAGACACCAGCAGGAGGCAGAATCTGAACGCATTCTATAGGATGAGAGTAATCAACTTTTCCATTTTTTAACTTAGGATAAAGAGTTAATCTCTTTAACTCATAATTGCTTTTATCTTTTAAAAAGCTAAAAGAATAACGTTCCAAAGTTTCTAATGGAATAATCTCGTAATAACGAGGTATGTGATATACAACGCTCTTTTCAGGCTTAGAATTTTTAACCTTGATTAAAGCTTGACGATAGATCTCTGCTACTTTAGCTTCATTTTGAGCAGCCAAAGCGGAAAGCTTGTTCATATCTACATTAATAACTTCTGTATTATCAACAAGCTCTGAGTTCTCACTAAAGAACTCACTATCCAATAAATGATGTGGCTTAAGCTTAAGCAATAGACTCTTCTCATCTGGTCTTTGAGGCAGATTAAGGCCAAGACTATCTTGATGATCAAGCTTGTAATTGATTTTGCTATAGTCAAGCTTTTCTAAAACATAAGGCAAAATAGCAGGATCTTTCTTAGCACGAGCCAGCATTAAATCGCTGATGCCATATTTAAAGCCTGTATTAAACCTACTCTCAGGCACAAAAGGATGGATCTTGTCATCGGTAAAGCGGAACTGATTGATGTAACGCAATACATCATCTCTTTTACCAGAAACAAACAAACGGTTTAAAGGAATGCCTGATAAATAAGACAAATCAGTAGCTAACAAACAGAGCTCATAAATTGACATGTTGTCAGTAATAACTCTATGTCTGCCATTAGTAAAATCAGTGATAGGTAATTCACTAATTTTATTGTAACGGAGCTCACTATTATTAATGACCTCAGCCATGCACATATTACGAGCGGCTAACTCATACAATGAGATAGGACGGCCAAAAGGATCAAGAGGCATGCGAGACTTATTGACCCACTCACCATATTTTGCCTTGCCTTTAGAGTTATCACTAAGATTCTCAGGTGGATAAACTGGTTTAAGTTTATCCATAACTACGCCATATGTTTTGCTTTTCTTTAGGCAGTCCTTACAAGACTTAATATAAAAATCAAAGTAACTGGCAGCTAACTTAGCTTGCTCTTTGCTAAGTTTGCTAACTTTAGTACGTGACTTAGTTTTTTTATCCTGCTTGTCATCCTCAACACTTGGAGTGTTTAAAGCACCTTTTTTAAAGCCACCATTGGCATTAAAAGTATTGAAATAGCTAGCACCTTCTTGAGCAGATGTGGCGCTTGATGCTTGAGTCTTGTTGCTACCATAGCTAGAAACGCCAAAAGCCTTATTATCTAAGGCTCTACTTGTCTTTAAAGAGGTTTGATTACCAGCTTTAGTGCTTTGTTTAAACTGAGATTGCTCGCATACGCTATCCTCAAGAACCTCTGCTTTTTGTTCCTGATAAGATCGCTCTTGTAATAACTTAGCTTGAGCTTCAAACTTGGCCTTGCTAGTAAAGATTGTAGAGTTGTGATATTTCTTAAAAAGCTCTGCCGCCTCTCCAGTTTTTTTATCTTTAGCGCTTGGATCAAATAATATTGATCCTTCTGGAGTGGAGAATAAGGCTCTTGATTTTGGCTTGATATTAAAGAGACGAGTAAAGTCTGGAGTATTTGACTCTTTAGCACCAAAATCTTGGGTGGAGGCATTATTAGACTCTAAAGATGCACTATTCTTAACACAGGTAGTGTCTTTCTTTTGGGTCTTTGTAGTCTTGGTGGTCTTTTGAGACTTTGGAGTGCCAGTAGGCTTAACTACGCTTGAGGCCTTGGTCTTTGGCTTATTTTTTGAGCGAGCGTCATCGTGGGCCACTGATGACTCAGTTCCCATGGTTAAGCTTTCATCATTTGAGCTATTTTCGAGTGCAATACAAGCCGTAGTAGGGAATACTGAATCCCCTACGACCTCATCAGGTGCTTGTTCTAAGCTAATAGAACTCAAGGTCTCTTGACTTGGAATAGTGCCATTTTCTTGCAATAGCAAAAACTCTCTGGAGGAAACTACCTCCAAAGAAAAACCAAGATCATTTGTGCCCAAAAGGTTCTTTAGCTCATAGTAAAAACGCATGCTATAAGGACTAAAAGACTTATAGACGTATTCACTAGGGCAAACAAAGCGTACCTTATTAAGGTCTTTATCAAATACCATTCCTACTTGAGTAAAGAATAGCTTGATAATTTGCGCTTCTAAAGACTCTTCAGTAGCAGCGGCTACACGCAAAATGGCGTGTCGCCAGACTTGCCATGATAGCATCCAAATCCTTTACCTGATGGCAACAGAATATCACCCCCGCCACCTACTTGAAAAAAAGCACAATGAGCACCAAAGTGCTGTTTTTGAAGTAGAAGCGTTAGCTCGGGAATCTTTATTCGTAAACCATGAGGAAAAAATAAAGTAAGACTTAATAATCTACTTTAGGATTCCACTCAAAACACCACTAAATTAATTAGTGATGCTACCTAGCGCTTTTGCACTAAACAAAAGCTCCTTAAAATCTTTAAATCAAGGCCACTTTAATCAATTTGTATCTAAAAATACTAAATTGTTCACCAGCCTTTATTTTATCTTAAAAATGAACCTCTTTTTTGCTAAAAAACACAGCCTAAATCACTTTTTTTAGGGCGCAAAAGATCAAAAGCTACAAGTAACTCCTGATTGAACTATCTTTTGATGCCTTATTTTCTCCAAAGAGCCATTTTGTC
>Cam_p1__coassemble_1114_pt1 | contig 14364 bp, 7 predicted proteins | sample Cam_p1__metabat2_high_PE_021 | metagenome-assembled genome bin Cam_p1 | reverse complement strand
CTTAAATACTTTGAGCTTAATGATTTAACTAAGCTTGAAGCTTACGGTAAGGTAAGCTTAATCTCTGGCCAGTTAAACTTCACCTCTAATATTTCTTTCTTAAATAATTCCCAAGCTCTTGAGGCTAAAGCTCATGCTCTGGCCTTTGATCTTTTCCAAAAAGAAAAAGCAGAGCAAGCCCTTCAAAGAGCCAAGATTGCTAAAGCCAAGCAAGATGCAGAGGCTGCCAAAGCCTTAGAAAAAGCCAAAAAAGACGCTCTTAACGTAACCTTAGAATCAAGTCGCGCCAAAGCCAAGGCCCAAGCTGCCGCTCAGGCCAAGGCTGCCGCCCAAGCCCAGGCAGCTGCCCCAGCAGCCGCTGCTGCTGCTCCAGCAGCCCTAGCTGCTGAGCAAGCTGACGTTGCCTCCCAGGCTGAGGCCATGGAAGCTCAAGTACTTGCTATGGACAACTTAAGTGAGCAGCAAGCTAGCGACCAACAAGAAATTGATTCTGTTGAGACTATTAAGAACACCCCAGTGACCGCTGATATGGACACCATGGGTGCAGCAGCTGAGGTTGAGGCCCAAGCACAAGCTCAGGCTCAGGATCAAGAGCCATCTCAAGAGCCTGCTCAAGACCTTGAAAATAGCGTAGCTTCAAACGATGATTCTGGCATTGAAATTAGAGAGCTTGATGAGAGCGAAATTACCAAGCTTGAGGATCATGCTCATGCTCATGCTCATGTTCAGGCTGTAGAGCCAGTGCAGGAGGCTGCACCAGAGCAAGAGCTTGCTCAAGAGGCTGTTCCAGAGGTAGTACAGGAGAGTGCAGTTGATCCTAACTACGATATTGCTTTAGATGATTTAGTGCCTGATCCAGTGCCTACTGTTACTTACAAGTACGACACTTCATTAACTATGGATGAGAATTTAGCTGCATTAAAGAAGATGCAAGAAATGGCTGTGATCAATGATCAGGCTAAGGATGAGGCTAAGTTAGCATCTTTAGCTGAACAAGAGTTTGCTAAATTAAAAGAGCAGGTAGGCTATAAGAGCGTAGGTAATGCCTCTATCAATATTGTGGTAGATAGCGACGAAAATGTCCATTCCTCTGTTTATGTTGATAGCTACCATAAGGCAGGAGTTGGCTTTAATAACTTAAATGTTTATAGCGAAAGTCAGGGTATTTTAAGCATTGCTAATACAGGACGTACTGAAATGTCCCTAGGTTCTGCTTATGATGTTGCTTACCCAACTTTGGCCGCTATTGAAAATGTCTTATTAAAGCTTAAGAGCTCTCGTCCAACCAAGAGCGGTAACTTCTCTTTAGATTATGCCTTTAAGGCAGATAGCTTTGATAGCTACAAGTATGTAGATGTTTCAGGTAAGTTAAAGGGTCTTAATGTAAAGCTATTTAATAGCGAAGACATTCTTGAAACTTTCGTACATATGATTAAAGAAAATGGTCTAGAGTTAAGTGCTAACAAAGGCTCTAATTATTCAGTAGCTTCTTTTGTTCATCCAGATGAGTACACTGAGCCTCAAGCTAAGGACATTAAGATTGATTTTAATGGCTCTTTAGCTTTCCCTAAGGGTGAGGACTTCAATCTATTTTTCTCCTTACCACAAGGTAAAATTAACTTTAGTCTTGATGCTCAGGCTGATTTAATTGCAGATCCTAACTTTATTTATGATCAGGATGTAATTAAGGGCTTTACCATCAAGGATGGCAAGTCATATGGCTCTATTGAGTTTGTACAAAAAGATGGCTTCCCAACTATTTTAGTTAATGGCCAGGATATTTTTTAATGAGTAGGCACAATCAAAGGTTGCGCCACACTCATAGCCTTTATAGGTTTAATGCTTAGCCATTAGCTCAACGCTTAAGGTTAAGATGCAAGCCCTATTTACATAGGGCTTAGCAACTCACCCCTAGTCGTAAGACATTTTTTTAAGGGGTGAGTTATTTTGTGTAAAACGAGAGCAAAGAACTTAATTAAATGCTAAGAAAACACAGCGTTTTTTATATTAATAGGCATTTAATTAAAATCTTTGTTTAGTCAAGCTTGTCTTTTTGCTAAAAATCTCTAAGCTAGCTAAGTCTTTTTAAGGTTTGGCTACTAAAGACAAGAGCTGTCAGTGTAGTTAGAGTTTTATAGCTGTTCCTATGCTGACTATTAATCATTGTTTAACAATGGTTTTTTGTTTTAGTTTTCTATGTTGATTTTGGTTTAATTTTCTAAGCCACAGTACATTTGTTCATCCTAGGAGTTAACATGTCACAATATCAGCAACTAGCTAATGCGATTCGTGCTTTAAGCATGGACGGTGTTCAAAAGGCCAACTCTGGCCACCCAGGTGCTCCACTTGGCATGGCTGATATGGCAGAAGCCTTATGGCGTGGTTTCTTACACCACAATCCAAAGAACCCACATTGGGCTAACCGTGACCGTTTTGTCTTATCAAATGGCCACGCCTCAATGCTTATCTACTCTTTATTACACTTAACTGGCTATGATTTAAGCATTGAAGATCTCAAGAATTTCCGTCAATTAGGTTCTAAGACCCCAGGTCACCCAGAGTATGGTGATGTACCAGGCGTTGAGACTACTACTGGTCCTTTAGGTCAAGGTTTAGCTAATGCTGTTGGCTTTGCCATGGCTGAGCAAATGTTAGCCTCTGAGTTCAACCGTGATGGTATGAACATTGTTGACCACTACACTTATGTATTCATGGGTGATGGTTGCTTAATGGAAGGCATTTCTCATGAGGCTTGCTCTTTTGCTGGTACCTTAGGCTTAGGTAAGTTAATTGCTCTTTACGATTCCAACGGTATTTCTATCGATGGTGAAGTAAAGAACTGGTTTGCTGATGATACTGCTAAGCGCTTTGAGTCTTACCACTGGCACGTTCAAGAGGTTGACGGCCACGATGGTGAGGCTTTACGTAAGGCTATTAAGGCTGCTCAAGATGAAAAGAGCCGTCCTTCTATCATTATCTGCCACACCAAGATTGGTAAGGGCTCTCCAAACAAGGAAGGTAAGGAGTCTTCTCACGGCGCTCCATTAGGCGTTGATGAGATTGCTTTAACTCGTAAGGCTATTGGCTGGGAGTACGAGCCTTTCTTTATTCCTGAGGAGATTTATGCTCAGTGGTCTGCTGTTGAGTCTGGCGCTAAGCTTGAGCAAGAGTGGAATGCTTTATTTGATCAATACCAAGCTAAGTACCCAGAGTTAGCCTCTGAGTTCAAGCGTCGTATGAGCGGTGAGTTACCATGTGACTTAGCTGCTAAGGCTGCTGCTTGGGCTAAGGATTTACAAGCTAACCCAGTTTCTATCGCTACCCGTAAGGCTGGCCAAAACGCTTTAGACTTCTTTGGTGCTTTATTACCAGAGTTAGCTGGCGGCTCTGCTGACTTAGCTCCATCTAACCTCACTATGAATAAGGCTTCTAAGTCCTTATTACCTCATGCTATTCAGGGTAACTATGTACACTGGGGCGTACGTGAGTTCTTAATGTGTGCTGCTATGAACGGTATGATGTTACATGGTGGCTTCCGTCCATATGGCGGTACTTTCTTAATCTTCTCTGAGTATGCACGTAATGCTATTCGTATGTCTGCTCTTATGAAGATCCCAACATTATTCGTATTTACTCACGATTCTATCGGTGTTGGTGAGGACGGCCCTACCCACGAGCCAATCGAGCAAACCCCATCTTTACGCTTAGTTCCAAACTTAGACACTTGGAGACCATGTGACCAAGTAGAAACTGCTGTAGCTTGGACTCATATGATTGAGCGTAAGTGCGGCCCATCTGATGTAGTATTAAGCCGTCAGAACCTAGAGCAAATGCCACGTACTGATGAGCAGGTAGCTGCTATTGCTAAGGGTGGTTATATCCTCAAGGATTGTGAGGGTACCCCAGATTTAATCTACATCGCTACTGGTTCTGAAGTTGCCTTAGCTTTCCACGCTGCTGAGCAATTAGCCTCAGAGGGCAAGAAGGTACGTGTAGTATCCATGCCTTGCTGCGAAGTATTCGATCGTCAATGCCCAGAGTACAAGGAGCAGGTATTACCTAGCGCTGTTCGTGCTCGTGTTGCTATTGAAGCTGGCGCAACCACCACTTGGTACAAGTATGTTGGCTTAGATGGTAAGGTATTAGGCTTAGATCACTACGGTGCTTCTGCTCCTGCTGGTGAGTTATTCAAGAAGTACGGCTTCACTGTTGAGAATGCTGTTGCTGTAGCAAAGAGCTTATTCTAATAGTCAAGTTTTAGATAATGGCCTGTGCAGACTTTAAAAGGTCTGCCACCTTTAAAAAGTCCCTAATTAGTTTGCTAGTTAGGGACTTTTTTGTTTAACAACAACTTAAGTTGCTGCCCTTAATTCTTAATTTCTGCCATTAATATGACTTGCTTAGTTAAGCAAAATAATGTGCCCTAGTTAATTGGTAAGCATTGCCCTGCTAATAAATATCTCCCAAAAGAGATCATACAAGTGCACAATAATATGATGAGATTCTAAATTTTGTAAAAAGGCATGCAACGTAAAGCTATTAACAGAAATAGATAATCTTGTATAGGAAAAATGTTGTAACTTATGCATAAAAGCAAATAAACGGCGTTTATAGCTAATAAGTTTATATCTATAATTATTTAAATTTTTTAAGAAATTGCTTTTATAGCCAGTTTTATAGAGATTGCAGGAAGGTTGAATCTTTGCTATTTTGGCAGTATTGCTCTGAACTTTGATAGAGAGCTTCATGCTTATTATGTGCTATTGCCCACAATAATTCGGTTGTTAGTATTTAGTGATATATTATTATTAGCTCATTAATTTTGAGGTGGCTATGAATGCAAAGGTAGATTTTCTAAGCAATATTGAGTGTGAGTATAAGTATGCTTTAAATAAGCAATATGCTGATACTTTCATGGCCGACTTATGTACTAAGTTCAATGAGATGATATTGCTCGCATATCATGCATTACCACAAGAGTATGCCGCCAAGCACTCTATTGAGGAATTTAAAGCTGATATTTCTAAGTTACGTCGTGAAAGCTTGTCTAATGATTACTTTGATACTAAGGATGATGAGCTTTTTAAAGAATATAGCATGGGCTTAAGACTTCGCCGCTCTGATAAGTTTAAGGGCGTGGAGCAAACTATTAAGTTTAAATCTAAGAGTGTTATGTCTAGCTCTGCCCATACTCATGCTGAGTTTAATGCTAGAAGTGAGCAAGACTTAGAAAAGCCTGATTTATCTTTATTTGAGCCAGGCCAATTACCTGAGGGTATTGATCAAGTTTTAGCTGGTAAAGACTTATTATGTAAGTATCAGACAAATTTTGAGCGTCAAAGCCTTGTCTTTACTTTTCCATACTTTATTACTTTTGAAGTAGCTGTAGATGTTGGCAGTATAGCTTCTGGCAAGTGCGTTAGCGAAATTAGCGAAGTCGAGTTCGAGATTAAGAGCATAGATGAGGACTTTTTAAAGGATAACCTCAATAAGCGTATTATTGATTTGGATGATATTCGTTTTGAATTTTGCACTTTAATCAATGAGCTCTTATTACTAGTCTCTGGTGCTCCAACTGTATTTGCAGAGAAAGAGCCTGATAAATATAAGTCCATTACCTTAGGTCAAAATGGTCGTTATTGTGTAGCCTCCGATCTTGACTACACTGGCTTTGAAAATTGTCAGTCTGGTAGCCATGATGTCATGATTAATCAAAGCCAAGAGCAGCTTATTAGCTCTATGCCTCTAAAAGAGGGTGGCTTAATTGCTATGGAGCCACTATCAAAGCTTCGTCGTGCTGTTATTCTTAAGGCTTTTGCTCAGGACAATCCTGATATTTCTCTTCCTACCTCTAAGAGCGATAAAGTCTTATTATCAGTCTCAAAAGGCACTCGTGTTGATTTAGAGGCCTTTAAAGATGCTTTAAACTGCTATAAGCGCACAACTAATCCAACCATTGAGCTTTATAACCAAACCTCATATGTGATTACTGATGCTTTTAATGTTGCCGTAGGCTTAGCTAACTTATTAGGCACTCAAGAGCATCTTAAGGATTTAGGCTTTATTGTTAGTGAAATCATTGATTTTGCTTGCAATCATAAGAAGTTCCGCATTCCAGAAAAGACTAAGTTGTTTCATCGCTCCTTATGTCAGGATCCTGATTTGCGTGATTTGAGCATGCTCATTGTTACTGAGTGCTCTAACATGTATTTAGAGTTTAATATTAAGATGTGGTTTGAGCCATTCTTAAATGCTTATAACGAGCTATTAGCTAGTGAAGAGGGCTTAAGTGCTGACAAGTTTAAAGAATTATCTCGTTCTTTAGTTAATAATAGTCAATCCATTAAGACTTTAGAGTATATAGATCGAGCAAGTTATATTCTAAAACGTAAGTCTAAGTTACTAAATTTCGATCCTGCAGAGGATTACAAGCATATAGCTCTGTCTACCCAATACCATTTAAGACAGGCTTGGAACTCAATTGCTATTGCTTATTAAATAATTACAGGGCCAAATATCTAAGATGTTTGGCCTTTTGTTTGTCAGCTAAAACACCAACCTAAAACGGCCACTTATTAGCTTAAGATTAACTTTTGATTAAATAGTATAAAACTAGATCTAATATAGTTGTTTACTGACTTTGTCCAGTATTGGTGAGCCTATAGAATTGAGAAAAATGTGCTATAATATGCACGCAAAAGAGCGATGCCAAAGCTTAAGATTGCTAATATATTTAGCTATCTACTAGATATAATAGTTTGGTATCAATTCTCTAAAAGCAGCTGTTTTTTCCTGATCTAAATAAGGGCAATCAGTTTTTCATTTCTGTGTGTGGCAGACTATAGTACAAGCTATAACTTAACCGCAGAAGACCTAGACTATTCACTAAGTTTTAGCTAGGTACGTTGATCTCTTACCATTAACCATAATTGATAGTTAATGGTAGTAGCGTCGAACACAATATTTTATTTTGAGGAATAATCATTATGGCAGCAATCAAGAAGATGGCCGACCTCGACCTTCAGGGCAAGCGTGTATTTATCCGTGCTGATTTAAACGTTCCAGTAAAGGACGGCAAGGTTACCTCCACCGTACGTATTGAGAGCTCTTTACCTACCATTAAGTTAGCTCTTCAAAAGGGTGCCAAGGTTATGGTTACTTCTCACTTAGGTCGTCCAACTGAGGGCGAGTATGCTGAGGAGTTCTCCTTAAAGCCTGTTGTTGAGGTTATGAATGAGCTTTTAGATTGCCCAGTTCGCCTTGTTAAGGATTACCTCGATGGCGTAGAGGTTAACGAGGGTGAAGTTGTTGTTCTTGAGAACTGCCGTTTCAACAAGGGCGAGAAGAAGAACGACGAGACTTTAGCTAAGAAGTATGCTGCTCTTTGCGACGTATTCGTAATGGACGCTTTCGGTACTGCTCACCGTGCTCAGGGTACTACTTATGGTGTTGCTCAGTACGCTCCAGAGGCTTGTGCTGGTCTTTTAGTTGAGAAAGAGTTAGATTCCTTAGCCAAGGCTTTCGAGAACCCAGTTCGCCCAATGTTAGCTATCGTTGGTGGTTCTAAGGTTTCTACCAAGTTACCAGTTTTAGAGTCCTTATTAAAGGTTGCTGACCACTTAGTTGTAGGTGGTGGTATTGCTAATACCTTCATTGCTGCTGAAGGCCACAAGGTTGGTAAGTCCTTATGTGAGGTTGACTTAATTGAGAAGGCTAAGGAGTTAGCTGCTCAGACCTCTATTCCTAAGTTTGAGGACGTAGTTGTTGGTAAGGAGTTTGACGCTGCTACCCCAGCTACTGTTAAGGATTTAGCTGATGTTGCTGATGACGACATGATTTTCGACTTAGGCCCTAAGTCTGTTGCCAACATTTGCGAAGCCATCAAGAATGCTAAGACCATTATTTGGAACGGCCCAATTGGCGTATTCGAGTTCGATCAATTCGCTAAGGGTACCGAGCAGATGGCTAAGGCTATTGTTGAGTCTGGCGCATTCTCCGCAGCTGGTGGTGGTGACACTATTGCCGCTATTGAGAAGTTCGGCATCAAGGATAAGATCACTTATATCTCTACCGCTGGTGGTGCTTTCTTAGAGTTCTTAGAGGGCAAGAAGTTACCAGCTGTTGAGATCTTAGAGAAGCGTGCTGCTGAATAATTAAGCACCTGAAAAAGGCAGTTTTTTTCCAAGCTTGTACTTGTTAAATTACCGCCAGCTCGCAAGATGCGTGCTAAAATACAACTAGATGTTTTGTGTGCATCATTGCGGGCTTTTGATCGCAATAACGGGAAAAGGCTTTAAATAGCATAAAATAGTGAGTGTGTGCACTGTGCCTATTTAAAGAATTTTTATCTTTAAATCGTATATAATATAGAGCGTTCTTTTAACGCCTTATTTAGGATTAAAGTAAATGACTAAGATTTTAGATGTTGTACAGCCAGGTGTGTTAGTAGGTGATGACCTCCGTAAGTTATTCGCTGTAGCAAAAGAGAATGGTTATGCTTTCCCTGCTGTTAACTGCGTTGGTACCGATTCTATCAATGCTGTTTTAGAGGCTGCTGCTAAGGCTCGTTCTGCTGTTATCATTCAGTTCTCTAATGGTGGTGCTTCTTTCATTGCTGGTAAGGGCTTAAAGATTGATCGTCCTCAAGGCAATGCAATCTTAGGTGCAGTTTCTGGTGCTTTACACGTTCACAACGTAGCTAAAGAGTACGGTGTTCCAGTTGTTCTTCACACTGACCACTGTGCTAAGAAGTTATTACCATGGGTTGATGGTTTATTAGACGCTGGTGAGGATTACTTTGCTAAGAATGGCAAGCCATTATTCTCCTCCCACATGTTAGACCTTTCTGAGGAGTCCTTAGAGGACAACGTAGCTACCTGCTGCAAGTACTTAGAGCGTATGTCCAAGATGGGCATGACCTTAGAGCTTGAGCTTGGCTGCACCGGTGGTGAGGAAGACGGCGTTGATAACTCCGATAAGGATGAGTCTGCTTTATACACCCAGCCACAAGACGTAGCATATGCTTACGAGCAGTTAATTAAGATTTCTCCAAACTTCACTATTGCTGCTTCTTTCGGTAACGTACACGGTGTTTACAAGCCAGGTAACGTAAAGTTAACCCCAACCATCTTACGTGATTCTCAGAAGTATGTTGCTGAGAAGTTCAACACTGAGAGCAAGAAGCCATTAGACTTAGTATTCCACGGTGGTTCTGGTTCTACTGAGGCTGAGATCGCTGAGTCCGTATCTTACGGTGTAATCAAGATGAACATCGACACCGATACTCAGTGGGCTTGCTGGAAGGGCATCAAGGAGTACTACGAGACCAACAAGGACTACTTACAGGGTCAATTAGGCAACCCAACTGGTCCAGATGCTCCTAACAAGAAGTACTACGATCCACGCGTATGGTTACGTAAGGGTCAAGAGACCATGGTTGACCGTGTATTAGAGGCTATGAAGCAATTAGGTTGCTGCGATTCTTTATAATCGATAGTCCCAATACAATTTATCTTAGGCCCTCACTATAGTGCCTAAAAAGGAAGCTTGCCGCTCCACAGCGGTAAGCTTCTTTTTTTATGCCCTCACACTCCGCTGCGCACAGCTGCGCTGCGCACAGCTCAGCTCCACTGCGTTCCACTGCGCTGGCTGCGCTCAGTCCACTACGTTAAGCTGCGCTCAGCTGAGCTATGCTCAGCAGCACTTAGTTGTGCTGCTGTCGCTCAGCTCCACTTCGTTCCGGTGCGCTTAGCTGCGCTATGCTCAGCAGAGCTAGGCTGCGCTGTTTTCAAATTGCCACAACACGCTGTAGGGTGCAGCTGTCTATGTTTAATGTAATCTTAGGTAATTGCTCAGAAAAGACATTCCAATAAGGTAATGCCTATCTGTCGAAGCTATAGACCTTACCTTTAACTTACTGCTCTTTATTGTGTATATTTTCAGATAGTTTGTGTTAAGAGTGGGGTTAGCTTTTTGGGGCTAGCTTGCAAATTAGCTGGTCAAGATAGAACGGCCATGCTTTTAGGATTTAGTCTGCAAAAGCTAGTAAAGCAGCTGGTGATAGTTAATGAGGGGCCAACGGTAGGGATGATGGTAAGAGATTGATTGAGTTGAATATGAGTAGTGGGTTTAGGGTAGGCAATAATGAAATAGCCCTAAAGCCTTTGATAAAAGCTTTAGGGCGGAATAATTGTGCGAATCTAGTGCTAGGTTACAAATCTTAAAGATTTATAACCAGTGTTTAGATTAACCTAAGGCAGACATTAAGTAGTTGAGAGAGCTATTGTAGCCTGCAATAGTATTATCTAAGCGAGCATAACGCTGACGTAAGTTAGCCTCGTACTCCTCAAGATAGACAGCATTGCGAGACTCTTCAGCCTCATAGTTCTTCTTCTTAGCATTTAACTCATCTTCACGTGAAGATAAGATACCGTTGCTCTTGGTGTACTCATCAACAGTCTTGTTAAGCTCAGTTAAGACACCGTCATCGCCAGAGAATAAGTTAACTAAGGCGTTGAAGTTATCGTTAATGTTCTCCTTAAACTTGGTGGAGTCTAAGGACATGGTGCCATCGTTAGCGATCTTAATACCTACAGAGTAAATATCTAAGCCACTCTTGTTACCCTGTACGGATGACATCATGTTTTGAATTTGAGAGGTTAAACCACGTAACATGGAGTCACCAGCAAGCTCACCACCGTCATAGTTGTTTTGACCATCGGTATAGGTGTTGTGCTTGTATAAGCCATCCATGGTGCTCATTAAGGTGTTATAAGCGTTAACGAATGCGTTCATCTTTTCAGTAACCTTATCTACGTCAGCTGAAATTTGAACGTTGTTAGTCTCAAAACCACCCTTATCGTCTTTCTTAGAAAGACGATTTACGTTGATAGTAATACCAGAGATCACATCACGGAATTCGTTGGTCTGAGAGGTAAGCTCCTGACCATCTACAGTGATCTTAGCATTCTGACCTTGCTCTACAGTCCAACCTTGGGCAGCAGCATTATTGTCAGAGTCAACGTTAAATTTGTCGCTGTTACCACTAGTACTACCAGCTTTGCCGTCAAACTTCATGCTGATCTGAGCATAATCGCCTGACATGCCAGAATCAATTACAAGCTTGGTCTTACCATTACCTAATTGAACGGTAGTTGCAGTTACGCCAAAGTCATTGTTATTGAGCTTCTTACGAATAGAAGCAATGTTGTCATCATCTGCGATATCAATAGTGAACTCACGGTTTGTGGTGGAGCCATCATCATTCTTTACTGGAGGTAAAGTAATGGTGAGTTTACCTTTGCCAAACTTAGCGTCAGAGTCGAACTCTTGAGTGAGTTTCTCGTTCTTTGCTACCTGAGTTACAGCAATATCGTATGAGCCGTTGGTGGCGTCATCCTTGGTGGATACAGAGAAGTATGGATTCTCGGTTGGTAAGTCAGTAGTTACCTTACGAGTATTAAAGCCATTGTCTTCAGTTAAAGCCTTAATAGACTTTTGGAATGCCTCTAAAGCACTCTTTAACTTGCCCACACCAGAGATAGCAATGTTGTTCTCTTCTTTACGGGTGTTAAGAGTCTTGCCAATTGAGGCCTTTTTAGCTTGAACCGACGCAGCAATAATGGACTCAAAGTCCATGCCTGAAGCGGAACCAGCGGAAGTAATACCAGATGCCATTTTGCACTCCTAAAAATTCGCACATGTCTAGCTGATGCTAGAAAATTGAGTACTAAACTTATGTTAAAAAACATAAGCGCTTTACTAGATTAACGGTTAATAAAAATTGATCTTTAGCCCATTTATAAGAGCTTTTTTGTTAAAAAATTTTGCCAAAAAGGCAAAAAAATAACTTTAAAACTTTTTACTAACATTTTTATTGAATCTGCCAGTTTATAGCAAAAAACCTCATAGTAAAGCTATAAAGAAAAGAGCTTTATTCTAATAATTTAAGCTAGGCTTAAATACTGTAAATATCGGATTTATTGGCTCAATAGCAACCAAGATAAATGATATTAACTTAGAAAAAAGCTCGTACTCAGATTCTTTTTGTTAGCTTAAATTCAAGATTTGAGCCAACAGTATAAATAATCAAGCTTAGACTATGCTTAGATGTTACTAAAATTCGCACAAATGGCGTATTTAAACGATTCTTGACCACGCATAATACGCAATGTCATTAACGGTAAAAGTTGCTTTTAATTTGGGCTTAAGTAATGGCTGCTTATAAATAAAGCCATAGCGGCAAAATTATTGTCATATCTATTTAAAGTATTTGGTGAAAAGAAATAGATATAATGCATTGATACTAAACTATATGCTGGGGTTAGCTTGCGTTGCGATGTTGTTTGCTTTGCTTTGTGTTGAGCTGGACGCTCTAAAGGTAAGCTGCTTTTAACGGGTAATGGGGTATGGGTGATTCTTAATGAAAAGCACCATAGGCCGTCTAAAGTAGAAATAGGGGCGCTATGGTGCTGGTGCTTTGCAAAGTTATGGTTTTTAGCTTTGCTAGAGCCAACCTTTCTTACGGAAGAATAGGTAGGTTAAAGCGGCTGAAACGAACATCAATAAGATAGAAAGTGGGTAGCCATATTCCCATTTAAGCTCAGGCATGTGCTCAAAGTTCATACCATATAAGCTAGCAATCCAGGTTGGAGGCATGAACACTACAGCAGCCACAGAGAAGATCTTAATAATCTTATTCTGTTTATGGTTGGTATAGCCCATAGAGGCTTCTAGCTGGAAGTTAATCTTATTAGATAAGAACTGAGTGTGAGGCAAAATGGATTCAATATCGTTTAAAACCTCATCAATACTACGTTCTTGCTTATCATCTAAAGTAGTTTCAAAGGACTTTTTAATAAAGCGCAAGGCACGGCGAGTATCGTAAAGTGCTTGCAAGATTTGACCATTTAATTCCTCTTGGCGTACTAGCTCTCTTAAGGTATCTTCTACGCTCTCATCAGATAAAATTTGATCTGCAGTCTCATCCAAAACGCCATAAGCATCTTCGATTAAGTCAGATAGTTGATCAACTTTTAAATCTTGTAATTGCAGCAAAATATCTAAGGCTGAACGGATATCTGCTTTGCCAAAGCGGATTTGATAGCGCAATAAACGAACAATAGAAATGTCATCCTCTCTAAAGGAGATTAGGAGGTTCTTGCGCATAATAAAAGACATATTCACACCACGGGTGTCATTAGCAGAGCGTTGTGGGAATAATGAGAGAATATGAACGCCGTCAGCTCCAATTCTAAAACGGGAGGAAGACTCTAAGTCATCCATCTCGTCTTCGTCTGGAACATCCTCAACGAATAGTTTTTCTAACCAATCACTTTCTTCTTGGGTGGGTTGATGAACGTCAAGCCAAATTACATCAGAGGGTAAGGCATCTCCAGCTGTTACTTTAACAATGGAGAGGCTGTTGTCATCGTAGAGTTGGCAAGCTGTAATCATCAAAATCTCCTGTACTACACAGCATAAAGCTGTTGTGCACAGTGCCACCAATATTTGTCATATAGTTGCTATTACTGTCCAAGGCTACATTTATCTTGATTATAGGCAACTTATAGATCTGAATCTGTATTAAATAGCAACGACAAAGAGCTAACAGCAAGCTGCATCTTTGTCAGGTCAGACAAACATATAGTAGTACTTATTCACAAGGGTAAAAGTGCCAGCTTTTAATAGTTGTTAACAAAGCATGTATTTTAAATATTCATGCACAAAAGCTGGTGGTGTTTAGGTTAAGCCGTGCTATTGGAGCACAAAAACTTATGACCTAAATTAAATTGAAATTAAAATTTTTTTAAAACAACTAACTTTAATTTGCAGTCAATAGCATGATTTTAAGAGCAGCGTTGTTAGCAAGGATTATTCGCTTACGGTTAAAGTAATGCCTTAATTAGATGAAAATGAAAGATAGCTGTTTTTTAGGTAGCTTAAGAGCCAGAAAAATAGCCTAAATTAGCCTTTTGTTGAAATTTAAGGGTCTAAAGCCTGGATATACTTTAGGCAAAAACCTGTGTACTGTCAAACAATCTTATTAAGTATAAAAGTGTAATAAAGCAAAAATGCTGTGTGCTACTGGAATTTGGTCATAAGAACAAATTGTAAGTTTTAAAAATTTGATCTCTATAAAACTTTAAATATTTTCCAGTGTGTAAACATAAAGTTGTTAATATTAAATTTTGTGTAAAAGTCTTTAAATTGGTAAAGAGGGCTAATACTAATATTAGTTCTTCTAATACTAATTGAAAAAATGCCAACCTAGCTCATTAATTTGGTCTTAAAACAAAGGGCTAACTATGCGCTTTTTGGGATTGCTAGAGAGTAGTTTTTAAGGAATTTTAGGGGCATTTATTC
>Cam_p1__coassemble_1073_pt1 | contig 15053 bp, 9 predicted proteins | sample Cam_p1__metabat2_high_PE_021 | metagenome-assembled genome bin Cam_p1 | reverse complement strand
GCATGGTTCTGACTATGTTTTAAAAGACTTTATGAAGCTCTTAAAAGAGGAAAAAGTTTTATAAAAATAAAAGGCCTTAGATTTAAGCTTAATCTAAGGCCTTTTTTATAATGCTATTACTAATTAACTACAATCTTGAAACAGATCGTACCTGCTTAATTTCATTAAGCTTGGTAATTACTCTAGTCAAAGCAGGCAAATTAACCAACATCAAGTCAATATCAATAATGGAGAGATCTTTTTGACGCTCAGTATGAGAGCGCACACCCAAAACATTGATCTTTTCATTAGCAATGACCGTAGTAACATCTCTAAGCAAGCCAGAGTAATCTGAGGCCACCACCTTAATAGTAACAGTAAAACCATTAGCAGTAGCACTCTCGCCCCATTGGCAAGAAACGACACGCTCAGGATTCTTTTTCATAAGACCCTTAAGCTGTGGACAATTAGCCTTATGAATAGAAACACCACGACCTTGAGTAATAAAACCAATAATTTCATCACCAGGAATTGGCTGACAGCACTTAGCTATATGGGTCATCATTGTGCCAATGCCATTAACCACAATGTGGCCTTTACTGTTAGCGTGACGCTCTTTAAGCTGCTCTTTGGTCTTTTCAGAAATTAAAGAGCGTAACTCTAGCTCTTTAGTAGCTTCCTCTCTTTTGAAAACACGCTCTTCTAAGAAAGAAATAATCTGATTAACCTTAATATCGCCCGCACCAATGCCAGCATAAATGTCATTAACATTCTTAACATTAAAGCGAGCAATTTTCTCCTTTAAGAAAGCAGCTACTTGATCCTTGTTAAGACCAATACCATGGCGACTTACCTCACGCTCTAAGATATCGTCACCAGCTTGGACATTTTTATCGTAGTCGACCTTTCTAAACCAATTAACAACCTTGGCACGAGCACGAGAAGTCTTTAAATAACCATTATCCAAGTTAATCCAGTCACGACTTGGGTTTGGTTCTTTTTGGGTAATAATTTCAACTTGCTCACCAGTCTTTAGCTTATAGGTATAAGGGACAATACGTCCATCAACTTTTGCGCCAATACAACGGTGACCAATCATAGTATGAACTTGGTAAGCAAAATCCAAAGGAGTAGCTCCTGTAGGAAGATCTACCACCTCTCCTCTTGGGGTAAAGACGTAAATACGATCTTCAAAGACTTGCTTACGAAATTCATCTAATAAAGCACCAGACTCAACCATATCGTCACGCCAAGCTAACAGCTTACGTAACCAGTTAATACGTTGCTCAACGCCAGAACCTAATCCACCACCCTCTTTATATTTCCAGTGAGCGGCTACACCAAGTTCTGCCATTTGGTGCATATCCTTGGTTCTTAACTGAATCTCAACCACCTTATGACCATCACCATAAACTACAGTATGAATAGATTGATAGCCATTAGGTTTTGGGTTAGCAATATAATCATCAAACTCTTTTTCGATATGTTCCCAACGAGCATGGACAATACTCAAGGCTGCATAACAGTCCTCTATCTTATCAACAATAACTCGTACCGCACGAACATCATAAAGCTCACTAAAAGGCAAATGCTTGCGTTGCATTTTGCGCCAAATACTGTAGATGTGCTTTGGTCGACCATAGACCTCGCTATTCTTGATTCCATTTTGCTCTAATAAGCTAGAAAGCTCAGCAACAAATTTCTCAATATAGCGCTCACGCTCTACTCGCTTTTCGCCCAAATCATGAGCAATCTCTTTGTAATCCTCGTTATGCAAGAAGCGGAAGGCTAAATCCTCAAGCTCCCACTTAAGCTGACCAATACCTAAACGGTTAGCCAGTGGTGCATAAATATTAGCAATTTCACGAGCAATGCTTAACTTAGTCTCTTCATCAGCATGTTTAGCAGCACGAATAACAGCAATTCGCTCTGCAAGCTTAATTACTACCGCTCTAACATCATCTACCATAGAAAGCATCATACGACGCACTCTATCAACTTGAGCCTCAGCTCCTTTATTAGAGTTGTAGTTTTGTAAAAAGCGAATAGCCTCCATATCTTTTACCTTAAGCAAAAGCTTACGGATACCAGGGCCAAAGACCTCTTCTACATTATCAAGATCTAAAGCCTTAGCCTCGAATGGAGGGTATAAAAATGCCACCATTAAAGAATCGAGATCCATGTTTAGTGACATTAAAATGGAAATAATCTCAGCTGAAAGATTATTAAGATTCTTAGGATCAATAATATTATTACGTGGCTTGGAATTATTTGCAGTGGCACTCGAGCTATTGTTTGAGTTGGAGCTTACCTTAGCATTATAGGCATTAAGACAATTAACCACATAAAGATGGCATTGTGAGAGCTTTTCCTTTTGCTCAACAGGAAGATTGAGTTTGGCTGCCCATGGCTCAAAATCAAATGAAGCCTCATGGGTATCTCTTAATGCAACCATTACATAACTCCTATACAACAGCTGATACAGCCCAAAAAACTTATTGCTTAATTAGTAGGCTAAACCACACAACGAATCCCAAACTCTCAGGCACAATTAAGGATTTACCAATTGTTTAGCTCATAATACATATCTAAGACTTAGTCCTGTCAGTCTTATAAGAACATAGCATACTACTATTAGCGTTAAGCCAGCTATGAAACTAAATTAGCTAATCACTAATAAGCATATTATGCAAACTTAACCAAAGTGTCACTAAAAACTACTATCAGTCTACCTAAAATGGGACATTAGCAACTAATTTGCCCATCTATAGACCACTAATTTTGTTTCAAAGTCATAAAAACATAAAAAGCTGTTGCTCTTACCAAAACACAATAATATGGTAACAACAACAGCCTAGCAAACTGTAATATTTGTCTCTTATAAGACTTACTTACTTTTTGCTATCATCACGAGTAAATACCAGCATAATCTCAAGGTGAGCAGTTCTTGGGAACATATCAATAGCACCCCAAGACTCTAACTTATAATTAGAGCTAATTAGAGCAGTGGTGTCACGGGACGCAGCTAAAGGATTGCATGAGATCATTACAATCTTTTGAGGCTTGAGTTTACTCATATATCCAACAGAGCGTTTAGCACCCATACGACCAGGATCCATTACCACTACGTCATATTGATCCTTAGCCCAAAGTTGGCTTTCAAAAGCCTCTTCTAAATCAGCTACAAAGAAGCGAGCCTGCTCACTATCAATATTGTTTAGCTGAGCATTCTCATTAGCTCTGCGCACCATATCTGAAACAATATCAATACCTACTACCTTGGCTCCTGCTTTGGCAATTGGAATTGCAAAGTTACCTAAGCCACTAAACAAGTCCAATACCTTCTTATCCTGACTTGGAGCTACTTCCTTTAAAACTTGCTCAATCATGGCTTTATTCATGGCACCATTAACTTGCACAAATGATGAAGGAGAGCAGGCAATCTTACAATCATGAGACATGACATAGAGCTCACGCTCATTATCTTGGGAAATAACACGCTCACGAACCACTTCAGTATCATCTAACTGTTTAAATGGTTCTAATACTGAAACAACTACGCCCTGCTCTAAACCAAACTTTGCTAAGCGCTCCTCATCACCTGATGAAACGTTCTTAGTCATACGTAAGAGTACGCCAACAGCACCATCAGTATCTAAAAGCTCAACGTGGCCAATATTTTTCTTGCCCTCTAAAGTATTTACCAATACTCTTAAAGGCTCTAATAAAGCATTATTACGAGCAGTTAATACTTTGCAATGATCAACAGGAACTAAATCTTGAGCCTTGCCTTCTCTAAAGCCTAAATAAATCTTGCCATGATCGGCTCTTACAGCTAAGCGACATGCTCTGCGGTAGTTAATTTCATCACCACTAATACAAAAACTTGGAGTAGCAATAGCGCTAGCAGCTTGCTTACTTAGCTCTACTAGCTCTTTATTGCGAGCACTATTTTTAGCATCAGCCTGCTTTTTAGCTAAAACCTGCTTAATGGTGCTATTACGGCCTAATTTTGAAGATCCCTTAGATGAGCTTACTTTAGTTGATTTAGAGGCAATAGTGCCTTGAGCAACACTTTTAGCTAATAAAGAAGCTACACCCTCAACCTTAGCTTTTAAAGACATCTCTTGAGGCAAATGCTCTAAAGGACAGCCACCGCACTGATTTTGCAAAGGACAATCTTGAGCACGACGATCACAAGATGCCTCTAATAGCTTAGAAACATTTCCTGAAAAAGCTTTGTCTTTACTGGCCAATGATCCTGCAATAGCATTATTAGCTACAGGAACAACGCGAGCTTTTTCACCAGGCATAAGATTATCAACAAAATAGACCATTCCATCTTTTTTGCAGACACCTCTACCTTGAATATCAAGACTCTCACATTGCAACTCGATAGCTTTTAGAGCTGTTGCTTTCTTTTCTGACTTATAAAAACTTACCATAATGTGCTCAAACAAAATCCTAATAAAATAGAGCCTACATATAAGCTCATAAGATTAAACTAATTTCCCTTATACAGGCTATTTGCTAAGAAAAATTGAGTCTAAGATTTTAGTTTCTACAATCTAAAATCTCAACAAAATAATTTAATTAAAGCTTCCTAAAAATAATAGCTAACTATCATAGCACCAAGCTAATCGCCCGCACCTAAATCAAATAACCAGCTTTGCAACAATACCCCATCTTGAGACTCTACTTTGTCTTTACCAGACTGGGAGCTCACAGCTACATCATCCTTAAGGTTACGCTTTGCTTTAACCTTGCCCTTATTCTTGCTGCTTTTAGGCCCAGATAGCAAAGTCTTGTTTTTTGACTTCCCTAATAATAAGTCCTCAGCACTTTCTGCCACTAACAAGCCATTTGGCCCCTTAATTTTGCCTTTAGCCAAACTACGCTTTAATACCTTGCTCTTAGCCTTAGTATTAGCATTATTAGTGTCTTTAGGCTCAGTATTAGCTTTAGCCTTTTCCATGGTATCAGTATTGGTAGTGCCATGAAGCTCAGTTGACTCCAGCTTTGAATCGCCGCTATTAGAAGCCTGTAGCTCTTGGTCAGCACCATTAGTCTTGCTCTTTGATTTATTCTTAGAGCTGCCTTTGGATTCAGCCTTAGCTTTAGCCTTTACCTCGGTATTAGCCTTGGCATTAACCGTATTAGTGTCCTGTAGCTCAGTAGACACTAACTCTGGTTCTGCACTTTTAGTTTCAAGTAAAGCATCATTGCTATCTTGGGCTTTTAGCTCCTTGTCAGCATTTTTAGCCTTGCTCTTGGATGCACTCTTAGAGCTGCTCTTAGACTCAACCTTAGCTTTTGCCTTTACTTTAGTATTAGCATTTGTAGTGTCGTTAAGCTCAGGAGACTCCAGCTTTGAATCGCCGCTATTTGAAGCCTGTAGCTCCTGGTCAGCATTCTTAGCCTTGCTCTTGGATGCACTCTTAGAGCTGCTCTTAGATTCAACCTTAGCTTTAGCTTTTACTTTGGTATTAGCCTTGGTAGTGTCCTTAATCTCAGTATGAGCATTGCTCTTGGATGCACTCTTAGTGCTGCCTTTAGATTCAGCCTTAGCTTTAGCTTTTACCTTAGTATTAGCCTTAGTAGTACCATGAAGCTCGGTATCATCCAGCTTTGAATCGCTTCTATTAGAAGCCTCTTGCTCCTGTTCAGCACTATTAGCCTTGCTCTTGGATGTACTCTTAGAGCTATCCTTAGCTTTAGCTTTTACCTTAGTATTAGCCTTGGTAGTGCTATGAAGCTCGGTAGACTCCAGCTCTTGCTCCTTTGTTTCTTGTGAAGCAAGATTTGTATTTTGCTCAATTGCATCTTGAATTGGCTTCTGCTGATTAGCCTCTTCTTGATTGGCATTAGGAGCGGGCGAGAAAGTAATGCTATTAGTCTCGAGTGACTGGGCCTCACAATGCAAGTTTAGCTCTGGCTCTTGGGCTGAAACACTAAGATCATATGCCTTTGCAACAGCTGCTTTATCCAAATTAAAGTCGGATAAATTAGATTGCACCTCTTGATAAGAGGTTTCCAATTTGGCTGTTGAATCACTGGTAGTAGCTATAGCATTAATCAATAATTCATTGCTATTTTCTACAGTGAAATTGTTCTCGGAAACAGCATTAAATTCTGGAATATCCTCATAATCATTACTAGCTTGCTCTGCTTTTACAGCAAATTGAGCAACATATCTTTTATAAGGAGCTTTTACCTCTACTGGCTGAGTTCCGTTTATTGATTGGCTAACCTCTTGGTTCATAACATCAGCTATAAAACTATTGTTAGCTTGAGCTCGGCTTTGTAAAGCGTAATTTAAATAAGCCTCTGGAGTATTAACATTAGTTTCTTGTAATGCCCCATCGAAAACATTGTCACTGCCAGGTGTAGGTGCAGATACAGTTACATTACTATCCTGAACTTGATTATTGGATAGCTGCTTATCTTCTTGTGACGCTGAGGTTTGGGTGGCATCTTTGGCTTGCACTTGCTCTTGTATTTGAGCTTTTTGCTTAATCTTTAACTCAACATACTCACGATATAAGCGACGGCTTTTAACTTCACGACCATTCAAGAGCTTATTGATAATGCTAGAAGTTAACAACTTAGCATTACGAGCTGCATCGGGAAGAGCAAAAGATCTCTCAATGATGTCTCTTATTTGAGCTCCATCTAATATAGGGCCAAGAAAATCTTGTAAATAATCACTATATTTTTTTAACAGCTCACCCTGCTCAGGATCAAAGTTATTGTGATACTGAAAAGACTCAAAGCCCATATGAGATACACCATATGAGCGACTAGAGACATTGCTCTCTAAACGTCGGCCTCTTACCTTTGACTTAGAAAAGAGCATACCATCGTCTTCTTCGCTATTGTAAGAACTACTGCCGTTAGTATAGGAAGAGCTAGTATAAGATGATGCCCTTTTATATTGAGAAGTTACATAACTTAAAAGTTTTTCATCATACTTAACAAAGCCTAGACCAAAACAAAAGCGATATTTGTCCTTAAAAGATAATAAAGCACCCTCGTCATCGCAGTTACTAAGCGAGTAACCTAATGACCTTAATAAGGTCAGCTCAAAATTCCTTAAATGACTTTCAATACCATTTTTATCTCTAATGGCCTCTAATGTTTCTATATAACTACCAAATAGCGCAACATCAGAGTCTTTGTTGTGATAAAGATGGTGTAACAACTCATTTATGTAGCTGGCACAAAAATAATATGGCATTTTAAAATCAAAGCCATTACCAGCATGCTCGTAGCCAGTTAGAAAATAAAGCTCACTTCTGCTCTTTTTTAAAGAAAGCTTAAGAGGGATAAATGGTTGGAAAAGCCCCTTAGTAGGAGAGTTAGCCCTTTTTGATCCTTGGGCCATAATAGTTAGAGCGCCATAATTTAAGGACAAGGCCTCGATAATTTGGCTATGTTCTTGGTAATCTCGAACATGGTAGATATAACAAGGCTCATTTTCAATCAAATCAGCCATAAAACACTCCAACTAAAAATTGGCTACCTTACAATTAAACAAAAGCTTGGTGCAAAATGAAATTCAATGCTAGAAACATTAAATTAACACTTATCGCACCAAGCTTTGATTACATACCAAAATCTTATCTGGCTATAAGCTATTGCTGCTCAAAATCAGCGTAACCTAAACTCTTTAAAGCACGCTCATCATCAGCCCAACCAGCCTTGACCTTAACAAATAAAGACAAGAAGACTTTGTTTTCAATAAGCTTTTCAATATCGTGGCGAGCTTCAGTGCCAATGAGCTTAATACGACTACCACCTGCGCCAATGACCATTTTCTTTTGGCCATTACGCTCTACTAAAATAGCAGCGCTAATTCTAGTGGTACCGTGCTCATCTTCCTTAAATTCTTCAATCTCAACACTGACAGAATAAGGAAGTTCATCACCCATCTGGCGCATCAACTTTTCACGAATAATCTCAGCTACCATAAAACGAGTAGATCTATCGGTAATGCTATCTTCACTATAACAGTGAGGGCCATTTGGTAGCGCCTCTCTAATCATGTTTTTGAGCACTTCAAGATTACTACCCTTTAAGGCAGACACAGGCACAATATCTTTAAAGTTTAAACTGTCCTTGAGACGCTCAATTAAAGGTAATAATTTTTCCTTATCATCGAGCTTATCTACCTTGTTAATAACTAACACTACAGGGGCTGAAGCAACTTCCAATTTGGAGCGCACCATTTCATCATCTTCAGTCCAATAGGTAGCATCAATTACCCATAAAATTAATTCAACATCACCTAAAGATGACTCAGCAGCGCGGTTCATTAAGCGATTAATCGCACGCTTTTCCACCTTATGTAAACCAGGAGTGTCTACATAAACAGTTTGATAAATACCATCGGTATCAATACCTAATACACGATTTCTAGTGGTCTGAGGCTTACGCGAGGTAATAGAAATCTTTTGACCAATTAAATGGTTCATTAAAGTCGACTTACCTACATTAGGACGACCGACAATAGCCACAAAGCCAAACTTAGTTTGATCCAAATTATCCTCACTTACTCTTAGGAGTAATTAAAAAAGCTAAACTTAATACCAATCATACAAAAGCTCTTAACTAACATTATTGATTGGTATTATTGGCTAAATAATCTAATACGGAGCTAGCTGCCTTTTGCTCAGCACGACGGCGAGAAGAGCCTTTTCCTTTGAATACCATCTTAATATCTTGGACAGTAACGGATACTTCAAATACCTGATTATTATCACTGCCAACAATATTTTCGATGCGATATACAGGAAGTTCTTTGTGTTGAGACTGTAAAAGCTCTTGCAGCGCTGACTTAGGATCCTTTTGTGAAACATTAGGATTAATAGCTTGGAGGCGCTTATCAAACCACTTTAAAACTAAGTGTCGAACAATTTCAAAGTGTTCATTACTATCAATAAAGATAGCACCAATAATAGACTCAACAGCGTCAGCTAATAAGGAATCACGTCTTGAGCCGCCAGATTTAAGTTCACCTGGACCTAAAAGCAAGCAATCGCCGATTTTAAACTCACGAGCTAACTCAGCTAAAGTAGTTTCTCTTACCAATACAGAGCGCATTCTGGTTAAATCGCCCTCTGGACTGTCAGGAAAAAGAGCAAATAATTCTTTAGCTATGATCATGCCGAGAATAGAATCACCTAAAAACTCCAAGCGCTCATTATGATGAGGACCATAACTTCTGTGAGTTAGGGCTTGCTCTAAAAGAGCAATGTTTTGAAAAGCATAGCCCAGCGTCTGTTCAAGATGCTGTATACGATAAATAAAGTTCATGTCAGTAGTCATCTCTTTGCCTTGCATTGCAAAAAGTGCCCACCCTATAACCACCCAAAATCCTATTGCTGCTAGAAAATAAGAACCCATTAAAATACATAAGCGTAGCAACACTTATGAGGCACTTATATTTGTTAGCGCAATTGTTTTTAGGAGGAGAGTGACTATAGGGTGCCCACTAAATTGTCCTAAGGTTGTAGAGTGGGTTAATAAACCCAAAAACAACACTAAATACTTAAGCCTTGTTCTTGCTTAAATTATAAAATCTCCTTGTAAAAAGGTAATCAACAAATATTGAAAGCCAGATCCTGCAACTCAAATAGTGTGCAGATCTGGCTTAAAAAATTAATCCAAACCACCAATTCTGGAGAAACGAACTCCAGATGGAATCATACTGTCGCTATTTTCATCTAAATCTAAAGATAACCAAATAACTACAGTCTTACCCACCAAGTTTTCTTTTGGAACAAAACCCCAGAAGCGACTATCCTTACTATTATCGCGATTATCGCCCATTACAAAGTAATGATCCTCTGGCACAATCCATGAGCCTCTCATTACACCTTTTTGGCGATAAAAATACTGAGATAAATCAGGGATACGAGGGTTAATTTGAATCTTATGAGTAATGTCGCCTAACTGCTCATCAAAGACAGCATATTCCTCTTGATAAGTACTGCGCTCAACAACAATAGTTCCTGCTGGAGTTAATGGAACAGCTTTAGGACTTTCACAAGGCTGACCGCCCTCTTGCACTCCGACTTGCACCTCGGTTGTAGTTACCTTACCTACATTACAAGCTTTGCGAATATAGATCTTCTTGTTATCAAAGATAATCTCATCACCAGGTAAGCCTACAATACGCTTGATATAGTCAATACTTGGCTCTTCAGGATACTTAAATACTGCAACATCACCTCTTTGAGGAGATGAAGTTTCGATCCATATGCTATTGGTTAATGGATTACGAATGCCATAAGACCACTTTGAAACTGCAACAAAGTCTCCTGGCATTAGTGTTGGTTCCATTGAACCAGAAGGAATTCTAAATGGCTCAAATACAAAAGCACGGAACAAGAAAACAAAGAAAATTACAGGGAATAAAGAACCAATTGAAGTAATAGTTCCTGAGCCTTCCTTAATACGACGTTGGTCTTTTTTAGGTAAGGTAGGACATGCCAAAAGAGCTTCTTTAAGTGCTTTGATACGTGCAGGTCGTAGTTTCTTATAGTCATAGGCATAAGCAATACCTGTAACTACACAAGCAACCACCAAGATTAAAGATAAAGTGTTCATAACTTCTGTTTTGTTTTAGATGATTACAAGCTTTGATTATTTTGGCTCTACTAACCAAAATAATTATGAACAAGCTAAATTAGGCTAACCATAGTGACTATTTTCTATGAAACTTTAATTAGCTCTAAGTAAAACTTCATTTATTTTGAAGGCCTAGCAAGTTAATGCTAGACCTTTAAATTATAAAAATAGACAGGTTATTCCTTACCTACCTTTAAGATAGCTAAGAAAGCCTCTTGTGGTACTTCTACACGGCCTAATTGCTTCATACGCTTCTTACCAGCCTTTTGCTTTTCAAGAAGCTTACGCTTACGAGTAATATCACCGCCATAACACTTAGCTAACACGTCTTTACGCATTGCCTTTACGGTGCATCGTGCAATAATCTGACCGCCAATTGCAGCTTGAATAGCAATATCGAACATTTGACGAGGAATAAGTTCCTTCATCTTTTCAACTAATGCACGACCACGTGATTGAGCAATAGAGCGGTGAACAATAATAGCTAAAGCATCAACTCGATCTTGAGCAATTAAGATATCAACACGCACTAAATCACCACGCTCAAAGCGCTTGAAGCTGTAATCTAAAGATGCATAGCCACGAGATACTGACTTGAGACGGTCAAAGAAATCAAGTACTACCTCACTCATTGGTAATTCATAAGTAAGGGCTACCTGATCATGGTGGTAAACCATGCCTGTTTGTACGCCACGCTTTTCTTGACATAAAGTCATAACAGCGCCTACATACTCAGAAGGCATAAGCATACGACACTCTGCAATTGGCTCACGAATTTCAGCAATATTACTTACAGGTGGAAGTGCTGCTGGACTATCAATGTGAATAATCTCGCCAGAGGTTAATAAAATCTCATAAATTACAGTAGGAGCTGTAGTAATAAGATTTAAGTTGTACTCACGCTCTAAACGCTCTTGAATAATTTCCATATGGAGCATACCCAAGAAGCCGCATCTAAAACCAAATCCTAATGCAGTTGAGTTTTCTGGCTCAAAGAATAAAGAAGCATCATTTAAAGATAGCTTATCTAAGGCATCACGGAAGGCATTGTAGTCGTCAGTATCTACAGGGAACATACCTGCATAAACTTGTGGCTTGGCCTTATGGAAACCCGGCAAGGCCTCCTCAGCCTCACGACGAGCGTGGGTAATGGTATCACCTACTGGAGCACCATGAATGGTCTTAATACCACAGACCACCCAACCTACTTCACCACAGTTTAAGACAGGAACATCAACACGCTTTGGAGTAGAAATACCTAAACGCTCAACTTCCCAGGCCTGACCTGTGCTCATTACCTTGATCTTATCGCCCTTACGTAAGGTACCATTCTTTACACGAACTAAAGATACTACGCCAAGATAATCGTCAAAATATGAGTCAATAATTAAAGCTTGTAGCGGAGCCTCAGGATCGCCATTTGGGGCTGGAATGGAGTGTACTAAACGCTCTAATACATCCTCAACGCCAATACCAGTCTTTGCAGAGCAACGACAAGCGTCATGAGCCTCAAGGCCCACAATATCCTCAATTTCAAAGATTACTTTCTCAGGATCAGCAGCTGGAAGATCTATCTTATTTAAAACTGGGATAACCTCTAAATTAAGCTCAATAGCCTGATAGCAATTTGCTAAAGTCTGAGCCTCTACACCTTGACCAGCATCAACTACTAATAAAGCACCTTCACAGGCAAATAATGAGCGTGATACCTCATAAGAGAAGTCAACGTGACCAGGGGTATCAATAAAGTTTAGCTCGTAGGTATTACCATCTTGAGCCTTATACTTTAAGGTTACAGCCTGTGCTTTAATAGTAATGCCTCTCTCACGCTCAATATCCATAGAATCGAGCACTTGAGCCTGCATTTCACGATCTGTCAAACCACCACAAACCTGAATAAAACGGTCAGATAAGGTTGACTTGCCATGATCAATATGGGCAATGATCGAGAAGTTACGTACTAAATTTTGGTCAAAAGTATTAGCCATAATATTTTTTTAAATTATCCCAAATGAAAAGGGCTTTTGGCCAAGCCCAAGCTGACTGCCTCTGCGGCACTCAAAAGTGATTAACACTACAAATCAATCTGCTTTGCCTAAAAAATAGATTTTAAATATTAGTAGGCAAAGTAATAAATATGAGCTCTGAACTATGTAAATAACTAGCAGACTCAAATTTAGAAAAGAAACTTTTAAAATAACCTAACGGTATATTTTAACCTAAATTAGCAAAACTGCGCCATAAATCGGGATTTATTAACAATAAAGGCCCCTTTAAGGAGCCTTTGTAGTCATTAGTTATAAATACTAAAGTCTAACCATCTTATGAGCAGGACGAGAAGAGCCAATTGTTGAGTCACATTCAAAAAACTTCATAAAATGATTTTCAGGATATACAGCAAAGGTTTTTAAATTGTTATAACCAATCATACCCAGCAGGTAGTCAGAGGTCAGACGCACTGGATATCCTATATCTACTAATCTCTTGCAAGCCTCTTTAGTTACTACATACAATGCAGTATATATAATGAATCTGCGCCTGTTAAAAATAGCATCCAAAGTGTCATTACGCATGCCTATGCGCTGGAAATAAAAACCTTTTTCTTTATCAAAATAATGCTTTTTAGCTCCTGGCAAACATTTTATTCCAAAGTCTGATGAAAAATGCACTACATCCCACGGTTCTTTAATTGCACTTAAAGAGTTAACAGCCTGAAATACATCAGCATTTGGTTTTAAGTCGTCCTCCATGATTACAGCATAATCAAGGCCCTGATCGATAATATGCTGATAAAGACGAAGATGGGAAAGTGCACAACCTTTTTCAGATAGAGATAACTCATCCTCAATAAGTACTTTACGATTACCTTTCATGGTAAGGATTGTTTGCCTTTCATTAGAGCAAAGCTTTTGCTCTTCTTCAGTCATTTGCTTGCCATAAGTAGCATCAAAAAACTCAAAATCGACATTATTGGCGGTTAAAATCGAACCGATGTTTTTACGCCTTTCTTCTTGATCTTTTAGGCTAATGACAAAGTACTTAGAAGACATAAGACAACCCCGCACAAAAAAACACTTCTATTGTTTCTTATAGTCCTTAACATAGCCTAATACAGACTACAAAAATAAAAGTTTAATATATTAAGAACTATGCAATCTGAGCTAATATTTTTAGCTAACTAAAAGAGTAATACATAGTTGAATTACAAACAGCACAATTAAGGCTATAAAAAACTGTTTTCTCAGCTGTCGTCTAGCTTTAACTTCCTTATTTAAAGCTAATTTTACTTGGTTAATGCAATAGCTTGCATTGATCCATTGGTCAAACTTTAAGCGATTAAAATCGCCCGCAAACTCAGTAACTTTTAACGCAGATTCTTGCCATTTCTTAATGCATTCAAAGTTATAGTTATTACAAATATAATGTACATCATTAAAACTACTGGTTAAGTGATTTTGCCATGGCTTAAATGAAGTAAAATGAATAATAGCTGGATCATCCATAGCTGATAAAATATCACTTTCCAGTATATTATTCTTCATTTCCTTCAAATCTTTTCCCGAGCCTCTGGCTAGTAGCTTATTTTTAACAAAACTATATTCGTATGCATATAAAGCACCTGTTTGAAAGTTCCATTTACCATCAATAATTAAAGGGTCAGGTATTGCAATATTTAATGCATCTTGGTCAAGAAAAGGCAAGCCAACTTTAATAAGATCAATACACTTTAACCCTATATTATCTTGCCGCCATTTATCTAAATTAATTAGTAGCATGCCTGCGTTAAAGTATTTACTGAACTTAACAGGGAAATCTTGTTTTTCATCATTAGAACGATAAATTGTAGATATACTATCAATATCTTCATTGGATGCTATTGCATCGAGCACTACTGCTGCAACATGGTTTGATAAATCAGTATTATCAAATAAAGCTCTAATGTCCTTAAGCACTAAGGTGTCAACATCTAGATATAAAATCTCCTTAATACTAGGATCCAATACCTCAGATAAAAGCAATCTATAGTAGGTGGATTTAGAGGCGTGCACCCCCCAACCTGTACAAGATGAAAATTGATCAACATCTATATTATGAATCACCATAAGATTATCAATGATTGCTTTATTACGATCCTGAAATGAATTAGCTTTCAGCTGTAAATCAGCAATATCTACACTTTTATCTGTTAATATATGAAAGATAATAGAGTCATCCGTACTAATATCTCGATACTGCTTTGAGATACTATCAATAATTGACTGACATACTACAAAAGTATAAGGAAGATAGTTTTCATCAGTAGCAAATGCAATATTATATTGAGGCATTACTTTACCTACATTTGTCAAATAGATCTTATTAAATTACTCAAAACTCCAGCAAAATTTGATAATAAATGACGAATTTGAGCTAAATTCTTTATACAAAGAAGTTGATATTTT
>Cam_p1__coassemble_1061_pt1 | contig 15172 bp, 11 predicted proteins | sample Cam_p1__metabat2_high_PE_021 | metagenome-assembled genome bin Cam_p1 | reverse complement strand
TCCTCTTTGCGAATTTGATCTTTCTTGTCAGTACTCATAGCAACCATTTTCGGAAGTTAACTACCAAACATTATAGCAACCATTTTTAAGAAAACTACCCAATTACCAAAAATAGTTAATATTATCTACAGCCTAAAAACATCAGTAAAACACTATATTTATCGCAAAAAACGTCCTGTAAGGACTTACTGTCAGTAGTAAAGTCATTCCCCATTTTAGAGCTCATGCCCCAAATGTTTCCGTATTCTAAACACACAAAAATAAAAATGCGGCTCAAGAAAACCTAAGCCGCACTTTGAATACAAAAAACTAGATTCTTAACAAAAGCTCTTATGACAAAAGATGCTCTTTAAAGAAGAGGGCAATATCATTAAACACCTTAGGAGCAAATTCACTAACTCTAATGTGTTTATGTTTGATTACCGTGTTATTAGTAAAAGCATTATTAATCACAGCCAAGTCATCATCATTAAACTTAAGATCAACTGGAGTAAAGACGCTTAATACTGGTACTTTATTGCTAGCATGGTAACCAATTAAGCCTTGTTTCTTAAGGGATAGCATCTGCATTTGCGGCACAATAGTTTCCCAATTGCTTGCATCCAGATTTAATCTATTAGCTAAAGAAGAGCGGGCCGCTAGTGGCATATTATTGAGCAGCTTATGATTGACATAAGCGTTGTGAACAGCAGGACTAACCAGCGCAATAGCCTTAAACACATCAGGACGCAAGAGCGCTAATCTGGCCACAGGATTAGAGCTAAAACGATAGCCCATGGCACCGATAGCGCTACTATCAATGTAGTTAACATGCTCACGCAAATAATCAACAGCAGCCTCTAAAATGTCTGAGGTATTAGCGTCTAAGGTAATTTTTGAGGCATCGCCCATACCTGGCATATCAATAACAAAGATAGCAATGCCCATCTTTCTAAAATAGTCGCTAAAAAGACGATAGTAGTCAGTAGAGGTATCACCATAGGCAGTAACCACGATGACGCATGGCTGGAGCGTTTTATTGTCCACGCTATGCAAGTGGCCTGTAACTTTTTCACCTCTAACTAAGAAGGTCAACTCCTTATAATAGCCAAACTCCTTTTCGTCATTAAAAATCTTTCTATATGCCTGACGGCCTAATAAAGAGGCTTGAGCGGCTAAGACATCTCCCTTTAAATTAGGATAGGCAGCAATAGCAAAATAGCGGGATGCCATACGATAGTGGTGGCTGGCCTCATTTAAGTTGCCCTGCTCGGTAGCAAGACGAGCTCTCATAACACGCTCTTGAGCAATAGAGCTAAACTCATAAATCCAATTGCCCGCACCATATTGGCTAACAGTATCAAAGCAAGTTTCACGAGAACGATCGTTCTTGCTCATAATGATATTGGATAAGGCCAATTCAATGTCTAAATTGTTTCCGCCTAAATATGTCCAAGTATAGAGATTTAAAGGGCGATACCACTTAGATCTAAAAGGAGAGCCCATAAAATGCAAGCCATCACCCACATCTGGCAGTGGACAACCAGAGTTGGAGATTAAAGAGGTCTCAATATAATCATGCTTTGGCTTAAATAAAATTTCGCTTAAATTAGCAGAGGTATTTTGGCTATCGCTCATTTTCTTTCTCCAAAGCCCTGCAAATAGGACACTACTAGTATGTATGGTTCTTGTTGAGCCTAAGGTAAATAATGTTAGATGGCTACTAGGATCGTAAAATATTATTAGACCATGGTACCACGGCTAAACTATTATGGAGATAAAAAAATCAAAGAAGGGACGTATAAAAAAGCAAGATCCTTATTACTCATTAGCATCATCTTGCCAAAATACTAATGAATAATAAGGATCTGTAAGGATATACACAATGGAAAGAACCGCCCAGAATTAAAACTAGAGAGTTCCACAAATGAGGTATTTCTAGTAATTTCCTGTCGTTAGCCTATGCTAACTCCATTTAGCTATCTTGTCAATCTAATGAATCGCACAAAAATTTTCATAATAAGCCTACAAAACAACTATTTACTTTTTATGTGCAAATTAATTTTTAAACAAATATTCATATTTTTATTATGATTTTTATTTGTTTTTAATAAAAAATAGTATAATATAAACAATGCACTATGCATGAATAGTGATAGTGCTAATTAGCCATTATTCTGTCAACTAATAAGGAATGCCCCATGGATTTACAATACATTCTTAGTGTTAGGTTTTATGGTGAGCCTAACGAACTTGAAAAGATCGAGCAGCTCGTTAACCAATATCAACGTGACTATGAAGATCGCGATCTTGAAGTTGTGAAACAGCTAGCTGTAGCTTGTGGTATTGAAAAAGAAAAGGCTGATTTCTTTATTGATGAGCTCCATCCAGCAAGACTAGCTGAAGTGAGCAAATTTCATAATCAACTATTCGTAGACTTTACCACCCATCCATGGACTGCCATTTTACTTAAGTCTATGATGCTCAACATCAAAGGAGCATGTAAGTGTACTTGGCTTTATTTCGGTAATCATGTCGATAGCGCTACTTTCTATGATGAGGAACTGCAAAAGTATACTGATGAACTTTTGACCGCCAAAAATTATTTATGTTTTGATGAAGCCGACGAGGATAGGCAACTTTACAATGAAGAAGAGGATTTATACTTTGAACTTGATAGTTTAGAGGAATCACTTAATTACTGGTGTGAATACAATGAAATTGATCCTGAGGAGTATACTCAAGAGCAACTAATCGAATTAATCTCTCAGCCTAATGAAGACTTTGCTCCAGTTGTTAGTTTCTTTAAAAAAGAAACCTACATTCCTCCTTATGCCTACAAAACTATGGCTAAAATCATCTTTAAAGGCGATGAAGACACTATTCTAGAAATCTATAATGCAGCTAAATATGCAATTGACGATTATAGTGGTGATTTTTATACGTTTGTCGAAGATTATAATGAGGATGACGACTATAGCTATAGTTGCAAGCTCTTAGATGCTAAATGCACCCAAAATGATGGTCAGGACTGTGAATTAGAGATTACCGCTGTCTCCTACTTTGACCCTCTAAAAGGTCAAGCTGTAAAGGCAGATATTTCTATCATAGACGATTTTTATAATCTTAAGGACTACATATCTGAGACTCATAATGCAGAAATTCTCGCTAATGTTTACTTAGTATCTAATTGTGATTTAACAACTGATTGTCAAATTGACGATGAAGATTGCCCTCAAGTAGGATATTTGTCAGTTAATGCTCAGGATGAATTTGGCGAGGCTGCTAATTTCTTAATGTGCGATTACTTAGATAGATTAATCGATCGCTGGTGTGAGCTAGTTCATTACGATGGCGACCGAAAGGAAGCTACTGAAATGCTAGATTTAATCAACAACTATAGCTATCAAAAAGAAAGCACCAAAATTCAAGCTGGCCTGATAAGTGCTAACGATTAAGTCATATATGTGAATTTTAGTTAAATTAAAAAGGCTGTCACCATTACTGGGACAGCCTTTTTATTTGGTCAATTAGCTTAGAGCTTAATTATTTAGATTACGTCTAAGCCTTTTAAGTACTCTAAGAGCTCTGGCATCTTCTTCTTGCCAAAGGTCTCATGCTTGCCATTCACTACTAAGCAAGGTACTGACATCACATTAAACTCAGTTCTCATATCAGGATAGAGACCAACATCATAAACGTGAGTAGTTACCTTGTCTGATAAAGAGGCAATACGCTGAGCTGCTACCACTAAATCAGGGCACATGGTGCAAGATAAAGATACTAAAACCTGCATCTTTACTTCTTTGCTGATGTTTAAGATAGCATTGCGATCGGCATCATCAATTGGCTGACCAGGGCCTGCTGCATTGTACATACCTAAAACAAAAGAGGTAAACTCATGACCGCCAGGCACGCCGTGGAAGGCCATGTTAGCTGGGGTGCCATCTTCTTTGATAAACTCAACAAATGGTAAGTGCTCGCCCTCATCGGTAGTCTCTAGAGCTAACTTATCACTTAAATCACTAAGCTCAGTCATAGCACGTAAGAGCTCATTACCCTTCTCATCGCCCTTAGTATGAACTCGTAGTGTAATCTTAGAGCCCATTCTTTCAAAGACAGCATTTAACTGAGGAATAAAGTCTGGGGAAATAAAGCTGTCATTTTGAACCTCAGGAGCAATTGATGCACGAGGCTCTTGAGGAGCTTTACGAGTAGCATTAGGCACTTCAGGAACTAAACCAGTCTTATCATGCATAGTAGCTGCAACCTTTTCCATTGCTGCGGCGGCTAAAGCACCATCTGACACAGCTGTTACAACCTGACGTAATGTCTTAATACATACGTCACCTGCGGCAAATACGCCTTTTACATTAGTTTCTTGGTTGTGGTCAGTAATAACATAGCCCTGCTCATTTAAAGCTACCTTATCTTTTACCAAAGCAGTATTTGGAACATAGCCAGCAAATACGAACACACCAAAGGTATCATTATTTTCTGCTGTATAAGTAAAGGTTTCGTTTGTCTTATTGTTGAAGATCTGAGCGCTAGTAATACCAAATTGATTACCGCTCACAGACTTAACCTCGTGATTAAAGAGTACTTTAATCTTAGGGTGAGCCATAACCTCATCAGCAATAGAGCGAGCACAAGAGAAGCTATCTTTACGAACTAAAATAGTTACCTTGCTGGCATAACGGGTTAAGAACATAGCCTCTTCTGCAGAAGCATAGCCACCACCGATTACTAAAAGCTCTTTACCAGTAAAGAACTCACCATCGCAAGTAGCACAGTAAGCTACACCATGGCCACGGAACTCACTTTCACCATCGAAACCGATGTGGCGAGGGTTAGCACCTGTACAAATTAATACAGAAAAAGCACGTAAAGTTCCGCTATTAGTGATCACCTCTTTGATATCACCATCAAGCTTAACATCCAACACCTCAGCTAACTTCACCTCAGCACCAAAGTTAATGGCTTGACGACGCATAGTGTCGGTTAAAGCTTCACCAGAGGTTGACTCTACACCAGGGTAATTAACCACTTCGTGAGTAATAGTAATTTGACCACCAAAGCGATCTTTTTCTAAGACTAAAACACGATAACGGGCACGAGCTAAATATAAAGCAGCAGTAAGACCAGCAGGACCACCACCTACAATGATGGCATCAAATAAATTATCGTTTGCGCTCATGATTGAAACCTAAATTACAGCAAAAAGTCTCAGGATCTAGTAATTAATAAACCTACTTTAGCAAAAAACTATCACAATATGGCGTTTAAGTTGATAGATTTTTAACTAGTAAGACAAACAACATAGCAAACACAGCAATTACTGTATTTCTAAGTACGCAGAAAAGATAGAGTTAGCTAAAGCTAACCATAAGGACGTGATAAATGATAATTATCGTAATTACTAAAAAACCCCCAGCAACAATGTTAGGTCACATGGGGGTTTTTTGATAAAAGAAAGCCCCCATAAGGGGACTTCCTTTTGGCTCAACGCCTTAGAACAACTAGTTAAAACTAGTAGTCAAATTAGAGGGTACCGATTAAATCGAGACCTGGCTTTAAGGTAGCCTGACCTGGCTGCCACTTAGCTGGGCAAACCTGATCGCCGTGCTCAGCAACAAACTGTAAAGCCTTAACACGACGTAATAACTCATCAGCGTTACGGCCAACGTTGCCAGCTAATACCTCATAAGAAACGATCTTACCCTCTGGGTTGATGATGAAGGTACCACGCTCTGATAAGCCAGCTTCCTCAATGTATACGTCGAAGTCCTTAGCTAACTTGTGGTTAGGATCGGCGAGCATTGGGTACTCAATAGCCTTGATGGTGTCAGAAGCGTCAGCCCATGCCTTGTGAACAAAGTGAGAGTCGCAAGAAACAGAGTAAATTTCACAGCCGATTGCCTTGAACTCAGCATACTTCTCAGCTAAATCCTTTAACTCAGTTGGGCATACGAAGGTGAAATCAGCTGGGTAAAAGAAGAATACAGACCACTTGCCTAAAAGATCAGCCTTGGTAACTTCCTTGAAATCCTTGTTAACGTAGGCCTGAACAGCGAAATCTGCAACTTCCTTATTGATAAAAGACATCTAAAACTCCTTGAAACGAATCACTTGCCTTTTTGCTAAAACGCTCCAGCGAAGGTCACGATCTAGCTCTAAGACACTCATATATGAGTATATGAGCTTTCTTTATAAATGTGGTTAAATATTTACAAGAAATGTGCTCTATAACACAACTTTTATCACCAAAGCTTATTTGGCTACTTGAAATATTTTGAAATCTGTCTTGTTCTATGTGCTGTAGCACTGAACTTGGTATGGCACCCATTATATAGATAATCTTTGCAAATTGGGCTCACTTGATAAATTGGCTCAATATAAGTGAATATTTACCAAGAAATTAATGATTTTTTAAAGAAATTTTAAATAGCATTTTCATAAGAAAAGGCTTATTTATGGCAATAATAGCACCACAATAAATTTTTAAAATATTTTTAAAAATTGTCTAAAATCATGAAATTTTTCCCACTAATTTTTATACATTAGACAAAATAAACCATGTAGCACCCATTTTTTCATATAATTTGCACTTCATAATCGTTAGCATAATTATCTAATTTGAGTACTGCTCATGGCGGGAGCTTTATTTAAGATAGCTCTCTTGATAATGATTATGTCAGTGCAAAAATGCCCCACTTTTTATTAAGAAGGATGGACTTATGGAAGCTTTAAGCTCCACTTTTTATGCCACTAGCTTTACTTTTTTAATGACTACGCTTGGTGCAGCGGCAGTCTTGATTTCTAAAAAGAAACCCTCACCACTGTTTACTAAGCTCTCTTTAGGTTTTGCAGCAGGCATTATGATCGCAGCCTCTGTATGGTCATTGCTTATGCCAGCTATTGATCAACTAGAGAGTGAGGGAAAAACCGCAGCTTTTCCTGTTGCTACTGGCTTTATTTTAGGTGCAGCTTTCTTAATGATGTTAGATAAGATCATGCCTCACCTACATATTAATAGTCAGGAACCAGAAGGCCCTAAAACTACTTTAGGTAAGCACCAGCTCTTATTTTTAGCTATGACTATTCACAATATTCCAGAGGGCATGGCTGTAGGTATTTCATTTGTAGCAGCAGCTGCTATTAATACTCCTGAGGCCTATTCAGCAGCCATTGCACTTACTATTGGTATGGGCATACAAAACGTACCAGAGGGCACAGCCGTAACTTTACCGCTGCGTGCTAGTGGTATGTCCTCAGGAAAATCGTTTATTTTTGGTGTCATTTCTGGTTTAGTTGAACCTATTGCTGCCCTAATTGTGGTGATGCTCTCTACCTTATTTATCCCTATCATGCCTTGGCTATTATCTTTTGCCGCTGGAGCCATGATTTATGTAGTCATTGAAGAGTTAATACCTACTGCTCGTTTGGGCGAACACTCTGATATTGGTACTATTGCCGTAATCTTAGGCTTTGTTCTTATGATGGTATTAGATACCTCTTTAGGCTAAAGCTAAAGGTATAATTTGTCTGTTCTTTACATGTTTTACTATTAACTGGCTTTGCTTGTCATGAATCAAGTTGTTAAAAAACCACGTCTATTGCGTTCAGGTATAGTCACAGCCTCAGCTACTTTCCTGTCTCGAATTTTAGGCATGGTTAGAGATATTGCTATCGCTCAACTATTGGGCGCTGGTCTAATGGCTGACGTTTTCTTCTTTGCCAATCGTATTCCTAATTTCTTTAGAAGATTGTTTGCCGAAGGTGCCTTTGCTCAAGCTTTTGTACCTGTGCTAACCAAAACCTCTAAAGAGCAAAGCTCATCTGAACTTAGAGAACTGATAGCTAAAAGCGCAGGTACCTTAGGCTTAATTGTTTTTGTTATTTCCTTAATTGGTATGCTTGCCTCACCTGTAGTAACAGCTATTTTTGGTTGGGGCTGGTTTGAGTCTTGGCTCAACGATGGCCCTGATGCTCATAAATTTACCCAAGCTAGCTTTTTATTGGAAATTACCTTCCCTTACTTGTTTTTTATTACCTTAACTGCTTTATGTAGTTCAGTATTAAATGTTCATGGCAGCTTTGCTATTCCAGCCATTACTCCATGTTTACTCAATGTAGTTATGATTGGTACGGCCTACTTTATCGCCCCTAACTTTGAAGATCCTAATGTCATTTTATCCATTGGTATGGTGGTAGGCGGTGTAGTGCAATTATTGTTTCAATTGCCTTTTGTCTATAAATTAGGTCTGATGGTATTACCAAAATGGGGATGGCATCATCCTGGCGTTGTTCGTATCAGAACTTTAATGATTCCAGCCCTCTTTGGTGTCTCAGCTAGCCAGTTAAATCTTTTAGTTAATACTGTCTTAGCCTCATTTTTAGCTACAGGATCTATTTCTTACCTGTACTACTCTGATCGCCTCTTAGAGTTTCCTATTGGTATTTTTGCCGTAGCTATTTCTACTGTGATTTTACCTGCACTATCACGCTGTGACTTTAATAGCGAGCATGATAAATACAATAAAACCTTAGACTGGGGTGTACGTCTCGTGCTCTTGCTTGGCATTCCTTCGGCCTTAGGTATTATGGCGCTACGAGAGCCTATCTTAAGAGTTATCTTTATGCGAGGTGCTTTTGGCTCAGAGCATGTACTCTTAAGCGCTCAATCTTTACTTGCATCAGTAGTAGGCTTATGCGCCATTATGCTAGTTAGAGTACTAGTACAGGGCTTTGCAGCTATCCAAGATACTAAAACCCCAGTACGCTGCTCAATGGTAGCTATTGGCGCTAACATTGTCTTTAATTTAATTTTGGTATGGCCTTTAGGTTATGTAGGCTTGGCCTTATCTACAGCCTTAGCGGCCTTTGTTAATGCAGGCCAGCTGATTTATCTTTTGCATAAGAAAAATATCTACCGCATTTCCAAGACCTCCATATTGTTTATTATTAAGGCTTTAATTTCAGGCATTATCATGGCTGTTAGCGTGCGCTATGTAGCTCCTGAATTTGAGGCCTGGGTACATATGGACACCTTAACCTCTATTGGCTATTTAAGTGCTTTAATTGTAGGTGGTGCTCTGGTATTTGCCAGCTGCTGCTTAATATTAGGTATTAGACCTCGCCACATTAAAATGTAATTTTTCTTTTTAGCCCTCTTTAGTACCCAGGCAATTTACTATTGAGGGCTTTTTTTATGATTTTTTAGCTATAAATCACAAAACCTAAAAGACCTTCTCAACAAATCCTAATTTATAGCTGCGCTTGCCTTAATATAGAGTTATGTGTTTGAGCACCTTTTGGGCGTGTCAGCTAGCACATCTCCATTTATCTTGATCTATCACCCCTTGAGGTCGGCACGACTGGAGATACAGGCTAGGCTTAAGGAGATTGCCAAATGAGACAGTACCATAACATTCTGGTCATCATAGAGCCTAAAAAAGACCAGCAATTAGCTCTTAGCCGAGCTATTGAAATTGCTCGTTTCAACCCTAAGGTAACCATTACTGCACTCCGTCTCATTTACGACTTTTCTAACGATATTCCATTTATCGGCAAGAAGAGTGAAATGACTTCTCACGAAGATGTAGAAGAAGTTACTACTCAAGAGCTTCAAAAAATTATTGCTGCTGCTTTAGAGAAACATCAAGATATCGATCCTGAAAGCTTTACTATTGTGCCTTCAGTTAAATGGACAAGAGATGTTTCTGAGGGTATGTTAAATGAGGCTAATAGTGGTAACTTTGATTTGATCATTAAAGGAGCCAATCACCACGGCCTACTTGATTCTATTATCTTTACTCCTCATGATTGGAACTTATTACGTCACTCCAACATTCCAGTAGTTATCGCCAAAGAACACACTTGGGATGAAAATAGCACTATTATTGTGGCTGTTGACTTTACCTCTGGTGAAAAACAGCTCATGAATGTCTTGCTATTGCGTGAGGCTCAGCTCTTATCAACTATTACTGGAGCCCCTATCCATTTAGTTAATGGTGCTCCTGTGGTTTTACCTACTGTAATGCTAGAAGTACCTAACTATGCTCCAGAGCTTTATGCTGAGAGTATTTTAGCTGAGCATAAGAGAAGAATCATTGAATTTGCCCATCACCACAATATTGCAGATGATCATTGCCATATTGCTGAGGGTATGCCTGATGATGTGTTGCCAAAACTATGTAAAAAACTTCATGCTAGCACTGTATTTATCGGCTCTCATGGCCGCTCAGGCGTTGGCGCAGCCTTGATTGGTAATACTTGTGAGGAAATTGTTGATTTCATTAACGCCGATCTATTTGTGCTTAACCGCAACACCTTAGATCACGAACACCATATTGCTCATACTCAAGAATAATTTTTTTAATAGCCAAAACATAATATTAACCTCAGGCCCCATCACACCCACATGGGGCCTTTTTTATCCCAATCCCCAGCCCCCAGCCCCAAGACCAGCCTTGCCTAGCCACTGCCAAGCTCCAGCCAGTGACAACGCCAAACCACAGCCCCAGACAGCGCTAGCGCCAGAGCAAGCGCCTGGCATGATGTCCCAAACTAAAGCGCCTGCTATAGCACCAATCTAAAACCAAGTTCAAAGCTATGGTAAGAGCAAGCTTTCATTGAGACTTTAACCATCAAGGCCCTGGTGCTACTCTTACATACCAGTACTTAAGTTTTGCTCTAAAACAAGGCAAAAACGCCTCAATTTAGTGAGCCATATTGCTGGCAATAAATTTTTATAAAAAAGCCTATAATAGCGCTGTGTTACCTTTAACATGCGGCACTTAAAATTGCGATATTTTAAGTATTTTAGAGCTTTACCACTTAGTTTCTGCCATGAATGACGCACTTACCAATGCTTTTAGCGTACTACTGATTATCTGCCTAGCTTATTTCTTTAAGCGTATCAAACTGCTTAATATTGATGTCGCCCGCTCTTTGGCATCAGTAGTAATGTATATCACCTTACCTTGTGCCATTTTAACCTCAGCCAATGGTATTGATTTTGATGTCTCATTACTGGGTGTAATGCTCATTTCAGCACTAGCTAACTTTATCTTGCTCACTATTGCCTTTTTTTCTAGCAGAGATCCTAAACAGCGTGTCTTTAACATGATCAATGTGACCTGCTTTAATATTGGCAACTTTATCGTACCTTTTATGCAAAGCACTATGAGCCCTAAAGCCTTCTTAGCTTTGTGTATGTTTGATGTAGTTAATGCTTTATTCTGCTTTGGTGGCTCTTACTCTATCGCTCTGTACTTTAATCGCAAACACTTCCCTGAAAACCAAATTAACCTTAAAAGTATTTTCAAAGAAATGTCCAAGTCATTACCTTTTTACGTTTATGTCTTAGTCATTACTTTGTCTGCTTGCAGTATTACTATTCCAGAAGGTTTACTTACCCCATTTAAGACCATTGCAGGGGCCAATACCTTATTGTGCTTCATGATTATTGGTATTGCTCTTAATTTCAACATTACTAAAGAGCAGCTTAAATTTATTTTCCAAGCATGGGTCTTACGCTATATAGTTTGTGCCGTTTTGGCTGCTTTAGTCTGGATCTTTGTTCCTCTTGAGGCCGAGATTAGAATTATTGTTATGATCATTTTAATGGCACCAATGAGCTCCATTGCCCCTATTATGACTATGAAAGCTCTCCCTAAAACTGCTGAGGAATCAGCCGACCTCAACACAGTAGCCATTATTTCATCCCTAGTCTTTGTGACTATCATGAACTCCATTACCTCCATGTTAGGCTAAATACATCCCTACTCTTCACAATATAGCTATTAGCAAGTTAGTGATTTGCTAATAGCTATACGGCTATACGGCTATACAGCTACTTAGCTGGCCTGCCAGCCTGCTGTCCTATCCTGCTGGCCCCTCCATCCCATTATTAATACCAGTTGTTTTGCAATACTGGTTTTGCCCACTACTGGCCAGATACTATCCTGCCCTAACCGAACCTTTACTCTTATCCATCTTTTAGATGGGCAAAAGACCTAACTTAATAGCAACTGCATTAACTTGTAATGGTGTTTTTAGCTATTTATTAAAATAGCTGTGCTACACTAGCCATAAGCTTTACCTATATTAGCTTTCACTATTACAACTACATGCTAACAACTACTACTAGAAAAGAAACATGCTTCTTTTCTACCTTGCCCCATTTTTAGCAGGAGGCAGCATTTGATGAATACCAAAAAATCGATAATCGTTATTTTTGTAATCTTAATTACAATTATGGCTTTTGCTTATGCCTTATTGTTCCATCAAAACATTGATCCTAATAAGGCTCATGGTACGGTAGATATACAAGATAGTTTATTGTCTTTTGAACGTCCTGGAAAAATCATTGCTCTTAATGTTGATGAAGGCTCAAATGTTAAGGAAAACGACATTCTTGCTACTTTAGATAGTAAAGAGCTCGACCATCAAATGCGTATTCAATACGCCCAATGCCAAGCTGAACAATCCTTACTTAATCAATATCAAAATGGCTATTTAAAAGAAGAAATCGATAGCGCCAAGGCTACCGTACAAAAGAGCCAGGCTGCCGTAGACTTAGCGGCTATTACCTACGAGCGCAATCGCTCTTTGCTTAATACTAAGTCTATCTCTAAACAAGATTTTGATAGTGCTAAGGCCAGTTACAATGAAGCTAAGGCTAGCTTACTTGAGGCAGAGTCCCAGTTAGCTCTTTTAGAGCGTGGCTATCGCCAAGAGATCATTGCTTCACAAAGTGCCAAAGTAACAGCCTGCAATGAACAACTTTCCTACCTTAAATATCAAATTGATAGTCAAGGCGTAATTAAAGCTCCTTTTTCAGGCACTATTCGCAGTAAAACTCACGAATTATCTGACTTCGTAGGTGCTGGTGAAACTATTTTTGCTATTACCAATGAAGATCAAAAGAAAATCCGTATTTACCTTAGTGATGCGCAATTACGCTTGATTAAGTTAGGTCAAGAAGTATCAGTTGAAGTGCCATATCAAGCACCTATAACAGGTAAAATCACCTTTATTAGTCCTAATGCTATGTTTACTCCTAAGAGCGTACAAACAGAAGAACTAAGAGCTGATCTTATTTATGAGGTTAATGTTGAGGTTGAAGATCCCAAGCATGTACTACGCTTTGGTCAAGCCATCACCGTTTACCTCCAAGGTAGTGCCCCTAACCACTTAGGCTAGTTAATACCAATATCCCCTGTCTAGGGGCTTTGTTTAGCTTCGTTTAGTGTAGGAGTGTGTTATGTCTACCTTACTTGCTTTAGAAGGGCTAGGAAAAATCTTTTGTAAAGAAGATGGCGCTGACTTTTATGCTCTTAAAGGAATAAATTTAAATATTGGCTCTGAGCATCACCTGATCTCTTTAATTGGACCAGATGGATCAGGCAAATCTACCCTCGTGAATTACTCCCGCCAAATCTTACGATTATGGCGTGAGTTTCATGGCGTAGCTAACGTGAACTTGTAGGGCCCAAATTAATCTCGCCAAATCTCATACGGTTAACAAGTTACCCGTATCGGCTGAAACACGCAGCCGCTATCAAATAGCTCCTTTACAGAAGCATTTTTGAATGCTTTTCTAATGATATTAATGCTTCCATTAACATCAGCATTGAGTAAGGCACCATTCTTTGCTTTATAAAGACCACGCTTTACTCGAGTACCACTAAACACAGGCTTTTTATTGTTAACTAGACCGTAAGTAGGAATATCATCTAGATCTAGGCTACTTGCCTTACTAGTATAGCTCTCCTCGCTCACAATCACATCAATGCCGTACTGTTTAGCTTTATATATGATCTTATTAACCAGAGCTAGATGCGGAATGTGGGTGAACTTTTGGTTGTTAACCTTACCCATATTGCACAATGCCTTCCAGCCTTGGTTATATCCGATCACAATCGTGCCAGTATCAGTTTTTAGGCACAGATCTATAATGCGCTTTGATGCCTTGTTAAGGTAGTCATTAATCCTGTTCCTGCGTTTTACCACAATAGATCTAATGTGCTTACCTTCGCCTGCAGATTGTAGTCTTGCCTTATCTTTGTTGAAGCGATGGTTGATTGACTTGATAGTCTTGCCGTTAATCAGAACAGGGCAAATACCCGGCTGATTGATTACTATGGTTGCAAGATTATCAATGCCAAGATCAATACCCATGACATTGCTTTTATTTAGTAAGACATTATTGGATGATGCTTGACTATCATCATATACTACTTCAATGTAATAACAATTACCATAAGGTACAAAACGAATATCTTGCACAATAGCTTTATCTGCTTTCTCATTGAAGGCTTGTTGTTGACAGCATTTTATTTTGAAAGGCTTGAGACCGAGCTTTTTATACCCACTTATGTAAACCTTGCTATCTTTTATTTTGAACCCATTACGACCAACAACAAAGGTCTTTTGTTTGTTAGCGTAGCCTGGTACCTTGGGACGTCCAGTAAATTTGTCAGGGGAATTTTTGTACTCTTCGCTTGCAGCCCTAAATGACTTCCAAGCATCCCCTAAAATTTGCAGAGTTCTTTGAGCGGAGGCAGCGCTTGGCATGCGAACATAGCAATCTTCACGAGTTGATTTAAACTCTTTGTCTACTTCAGTTGCATAAATGTTAATGCCATTAAAATAGGCCTGACGAATTTTATAATCAGCTGCATTGTATAAATATCTTGCCAAATTACATGCCTTATGAAGAGCCTTGTGATTGACATTAGAAGGATTTACTAAGATTTGCTCGGTTTTCATGAGAGTGTGCTCACTTAAGCCATTGACCTACTCAATAAAGTATATTATTTTTATAAATTAGTGTCAATATATATTTTACAGCAGTATTATGCAAAAACGAACAAATCTAGGTGCACACTATCATTGTGTCTTTAATCTAAAATGCCATTTAGTGTTAGTAACAAAGTACCGTCATAAGATATTTACGAATGAAATGCTTATCGAACTTGAAGCAAAGACTCGTGAACTGTCAGACAAGTGGGGAGTATCGATACTAGAGTTTAATGGCGAAAAAGACCATGTGCACCTACTTATAGATATAACCCCATCAGTACAGCCAAGTAAATTTATTAACAACCTCAAGACTGTTACTTCGAGACATAGGAATTGTCAACAAATTAAAAGAACAAACTAGGTACAACATATTTTATTAAAT
>Cam_p1__coassemble_844_pt1 | contig 20906 bp, 15 predicted proteins | sample Cam_p1__metabat2_high_PE_021 | metagenome-assembled genome bin Cam_p1 | reverse complement strand
CTCTGTGTCGTAATTGTCTCTGCTCAACTAAAACCGAAGTTTCAAGCTCCATCCTAAAAATGAGCTAGGCTCATTTTAGGATGGAGTAGTTGACTTGACCACAAACTAAATATTTTTGAATAAGTCATAATTTTGGCTCTTTCTTAGCTTAAAATAAAGTGCTAGATGCAAAATATGGTTTTAAAAATATTTTAATTTCAAAAGCGCTTATGTTGAGCTTTTAATTGTTGAGCTGTTAATTGCCACATAAGTACCCAATTTCAGTCTTGGACTAGGGTGCTTTGATAAGCTTAAATAGCATATTGCTGTTGTAGTATAGGCTTGAAAGAGCTTCCTCGTTCTGTACCAAAAGGAAGGTGACTCTTTGAACATCATATTTATCTCATCAGAAGTTGCAGACATAATTAAAACTGGTGGTCTAGCTGATGTTGCTAAGGCCTTACCAGCGCAACTCAAAGCCAATGGACACAATGTACGTGTCATTATGCCTTGCTATAGCTTAATTAAAGGTGTAGAGAACTTTCCTGTCATTGGCTCATCAACTTTAAATCCAGGCACAGATCGTCAGATTGATTACAGCATCCGTCAAACCTTTATTGCTGATGGTTTAGAGGTATGGCTCTTAGAATGCCCTCGCTACTTCAACAGAACCTCTATTTATGGCGATAATAACCAAGCTTACTGGGATAATGGTGAGCGCTTTGCTTTCCTCGCCTCTGCTGCTCTTGATGCTTGTAAGGCCTTAAACTTCTGTCCAGATATCGTTCACTCTAACGATTGGCATGCTGCTTTAAGCCCAATGATCTTACGCATTAAGTACAATAACGATCCTTTCTTTGATAAGACTCGCTCAATTATTACTGTACATAATGGCGCTTTCCAAGGTTGTTTTGATCGTGGTCAGATTTACTTTATTCCTGAAGTTGGCCAAGTTTACAACGACTTTATCTTACAAGGTACCTACATTAACTTCTTAAAGTGTGGTGTCTTCTACGCAGATAAGATTACTACTGTATCCCCAGGATATGCAGCTGAGCTTACTACCTACTTAGGCGGTCATGGTATGACTGTTAACTTCCAAAATCGTGCAGGCGATTTAGTAGGTATTATTAATGGCTGTGATTACTCAGACTGGGATCCATCAACCGACCCTCACTTAGAGGTTCGTTACAATATTAATAGCCTTGAGCAAAAAGCTTTAGGCAAGCAGCTATTACAAAAAGAGCTAGGCTTACCTATTGGCGATATCCCTATGTATGGTATGGTAGCTCGTCTTACCGACCAAAAGGGTGTTGGTATTTTAATTCCTATTTTAGAAGAGTTCTTACGCCACCGTGTTCAAGTTGTCATTGAGGGCACAGGTGATCCTGCCTTAGAGCATCAAATGCATGAAATTGCTAAGCGTCATCCAGATAAGATGATCTTCCGTTCCGTCTATGACAATACCTTAGCTCACCGCATTGAAGCTGCCTCTGACTTCTTCTTAATGCCATCAATTTTTGAGCCATGTGGTCTTAACCAGATGTACTCCTTAGCCTATGGCACTTTACCAATTGTACGTGGTGTTGGTGGTTTACGTGATACTGTTATCAACTATGATGACAATCCAGAACAAGGTAACGGCTTTATTTTCTGGGATCCTAATGCAGGAGCTCTATTAAGCTGCTTACGCCGTACCTTAATTTTCTATTTAGAGGCTCCAGAGGAGATGAAGCGTCTACGTCATAATGCTATGAAGGTACGCTTTAGCTGGGCTGATTCTTGCGCTAAATACGAACAACTTTATGCTGACGCTCTTACCAAGCCAAAATGGTGGTAATAGAGTAATAGCTAAACTTAAGTTAGTTTAGCCAGGCCAAGCTTGGCCTAGCTTGGCTTGGCTTAGACTGGCCTTGCCTGGCTAAGCGCAAGCAAAAAAGGATGGGTTTTGCCCCATCCTTTTTTGTTTCATAAAAACTTTAGTAGTAGTTTAACTATTAGTCTTTCTTAGAGAAAGCAGCAATAGCATCTTCAATACGCTTGAAGGTACGCTCACGACCTACTAACTCCATAGTATCACCAATACCTGGAGAGGTTGGGGTACCAGTCATAGCTAAACGTAATGGCTGACCTACCTTGCCCATACCTACTTCATGAGCAGCAGCTACTTGCTCTAAGGCCTTATCAATAGTTGGAGCATCCCAAGAGGATAATTCTTGCAGCGCTTTTAGGCTGTCTTGTAAGATCTCAACTGAGCCTTCTTTAATCCACTTCTTAACACCAGCGGCATCATAAGAGGTAATGTCCTCAAAATAGCAGCGAGTTTTCTCTGCCATTTCCTTTAAGGTATGAGTACGCTCGCAGTAGTTCTTAACTACTAACTCTAAAGCTGGGCCTTGAGCCTTATCAGTATCAATACCTAAACGTGCAAAGTGCCACTTAAGCTCAGCAGCTACCTGCTCACGAGGTAAGGACTTCATGTATTGAGCATTTAACCACTCAAGCTTTTTAGTATTGAAGCTTGATGCAGACTTGTTAATCTGCTCTGGAGTAAAGAGCTCAATCATCTCAGGAACACTAAAGATTTCCTGATCACCGTGAGACCAGCCTAAACGTACTAAATAGTTTAATAAAGCCTCTGGTAAGTAGCCATCTTCACGATACTGCATTACGCTTACTGCGCCATGACGCTTAGATAACTTGTTACCATCATCGCCTAAAATCATTGCTACGTGACCAAAGATAGGCTCTTTAGCACCTAAAGCACGATAAATATTGATCTGGCGAGGAGTGTTATTTACGTGGTCGTCACCACGGATAACATGGGTAATACCCATATCGTAGTCATCTACTACTACACAGAAGTTATAAGTAGGAGTACCGTCAGAGCGCTGAATAATAAAGTCGTCTAATTCTGAGTTTTGGAACTCAATACGACCCTTTACCATATCATCAAAAGCAACTACGCCAGTGTCTGGATTTCTAAAGCGTACTACATATGGCTCATCTGGGCTGTGTTCAGTCTTATCATCACGGCAATGACCGTCATAACGTGGCTTTAAGCCCTTTTCCATTTGCTCAGCACGAACTTGCTCTAAGCGCTCTTTAGAGCAATAGCACTTATAAGCCTTGCCCTCTTTAATAAGCTGGTCAATAACTTCCTTATAGCGATCAAAACGCTTGGTTTGGTAGTATGGACCCTCATCCCATGAAAGGTTGAGCCACTCCATAGACTCTAAAATGGCATCAATAGCTGGCTGGGTAGAGCGCTCACGATCGGTATCTTCAATACGGAGCACAAAGGTACCACCACAATGCTTAGCATAAAGCCAAGAGAATAAAGCAGTTCTAGCACCGCCAACGTGTAGATAACCAGTTGGAGATGGGGCAAAACGAGTTTTTACTTTTTCCATAATTACGCCGCTTTAACTTCTTTTTAAGACTTGGTGTGGGACTAATAAGTAAAGCCACCTATGTCTATAACAAAAAAATTATTGCGGTCTCCTCTTTAAAAAAGTCGGGACAAAGGCGTTCCTGTAATAAAGTGAACTACTCAATCTATAAACGTAAAGTTTGGAGGGAATAGTTCACTTTATTACAGGAACGAAAAATCAAAATAAGTGGTGCTATTTTAGCACTTCAATGACACTTTCTTGAAATTATGAAATTAAGATTACTGGGATTTAACTCATTCTTAGTCAAAATTTACTCTAAGCAATAAAATCCCACTCATATCTTATTCTGCTTGCTTTTGCCTTAAATATCATATTTTGGCAGTTACTATAAATTATAGTTCTATTATATTTAACGACCTTTAACAAAATTTTTGATTTATTGGGTTAACATTAGATAATTGCTGTGAATTAAGGACATCTTAAATTGAGCGATCACAACTTACAGGACAAACTCTCAAAAGTAACTTTATCTCAAGAGAGCACTACTTGTGAGATAACTAACTCACAAGCACTTGATCATAAGGACAGTGCAGCTAATGTTACCGTGCCTAACTCTTTAGATAAATTAGATTCTCTGCCTACCCCTCCTGAGTCTGAGGCAAAAGAGAATAGCAATACTACTTTTGAGCATCATGACGAAGATTTAATCTCTCAGGTAGCTACTAGCGGCCTTTCTTATGAAGACAATAGCACTAGCTATAATTTCCAAGAACCTTTAGTACTTCAACCTGATCATGAGTCTATTCATGGAACTCCAGCTAGCCGTGGTATTGCAGTAGGACGTATTTCCTTCTTGCAACGCAATACTCAGCTTGCATCACGTCACAATATTGAAGATGCCGAAGCTGAAGTTGAGCGTTTTGAAAATGCCCGCCAAGAGGCTATTTCTCAATTAGGCTACTTATATGAAGTTACTGTTGAGCGTTTGGGTGAACAGAATGCTGTAGTATTCCAAATTCACCAAATGATGCTTGATGATCCTGATTATGTTGATGCCATTGAGCAAACTATTAGGGATGAAAAGGTCAACGCAGAATACGCAGTAGATGTAACGGGCCAAAAGTTTGCTGAAATGTTCAGTCAAATGGACAATGACTATATGCAAGGAAGAGCTGCTGATGTCATTGATGTATCCCGCCGTTTAAGTGATATTCTCAACCAAGATTCAGGTTTAAAAAAACCACATCAACTGGTAAATGCTCAAGAACCTATCATATTAGCCACAGATGACTTAGCTCCATCTGAGACTGTTCAACTAGATCAAAATTTAGTAAAAGGCATTATTACCTCAGCAGGTTCCTCCCGCTCTCATACTGTTATTTTCGCCCGCACTTTAGGCCTCCCTGCGGTAATTAGCATTGGCAATAAGCTAACCCCTGATTTAGAGGGCAAGCTGGCTATTGTTGATGGCGGAGCTGGTATTGTTATCATTGATCCTGATGAGAAAACTCTTAGCATGTACGCTGATCGCAAGCGTACCGAAGAGGCCTTAAGAGCTCGCTTAGAACAGTTTAGAGGTAAAGAGACTCGCACTTTAAGTGGCCGTAAAATCAGCCTTTATGCCAACATCGGCGCAGTAAGCGACCTTGACTTAGTTAAAAGCTCTGATGCTGAGGGTATTGGTCTTTTCCGCTCTGAATATATCTACCTATCCTCTAATGATTACCCAACAGAAGAAACTCAATTTAATATTTATAAAGAAGCTCTGTTGGCCATGGAAGGTAAAAAGGTTGTTATTAGAACCTTAGATATTGGTGCCGATAAAACAGCTGACTACTTTATGCTTAAGCATGAAGAAAACCCAGCTATGGGCATGCGAGCCATTAGAATTTGCCTCACTCATCCTGAGATTTTTAAAACCCAGTTGCGTGCGCTTTATCGAGCCTCGGTATTTGGACAACTAGCCATTATGTTTCCAATGATTTCCTCAGTTGAGGAAGTTAAAGATTGCTTACGTATTTGTGAAGAGGTAAAGCAAGAGCTCACCGATGAGAATAAGAGTTTTGCTGATAATATCGAATTAGGCATTATGATTGAAACTCCAGCCTCAGCCATGATCTCAGACCTGCTGGCAGAACATGTTGATTTCTTTAGTATTGGCACCAATGATCTAACCCAATTTACCTTAGCAGTAGACAGACAGAATGCTGAGGTAGGCCGCTTCTTAAACCCATACCATAGAGCAGTAATTCGCCTTATTGAAATGACAGTAAAAAATGCTCATAAGCATGGTATTTGGGTTGGTGTTTGCGGTGAGTTAGCCGCCGATGAGGGCTTTACTCACGAGTTGGTACGTATGGGTGTTGATGAGATATCAGTTGTCCCATCATCTGTTTTGATGATTCGTGCCCGCATTTCAACATTAGGATAATCAGTGCCCTTATGGGCACTAAGGCTTTATGCCTGATATTTATATTACTAATTACTTACAACATGCTTATTAAAGCACGGCTCTGTAGAGCTTATACATTAGTAATATCTAATCATAGGAATTAAAAATTATGGCTCAATGCGTTGTGATCTCTGATGAAATTACAGGCGCTAGTTCTGTAGGTGCCATGCTCCAAAAGAACCGCTCTAGTGTATGCTCCTTGGTGAGTTCTCGTGGTTTAAAAGATCCTACTACTCAAAAATACGACTGCTTAGTTTACTCTACTAACAGCCGTAACCTTATGCCTACTCAAAGCTACCAAATGGTCTTTTATGCAGGAAAGCTTTTAAAGTCTAAAGATGTAAAGATCTACGCTAAGCGTATTGATCCTGCTATGAGAGGCAATACCTGTATTGAAACCCAAGCACTATTGGATGCTTTGGGCGATAAAGATCGTGTAGCTATTGTAGTTCCAGCCTTCCCTGAATTACGCCGCTCTAATGTTGGTGGCTATATTCTAGTAGACGGCAAGCCTATCCAAAAATCACTAGTAGGCCTTGATGATTTGCGCCCTGCCGATAGCGGTCGTGTGGCCGATCTTTTTATTGAGAAATTCCGCTATAAAACTGAGCCTTTTTACTTAAAGGAACTCTTTCATGGCTCAGATTATTTAGCCCAAAAGATTAAAGCTACCGCTGAAAACGGCACTAGAGCTATTATCTTTGATTGCACCTCTCAACAAGACATTAACATTATTGCTGATGCTGTAATTAAATCTGGCATCAAATTTATCGCTGTTGATCCAGGCCCATTTACCGCTACCTTAGCCCGCAAGGTAATGCGTAATGTCAGCACCGAGCAAGCCTCCAATCAAAAGATCTTTGGTCTAATTGGTGGCTCTAATCCTCTTATTGCCGCACAAGTTGAAATGCTACGCTTAGAGGAGAAAGTGCTCTTTGTACCTGTTAAAAACATTGATCTCATTGAGGACGATCAAAAACGTGCTGCGGAAATTGAGCGTGTGGTTAGCAACATTGTTGCTCGCTACAATGACTTTACCACTGTAATTGCCGTTTCCGACCATTTAGGCGCTAACTCTCAAATCCTAATGCAATTTGACCAAATGTTAGAGGAGAGTAATCGCAGTGTAGTTGAGGCTATGGATTTAATTGCCACCGCTTATGGTCAAATTACTCGTATGGTGCTAGAGCGTTGTCCAAACTTTAAAGCCATTTACTCCACAGGAGCCGAGTACACCGTAGCTATTTGCCGTGAGCTTAAGTCTTTAGGCATCAATATCCAAGGTCAGGTTTTACCTCTTACCGCTTATGGTCAGTTATTAGATGGCCCGTATAATGGCTTACAATATGTCACCTCTGCCAGCTCTGCTACTGATCCAAATACTTTAATTGAGAGCATCCAATACTTACGTCGTAAGATGCTAATCTAATTTAACTTAAGAGCCTATTACCCATAAAGGCAATAGGCTCTAATCTTACTTGCATTTTTATTTTTAAAGCTTACAATTGGCGTATTGCGACTTTAGTTTAGTGGTAGAACAAAAGCTTCCCAAGCTTTTGGTGCGGGTTCGATTCCCGTAAGTCGCTCCATCCCCCAACCTCTATACTAAAACCTCCATACTCAATCCCCTTTATCCCTTATCACCTTTCATCTTAGTACCCCCATCTGCATATGCTCTTACCCACCATATCAGCATTAGATAGAATGGAAGCTAGAATACAGACTGTATATCTTTTAGGTTAATCTTGCACTGCAAAGTAAGTGCCTTATATATGGCAATTCTATTTTCAGATTTTATCTATAAAGCTAGATGTAGATATGCTATATTTCATACACCTATCTTTAATAGGATTATCCAGATGAACAATGTTAACCCTCAACTCCCACCTCTGCTCGTGAAAAAGACTGGTAATGTTTTTTACGTGTACACTTACCAAGCTGAGTGGATTCCAAAGACTTTTGATGAAAATGGTAATGCTATTGGTGGCATTGCTACTAATAATAAGCGCTCTATGGTAGGTAAGATTTTAGACGGCAAGAATGAAGGCCCTATTAAGTTTAATGATAAGTTTCTAAAGGACTATCCTGAGTTTAGAGATTATATTGTCTCTAGAAAAGGCAAGGGCTTATATGACATTAAGCATATTGATAACTTCTCTACCGAGAATGCTCAAGATTTAGAAATCATTAACACTCTTGTTGCCAGCAAAGAGTATTCCATTAACGACTCAGGTAAGTTAGTTAAATCAGCTACTGCTGCTCCTTTGCGCAAAGCCTCTAAAAAGAAGACTGCTTCAAAACAGGACTCCAAGCCCCAAATGAATGCTGACTTAATGTCACTATCGAAGCAATGCACTGAGATCCATGATTCTTATCAAGCTTTAGGTAATATGGTTAATGCCAATATCTCCTCTGGGAAAGAATTAACTTTTGAGAACCTTGAACTCGTTTGCCATAAGTATTGTGAGCTTCATGAAAAAGGTACTTCTCTTTTAGAAACCCTTAAAGAGAGGGAAAAAGAAGCTCAAAACACCATAGATCAATATAATGAGCTGTTCAATAGAATCCGTCAGATATGCGCTACTGACAAAGATTCGGCTTTTACTAAGCAAATACTACAAATACTCGATAAGGATGCAGTTGATTAAGCTAACGGCATTAAGTAGCAGCCTTGCAAGCCTAGTACTAGCAAGGCTACGCTAGGCCAGGCCAGGCTAAGCGCAGCGAGAGCTGCAAGGCCAGCGCTCAGCAAGCGCAGCAGAGTAAGCGCAGATAGAGGCTGGGCAATAAAAAAAGCGCCAGAGCTTATCGTAAGCCTTGGCGCTTTTTTTAATAGCCGAAATTAGAATAAATTAGATTAATTCTGCAGTGGTCTTTAAGAAGCCATTTTGAATTACATAACGAATCTTAAAGTCATCATTAAAGACAATTAAGTCAGCACGATAGCCATGGTCAATCCAACCAGATTCATAGTCTAAGCCTAAGACACGAGCTGGAATAGTTGAGGCAGCCATCAGAGCATCATCAATAGGAATACCACAAGTCTTAACTAAGAACTTAACACCGTCCATAAGACAGATATTAGTACCTACTAATGAGCCCTTAGCATCGATAAGACCACGCTTAGAGTCGTTAAATACTTCAGTGCCAGCTACAGTAAAGCTATTCATGATTTCAGGTGAACCTGCAATAGCTTGAGAGTCAGATACGATGTACATACGATCTTGGAGCATTTGATGCACAATACGTACAATAGCAGGGTGGACGTGACGACCATCAGCAATCACACCAGCTCTTACTGTTTGAGCATTTAATACGGCACCAATAATACCTGGCTCACGACCATTGATAGGACGCATAGCGTTAAAGAGGTGGGTAATATTATTTACACCCATCTTAAAGGCATCCACGGTATCGTTAAAGGAGGCATTAGTATGACCTAAAGATAACTTCATACCCATACCTAATAGTTCCATAATGAACTTACCGCGCACCACCTCTGGAGCTACAGTCATATAGGCAATATTATCGATGTTATCACGCAAGTAGGCTAAATCTGAATTACTAATACCACGGATATAACCACTACCATGGAATCCCTTACGCTCAGGATTAATAAATGGGCCTTCTAAGTGAATGCCAGGACAAACACCAGGGTGCTTATCCATAAACTTACGTACCGCAGCCAAAGCACGGGTCATACTCTCACGAGGGCCTGAAACTAAGGTTGGTACAAAAGTTAAAGTACCACGTAAGGTCAACCAGCGACGCATACGCTCTAAGCCATCAAGACTTAAGTCAGAGGAGAAAGTAACGCCCGCACAACCATTGACCAGCAGATCAATAAAACCTGGGGCTACGTGCATACCATTAAGATCGATCTCCTCAGAGGTACCATCCTCAAGCAAGACAGGATCTAATGGAATAATACGGTGATTTTGCACCGCTAAACTATCAGCGCCTTCAAGAACACCTTTAGTAAGGTGTAATTTGGCATTGCGTAATATGGTTGCTCCCATGGTTTCACTTCCAAAGTTGGTTGCTAGAATCAAGCCTGCAACAACAAAAAAACTTTAATATTAATTTTTTGTTTTTTTTAAGGCTAAGCTTAATGGGCTCGCTCCAGCAGAAAAAATGCGGAGTACAGAACCTCTGTAAAAATCGGTCACTAAAGGAGATTACTCTTGTACTGCTGAGCCATTATCAGCTGGTGTTGGCTCTTGAGTTTTACCTACTAAGCGGGCTGCCTTTTTTTGGCGCTTAGCTGCAAAATCTGGCTTGCCTTTATTCTTCTTATCACGTAAACGTACTTTCTTGCGAGGCTTCTTATCCTCTTTGGCCTTTTTATCAAAGCCACCATTAGGTGAAGCACGACCACGCTTTTTCTCACTTTGATGAACTACACCAACCTCATCAAAGGAGGCACATAAGCCCTTAATGGAACGACGCTCAATAGTACGCTCAGTATAGCGCTCAATACGCTCTAAAGTAGCAAATTCGTCCGCTTGTACTAAGCTAATTACTACACCCTTAGCGCCTGCACGTGCGGTACGACCAGCTCTATGAACATAGATTTCACCTTTTGAAGGCAAATCAAAGTTATAAACATAGGCTACATCTTCTAAATCAAGACCACGTGAGGCTACATCAGTAGCAATCAGTAAGGATACCTCACCGTCACTAAAACGACGTAAAGCAGCCTTTCTCTCCTGTTGTGAACTTTCACCCTTTAAGCTAGCAAATGCCGTGCCTTGACGTTTTAAGATAGAAGAAAGCTTTGATAAATTATCTTTAGTTCTCACAAAGATAATGCTTTTACCCTTAACGGTATTAAGCAAGTGCAATAAGATCTTAACTTTTTGCGTATCATTAGCAGCATAATAAGCACGAGACTGTAACAGTTCAGGTAGCTTTTCTTGGCTTTCCTCGCTCTCGCCTACCTTAACCTCAAAAGGATTATTGAGCACGTTGCTAGCAAAATCACGTACACCAAAGCCCTCTAAAGTGGCAGAAAAGAGCATAGTTTGATAGCGGCGATCAAGCTTAATAGTGATATTAGCAATATCATCTCTAAAGCCCATATCAAGCATACGATCGGCTTCGTCAATAACTAAGATTTCAACATCTCTACTATCAAACCAAGACTTCTTTAAGAACTCTTGTAAACGACCAGGGGTAGCACAAACAATAGTAGGAAGGGAGTCACGTTGTTTGGCTCTATCCTCACCACCAATAATACTGCCACAGGTAATAGGCTCAACAATTTCGCCCTCACCAGAGCTTAAAGCCTCATCTTGGGACTCTAAGAGCTTTTGAGCAACCGACATAACTTGAACGGCTAACTCTCTGGTTGGCTCTAAAATAATACATTGCACGCCTTTACGTGGTCTTTGTGCTAAACGGGCAATAATAGGTAATAAGAAAGCAGCACTTTTACCTGTTCCTGTAGGAGCGCCACCTAAAATATCAGCACCTTCCAAAGCTTGAGGAATAACCAAACTCTGAATAGGAGTAGGCTCTTCCCACCCCATTTTTTCTACAGCATCAAGCACAAAACCAGGTAGAGTAAACTCTTCAAACATTCAAAAAACTCTCAAATTATTAAATTACAGCCCGTCTATAAACCCTTAGGCTCAAGCACTAATTATTAAACGCCCTCACGACCTGCACGGGTAGCATGACAAGCAATAATGGTATCAACCATTTTCTGACGGCGCTCAGTATTTGGGGTAGCCGTTTGATGTAGCCAGCGGAACAACTCTAAATCGCTAGCATCCAATAAATCAATGTAATCATCAACTACACTTGGATCCATCTTAGGCAAATCAATATCAACAAAAGGCAATAGCATCAGATCAAGCTCACGCATACCACGACGAGACTGCCACTTAATCTTGCCCCAGTTAATTTCGCTCATAATATAAAAATCCTTTTCCCAAGCCTTTTTCAGCAATAATTAATAAGGAGGCTCTACTGCCTCCTATTTTCAACCAAATATCTTATTATGGTATACCAAAAGTCTATTTTTATCCTAAAAAAATTAGGAACTACCCCTACTCAACAGTGACAGACTTAGCCAAATTGCGAGGCTGGTCAACGTCACTACCTTTGATTAAGGCCACATGATAAGCCAACAGTTGTAGTGGAATAGTAAAGACTAAGGCACTGATAAAATCAGGAGTATGAGGCAAATTAAAGACCTTAAGATGTTTATCATCAACTTCTAATTTTACTGTAGTATCAGTAAAGATATAAAGTTTGCCGCCTCTTGCGCTAACCTCTTGGATATTGGAAATCAGTTTAGGCAACAGCTGATTGTCAGGGGCTACGACAATTACAGGCATATGACTATCAATTAGCGCTATTGGGCCATGTTTTAACTCACCTGAGGCATAACCCTCGGCATGGATATAACTAATTTCTTTAAGCTTGAGTGCACCCTCTAGAGCAATAGGATACATCATGCCTCTGCCTAAAAATAAACTATGATCTAAAGAGACAAAATCTTGAGCTAAGGTCTCAATAACCTTATCAAGCTTTAAGACTTCACTAATGAGATTAGGAATACTCTTAAGATCTGCAATTAAGCTTTGAGCTTGTTCTTTATCAATATGATTATGAGCCCTACCTAAAGCAATGGTCAGTAAATTAAAGCATAGCAATTGGGTAGTAAAAGCTTTAGTAGAAGCCACGCCAATTTCAGTGCCTGCACGAGTTAATAGACTATAGTCACTCTCTCTTACTAAAGAGCTATTAGCTACGTTACAAATACATAATGAAGCAAGATAGTTTTGTGTTTTAGCAAGCTTTAAAGCAGCTAAAGTATCAGCAGTTTCACCAGATTGTGAAATGGTCACAAAGAGACTGTTGCTAGGCACAATGGTCTTTTTGTAGCGATACTCAGATGCTATAGAAACATTAACGCTAATTTCAGCATATTGCTCTATTAAATACTTACCTACTAAGGCGGCGTGATAAGAAGTGCCGCAGGCAACAATCTCTAAATGATCAATGTCCTTTAATAGCTCGGTAAAAGAGCACTTAACCTTATCGTGGTTAGCAATAAAGCTATCTTCATCAATATCACTATCCTTAAGCCTACCCATCATAGTATTAACTAAGGCATCGGTTTGCTCAAAGATTTCCTTTTGCATGTAGTGCTTATATGGGCCTTTACCTAACAACTCACTACTATGTTCTAGGCTATTAACCTCACGGGTCACGGCCTTATCATGGCTATCAAAAAGCTGATAATCATTACGTCCTACTATGCCTCTATCGCCGTCTTCTAAGTAAATAAAGCGAGAGGTAACACTAGTGAGAGCTAAAACATCAGAGGCAACAAAGTTTTCACCAATGCCCAGACCCAATACTAAAGGTGAGCCTTCTTTAGCAATATAAATATGGTCATGGTCATTATCAAAAATTACCGCTATTGCATAAGAGCCTTTAACCAAGGATAAGGCACAAGATAAAGCTTGATAGTTTAATTGCTCTAAAGAAAGCTCTCCTTTAGCAGCATGTTTTTCCTGTTTTTGGTAACAGCTATCAATTAAAGCAGCTAATACCTCAGTATCAGTAGAACTCTTAAAGCTATAGCCACTATTAAGTAATTGCGCTTTTAGCTCTTGGTAGTTTTCAATAATACCGTTGTGCACTAAAGTTACAGCTCCCACCTGATGAGGGTGAGCATTCTCTACACTAGGACGACCATGAGTAGCCCAGCGGGTATGAGCAATACCTATCTTGCCATTTTGCTGTTGCTCTTTGACCAAATTCTCTAAAGCACTAACTTTACCAGGGCTTTTAATAATCACCATACAATCATCATCACACATACAGATGCCTGATGAGTCATAACCTCTGTACTCTAAAGACTTAAGCCCATAAATTAAGATTTCGGCAATAGGACGCAAAGCAACAGCGCCCACAATTCCACACATACATTATCCTTATTAATATCTGTAAAGCCTCATAAGCCTTACAACCACACACATACACTCTCAAAAAAAAAAAAATCTTACATGCGTTCCAATACCAAAACCAGCCCTACCATGCAAGCATCGTGCACCAGCCAAAGCAGTGCCCAAGCACCAGCTATGGCCCCGTACATGCGTACACTATGGCGGTGTCTTTGCACCGCCATAGGCCAGATACTGGCAGCTTTATTGGGGCAGGTTGCGCCAGGAGAGCAGGCTGAACCTAGCTCTTTTGACATAATTGAAACTATACCTAAATTGAGTCAGTATGAGCCATAATTTATAAAAAATCAGCATCACTTCCTATTGACGCTTTTGGGTGTATTATTTACGGCTCTCATTGTTCGTTGTAGTTGAGCTTTATTATGAAAATTATAAATTTATTAGTTCTTACAATGGTGCTTGTTTCAGGCACCTGCTTAGCAGGTCACATGCGATCTGATGGCAATGGCGGCTACTTTACCTCTGATGGACATATACGCTCTGATGGCAATGGCGGCTACTTTACCCCTGATGGTCATATACGCTCTGATGGCAATGGTGGCTACTTTACCCCTGATGGTCATATGCGCTCTGATGGTAATGGCGGCTACTTTACCCCTGATGGACATGTGCGCTCTGATGGCAATGGCGGCTATTTCTACTAAAACTATGATTTTTAAGCCACGCAATAGCAGCTACTGCCAATTTTGAATATTTTCTTAAAACATAGTGTGGCACTTAATTTATCTTGGCTAGGTTAGCCCTGCGCTTTACTTTAACTAGAAGGAACAAGAGCACAGTGGGCAAGATAAGCTATTGCTATTTATTAAAAGAAAAAAGCTAAGGGCATTAAAGCGCTCTTAGCTTTTTTCATATTTAGTAAACTTTTGCTAGCTGTGTACTACTAAACAGCAATAGGAGCCTTGATGACTGGATATGGGTCGTAATCGACTAGCTCAAAATCCTCAAACTTATAGTCAAAAATACTATCTGGCTTACGCTTGATTAACATTTTTGGTAAAGCACGTGGAGTACGACTTAATTGCTCTTTAGCCTGCTCTAAGTGGTTGAGATATAAATGGGTATCACCACCAGTCCAAACAAACTCACCTGGCTTTAAATTACACTGTTGAGCCATCATCATGGTTAATAAGGCATAAGAGGCAATATTAAAAGGCACACCTAAGAAGAAATCACAGCTGCGTTGATAAAGCATGCAGCTTAAAGCGCCATTAGCTACATAAAATTGGAATAATAAATGGCAAGGAGGTAGAGCCATATTATCCACATCAGCTACATTCCAGGCATTAACAATTAAACGACGGCTGTTAGGATTGTTTTTAATTTGCTCAACCACGTTAGAAATTTGGTCAATGACACGGCCATCAGCGCACTCCCAGCGTCGCCATTGCTTGCCATATACAGGGCCTAACTCTCCATGCTCATCAGCCCACTCATCCCAAATGGTAACCTTATTATCATTTAAGAACTTAATGTTGGTATCACCGTTAAGGAACCATAAGAGCTCATAAATAATAGATCTTAAGTGAACCTTCTTAGTAGTTAACAAAGGAAAGTGTTCACTAATATCAAAACGCATTTGTGTGCCAAATATAGAACGAGTGCCAGTACCAGTACGATCCTCACGTACTACACCCTCTTCCATAATTCTCTTCATTAAGTCGAGATAAACCTGCATTATAGCCACTCTCCATTAAAAGCATACTAAAGCTATGCTTGTATCAAACAACAGACATAGGAAAGATGTTTTGAAAGTGACTAAGCATCTTTCCTATGTCTGAAACAAAAGACATGAAATTATAAAACCTACCAAGGCACTATGCCTAGTGAAAGTTTCCGAAAGTTCGTTTGCTGTCTAAATCAACATCATTAAAGATAACGTCTGCTCCAAGGCAGGTATAGTTGTTAACGAACTATGAAAAACTTACCTTGCTATCAATAAAAAGCCCCTAAGACCAAAGACAGTTTAGGGGCTTGTTAGCTAAAAAATTAAGTTCAAATTATTATTGGTTAATGCTTGGATCTTGCTTAGCATTAGGATCATGCTGAGCATTTTCTTGCTTATAAAGAGCAATAATCTTTCCTAACCCCTGAGAAATAGCATACACCTCATATAAAGAACGTATTTCATTGACTGAGCTCAAGGTTAAAGCCTTTTTACCCAACTCTTGTAATTGCTCATAGCTGACACGGCGCAAAATATACTTGATGCGTGAAATATATGAGTAATTCATAGACAATGAAGTATAGCCTAAGGATAAAAGCAACAATGCAGATAAAGGATCGCCTGCACTTTCACCGCAAACAGTAATGAACTTGCCATGCTCATTAGCTTTGTTCACTAAATCCTTTAAGCAGCGTACCACTGATGGGTGGAAGCAATCATAAAAGCGTTGTACTTTTGGATTAGAACGATCAACAGCTAATAGGTATTGCATTAAGTCATTGCTACCAATTGAGAAGAAGTCCACCTCTTTTGCAAGTTCATCCATGAGGTAAATGCAAGATGGCACCTCAATCATGACACCAAAACGAGGTAAGGTTACCTCCTCGCCAGTCTTGGAGCGTAACTCATTGGCAACCTCAATAATAGCCTGCTTAACAAAGAGCACTTCCTCAAGGCGTGACACCATTGGGATCATAATCTCTAAGTTGCCATACTTTTGATGCGCCTTAAGCATGGCTCGCAATTGAGTGTAGAGGATATTAGGCATATCCATAGTTACACGCACACCACGCCAACCTAAGGCAGGATTATTCTCCTTATTAGGCAGATAAGATAGGCCTTTATCTGAGCCAATATCTAAAGTACGCATGCATACAGCTTTAGGGCTAAACTGTTCTAGCATACGAGCATACCAGTCATACTGCTGCTGCTCACTAGGGAAAGTCTTACACAGCATAAAGGCAATTTCAGTTCTAAATAAACCAATATTGTCACTACACTGCACAATATCATCAGACTTTTGATTTAAGCCAGCATTTAAACCAATGGTGATATGGCGACCATCTAAGCACTCAACTGAGTTATTGATCTCACGATCAAATAAGCTATGCTGTTCACGGCTTTGATTAACTAATTGCTTAAACTCGTCTACTACACTATCAGGAGGATCTAAAATTACCTCACAATTGCGACCGTCTACGATAATGGTATGACCATCAATATCATTGATATTAAGGTTAACACCCAAGACTGATGGAATACCAAAATCACGAGTCAAGATAGAAGCATGGGCACTGGCAACTTTGGAGGTAGCTACGAAACCTACAATCTTATCTTTAGGCAAATCTGCTACTAATGATGCAGGGATGCTTTCCATAATCAAAATGACAGGCTCGCTAATATCAAATTCACGATTGCAAGCATGTACTAAACGTGAAATTAATACCTGACCAAAGTCCTGAATATCAATTACCTTATCATCTTGACCTGAAATTTGGGCTTCTTTAAGGCGGCGCTCGATTACAAATTTAACAGCTGAGGTAGCCATATACTTGCCATCTTCGATAGAAGAAACTACCTCATCTTGGAAAGTTGAGTCATCAAGTAAACGACCATAGCTTGAAATATAGCCAAAAGCAGCCGATCTCTTTTCACCCTCTTGCATCTTTAAGGTGGCACGATCCATTTCGATTTGCAATTGGAACATGACTTGGTTAAAGAGCTCAACCTGCATCATAGGGTCGTCACATTGCTGGATCTTTACTTCCTCTAAGGATACTTCTGGTTGCCAGACTAAAGCTGGAGCAATAGCTACTTCACCTGTGGAGCTAATACCCTTAAGACGCTGTAGGACATCATCTTCAACGCTATTTTCTTGCTTAGAGCGGGCAATAATAGAGCCAATTTGAGCAGCTAAAGTCACCATAAAGGATTCTTCTTGCTCTCCAAATAATTGCTTGTACTTACTTTGTACGACTAATACGCCAAGCTTAGCGCCTTGATTTAAAATCGGCACGCCCAAGAAAGATAAATACTCATCCTCACCCACATCAGGTAAGTACTTAAAGTTAGGATGAGAGGTAGCATCAGCTAAGTTTAGGATCTCACTGCTAGTGCCTACTACACCTACTAAGCCTTCATCATAACGCAAGGTAGCTTTGCCTACCGCCTGTTGGGAGAGGCCATCAGTGGCCATGAGGCGATATCTTTTACGAAATTCATCGAGCAAATACAGAGAACAGCAATCTGCTTGTGTAGTTTGACGGATATGCTGAACAAGCAGGTTCATGGCTTTTTTTAAGTCATGTTCCTTAGAAACTTCTTGAGTAATCAGGCGCAAAGCTTGTAAAAAAATTTGTCCGTCCATAGCATCACTCCGCAAAACAATTAGTTAAAACTAGCTAAATCCTTGCGGAAGCCTCCTTGTTAAAATTTGATTAGATAAGTTTTGCCCCACTAATAAACTTATACGGGCGCTACCTGAAAACTTTGGTAACCAAAGTCTAGTCAAAAGTAGCTTTTGTATCAAACAAACTTCAAAACTCAATCCAACCTTAAAAACTTATGTAAATCTTTTAGCTTATTGCACGTGCTCTATACCACACACAGTATAGCAAAATACTACTAAAGCTTAGAACAATACTTTAGTTTGTGATGTCTTAACTAAAATAAACCTAAATCAAGTTCACAACTATCTAAACGAAGGACAGTAGGAGCAAACTCAACTAAAGTCTTACGATAAACTTCCTGCTTGAAAGCTACTACATGTCTTAAAGGGTACCAATAGCTAACCCAACTACAGCGATCAAACTCAGGATGCTTACCATTGTTAAATTTTAATGCTCTTTCTAAACAATCGTCATCAGTTAGCCCAAGCAAGAACCATTTTTGTTTCTGTCCTTGGTAGTTACGATCTCTATAATCATCAAGCATACGTTTGGGTACACGGTATCTTAGATAGCGGCGTGAAGTTTGCGCTATATAGACATCATTCTGGCTTAGTCCTAGCTCTTCATATAACTCTCGATACATAGCCTCTTCCTCAGTCTCGTTATCATTAACTCCTCCTTGAGGAAACTGCCATGTATTTTGTCTAGCACGCCTGGCCCATAGTACCTGACCTTTGCTATTAAAGATCACCATACCTACATTAGGTCGGTAGCCATCTTCATCTAATTCGCTAAACCTCATAGTGATCTTAAATACCAAAACATCAACAAACCATTACCTTAAAAGCAAGTTTTTCACTTTAAATCCAAGACATGAAAAAGAGCATTCCTCTTTGAGCTATATATGAGCTATATAGCTTAGAAGAGATGCTCCTCCATGATTATTGTTTGCTTAAAGAATATAAATCTTGCTCAAGTATTAATTATCACATATCGAGGCTAACAATTAATTATGCTAGCTCTCAAAATCAAACATCAATCATGCTAAAACGTTGTTAAGAGCATTGGCTAACCACTAAGCGCTAATCAGATATTAGCTTATTTTTGTTTAGAAAAAAGCCAAGAGCAAATGTTAAGTTTTTTATGTGCTTAAATTAAGTTAGTTTATTTAATGGTAAAAGTAGCAAAGTTTGGATAGCCACTAGGCACAAGTGCAAAATTTTTTGGTAAATTAGCCTTGTTAGATGGATAAGGGATGTTTGTTATGAGTAATACAGTAGATTGGACTAACAATGAGCTTAATAGCCCACTATTCTTTGCTCCGCCTAAAGATCTAACTACTCTGCTTGAGAGACTTGATTTAATAGTTGGACGTTCGCTACAAGAGTTAGCAACCCTAGCTAAGGTTCATATTCCTGAAAACAACCTCAGTGGCAAAGGTTTTTGCGGCCAATTATTAGAAATATTTTTAGGAGCCAATGCCCACAACCTTAGTCAGCCTGATTTTCTTAATTTACAAATTGAGCTCAAAACTTTACCTGTAAATTCAGATCTCAGCCCTCAAGAAAGTACCTTTATTTGTAGTGCTGACATTAATCCTGAACGCTATATACCTTTTGAGCATTCAGCCTTGTACCACAAAATTAAAAATATTCTTTTTGTCTTATTGTTAGCCCCTAAGGGACTACCTATTAAAGATCGCAGAATTATTGGTTACTTTTTTTACCAACCAGATCAAAATGAGCTTAATCAAATAGCCACTGACTATAATGAGTTTTGTGAGCTTATTTTCTCCTCTAATGCCCGTAGCATTAATGGCTCATTAGGTAACATTATTCAAATGCGTCCTAAGGCAGCTCATAGTAATGTCTTTACCCCAATTAGAGATAGTCAAGGTCAAACCACCTACGCAGGTCCCAAGGGCTACTACCTACGAGCCAGCTACACCAAAAAGCTCATAGCTCACGCCCTCTCCTCTTAACCCCCTATAAGCCTCCTGACTATCCACCTGATAGCTAGCAAGCCTAACTGCTTGCTAGCCTGCCTACCTACCTACCTGCTTGCTTGCTTGCTTGCCAGCCTCTCATAGGCTACAACCCATAGGCTATTGCCTTAACAGACATAAGCCTAGGCGGGCCTAGGATTAAGGCAAGAGCTAATGTGATGCCCTGACCTCTAGTAAGAGCCAACAACCATATGCTTGATGGGAACGTGATCAAGGGTAGCTTGAAGGGCTAGAGCGGTTAATGGGAGGTAAAAATACAGGCAGTTAGGTTGCAACCATTAAAGTAGGATATACCTAGCAATGTAGCCAATATCTCAAAAATTTTTGATAAATATCGGCTTTTAGGCTTTGTGTTCTTTGCATTTATGTCCTATAATCTCCTGTAAGGATATTCTTTGAATGTGTATTTTTATTTTATCTATTCAATTTGTATATCCATTCAAGCAATTACTTCTTGCTTACTAAAACAACTTGTAGGTACTTAAGTTCGGTCTTACAAACAAGCCAAGGCGTAGTAACTTAGGCCCCTCACAAAGGGCTTACCTATTTTTAGCATTTACACATATGTGAGGACGTTTTATGAGCATCTCAAAAAGAATCACTAAAGATGGCAAGAAAGTTACTATTACTTTCTACATTAAGAAAGAAGCTGCTCAAGGTGCTAAGAAGATTTTCTTAATCTGCGAACACAATGGCTGGGAACCAGTAGTAATGAAGCCATTAAAAAATGGCACCTAATGTGGCTCTATTTCCGTGCC
>Cam_p1__coassemble_808_pt1 | contig 22251 bp, 12 predicted proteins | sample Cam_p1__metabat2_high_PE_021 | metagenome-assembled genome bin Cam_p1 | reverse complement strand
CGTGAGGGTGGCCGTACCGTAGGTGCAGGTGTTGTTTCCACCATCATCGAGTAATCTTTTTTAAGATTATTTGTTAGCTAAATTTATTTAGCAAAAGAGCCGTAGGGGCTTTGCTCCTACGGCTTTTTTCGTTTTTATTGCAATAAACTTTTGCAAGTTGTGCTTTATGTGCAGTTGCACAAAATGCCTAATATTGCGTATCTGTGTGTTAGAATGCATAGTCCTTTAAAGAGCAATAGCGCTTTTAGTTTGACCTAACTCTTATTATTAGATACAGATTAATAGTCAGTGTTGATTTTGCTATTTATATCACGGTCTATTTTATTATTACTAGTTATCTTAATTGAATGTGATGCATGTTGCCTAATGTAATTTTGTAGATGCTAGATTGATCTGATATAGGCAGGATGGTAGGTGCTAAAAGCTAGCAAGTACCGTAATATCTCCCTTATTTGCGGTGCTGATGCGTGCTATAAAAGCTTTGAAAAAAATTAAAAGAAGTCGCATTTAAAAGTTCATGCGATTGTGTTTGTAATTAAAAGAGGTTGTTATGTCTGACATCCAGCATTTAGCTGATAAGAACTTAGCATTAGATTTAGTACGAGTAACTGAAGCTGGTGCTTTGGCGGCTGCTCGCTATTATGGCCGTGGTGATAAGGAGGAGGCCGATGGTGCAGCTGTTGCTGCTATGCGTATTGCCTTCCAGTCAGTACATATTCGTGGTCGTGTAATTATTGGTGAGGGAGAAAAAGATCACGCTCCAATGCTTTTCAATGGTGAAAGTGTTGGCTTTGGCGATGGTCCAGAAATTGATATTGCTGTAGATCCTATTGAGGGTACTAACGCTATTGCTTATGGTCGACCAAATGCTATTTCTGTTATTGGTGCTGCCAGCAAGGGTGGTATGTTTAACCCAGGTCACTCTTTCTATTGCAAAAAGATTGTAGTAGGTAAGGATGCAGCTAACGTAATCGACTTAGATGCTCCAGTGCGTGACAATGTCAATAAGGTTTCCAAGGCAATTGGTAAAAACCCAGGTGAGCTCAACGTCTTCGTATTAGACAAGCCACGTCATGTAGGCTTAATTCAAGAATTACGTTTAGCTGGCGCTCGTGTTCACTTATTTAGTGATGGTGATGTAGCTGGTGCTTTAATGGCAGCTGACCCACGTCACCGCATTGATATGTTAATTGGTATTGGTGGTACTCCAGAGGCTGTAATTACCGCTTGTGCTCTTAAAGGCAGTGGTGCTCAGATGTTGACCCAATTAAATCCATTATCTATTGAAGAGCAGCAGTCAATTGAAGCTGATGGTATTGATATTAAGGCTATTCGTAGCGTAGATGATTTAATTACCACTGATACTTGTTATTTTGCCGCTACTGGTATTTCCGAGGGTGATTTATTAAGTGGTGTAGAGTATCGCAATGAGTATGCTGTTACCTCATCTATGACCTCTCGTGGCCGTACTGGTACCCAGCGCTTTATTGAAGCCTGGCATAACCGTAAGAAGCTCTCAACTATGAGCTCTATTATTTACTAATTTGTATTTGTTCTTTAAATCTTCTTAAAGCAGACCCAATAGAACTATGTGGCTATTGGGTTTGTTTTTTTATATCTAAGCCATATAAGACCATGAATTAGTACATAAAGTTGATGACTTATTTGGTATTTTTGCGTTAAATTAAAATGATTCCTAAGTATTAATTGATAGAGTATCAAGCACAATAGTACTAGAGCTATCCCTTAATTAATTTTAGCTGTTAACCAGGACGTTAAATATGAGTGCTAATTACACTTTTGATGCTGATTTAGATACGGTATTGCAAGCTGCAAGTAACGAGGAGCTTGCTCCTTTAGTACAGTTTATTAAGGCCAGCTCTTTTAGTGAGAGGCTTACTAGTGATGACTCTTTTGTTCGCTACTATCCAAATCATGCTCGCTATTGTCATGTAATTAGCGCTGAAATTCGTGCCTTTGGTGGACATACTATTGTTAACCTCCTGCGTGGAGGTAAAGGCCCTGATTATCATACTGTGGTAGCTGATGTCTTAAAACACATGAAAATTGACTATCAAGAGGATGATAATATCTTTGAGCTAGAGCGTAAGCTTATTGCCTATGTCATGAAAGATATGTACGGCAAAATGGATAATGAGCAGCGCGAATTAATTGTCTCTGAGGTCAAACAATATCAATCTAACGATGGTGCCCTTGTAGTAAAGGCCTTAGAAAAAGGTGACTTAGCCCAATTAAGTCCCAAGGCTTTATTGCTGCTATCTTCTGTGATTTCTAGCAGTATTGCTAAGATTATGGGGGTCAGCGTTTCTATTAGTAATGCTCTGGGCAGTGCTTTAGGACAATCTGCCAATAAAATTCAAACTTTACTTAATATGTCTGTTGACGTGCTCTATTCCATATTTAACTCTATTTATGAGTTTGGAGGCCCTGCATATAAAGTAACAGTTCCATGTGTCATTCATGTGGCCATGTTAAGAGTAAAGCAGTCATCATGCTTGCTTGAATACCAAAAGCCTTGCGACCCTAACCTCACTCTTGCCCATGCCACCAGCGACGAGCCTTCTCAAGCACAAGACGAAGCTCCAGGCAACAATCAAGACCATGCCCAGGCCCAGGATCAAACCCAAGGCCAAAACCAAGAGCAAGACCCAAACTTACAAACAAATCCAGCTAAAGGCTCTGACGCTGGCTCAAACAAAAGCTAAGGCTAAGGCTAAGGCCAAGGTTAAGGCTCAACCCCAGGTCTTTATCCATAGTCAAAAACACTGTCAGAGCTAAGACTCTGCTCTAGCCCCATAATTTACCTTTAAATTTAGAGATAGTTGCTGCTGTTGCAGCTGCTGGCGCAGACGCTGCCGCTGCCGCTGCTGCAAGCCCTGGCGCAGCTGCTGGTGCTGGCTCTGGACTGATACAGGGGTAGGGCTGGTGCTGGTGCCCTTTTAGGGTAGAGAGAGGCTGTCTTTGAGGTGATGGCTATGATTTGGGCTTAGGATGGAGGTGGGGTGTCTTGGTAGATGCGATTATGGTATGGAAGTGTCAGAAAAGAAACATTATCTTTAAAGCAAAAAAAGACGTGTAACAAACACGTCTTTTTTGTTAGTTAGTAATTTATTAAATCTTTAATTAGGCTGCCTTAATGCCACGGTAAGCACGAGGCATAACCTTCTTTTCACGAGCAAACTCAGGACGAGCATTCATAATTTGCTCTAACATTTCGTCATTCATCTTGCTGCGGGTTAAGCCAATTGCTCTGTAGCTAATAAATGGACGAGCTTGCTTAGTAATAACCATTGGAACACGTGAGGTGGTCTCGTCTGGATCGCCAACTACGTTTAAAATGCCAGACTCAACTAAAGAGCGTACGGTAGGCTCTGACTCTGGTAAGTAAAGAACGGACTTACGTTGTAATACAAACTCACGTAATAAAGCACGCTCGGAGAAGTCTAAACCGCTAACAACATTCTTCATAGCGTCTTGCTCTTTCTTTTGACCACGACGGTTTAAGTAAGAGCCGATGAAACTGATAATAGCTTGGCTAATGAAATTTGAAAGTTCAACAATTAAAGCTAAGTAGAGATAAGTTCTATTAGCGGCTACTTGATCTGCTAACTCTTGAGAGATAGTTTCTAAAGGAAGAACTAATAATAAAAGAGTTACGCAAAAGAGCCAAAGCATAACGATATTTAAGGTCTTATTAGCAGCAAAAACAGATTGGCTATTTTCCATTTTTCAAACTCCACTTACTTTACTAACTAAAATTTAATTCCCCAATTTGGGGAAATGACGAAATTTTTATTAGTTGAGCAAGCTGTGTGCCAATTGCTCAAAAGCCCTTATCTATCAAGGATAGTAGGGACTTTGCGCTACCTAAATATTAATTAATGTCAATTTCCTGTCAGGAAAATGTCAAGAGAATTTCATCAAAAGCGTTTAAACTATAGTGCATTTTGATAGTGCAAGTATGTTTCAAATCAAGATTTATGATCTAATTGTGCTCTTATTGTGGGCAAATACGGGATCTTTCATGCGCTGCAAAGATATTTAGCTTAAGCTATACAATGTCTTAGGCTTGAGTGTTTAGCTAAGATTTAAGCGCTGAGAATTAGAGCAGCTCGCTCATTATTGCATTATCTATCTTTTATTGGTCTTTTTAATATAAGAGGCTGATAAATGATTAGTTTTGATTTAGGGTAGCAGTTAACTGCTGGTATCTGAATTTTGATTGAGTTGTGTGGCTGTTTAGTCACTATGTTTAGGTTCGCACTTATTTGGGTGCTTTGGTAATGGAGGCGCAGTTTCTTTTAGATTGGGGCTGCGTTTGTAGTTATGAAGAAAATTGTCGCTATTATTAAGCCTTTTAAATTAGATGATGTTCGTGAGGCCTTAAGTGCCAATGGCATTTCAGGCATGACTGTATCAGAGGTTAAGGGCTTTGGACGTCAAAAGGGCCATACTGAACTTTACCGTGGTGCCGAATATGTGGTTGATTTCTTACCAAAGGCAAAAATTGAGTTAGTAGTAAAAGACGAAGATGTAGATGCTTGCATTGAAGCTATTACTAAAGGTGCTCATACTGGTAAGATTGGCGATGGTAAGATTTTCGTATCTTCCATCGAGCGTGTTATTCGTATTCGTACTGGTGAAGAAGGCGAAGACGCTATTTAGTTTTTATATACCTTTCATTATGTATTCATTGAGGCCCGTTAGCTTATGGTAATTATCTGTTTATGGGCCTTACCTTTTATCTCTTTGCCATCACATTATTAAGAGCACATATTTTTTTACTACCATTAAGTTCCTTTTTGTCTCATTTTAGAGCTGCGAATCGATATAATAGAGCCTAACTTTCTTGTTAAGAATCGTATTTAATAAGATTTGCTTAACCTCTATTTGAGCCGTATTAAGCGGTATGAAAAAGGATAAGTTTGATGTTTAAACTTGCTCTCTTGTCTAAAAGATTTAGCTTAAAGGCTGCTCTTGGTGCCTTAGTTTTAGGAGGCACTATAGTTTTAAGTGGCTGTTCTACTTCACCTCCTAATAATCCCGATAATATCTGCTCAATATTCCAAGAAAAAGATAGCTGGTATGCAGCTGCTCATAAAGTACATAAGAAATATGGCGTGCCTATTAATGTTGCCATGTCAATTATGTATCAAGAGTCTCGTTTTGTAGACGATGCTAAACCTCCAATGAGATGGTTCTTATTCATTCCTTATGGCCGTGGTAGTTCATCTTTTGGCTATGCACAAGCTCAAGATGAGGTCTGGGGTGATTATGTTGATCAAGCAGGCTCTTTCTTTTCTGATCGCGATGACTTTGAGGATTCCTTAGATTTTATTGCTTGGTATATGACTAAGACTAAGAAAACTAATGGTGTACCTTTAACTGACGCTTACAACCAATATTTAAATTATCATGAAGGTTGGGGCGGCTATCGTAATGGTACTTATAAGTCCAAAGCTTGGCTTTTGCAGACAGCAAACACCGTTAGTAAAAGAGCCAATACCTACAAGCAGCAATTATTGCGTTGCCAACTTTACTAATATATGAAATTACGCTGCCTATGGTTAGTCGCTTGTGCTAATTTTATAGGGGTAGATTAATAATCTTAAAAAGACTGTTTTATAGTCTTATTTGTTCTAGTCTTTAGCTGTTGAGGTTAGCTGTGCAAAAAGCAGTATTTTTTGATCGCGATGGTGTAATTAATCGTGACTATGGATATGTCGGTACTCTTGAGCGCTTTGAGTTTTTACCAGGAGTATCAGAGGCGTTAGCCGAACTTAAAAAATTAGGCTACATAACTATTTTAGTTACTAATCAGTCAGGAATTGCTCGTGGTCTATATACTGTGGATGATTTTGACACAGTAACTGAGTTTATGCAGGGTCAATTAGATCTAGTTGGTGCTAAGTTTGATGGGGTTTATTTTTGCCCTCATCATCCAAATGCCACAGTAGCTGAGTTTAGATGTGATTGTACTTGCCGTAAGCCAAAGCCAGAGATGTTCTTATGGGCACAAAAAGAGTTTGATATCGACATGGAGCATAGCATTATGGTTGGCGACCATGCTACTGACTTACAAGCTGCACAAGCTGCTAATGTTAAAACTCTCGTGTTAGTAGGTGAGCATATTACATCTGAGCATAAGCTTATGCCACAAGCTTTAGTCTATGAGAACATGCCTCAGTTTGTAGCTGCTCTAAAGAACCAAAGTATTTCATTATAGAGCTTACTTTTACTTAGGATAAGTGGTGGCTGTGCAGCGCAGTGAGCGCAGCTCATTGCTGTGGCTGTGCAGCTAATCGCAGCGCAGTGGTGGCATCGTAGTGCTAATGCGGTAGAGGCGGATGGTGCGGCGCTGTGCTTAAAGTGCTGCCAATCGTCTGTTGTTAGCTGGTCGTATTTTCAAGATAAAAATGTAAATGAGGATATTATGATTAAAGCTAGTAAACTAGCTCTGGTATTAATGAGTTCTTGCTCATTGTTGTTAGCTTCTTGTTCTGGCTATAACTCAACATCAATTCCTAATGTTCCATATTTAAATCTTGATGTACATAAGCAAAGTCATTTGATGACCTCAACTGACCGTGTTTGTGTATTTAATGGTGGCGATATGATCACCGATACTGGAACACGTTATAAGAATTCTGGTCGCTTCATGCAGAAAATCTTAGTTACTACTATGCAGCAATATAATGTTGATGGTGCTATTGATTTATCTTCCTATCCTGCTGAGGATGTCCCTGTAGTTTCTCTTCAAGAAAAAGCACGTGAAAACTACTGTAATGTCATAGCTGTTTCTCGTCCTATTTTCTGGCAAGACTCTCAAATTAGTCCAGGCAATGTCGGTCTTAAGGTTGATATGTACGACACTTCATCCTTAGAACTTATCAACTCTGTAACTTTAAATGCCCGCTCTAAATATATTAGAGATATGTTCTTAAAAACTACTCCTTTACGTCCTGTAATTGAGACTTATGTCGATACTTTATATCGATAAAAAGATAGTTTTTTATCAATAATAGGGCAAGTATGCTCAAAAATATGGCATAAATCATTTAACTTTGTGGGCTGGGATCTGTTTTCTTAATAAGAATTAGTGATCATAAGATTCTTTTGTATTAGAATGAAGTAAAACAGCGAGAGCTGTTTTTCTGTTTAAACAGTTTGGAGAATTTTAAATGAACAAGTTCACTGCCGTTTTAGGTGCAGCTGCTTTAGGTGCTACTTTATTAGCTGGCTGCAACAGCACTTCTTTAGATCAATTAAATGCTAAGGTTGACGCTATTGCTGCTGACGTTGACGCATTAAAGACCCAACAGTCCAAGTTAGCTAACGACGTTGCATTCGTTAAGTCTGACGCAGCTCGTGCTAATGAGCGTTTAGACAACTTAGCTCGTCGCTACAAGAAGTAATATTACTTACTAAGTAGCGCTATTAACCTTTTAGGTTAAAAGCTTTGAACGAAAAAGGGCTTGATCAAGTTTTTGGTCAAGTCCTTTTTGCTTTTTAGCTCCCTCAACCCTCATCGCATCACCGTACCCAAGCCCTGCGTAGCATCCTGCCTAGCAGCGCAGCAGCACACATCGCAGCAGCGCATGAGCGCAGAACAGAACAAATGCACAACACAATAGCGCAGTGCTAGGTAGTACACTCTCTGTGTCAGATACACTCAAGCAATAATAGTCCATTCTTTTCATAGCTGTTCTTAAACCATCTTAGGTAAGACCATGTTAAGTAAGGGCTGGGTTAACATCTATTTCTTTCTTAGGTGCATAAATATGCCCGAGCGGAGCTATTTTAGATCTTGCCTAAGGTCAATATTATTAATATGATTTTGAGACCTGGAATACAATATATTTATAGTAATCTTCATTGTATGTCATAAAAAACTATATAATAGTTATATTCATAACATATCGACCGACATTAAGCGCTGGTTGAACAAAATGTGGCAAAATCTTGTAAAAACACCATCGACAAAACTACACTATATTAACCTTTATGCAAAGTAAATATACGGTATATGTTAAATATGGTTTTGATGGATTTTATAAAAGTAGTTAAACAATCCTATTTAAGGAAATTCACCATAAAAAAGAGCATATTTAGCATATTTTTGACGTAAGAGGCCCTACCTACCTTACAGTAAGCATAATAATACACGATTGTTATGCAACTTTTAATCTAAGTTACAGCGCAACAAGGTTTAAATTGTTCAAGCTCTTCTATTAGGCAGTCTGATGTTTTACCCATTTGTTTTTGTTTATTAGATACTCGGCCTTTAGTAAGGTAGTATGCGATGGTTTTAAATATTGCATTTCGCTTTGCTTTCTTAACGATTGGATCAACCAAATCATCAATTGCAAAATGAGACATAAACCACGTACAAGCACCTGAAGATAAGTATTTAGCGGTTTTAAGAATAGAGATAGTTCTTGGTTTGCTGTTTTCACTGCTAGCGTTATTCCTATATTTGTTTTGTGCAGTATATGCCATTAGCAATTTTATCGTATAGGTAATAATAGAGGCGCTCATAAAACATTTGCACAGGTAAAAATCTCCACAAACACCAGAGTCAAAGCTAGACGATGTTTTTAAAGATTTGTAACCTAGTTCAACTTGCCAACGTAAGCGATATAACTTCGCTATTATATTTACGGAAACAGTATCTGGTAGATTAGTTCTAAGAAGAACCCAATTAGTTATAGGGTTATTTGGGTCATTATCTTTATTTTCTGGGTTATATACCAAAATTATCCTGTCACCACCTTTAATCTTAATATCAAAACAATAGTTTTGATTGGTATTTACCTCTTGTAATTGATTAAGAATATCCTGTAGTTTAACGGACTCAAAGGTTACTGGCTCTCCTTTAGTGTGAGTGTCTATTTTAAAAGTGTCGATTTTTGAATCTCTTTTTACCTTCCACTTGGTTATTGACTCAACTTCAGGATTTAAATTAGTTTTACCACGAATGATATAAAAACATTGATGCTTTGCAATATCGTCAAACAACTCTTCTCCGTAGTAACCTCTATCAGCAAAAATCAAACTCCCTATTTTAAAATCAGGAAGCATATCTAATAGACTCTTACGTTCGCTACTGACAGCACTATCTATTAAGTAATTAACAAAAAAGCCTGTTGTAAGATCAAATACACCATGAAACTTAAGACCAGCCTTTGTTGAACCTTTTGTTTCATTAATGTTTTGCTCGTTACTTAAGGACACAATACTTCCATCAACAGCATATATTCCTGTTAGTTGGGGCACTAATCCTTTGAGCAAGTTAAATACTCTGTCTCCATCAGTATGAACGTTTAGACGTTTTTTCTGATTTATAGCTATGCCTGTACATTGCTTTGCTAAATCCTCCAGTGTTAAGGCTAATGCCTGTCTATTATCATGTGTTTTAAAGGCTGTTTGGGCCTTGGATTTAGCTGGGGTAAAGAGACGCTCTATTGTGCGTTCACAACAAGAATTAACATTGCTATTGACGCATATTTGATTATATTCAAATGAGGCAGCTTTCAATGTTGTTACACCTTTGAAAGTAGTCGTAATCATAGCTACTGCAAAGGCTCCTATTGAATGCCATAGGGATCTTGGATCCATATAAGGGCTCATGCCATTCTTCAGCAAGAGTTTTTGTATATTAATTATTGAGAATAAATTAGTAATCCTTATTAATGAAGGGAAGTGACGACAGAGATACGAAACTTGGTCTTGAGCCAAATTTGAATTTTTTTTGGATTGAGTATGCTTTTTAGCTTTGCGTTGTTTTTGAGATGCCATATACTGTAGTCCTTTTTTGAGGTTTGCTCTTGTTTTATTGGAAATTTTATGGCAAGAGCAATTCTATTATAGCATCGATACAAGAAACTATACTATATTGACATTTTGGTTCTTTACATACATATAGATACCTATAGATTTGTTTCGGTAATTTAGACGGAAATCATACTATTGTCGGTCTATATGATATTCATAACTTAATAGCCTATAGGGTGTAACAGCAAGGCCTTTGTTTTGGCTTAGGAAAAAGGAGCTGGCATGAATAGCAATAGTAAAGTAGTAACAGGTCTCTCTTTATATATGTCTAATAATATGGAGACCTTAGGTGATATTTGTGCTTTGATGATGTCAGAATATCCTTTGCCAGATCCTTTATCACATGAAAAGATTGTGGTTATGAATTTAGGCATGGAGACCTTTTTATCACAGCGCTTAGCAATGCAAAATAATATTGTCTCATTGTGCGACTATCGACAAGTGTGGCAAATTATTTATGATACTCACCGCCTTTTACATCCTAGTGCTCCAAAGCAAGACCTCTATGATCGTGAGCATATTACTTGGAATATCTTCTCTCAAATTAAGCTTTGGTCTGAGCAAAGTGTAGATAGCACCAAACAGTACAATATTTATCAGCGATTACAGCAATATTTGGAAGATGATAATTTTGGCGATAAGGCTTATGAGCTGTCTGCCAAAATTGCCGATACTTTGGATCAGTACCAAATGTATCGTCCTCGCTGGATTTTAGCTTGGAACAAAATTCCTTTAAGTGCTTTTGATGACTATGAGAAAGACCCAGAGAATCCTGCTAATCCTATCAATAAATTTATTGATAAGGAGTGTCGCCGTTTTGTTCGTGAAAAGAGTGGTTTTAATGAGGCTAAGAGACGCTTTAAGTCTAATGGCATTAAAGACTTAGATTTAATTAGCTCACAAGAGGCTATTGCCTCAGATGATAGTGACGTTTTTGCTCAGAGAATTAGTAAAGAGCGTGTAGAGCTAATTAAAAATTTATTTAAAAATAACATTTGGCAAATTAAGTTATGGTGTATGTTGCGCTATAACTTAAACCTCTTATCTTCAGACGACATTGGCTTTAATGATCAAAGCTCTCCTGAGTTTATTTGGTTATTAGAGCACTTAGATCGTTCTCAAGTTATGGATAGCTTGATTAAAGAGCTTAAAACTAACCAAAATTTACCTAAGCTTTTTGACCGTGTCTTTGTCTTTGGTGTGAGCTCTCTACCTCGTGTAGTTATCGAATTTTTAGATGCTTTAGCCTTGCATTGTAGTGTCAATGTAATGCTTTTAAACCCTTGTTCTGAGTATTGGGCTGATATTGCACCACGTCACCGCCAAGACTTTAATGAGTATGTCAAATTAATCCAAGCTTCAACCAAGAGCATTCACGAGGTAAAACTTAAGACTAAAAAGAAGTACCTTCAAGTCAGTGCGCAAAACCTTTCTATTAATGATTATGATGACGCAGGTGAACGTGTAGAGGGTAATCCATTGCTGCTCTCTTATGGTCAGCAAGGTAGAGACAATCTCTATATGTTCTTTGACCGTGATCCTGTGCCAGATAATATTTCCTGCTTTAGTGAGCCTGATGTAGCTCAGGAGTTTGAGAGCTCTTATGATGAAGTTAATGGCCAAGTTATTGAAACTATTAGCGGTGGTTCTTTATTAGCTTTCTTACAAAAGCAGCTGTTAAATTTAGAGCAAAACAAGTGTCGTTATTTAATTAATAAAGACGATCGCTCTTTTTCTATTCACTCTTGCCACACCAAACGACGGGAGGTTGAAATTCTACATGATGCTATTTAAGAGCGTTTTAATTTAGCCAAAATTAATAACGAAAAGCTCTATCCTCGTGACATTGTTGTGATGGTGCCAACCATTAATGACTATGCACCACATATTAGTGCTGTGTTTGGTGGCTCATATAAACAGGGCAGCAGTGACTTTATTCCTTTTGTTATTTCAGATCGTACTGAGACTGAGGCTAATCCTATTTGCCAAGCGCTACTAATGCTCTTAGATATTGGTACTACTAGAATTACTTCATCTTTAGTCATTAATTTGCTCTCAGAAAATGCTATTAGTTCCCGCTTTAACTTATCGCAAAAAGAAGTAGCGGTTATTGCCCAATGGTTAAATAGCAGCAATATTTACTGGGGCCTTGATGATGAGGATACCCAAGAGGTAGCGCAAATTAATATTCCTGGCTCCTTTGCTCAAGGCATGGATCGTATGGTTCTAGGCTCTATGTTAGGCGACAGTAAAAGCATGCCTTGCTATAGTGAAATTGAGGGCTTTGATGCTAAGACCTTAGGTAATTTCTGGGACTTCTTACAGGCTTTAAGAGAACTAAGACAAGAATTTACTCCAGAGCTTTCTCTTACTCCATCAGGCTGGGCACAACGTTTAAGCCAAAAGCTTACTTACCGCTTCTTTGAGGATAATGTTGAGACTGATAATGCTTTGAGTGTGGTCTATAACATTATTGAAAATCTTAAGACCATTTTCGGTCATATTGAGCATAAACCAAGTATCAACTTGCCAGTGTTCTCTGCTACCTTACGCCAAGGCTTGACTGCCCAGCGTAACTATCAGCCTTTCTTAAAAGATAAGGTAAATTTCTGCTCCTTGGTACCAATGCGTGCTGTACCTTTTAAGCATGTCTTTATCTTAGGCTTAAATGATATAGATTTCCCTCGTGAGGAGCGTTCTCCTGGCTTTAACTTAATGAGCAGTCGTGATTTATTTGAGCGTGGTGATCGCTCCCGTGGCATTGATGATCGTTACCTCTTCTTAGAGGCTATTCTATCTGCCCGTAGCTCATTATATTTGTCATATATTGGTCAAAGCCCAATTGATAAGACTACCTTAAACCCATCAGTAGTGTTAGATGACTTGATTTACTATTTATCTGATTGCTGTACGGTAGAAGGTCACGAACTAGACATCAAGAGCCAAAACCAAAAAGCTGTTTTAGATCGTATTTTAGTTAAAGAGTATCTAAACAGTTATAACGTCAGCAATTATACGGTTAATAACGATCAGCAAATAACCGATGCTATGCCTTGTGTGCCAAGCTTTAAAAAGAGCTATATCTTGCTTGATAACTCAAATAAACGCCCAGCTTCTATCTTAGGTGCGGGCGCATTCTACCAAGATTTTTCTAACAAGCTTACTTATGAGCTTACTTTAAACAAGCTCTTTAACTTTATAAAAGCTCCAAGTAAGGATTTCTTAAAAGACGTTCTTAATATTAACCTTGATATCACCGAAAATGCTCAACTCAAAGAAGATGAGATGTTTACTTTCAATGATTATCAAATCAATAAATTTGTTAATGATTTGATTAATCTTATGCCTCAAGAAAGAGAGGTTTATTTAGAACAGTCATCCTTATTAGGTAAGCTTCCTTACGGCATTTTTAAAGACAATTTAGTCGAGCAATTACAAAATACAACTAACACTATAGCTAACACTTTAAAGGAGAACTTTAACATTGACAGCTATAGTCAAGTAGGCGTGCTTGACTGTCAGATTAGGACTTTTAAGGTTTACATTCCTAAACGTTATTTTGCTGAGAATGCCTCTATTGATGTTTTAAGTTTAGCTGAGCAAAACCTTCAGGGAGCTATTGGTACAAGCGAGGAAAACTACTGTTTTGAAGTAGCCCTACAAGGCCAAGCTCATACCAAAACAGTATGCTTAGATTGTTTCCATGAAATTAAATCAGCTAAATCTGGGTTTCAAAATATTAAGCTTGCTTTTGCTGCTCTACAAGAGGCTATTGGCCAATATTTGTATGATGGCGGACTCAAGGAAATTTCTTGTGTAGATAAAACTGGCTCGATATTAAGGTTAACAGAATATAGTAAGGATGAGCTTGAAACTATTATTTATGTGCTCTTGATTTATTACCTTTTAGGTAGGGGCTCTCCTATGCCTATCTTTAATGAAGCCTTATCCAATATTACTATCGATGATGAGGGTAATGTGGGGATTACAAAAGATTCATTTAGGAATGCAGACTCTTTATTGTTTTCAGGTTTAGAGGCTGTTATTCAGAATCAACGTCTTAGTCACATAATCTATGAGTATCGTGATTTTTACAGCAACTTCATTAATGCTCATTTAAATAATGAATAGTGAACCATCCATAATCGCCAGATTTTAAAAGGCGGTTATCTCTATGTTCTGACATGGCATGTCAGTGGTTTATTTGTCAGTTTGGTTTTACGGAAAAGTAGCATCATGCAAAAGAACAATAAAAGTAAGGTTTCAAAGACTCTTAATGTCATGACCTTTAATATGGCACAGCCTTCTTTAATTGAGGCTAGTGCTGGAACTGGCAAAACTTATACTATTACCAATTTGGTATTAAGAGCTTTACTAGGTGTAGGCAAAAAAGAGTATTGCTTAGATCGTCCTTTAGAGATTGACGAGTTTTTAATTGTAACTTTTACTAATGCAGCTACCTCTGACTTAAAGGCTCGTATTTATGAGCGTATTAGAGCTGCTCGTTCTTGCATTGAGGAATTTGTTAATTTTGTAGTTAACTATCTTCATTGCGGAGCTGATTTTAGTAATGATGGTTTGGTTAAAAACCCAGCCAAGGTTAAAGAAAAGGTGCTCCTTAAGATTAAGGATAAAGAGGGGCAAGATGTTTCTTTGGTTAGCTATAAAGACTATAGCGAGCAAGAGCTACAAGAGCTATTGTTAGAAATTAATGTTGAAGCTGCTTTAGAGAAAATTGGCGTTAAAGACCAAGTGTTTTTAGAGATCATCAAAGATCTGCTTGAGCGTAATATTGTGCCTTTACGTCAAGCTGCCTTAATCTTAGTACGTGCTGAGCGTAAGATTAATCAAGCCTCTATTAGTACTATTCACTCATTTTGTAATAGCACTCTCACTCAGGTTTATGCTTTAGAGTCAGGAGAAGCTTTTAATACTGAGCTTAAAACTGACCTTAGAGATATTGAGCATGAGGCATACTATCAAGTCTGGAGACGCTTGTTTTATCAAGAGTCCAGCTCTAATTTATTGCTAGAGCAATTAAACACCAGTACTCCAGAATCTTTACAAAGCTTAATCAGTCAAATTCGTAGCGTACGACTCTCATCTGATGAGATGGGGTTTTATGGCTTTGACCTTTATGAGTTTAAAAACTTCTTAGAGCAAAATGGCTTTGCTATTGATCTTTCTAAGGACTTAGAGCCACAGATCTATTCTTACCTTGAGTTTCTCACTCAGCAAAGCGATGAGATGATCAAGCGTGCTATTGATTTTTATCAGAAGTTTAACGAGCAAGACTTAGCCAAGTTTTATGACGCTAATACTAAATTGCCTGTCAACATTGATAATAAAGAAGGTAAGTTTGCGCTCATTAAAGATGGCAAAGATGCTTTATCGCTAATTTATGATTTTTTAATTTCTGTTAAAAACCTAATGAAAGTAGACTCTAATGAACCAGAGTCCTCAATTAAAACTCTTAAAAATGAGATTGTTAGCTTATATTCAAATTTAATATCAAACACTAAGTATGACAGTAGCACATATGTATCTAAAAATGTTGTAAACAAGCAACCTAAAAATCTGCATCAGTTTAGAGAGTGTATCCGTCCTATTGTTGATTATGTAATTAGTGAAAAAGAGGTAAATAAGTTCGGACAAATTTTAAACAACTCCTCTAAGATTTTAAGGACTTGTGTTGCCATCTTAATGATTAAAGAGGTGGATGCTAAGTGTAAAGAGTTGCATGTCATGAGTAATGATGATGTGCTGCTACGTCTTGACTATGCCTTAAATGAACGTGGCCATTTGGGTGATAACCTAGCTTGGGCTATTAGAGCTCGTTATCCTTTAGCCATGATTGACGAGTTCCAAGATACTGATCCAGTACAGTTCAATATCTTTAAAAAGATTTACCTCAACGATGAGGCTATCAAGCAGCAGGCTTATTGTTATCTGATTGGTGATCCAAAGCAGTCTATCTACGCTTTTCGTGGCTCTGATATTAACTCTTATTTAAAGGCTAAAAATATCATTGTAGAGCTAACTAAGGGTAAAGGTTTTTATACTTTAGATACCAATTACCGCTCTTCTGTTGATGTGGTACAAGCTACTAATGCTATTTTTGATACCACCTTAAATCCTCACAACTACAATCCATTTAATGAGGCTGATATTCCTTTTGCTCCTGTATTATCTGGTAAGGGTAAGCAATTAGAGAGCAAGATTAAGGGCAGTAAAGACAATACTCTACTAGAGCGTGACTTTGTTTTAGAGGGGCTAGAGCAATACCTTGAAAGTGCCCCTGAGGTAGATAGGTCTTTAGGTAAGCTTAACTTCAAGGGTAATGCTAATACTTATGTAGTTAAAGTGGGAGACAGCTTTAAAGGAAAGACTGAGATCCATAAAGCTTATGCTGAGGCAACTGCTTTATTAGTAAAGCAAATCCTAACTCAAGGCTTTATTATCAAAGATAAGGTCAAGGTTCCTGTGTCATCAGGAGATATTGCTATTTTAGTGGCTAATGTATCTGAGAATAATGCCATTCAAAGTGAGCTGTGGAAATTACAAATTCCAAGTGTGTATTTTTCTGATAAATCATCTGTTTTAACTACTGCTACCGATGGCAACAATTCAAAACCATCAAATGAGGCTATTGAAATTAGATATTTGATGGAGGCTATGTGCGATTGCACTAATGTTAAAAAGATAAGCCGTCTGCTTGCTTGTCGTATGTTGGCATTAAATAGTGAGGAGTTTACTCAATTTACCTCAACCGAAGGTATTGAAAAAGAGGTGCAAATTCTTTCTAGTTGTGCTCGCACCTGGGAGGAGTATGGCTTTTTACCTGCATTCTTCCAATGGGCTAGTGATCCTTACCATAATGTTGAAGCTCGCTTATTAGAGTTAAAGGATGGCGAAAGAGCCTATACCAACTATTGTCATATCAGTGAAATAGTGCAAAGAATCCATGCCCAAAAGCAAGGTAATCAGACCCAGATGCACTGGTATAACAATTTGTTGGAAAACTCCTTGGAAGACGTTGAGCAAGATCAGCTCAAAAAGCGTTTAGAGTCTGAGCATGATCAGGTAAAGATCTTAACCATTCATAAGTCTAAGGGCTTAGAGTTTCCTATTGTGTTCATGCCATTTTTATGGAGCACTAAAGGTAGTTCTTCTAACAGCACAACAGATAATTTTGCCAAATATTATGCTCAAGAGCCTTACGATCACATTGTGATCGACTTTGATAGTAATCGCTCATTATCTTTTAATGTAACACTGCCTATAGTAGATAGTGAGGGCAACTATACTGGTAAAAGTGATGGTGTGACCCAAGTAGAAACAGCAAAAGAGCTACAAGATATTAATAATAGTAAGGAGCAGACCCGTCTTACTTATGTAGCTTTAACACGTGCTCGTTATGCTAACTTCTTATTTATTGGAGCCAATAAAATAAATAGAGGAGGTAAGGTAACATCATTGGTGACTATGCAGGCTAGTCATGAGCTGCAGAATGTTATGGATGAAAGCTATAACATCAAAAAGAGCTTAAAGCTTGATTCTAATGATCCAAGTGAATTTATTAGTGCTATTAGTGAGCACCCAGAGCTCTTTACCATACTTAATTTTGAGCCTTTATTTAGCCAAGAGGAACAAGACTCTGATATGGATGAGGTTCAAAAAGAGTTTGAGCCTTTGCCTTTTAGTATGAGTGATGACGAGCTGGGTGTTTATGATCGTCGTTCAGCAAATATTTCCAGTTATCCAAAAGATAAGCCTATACCTACTTTTGCTCAGTCATTTTTATATAAAAATGCCATTGATAGACATTTTAATATTATCTCGTACTCTAGCTTAACTGATGGAAGCAAGACCATTTCTAAGTATCGCGAGACCAGCGCAGAAGATGCTGATCTCTTAGATAAGGCTAGTGTAGATGACGCTTTAGTAAGCCAAAGCATTGAGCTTGATGACAGCCAATTACCAAATGAGTTGACAGGCAAAAATGTTCTGGGCGGGCGCAATATAGCTAATATTCCTTTATTTGCAGCTGTGGGTAACAACCTTGGTACTCATTTACTAAATAAAGAGCCTAGTGCTGCCCTTAAAGAACAAGAGAACCCTCAGTGCTCTTGGTCATATCAAATGCAAAGTAATTGGAATAGTAATTGTTATTACGTGCAGGATTTTACTGTTGCTAAATGGGTAGATAGCTCTAAAAAGATTTGTTATACCTTCCCTCGTGGTGCCAATGCTGGTACCTGTATGCACGATATCTTAGAGCATATTGATTTTGAAAAAATCAAGGTTGAAGGTTTTAAGAATTATCTTTTAGACACTGTAATGACTCAGGTAGTTGATAACTCACGATATAGTTCATTAATTAGGGCTATTGGCCGTGATCGTGAAAATAACAAGAGCTTATTGGCAGAATGGTTTAATGATGTTTTAGAGGCACCAATCATTGCAGGTAAACATCATTGCTTTGCTTTATCGGACTTAAAAGAGCTTTCTTATGAGCCTGAAATGAAGTTTTTAATGTCCAATGAGCGTTTTAAAACTTCACAACTTGATGTCATTTGCCGTAAGGTGGCCAGAGATTTACTGCCGCCTGATTATCAAGATTATGTAGATTCTTTGACTTTAACGGAAGACGAACTGGTAGGTTATATTACTGGTTCTATAGACTTAGCTTGTCGCTTTGACTTAAATGATTCACTACAGCTAAGAGAGCGCAGCGATGTGGCCAGAATGTTACCAGAGCAAACAGCTCAAGAGGTTGCTAATAATATTAGCTCTTTAAAAACTCATCGCCTAACTAAGAATTCTAAGTTAGACAAATACGATCCTGAACTTTTTGCTAATGCTTCTTTTGATAAGGTAGCTGCTTTAAGAAAAGAGCAAGAGGGCAGCAATGTTAAGTATTACGTTATTGACTATAAGTCTAATTACTTAGGTTCCAACGATAGTGATTACGATGAGAAGCATATGCTAAGTGCTATTTACGGCCATCGTTATGATGTGCAATTTATGATTTATACCTTAGCTTTATATCGCCACTTAAAGCGTCGTTTTGCAATTCCTTTTGATGCTACTTATGAAGAGTTAGAGGCTTTTTATAATCAACATGTTGGCGGTGCTGTTTATTTATTCTTAAGAGGCATGAAAGCCAATTACAATCGAGATCGAGTCTCTTCTGGAGTATTTGCTATTAAGCTCGATTTTGAAGTGGTTTACCAGTTAGACGTGCTCTTTACTGTTGGTATTGATGAGAACTAGCGAAGGGTTGAGAGTTAAAGATGAAAGAACAAGAAAATTTGGATCTTAGCAAAATTGACGTTGATGCCTATTTTAAGGAGCGTCAATTATCTGAAGTTTTTGGCTCGAGCAATGAGGACTCTTTTGCTCAAACTAATGACTTCAATCCTTCCTATGATTCCGAGGAAATGAATAACTTTAGCTATAGTGAATCTTATGATCCCTATGGCTCATATATTATTAATGCCTCAGAGCTAGAGAGCTCCGATAGTCCAGAGAGTGGTTCCAACAATAAAGCTGTTAATGAGCTACTTAACTACTATCAGCAAAAAGAATTTGCTTTAAAAAATGATCTCTATTTTACTGAGGATGAGCCTGATTTAATGGAGCAGGCGCTTGAGGAAAACGATAGTGCCACTAACTTAGTTAGCACAAAAAATCATGCTCCACTCAAGGCTAAGATTACATTAGATAGCTCTAATGAGTTCAAAGATGAGATCCGTTTTTACTTAGCTTGTGATTGTTATAGCCCTAAGGAGATTTATGGCGATGATAGTTACTTCAAAGAAGTAAGTGAATCTCCTTTAGTCAGTTACCATGATAACTTTGAATTTCTTCAAATTAAGAATAAGAATTTGTTACAAAGTGCTTACCACTGTGAGTATATACAGAGCCGAGATGTAGCTTTTATTGATTATTTACAAAGACACTTTCCTTTAGCTAACGATTACGAGCAACAGGTATTTAACTTAGTGCTATTGTCTTTGTTCTCTCATATGGAAGAGGGTGATATCTGTATAAACTTAAGTTCCTTACAAGATATCTACGACACCATTGAACAGTGGGATATTAAGTTAGAGGAATTAAACAAGCGTGATGAAGAGTGCCAAGATTTAAGAGAGTTGCTTTTGCTTTCTAAGTACTATACCCCTGATAGCAAAGAAACTTTATTCAAAATTTTGCATAGAGCCATTGCTGTAGGTGGTAAAGAAGAGAGTAATTCGCCTTTAGTGTTTGATCTTAATAGATTGTACTTAAGACGTTACTATAACTATGAAGTGGAAGTTGCTAATTACATTACCCAAATTGCTAATATCGATTTAAGCTCAGATAAGTTGGAGCAATTACGCAAACTTATCGGCCTATTATTCGTGCAAGATGAGGTTGATGGGGATCTTAATTGGCAAAAGGTAGCAGCCTCTATGGCTAGCACTTCAAAGTTTACTGTAATTTCTGGTGGCCCAGGTACAGGCAAAACTACTACCGTATTGCGCATTATCCTTATGCTCATTTGCTTGGATGTTAACAAATCACATATTCTTTTATGTGCACCTACTGGAAAGGCTGCTGCTCGTATGAGCGAGTCTATTTTAATGCAGCTTAAAGATGAGCAAACTAAAATTACTATTGAGAAGCTCAGTCAGAATTTTGGTATCAGTGCAGAAAAGATTAAGTCTTTAATTCCAACGGAAGCTGTCACTGTTCATTCTTTAATTAAGACTGTACCGAATAAGGCTACCCCTATTTACAACAAGGATAATAGATTAATTTGCGATGTAGTGGTGGTAGATGAAGTGTCCATGTTGGATTTAGCTTTATTTGCCAAGCTCATTAATGCTATGCCAGATAACTGTAAGCTTATCTTGTTAGGTGATAAAGACCAGTTATCCTCAGTAGAGGCAGGATCAGTATTATCCGACTTATGCTACAAGCTTAACTTAAGTACAGATAATCGCATTAGTCAACAGAGCCTTGAAAATATTGAGGCTATTAGTGGTTACAGCGCTAAGAGACTGCTATCTGGAAAGATAGCCAATCATGTTGCTTTACTACAATTTAGCTATCGTTCTAAAGATGTACCTCAAATTGGTAAATTAGCTAAATTAGTAAATGAGCCTTTATCCTCACTAGAGGAGCAGCAACAAGCTGAGCTGCAAGCTCAAGTAACTGAAAACATTGATTCGTATTTAACTAAAAAGCAGCTGCAAAGAGTTGCCGAAGATCTCGAATCTATGTCTGGTGATAGTAACAAGGCTGATGATAAAGTAGCCCTTAAGACCCAACAAGTAATGGACGAGTTTGCGCAAGATCAAAAGCAAGCAATTAGCTTGAATTTATTTGAGGACTTTATGCTCTCAAGACGTAAGAGTGCTCAAAGCTATCTTGCCAATAGTGAAGATCTTGCAGAAAAGTACTGTATCAATTTTGCTAAAAGCTGTGTAGAACGTGGTCGTAAGGACAACTATGCTCCATTTTTAGAATATCTTGCTGCTAAGAAGTTTACTTTAAGCACTGATCCTAAAGAATTAGAGCATGTCTTTAAGCTTATGGATTTGTTTAGAGTTTTATGTTCTAACCACAATGGTGAGTTTGGCGATCAAAAGATTAATGAGCTTATTGAGCAAGAGGTATGTCGTACTTACCTTAAAAGATTAATCCCAGCCAAACAAGAAAGCTTCTTTCCTGGAAAAATTGTTTTAATTACAGCCAATGATAAAGATCAGGGCTTCGTAAATGGTTATGTAGGTTTTTGCGCATACATAGATGACGGGCAAGAGGTTAAGGATCGTAGCTTAAAGGTAATTATTCCAAAGGGTATTGAAGAGGTAGATGGTCAAAGTATTATGACTTTTAACATCAAGAGCACCATGATGTTAAATAATTATGACTCTGGCTTTGCCATGTCCATCCATAAGTCTCAAGGCTCTGAGTACGATAAAGTAAGTATTTTGCTTTCTAAGAATGCCAATAGAGTACTCAATAAAGAGTTGCTTTATACAGGTATTACTAGAGCTAAAAAGCAAGTAGAAGTATTAGGTACTAAAGCATCATTATCTTGTGCCTTAGCTAACTCAGTACAAAGGCGAAGTGGTTTAGTTGAACGTCTAAATTAATTTTTTGTTACAGCCATCTGCTAAATTTAGCAGATGGCTTTTTCTTATTTCATTATTTTTGTGCAATAAAAAGTATTTTATGGTAATAAAACCATATTTAAACAATATTGCACTTAAAATAAATTTTGCTCAAAAATCCCATATATATCGGAAAATTTTTTCATGGTAGCAAAAAATATTTAAAATTTTTTTAAAAAAGTGTTGACGATAGATTAAAAATCATTAAAATGCGTCACCACTGTCACGC
>Cam_p1__coassemble_765_pt1 | contig 24292 bp, 15 predicted proteins | sample Cam_p1__metabat2_high_PE_021 | metagenome-assembled genome bin Cam_p1 | reverse complement strand
TCTCCACCTAAACTCTTCGAGTTATAGGTGGAGAATTACGCCTATTTGTTAAAGCAAAAATAGCTCAATAAATACCTATTTTGTTAAAGCAATTTTTGTCAATATAAATAAGGATCTTTTGTTAAATCCTTTATTTATATGCTTTTCTTACAGCGAAAAACAACAATATTTCACAAGTAGTAAGTTAACATACTTTACTAAAGTTTTTTTAGATCTTAAAACAAAATTCTCAAAACAAAACCAGCCTATAAGATCATTATACTATTAGCTTAATAGACTTAGATCCTGGTTCTTAAGCTCAGATAAATCCTGCTCTTTAAAGACTATGTGTCCATCATCAGTAATTGCCCAATAGCTAAACTGATTGCCCCATGCACCTAAAACATACCTTGAGTTAACAAAATCTCCCTCATGAGAAAAAAAGCTAAACTCATGTATATGACCATGAACCACCACCAAAGAGTTATAGCAGCTGTTCTTATCGCAAAGGTCTTTAGCAATATTATCAATGCTTTTAGGTACTACACCATAAATTTGTGGGTCTCTTCTGTGATAGTGAGCATCCTTACTTTGCTCTCTAATACGTGAAGCAATTTTTCTTCTTACAAACAAAGGCAACATTCTAAATAAAAGTTGTAAAAACTTATTATTTACTAAGCGGTAATACTTCTGGTAACCAAGATCATTAGTACAAAAAAGGTCCCCATGGGAAAGTAGTATAGGTTTACCAGATTTCTCTATTAGACAAATATCATCACATAAAGTTAAACCTAAATTTTTAGCCTCCGCCTCAGTCATTAAGAAGTCTCTGTTACCTTTAATAAAATAGCTACTAATGCCTCGCCCTTTGGCTTGAGACAACACCTTAGCTACCAATTTTTGAGCTTGATTGCTTTGATCTAAGCCAACAAAAAAGTTAAATAAATCCCCAATAATGTAAAGTTCATCGCCATCTTTTAACTTGTTAATAAAACCTGTAAAGCCTTCTAGCAAGTCAGGAGTGCTGTTACTAAGGTGAAGATCAGCGATTACAAATACAGCCATTAACAACCTCTTATAATAAAGAGCAGTGATAGGGAGATATTTAACAAAATAAAGGGCAGTAATTAACCAATTGACTGCCCTATTATTAATTTTAATAAGGAGCATAACTCTAAATTATGCCCTCAATAATTTTTAGATAGAGTCAACCTCTTCAACTGACTCAATTACAATTGGCTCTACAGGCACGTCACGGTGAGGGTAGAAAGAGTGGTTGTCTGTCTCAACAGACGCAATCTTTAAAACAACATCTTCGCCCTTAACTACTTTGCCAAATACACAATAACCATATTCAAAATCGTTCTTATAATTTAAGAAGCTGTTATCAACAGTGTTGATGAAGAACTGGCAAGTTGCAGAATTAATATCACTAGTACGAGCCATTGCAATGGTGAACTTATCATTAGATAAACCATTGTTTGCCTCGTTCTTAATTGGAGCATTAGTCTCTTTAGTTTGCATGTCAGGAGTTAAACCACCACCCTGAATCATAAAACCAGGAATTACACGGTGGAAAATTGTACCTACGTAGTGACCGCTCTTTACATAAGATAAAAAGTTCTCACAAGTAATAGGAGCCTTTTCGGTGTTTAACTCAATAACAATTTCACCAAGATTTGTCTTAATAATTACCATTTCTAATCCTTGCTTGTTAAAATTAGAGAACAACGTTATTTTAAATGATTTTTAACAGTAAATTTAGCACAATGAATAGCTTTGTGAGATAAAAATGCTACAGATTTACAATACCCTTAACCGACAAAAAGAGGAATTCGTTCCTATAACCCCTGGCTCAATTGGCATGTACGTGTGCGGTGTAACTGTATATGACTTATGCCATATCGGCCATGCACGCACTTTTGTAAGCTTTGACATGATTGTTCGTTATTTACGCTATCGTGGCTTCAAAGTTAAATTTGTTAGAAATATCACTGATATCGATGACAAAATTATTAAACGTGCTAATGAAAAGGGTATTGATGCTAAGGAATTAGCTGAGCATTTCATCAATGAAATGTATCAGGACTTTGACAAGCTTAATATCGCTCGTCCAGACGTTGAGCCTCGTGCTACTGAAAACATTCCTGAAATTATCGCATTGGTACAAAAGCTTATTGATAAGGGTTTTGCCTACGTAGCTGACAATGGCGACGTTATGTTCGCCATTGATAAATTTAAGGACTATGGCCGTCTATCTAGACAAAAACTCGAAGAGCTTGAGGCTGGTGCACGTGTTGAGGTTCAAAGATCAAAGCGTAATCCTTTTGACTTTGTGCTTTGGAAAATGGCAAAACCAGGTGAGCCAGAGTGGGACTCTCCTTGGGGTAAGGGCCGTCCAGGCTGGCATATCGAATGCTCTGCTATGAACTCAAAAATTTTGGGCGAGAACTTTGATATTCACGGTGGTGGTTCTGATTTAATTTTCCCTCACCACGAAAATGAAATTGCGCAAAGCTGCTGTGCCCATGATAGCAAGTACGTTAACTACTGGATGCACTCTGGCATGGTCATGATCAATGACGAAAAAATGTCTAAGTCTTTAGGTAACTTCTTTACTATTAGAGATGTTCTTAAAGAGTATGATGCAGAGACCATTCGTTTCTTCCTCTTATCAGCACAGTACCGTAGCGCACTTAACTACTCTCAAGAAAATTTGGATAACGCCAGATCATCACTATCACGTCTCTACACCGCTTTACGTGATGTAAAAGTAGGCGCTGCTAAGGGTGGCGAGGAGTATGTAGAGCGCTTTAAGAGCTTTATGGATGATGACTTCAACACTCCAGGAGCCATTTCTGTTCTCTTTGAGCTTGCCAAAGCAGTAAATACTGCAAAAGAAGATGAGGCCAGTGGCTTAGCAGGCAGATTAGTTGAGCTAGCATCAGTTTTAGGTCTTTTATACCAAGATCCTGTTAAATACTTACAAGGTCAAACTGATGGCGTAGACGATGATGTAGCAGTTATTGAGTCACTAATTGAGGAGCGTAAACAGGCCCGTGCTCGCAAGGACTTTGCTGCTGCCGATGAGGCTCGCAATAAGCTAACTGCTATGGGAGTAGTCTTAGAAGATGGCCCTAATGGCACTACTTGGCGTAGAGCATAATTAATTGTTTTAACTTATAAGCTCTAAGTTCCTTTTTTCTTAGAGCTTTTATTCATTGGTATATTTGTGGAGCAGCAAAATGCAAGAATACCAGCGTAGATTTATTGAATTAGCTTTAGCACGTGGCGTGCTTAAGTTTGGAAGCTTTACCTTAAAGTCAGGCCGTCAAAGCCCTTATTTCTTCAATGCTGGAGGCTTTTGTACAGGTGAAGATCTTTACACTTTAGGCTCTTGCTATGCCCATGCCTTAGTTGATAGCAAGATCAGCTTTGATGTACTTTTCGGACCTGCATATAAAGGCATTCCTTTAGCTTGTGCTACTGCAATGGCTTTAAGTGCTGAGCATAAGATTAATACTCCATGGTGCTTCAACCGCAAAGAAGCCAAGGATCACGGAGAAGGCGGCAATTTAGTTGGCGCTCCACTTAAAGGCGACATCATGTTAATTGATGACGTTATTACTGCTGGCACTGCTATTAGAGAGTCTGATGCCATTATTAAAGCTAATGGCGCAAACTTTAAGGCTGCTTTAATTGCTTTAAATCGTAAAGAAAAGGGACAAGGACAAGAAAGTGCTATTGATGAGGCTAAACGCACTTTAGGTATTGAGATTGTTTCAATTGTTTCTTTTGATGACTTGGTTACCTATATCAAGGATGACCCACAATTAAGTGCTCACCTTGATGACATGCTTGCCTATCGTGAGCAGTACGGCGCTTAAATAATAAGCCCTGCAAAAAATTGGGGATGCTTTAAATTAGCATCCCCTTTTTTTAACAGCGACAGCGCAAGTCTTCTTTTAAATCAAATTTAATATCTTGGTCATTTTCATTGCCAGAAGCTAAGGTCTCATCACTTAGATTGTGCACTTGCTCTTTAGCAACAGGAAAAGAGATAGACTTAATGCTGTTAGGTTCATTCTTTTGGTAAGCATCATTATCTCGTGAAAAGATGCAACCGCAATAGAGCTGATTGTAGAAGTTAAACTCTTTAACTAATTGATAACGTCTTGTTACCAAACCTTCCTTACGCCAATCCTCACTCCAGTAAGGTACTCCACTTGCCTCTTGAGCAATAAAGCCAGCAGCATCTACCTGCTTTTTGTTTTTCCATCGAGAGGTGGCTAAAGTAGTAGTGAAATGAGTGAATCCATGCTCTTTAGCATACATGGCTGTAGCCAACATACGATCGCCAAAACAAACAGAACAACGAGCTCCTCGCTCTGGCTCTCTTTCTAGACCTTTTACTTTAGCAAACCAAGGTTTAGGGTCATACTCTGGAATGATGTAGTCAAAGCCTAATAATTTAGCAAGTTCAATTAGCTCATCTCTACGCTTTTCATACTCAGCTCTAGGATGAATATTAGGATTATAGAAAAATAGTGTAGGGCTAATATTATGGTATTTAAAACACTCCAATACAGCACCACAACAAGGAGCACAACAAACCTGCATTAAAAGCTTATTCATTCCCTTAGGAATTTTAAGCTCTCTTTTAGGAGTATTACCAAAATCATCTGGCAAAGTTAAAGACATAATCTTTTAATTTCCTTTAGAAAAATTTCACTACACCCTACCAAAGTCTTAATAAAAAACAAGCAAAAGCCAAGCACATGATCTTTTTTTATCAGACCATACAATTTCAAAAACCGTAAGGGATAAAGCTATCAGCAAATAATAAACAGATTACTAACTATCCCCTACCTTGTTTATACTACTGCCTTCAGCTTTCTTTTCCCCATCATCGGCTTTGCTCTCTTGGGCATCAGCATCGCTTGTTTGCTCCTCGTTGATGCTACTTTGCTCTTCTTTAACTTTGAACTGGGAGTTATACAAGGCAGCATAAGCACCGTTCTTAGCTAATAAACTATCGTGAGTTCCTTGCTCAACTATATAGCCATCATTTACAACTAAAATGACATCAGCATCACGAATAGTAGATAAGCGGTGAGCAATTACTAAAGTGGTACGTCCTTTCATTAATTCATCAAGGGCCTTTTGTACTACTTTTTCTGACTTATTGTCTAAAGCAGAGGTTGCCTCATCTAAAATTACTAAAGGAGCATTTCTAATAATGGCTCGAGCAATAGCCAAACGTTGCTTTTGACCACCAGATAAACTTACGCCTCTTTCTCCAATTTGAGTATCTAAACCATCTTTTAAAGAGGCTACAAACTCATCTAAATAGGCACTTTTAAGAGCTAGGTTAATCTCTTCTTCAGTAGCATCTGATTTGCCAAACAAAATATTTTGTCTAATGGTTCCAGCAAATAAGAAGTTATCTTGGAAAACAAAAGCTACTTGGCTTCTTAATGACTCTAGCGAGTAGTCTTTAATATCAACACCGTCAATAGCAATAGTACCTGACTTAACTTCATAAAGACGTGTGATTAAAGAACAAACTGTACTTTTACCGCCGCCTGAGTTACCTACTAGCGCTACTTTCTGTCCAACTTTTACCTTAAAGTTGATATCTTTTAAGACATCTACCTGACCAGTATAAGAAAAAGCTACATGAGAAAACTCAATGCCTTCTTTAATGCCATCTAGCTTTTTAGTGCCCTCGTTCTTGCCATTTTCAAATGACTCGTACTCAAGCAAATCATTAATACGGTCTAAAGCTAATAAGGCACTTTGTACTTGAATGTAATTATTACCAATGCTCTTAAGAGGAGTATAGAGCATGATTAAAGCAGCTAAAAAGGACACAAACTCGCCAGAGGTTATTTGTCCCTTAATAATCATGTCTACACCTAAATATAAAACAGCACCTACACCTAAAGAGCTGACAAAGTGCATAACAGGTGATAGCCAATTAGTATCTCTAACTAGCTTTACCCCCATCTTAAACAAGAAATCAGCTTGCTCATAAAAACGAGCATACATGTATTGCTTTAAATTAAAGCTCTTGATTACTTTAGAGCCCAGAGTAGTCTCGTTATATAAGGTAATCATGCTTGTTGAGGCTGATACCGACTTGTTAACAATGCCTTTTACTCTTTTGCGCACAATACGCATAGGTAAAATTAAGAAACAAACGACACCAATGGCAACAATGGTTAATTGCCAAGAGTTATAAAGTAAAACACCCACTAACGATAATGATGAGAAAAACTTAGTTAAAAAGAGCTTCATATTAGATATTAAGCCACTAGAAGCACTTTCAGCATCATTAAAGAAACGCAAAATTACAGAGCCTGAATTGTTAGCATCGTAAAAGCGGCTATCAAAAGATAAGAGCTTGTCATAAAGCTTTGCTCTTATTAATAAATTAATAGCACCACCAACATAGCTGTTTACTAAAGAAGAGGCATAAATGAAGATACCTTGTACTATAGTAAAGCCAATAATAATGATAGGCACATAATAAGCAGCTTCAACCTGCTGGTTTACCATTACATTGTCTGTAAAAGGCTTTAAGAATAAAGCAATAACAGCATCTAAAGCACCTACAGGAATAGTAAGCAATACTCCCAATAGAGCTAACAACCAATAAGGTTTTAAAAAAGGCCAAAACAGCTTATAGCCACGCCAAAATGAAGTAGAGCGTTGAGCTGATAAATCACTTAATATCATAGGATGATATTGTGGCTTGGCAGCTTCTACTGCTACCTCTTGCTCATGCTTTAAATCATCACTAATTGCCTCTTTTGGCTCCTGATGGTCATTATTTCTTAAATCCAAATTGTCAGCCACCTGCTGCTTGTCTTTTGGGTCAATCTTATCGCTCATATTTACCTCGAGAGACAATGCGCTGTTAATAAAATCATTTAAAAAGGCCCTTGATCTTAAGGGCCTTTATACAATACACACTAAAACTAAATCAAATTAAAAGTCAGAATTAAATGCATTGTCATAGTTAACAACTAGTTTTACAAAGTTTGGTAAGCTCTTTAAGGTCTCTACAGACTTTTTCTCTTGAACACTAAGCTCTGTTGAGAATACATATAGAGCATCATTGTTGTTTACCTTAGCACTTTCTATCCAAGGATTTAGTTTAACTTGATTGTTAACAAACATATCGTAGTCAACACAAATCTTATTGTAAGTTTGAATATCAAGACTATCTAACATGTTTAAATCAGTTTGTAGTACTAAATTATTAAAGCCCAAATTCTTAAGCACTACATACTGACCTTTATCCTGAACTAAAAAAATAAGCCTATCATCACTTAAAAATGGCTTAATGAGATCCGAATTTATATCCTTATCTAAAGAGACTAATACCTTTGCTTTAGGATTGGAAAGTTGTTTTAGATACTCATCCAAAGTAACAAAGTCGTCATTAAACTTAGCTAGTGCTTTGATATAAAGCTTATCATCATTTTCTATAGTATTAACATGCAGACCTTTATATCCTTTAGCTAAAAGGCTATTAGCCTTAAACAAGGCATTGGCACTTCTAATGAACGCCCGCTCTGCTATAGGATCAAGAGCTGTAATATTAGCAATATACTCAGGATCTAAAGATACCTGCTTATCAGCTAATAACTTAATACCATCCTCAGCTCCCATATCAAATTTAGGATTAGCTGCCGATAGCTGGTAGTTAATGGCATCACTTTGCACCTGCATTAAGTCGAGCATAAAATCGTAAAGAGTATCATTAGTTACGATTTTGTTTTTATTGTCATTTAAAGCCAAGAAAGTATCTTGGTACTTGCTCTTAAAACTATCAGAGACACTAACAATAAAAGGAATGCGACTCATAGCATAGGAAAATTGAGCTACATTATGGCGACCTACAGGAGCGCTTTTTTCTTTCCCCTCCATAACGCCTACATAATGTACTGCCTCAGCATGGTCAGAGTAGTACACCATAGCTTGGAAATCAGGGCGCTTGGCAAAAATATTGTAAAGCTCATGCATGAACTCATCATTATATTTCACCGCAGTTAAGTAATTATCGTAACGAGTAGCGCCATCAAAAGTAGTACTAAAGAGCTCTGCATCTAAAACCAATCTACCTACTTGAGAGGACTCATTAATCATGATCTGCGGATAGTCGCTAGGAACACGATTATAGTAAGGAGAGTGGTTACCCATAATATGAACAATCACAAAATTGTTCTGTGAGCTATCTAATTCCTGACTTAGTTTTTCTAAATGAGGAATTAAAACCATATCAGGCTTTTGTGAATATGAGCCATCAAAGACATAGTTTGTAGTAAAGAAAGAATTATCAGCTAAGCTTGAGATAGCTCCAATTGGAGTATCTGCATTGCCATTTTTTACTTGATTGGAAATCCAATGAGTCTTAATACCACTCTTTTTAGCCATAGAGATCAAGTTTTCACCTTGAGGGAAGGTTAAACCAGTATGAATATTTCCCTGGGAAAAAGATGCAGTAACTGATGGCACAGTATTAACAAATGACGAATAAGCATTGTTAAACAAAATAGTATTATCTTGCTTAGCTAACGAAGAAAGGAACGGGGTATTATCAATAGAGTGATTATAAACCCCCATATTATCACGACATAATGACTCGCCTATTACCAGCACATAAAGCTCGCCCTTACCCTCTTTTTTAGCATTAGACACAGAGCCACTTTCGATTTTAGCGGTAAGCTCATGAAATGCAGCAATCTTGTTCTCTAAGTCAGAAACCATTAAACGATAGTACTTTACTGGTCTTAACTGAGTAACAATTACTACCGAAGCGACCATAAATAATACTGATACTACTAGTGCTGACTTTTTAAAACGCAAAGACTGAGCTTTAGCACATTGAGCCAAAGAGCCTAAGGTAATTACAGAAAGAATTACTAATAAGGTTCCATATGCAAGAGTGCTGGTATTAAAAATATAATGCTCAGCAAAATCATATAGCTCCTCAACATTAGATTGAGCGATTGCTACTACATCATCGCCTGTAAAGAAGGAATCAATGCTTTGATAGTAACTATAAGAAATTGCAGTTACGCTCTGAAAAATAGTTAATACTACTGTCCAGCCAATAGCACTCTTTTTATGTTTAGCCTTTAATAACAGATAAATTGCCCACCAAGACAACATAGACACTAAAAAAGGTCTTACAAAATCAGTAGGCAATTGTCTACCTGTTATTTTTAACGAAAAATAACCAATGATAAAGGCATTAATTAGTACCAAAGAAATAGGTACTATTTTTTTGATAAAAGACATTTAAAAACAAACCATCAGTAAAAAGATATTGCTCTTGACAACAGACAATTATGACTATTTACGGCATTATTTTTGTGGAGATCGCATAATTAGCGCTAGCAGTAGATAGCCTAAGTATCAGCTTCAAAATAAGATCTTACACAAGAAACATAAGATTTTATAAATAAAAAAGCGCATCAACCCTAATTTAGCTGTGCGCTTTTTAAATTAAACAATACTGAAATTACTTATTTGCCTGCTCAGCAATGGCTGAGTATACGCAATCAGAGAGGAAGTCAGACATCTTAAGGCCCTTATGCTCTACAAGCTTAGGGAACATTGAAATTGGGGTCATGCCTGGGAAGGTGTTAATCTCATTGATATAAATTTTTCCATCAGTTGCTAAGAAGAAGTCAATTCTAGACAAGTGTCTTAAATTTAATCCATTAAAAGCACGGGTAGCCATACTGGCCATAACCTCACGCTGTAGCGGTGATAAGTCCTCGACCTCAATACTAGTGGTTGAAGAACTATCAGAACTATACTTTTCATCAAAGGTATAGAACTTATCTTTAGGGATCACAATTTCACCAGGCTCAGTTACATAAAGCTGACCTTGATACTCATAAGCGGCAATTTCCAGCTCACGATGCTCAATAGTTTGCTCAATTAAAACTAAATCACTTAGAGTAAGAGCCTCTAATAAGCATTTATCAAGCTCACTTTCATCAGTTACATGGTAACAGCCAATAGAAGAACCCTGGCTAGCAGCCTTTACATAAACATCTTTACCAAAGTGATTAAAGGCATCATGGGCTTTCTTTAAAGAGGCCTCTGAACTATCACCAATAAAGGTAGAAGGGGTGTTATCGATATTAAGAGCATCAAAATAGAACTTAGTTGTAACCTTATTAAAGCAATTTAAACTTGCCTCTCCCTTACAACCAATATAAGGAACGCAGTGGAGCTCTAAAAGTGACTGAATGTCTCCAGTTTCGCCAGGAAAACCATGTAAACAAGGCACTGCACAATCAATTACATAAGTTACCTGAGTGCCATCACTGCTTTGGACTACAAAGTTGTTCTTAATGGAAAAATAACCTACTTTGTTATCTTCTAATAAGAACTGGTTGTTATGTAAAACACAACTTAGAACATTAAAATCGCTATTTTTACGTAGCTGTTCTTCAACATACTTTGAAGAAATTAAGGAGATATCGTGCTCTGAGCTATCTCCACCTGCGATTAATAAAATATTCTTAGCCATGATCAAACCAACATTTTTTAAAATAAGTTGCAAATAACAATATTAATGCGCCATATCCTTAAAGTTTCTTCTCTATGATAAAACCTTACATAAATTAAAGTTACACAGATTTAAGAGCTCTAGTCTCTAACAAGAAATCTTAATACGCATAAATTCGCTCTATTTTACCAAAAGTTAGCCCTAATGCCCCTGTATGTAGCTAACACAAAATTAGAGCATTAAGCTACTCTATCTGCCTAAACTCCCCTTTGAGCTTGTCTGGGAAAGGAAAAGCCTTTAAAAGCCTTTGTTGCACCAAAGCAAGATCAAAAGTTGCTTTAGGAACATCAAAACTACTCAACAGCTCAACTAACTTATGAGGCTCTTCTTTAAAAGAAAATCTTAATGGTTGCTGAGGCTCTAAACCAACACCTAAAAAATAATCGTGAAATTTAAACGCATTATGATTCTGCACAGGATAATCATCAATTTGCAGCCACTGAGCTGGAATGCCATAAGCTTGAGCAACAATGATCCCGTGCAGCGAAACACTAAAGACCTTATCGCACGAGCACACTTCATCAATAAAGCTTTCTATAGCTTCTTATCCTTGGCGCTCAATATTAATAATCCTAACGCCATTTTGTTCTAAGTATTGCTTTATAGCATCTGGAACAGATTGTACGTGATGAAAAATTAGCCCTACTTTTGAACTAGCCTCCACAGACTTGTTCTGATAAATAAGAGGCAATAGTACAGCTGGATCGCCATAGGCTAAGTTCTCAGGATCAACAAACATCTTCCTATTTAAGTATTGAGCTAAAGACTGACCTTCAATTTTTTTTCTACTTAAAGGCCCTCTTAAGGCATAGATTTTTGTTTTGCAACCAATCATATTAAAGAGCTGAGGAAAGTATCTTGTTAAAGGAAAAACCTTTAACTTTAGCCTTATGTCATCTGCTAATAATCCAGAGCCCCAGATATGGCTATCCGTATACAAGCTCTTATTATTAATAATGGAGCCTATTGCTAACAGTTTGTTTTTGTCATCCACATCAACCAATACAGGATGCTCGCCTATTAAATGATAAATAAGATACTCAGAGAGTTCATCACCAAAATTAAAACACCCAGTCCAATAATAGATCCTGATATTATCCTTACTCATAATCAATCCTCATGATATAAGCTCTCTAATGGATTTATACATATGTAGCTGAATATATAGAAACAACTACAACGCTAGCAGTAGCATTAAACGATGGAAGGAAACATTTGCTAACTTTCAATAAATTTTGGCTAAATTTCACTGCATAGCCAAGAAAGAAATAAGGCTAATTTAAGCCTTAAGTTAATAGTTTAAAATATAATTTTATAAACTATTAGCAAAACAATATATTGTTTGTGCACCAAAATATTAAGTTAAGAGCAAAGGATCTTTTTATGACGGCTATTAAGAGTATGACTGGTTATGCAAGTATGCAAACTTGCAACCCAAGTAATAACGATGTAATTTCCATTGCTATTAAAGCAGTTAACAGCCGCTATCTTGAGTCTTTATGCTCTTGCAATTACGAGTTAGGCTCTTTAGAGCAGGAAATTAATCGCATCCTTAAAAACAAGATTAAGCGTGGCAAGATTAATATCAGTATTAGCTATCAGCCCCAAGCTTCCAATGCTTTAGAGCTCAACACTCAAGTACTCAATAGTGTGTTAGATCATCTAAGCATGATTCAAAAAGAGATCAAGCTACGCAATGAAGCTAACCATACTGACTACCAATTTGATGCTTTAAGAATCTTAACCTTTCCTGGCGTTGCGATTAATCACGCTCATAATGCCGATAGTTCTAGCCAAGCCATAATCTGCTCAACCATTTCACCAGAGCAGGAACAAATTATTCTTAATTTGTTTAATCAAGTTTTAGCAAAGTTTGATCAACAAAGAATTAAAGAAGGCGAAGCCTTACAAGCTATTCTTGAGCAAAAAATTAACAAGGTGGAAGAGCTGTTATCTTTTATTGGTGCTAAGCAGCCTTACTTGGTCTCAATGGAACGTGATCGCTTAATGCAAAAAATTAAAGGGCTTAAGATCGATATTGATCCTAGCCGCTTTGAAAGCGAGGTGGCTCTATTGTCCCAAAAAAGTGACATCACAGAAGAGTATGATCGCCTTAAATGTCACACTAAGGCTGTTTTAGAGCTTATTCAACCTAACGATCAACCTTATGAAGCCACTGGCAAGAAACTAGACTTTTTAATGCAAGAACTAATGCGTGAGACCAACACCTTAGCATCTAAGGCCAGTACTCTTGATTTAGTTGATATTGCTGTAGAACTTAAAGTGCTAATAGATCAAATGCGCGAACAAATCCAAAATATTGAGTAATTAGCAAGGATGGTATTTCTTAAATGAAAGTTGTAGCAAAGCGTATTGTTTTTCATGCTCACTCTAGCTTAGGTGATACTACTGTATACATTCCGTCTCTATTTATCCTAAGACAAATGTATCCAGATGCCGAGATTGTTTGTACTGCCAATTATGTAGCTTATGAGCTTTATCAAAGACTAGGTTTTATTAATAAAGTTATATGTATTTTTAAAGATGATCTAACCTTGGATCCTACTTCCCCGATTTTAATATAGGGTAACACCACAGTAAAGACATAGGCCGTATCTACATTCTGCATATATAAGCCTTTAGTTGATAGTTTATGCGTTGCCCCATTTTATTAATTATGATACCATACATAATATAAATGTGGGGTAACAAAATGCTTTATAAAAATATTTCTCTTATAGTGCCAGATGAGCCTAGGTATGAGCTGAATAAGAAAAGTGACGACCTTATTTACGTCAAGTACCGCATTAGTAGTAGCCGTATAAATGGAAAGCTTAAACACAAAAGACTGCTAATCGGTAAGCTTAGTTCTGAACAAGAGGGTGACTTAAAGATTTTTCACCCTAATAGCAACTATTACGAATATTTTAAAAAGCCTATACCGTCTGCTGAAATTGTTAAAGGCCCTGGTAGACCAAGAAAGGATGTGTCCTCTAGTGCTGTAAAGTCTACGAACAAGGGATACACCTCCTTTGGCTATACTGTAGCTTGCCATGCACTAGCTAGGGAGTGTGGGCTAGATGCTATGATAAAGAACAGCTTTGGTGAGTCTATGGCAAACAAAATTCTCGCTGTTGCTGCTTTCTTTGCAGCTGGTGCACCTGGTGGCTTATCAAATATTGACCACTTTACTGGTAAGCATATGTGCTTCACTAATGCGCCCATCACTTCACAACGACTAAGCGAGCTATACAATGATATAACCCCTATTACATGTAACGACTTTTTTAGACAATGGATTAGGCATTGTTGCAAAGAGGACTGTGTTTGTTATGATGTTACATCGATTTCAAACTACTCTAGTTCTATGCCTATGGTTGCATGGGGATACAACCGCGATAAAGAGAAGCTACCTCAGATAAACGTTGGCATGTTCTGTACAATCAAAAGCAAGCTGCCTGTGTTTTTTAGCAGCTATAACGGCTCTATTAATGATTTTACAAACCTACCTTATGCGTTAGAGCAGGCTACCAATAATGGCCTCATATTAGATACCCCTCTTACATTAGTATTGGATGGTGGGTTTGCTGTAAAAGCCTCACTTGAAGAAGTAAGACAATATGGGTGCGAATTTATTGTAGGTGCCCCATTAGACTTCTGTAATAACATTAGAGATGAGGTTCTTAACTGGAGACGTAATCCAAGTTACGACAGTAACTCACAACTAATCCTGCATAGAAACGAGACAATACGCTGTAAGGTTCTGGACTTCAAGATTGGTCGTGTAAAAACACAACTAATGATGTACAAATCACCTAAAGCCTCAGCTAGGGATGAAGATTCACTTAGTTCATATGTGGCCAAAATGTCTGAAGAACTTAGTACTGTTACTCGTTTAGGTGCTCACAAACTAAAGCAATATTCTCAGTTCTTTAACATTAGCCAAGGTGAAGATGGTATTAGTTTTGAGTTAAAGCAGAACCATTTGTCTGAACTTTTGGAGCTGTGTGGTTGCTTTGCCTTGTTTTCTACTCGTTCTGATTTGGGGCCTGAGGCTGTATTAGAAATTTATAGAGAAAAAGACTGCGTTGAAAAGATCTTTGGCATCATAAAGAATGACATTCTTGATGAGAGACTAGAGGTGAAAAATCAAGACAGTATTTATGGCAAACTGTTTATTGCCTTTATTGCTCTTATTATTCGTAAGCTACTTGACAATAAGCTTAGATCATATCTGACTAAGAGCCGTATTGGGTTAGATAGTGCGATTGAGCGGTTAGCTGATATTCAATGTATTAAAAAGGATCAGATGTGGATCTTATCATCAGCTCTTTCCAAGCAACAAAAAGAGCTTGTTGAAGTGCTGAAGCTTCCTATAAACTACTTGGACATACCTGCACATAAGAATACCACATGCTAATGGATAGCTACAAGGTACCCAAAACATCATATAATGATACCCCACATTTTTTTGCGGGGATGTAGGTTGGATCAAACAGCTGAACTTTTTATTAAAGAAATTAATGGCTATCAAGATGAACAGGGCAACCATCCTTGTGCAGATGCTGTAATTCTGGCAGAAAGATCTTCATTTTTTATTAAAGCAGCATTACGCTCTAACTGTCCTAATATTGTAACTTTTAGCTACTTTAAAGCTCTTTTTACGCCAAGACTACACTTTACTCCTTATTTTCAGCGCTGGAAGACCCAAGAAGTACTTCACTATCAGTTTTTAGCAAAACAGCTTAATCCTAAACTCTATAAGCAGGCATTAGACCAAGCTGATCTGAATCAAGCACGACTAAGCCCTTCTAAAGAGGCACAAGAGGCAATAAACCAAGAGCTTTTATCTCTTGGCTATCAAGGGCAAAAACTGGCTATATTTAACCCTTTAAGCGCAAACTGCCTAAAAAGAGGCTTTAGTTTTGATATCCCAACATTAGTTAACTTGGTAAATGAGCTGGCAGCTGAATTTCCTCAGATATTTTTTGTGGTCTCAAGCAATAATGCAGATGCTATTAAAGCAGAAGATCTACATAGCGATAATTTAAAGCTCTTAGTGAATAAAGGCGGCTTGGATAAGCTAATTGCTTTAGTTGATCGCTGCTCACTACTATTTGCGCCAAGCACAGGTACAGCACATATTGCTGATAATATGGGCAAAGATGTTTGTGGCATCTACCCTTACTACGACTATAAGCGTTGGGTAGCTACTGGAATGAACCAGTTAAGCCAAAGACAAAAACACCCATCGATTACTCCTAACCACTTCACTTGTACCTTTTTGCCTAAAAACTGGAAGGACGACCCTCAAAAATATCTTGAGGATTACAAGCAGAACTGTCGTGCTAGCCTCCAACGCCTCATAAGACTATAGAGACTAACAAGCCAAGCAGCTTAAAATAAGTACACCTTATTTTAAGCTGTTAGTTAGCGCCAGCAGTAGCCATCAGCTAGTAATTTTAGCCATCACATTAAATGAACATGTACGTTTGCTGGCAAATGTATTTGATCATCATCAAGCTTATTAACAATAAGGTAGGCACGAATTAGCAAATCGTGATACTTTGGAAAAAAAGCAAGGAGACGGCTATGTATTTACAAAGTGCTGAGATCCAAAACTTCCATGGTATTAGAAATCTTGCTATAGATTTTGAAAAAGATACTACCGTTTTAATAGGTGAAAATGCGTGGGGTAAATCCTCTTTACTCTGCGCTCTTTCTATGGTGCTTGGTCAGGGGTGCGACTCTTTATGCACTTTTACCAAAGATGACCTCTATATCCCTATCCGACTTAGCAGTGAAGCAGAAAACGACGGAGATGGCATAACAGCCCCTCAGTTGCCTACTCATCACAGTACCTCAGAGCCAACCAATACAAGTACTGCCGCTGCTGCCGCTGCCACCGCTGCTGCCGCTGGAGCTAGCGCAGACGCAATCCAAGGTGCAGGAGCAGGCATAGGTGCTGGCGCTAGCACAGCTACAGCTAGCACTGCCACCAATGCTACTAATTATGACAGTAGCCAATTAGAGATACCTTACGCTCATGATATTGGAGCTTGCCGTGAGTATCTGCATAACAAAGGATTAGATGATATCGATCCTATTAAAGTTATTAACACCACATCTTACCAACGCAGATACTACAGCGTTCCTAACTCCAATGGTACGGGCAGAACCTTACACATTGTAGACTTTCCATGTGAACAACATCGTCCCCTAACCGATCGCTGGGGAAAACCTAGCAAAAATAGCTCTAAGAACAAGCAGTTTAACTGTCATACCCCTCATTCTCGTGCAAACAAGTCACATCACAAGCATCGTAAATCTAGCAATGCTTTGGATAGCTTTATTACTAGCAGTAAAAAAGCAAACCAACCCAATTATGAGCCACGTAACTATGAAACTATTAGTGACGGTTCCATCGATTCACAATCTTTTGCTACAAAGCATAAGACTGCGGTTAAAAAAGCAGTATTAGACGCTTTGGTTAAAGGGTTAGACGAAGAGGCAAAGTATGAGCAAGAACAGCCCCTTTTCTACAAGCCAAGTAGCGAAGAGCGCATTGCTCGTGCTCAAAGTGCATTAGAGAATCAAAATGAGCTTAATGTAGAGGGACGTACCTCAGCTCAAGAGGATATTAAGTTCTTTAGCTCTGACATCTACAAAGATGTGGCAGAAAAAATTGTTATTGACCTTATTTTTTGCGAAGGCAGCTATGGTCAGCTCAATAAAATTCCACGTTTTGAGAAGCTCAAACAAGTTAGTTACTTAGGTGAGGATGGACGCTATCGTATTCACTACCAAGTACAAGCCTATTTTGATCAGTCTCAAGAGAACGCACCTTTTATTACTAGCCATCAACTGCTTAATGAAAAGAATCAGCCTTTTGTAGATAGCGAACCTTTCATTAAAGAACTGATATTGCTTAATCCTCTGTTACGTTTACGTGATCGTCGTATGTATAATTTACCTAATAATACGCACTACGACCATCATAATGACTCTTACAAGGTTGATTATCATAACCAAGGAATTGAGAGCGAGGCTTTTCAGGCAATTTCTCACTTTTTTGCCAACATTACTACTGATGAAGACCTCAATTCAGCTCGCATGCAAGATGCTATTGAGGTATTAAACACTATTGCCTCAAAATACCTGACTAACTATCAGAGTAATTATGATGCTCAAGAGCTCCATGCTAACTTTTATAAGCCTCGTACTGCTCGTGAAATTATTAGCCATCCTGTCTCGGTTGCATCGCTGGGCACATTAAAAGCAGCTGTAGCAGATGAGAAGCCTTCTAGATCCAAGCTTTTACTCTCCTTATTGGCAGGCGCTTTGTTAATGTCTAAAGGCCAAAGGGAAATTGATGAGTTTTCACGACCAATTTTAATTTTGGAAGATATAGAAAGCCGCTTCCACCCTACTTTACTGTTAAGCTTGTGGTCAATTTTACAAGTATTACCTATTCAAAAAATTGTAACCACTAACTCATCTCAGCTGCTGTCGGCTATTTCTTTACATAACCTACGCCGCTTATGTAAGCAATACTACGATGTTCGTTGTTTCCGCATTAAAGATAAGGCCTTTAATGTTGATGATGAACGTAAAATTGCTTTCCACATTAGAATGAGCCGTCCTAGTGCTTTATTTGCTAGATGTTGGATTTTAGTTGAGGGTGAGACTGAGGTTTGGCTACTCAATGAGATTGCATCTGTTTTAGGAATCAACCTAGCTAGCTCAGGTATTAAGCTTGTAGAGTTTGCTCAATGTGGATTATATCCACTAATTAGATTAGCCCGTCAAATGGGTATTAATTACCACGTTTTAACTGACGGAGATGACGCTGGTCGCCATTATGCCCAAGCGGTAAGGGACTTTGTTGGTAGCCGCAATTTACCTGATTACTTATCAGTAATGCCTCATGTTGATATTGAGCACTATTTTTATACCTCAGGCTTTGCTGATGTTTATCAAAAAGCTGCCAATATTGAAACTAAGCAGCTCTCAAGCAAGCATGTACCTAACTATCTGACTAATGTCTTAATCAAAGATCTCGAGTCAGATCCTGATACTGTAGATAAGCTCAAACAGCATTTGTCTCTTAATACCAGTGCTTTAGCCTCTAATGAGGGCCAATGCTTATCACCAGATGAGGCTAATGCCTCTGCTAATCAACATTATGACAGCAAATTAGCATCTGCCTCTGAGCAGATTAACTTTGATGACTTTACCTTAAAAAACCACAATCTTGATAGTGTTATTAAGAGTGTCTTAAGCTTCAATCCCAATAACCTGAGCGAAAAGCTGCCTAATATCTTGGCCCGTGGTAAATTCAAAGGTAATAGTAACAAGGCTAAACAGTTCTCTATTAAAGAGCTGAGCAAGGCCGATGCTTCTAAACTTAACCAGTATCTTAATGAACTAGTTAAATCTATGCCTCAAGCTAAAAATGGCATTTCTAAGAAGCAAAGCATGATGCTCAACACTATTAAAGAACTGCATACTTTGCTAATACATCAAGTAAACCGTAATGAGCAACGCTTAAAACAGCTCAAGCAAAATGCTATTGCCAATCTCCATCAACAAATTGCTACTGAGCATAAGGGTGAGGGTGAGGGTGAGCCTATCTGTACCATGAGCTTAGATGAGCAAAACAAATCTTTACAACAGCTTAAAGCTTTAGCAGCTCAAGCTATTGTTACAGAACGTGATTTTGCCAAGGCTAAAAACTTTGAGCGCTCTACAGGTAAAACCACGAATGCTATCTACGGAGCCCTTGATGACAAGGAACTCTCCAAAATTGGTTTATCTACTAATAAGGTGATCTCTTTTGCTATCCATAAGAAGACTAAACCAGGACTAGCTATCTTAATAGGAGAGGCCATGCAGCAGCGAGGCCCTGATAGTGTTCCTTTACTGTTTAGAACCATGTTTAGAAAGCTCAAGCGTATCACTCAAAACGATAGTGGCCTTTATTAGCGTAGCCCCCATACCAGGGCTAAGCTTACTTAGTCAGGTCAGGTAAGCTATAGCCAGAGCTAAGCTTAGCAAAGCGCAGCTTTGCTTGGCTTAGCGCAGCGGCACAGATCAGCTGCGCAGCGCCGCTGCGCTGAGTAAAAAAAATCCCTCGCCACAGCAGTGGAGAGGGATATTTTTGTTGGTATCTTGCAAGAGATTATTGCTAATTTAAGATACCAGCCTCATTTAAAGGGCGACGGAAAACGTATTTGGATAAAAATGCCAAGAACATACCGTAAATTGGGACAAAGATAGCTAAGCAAACAATAAGCTTAACAGCATAATCAACCCAAGCTAAATGTACCCAGTTTTCTGCCATGTAAGGATCAACACACTGATAAAAAGCAATGGAGAAGAAGGCAAAGGTATCTAATAAATTACCAAAAATTGATGATGCAGCAGGGGCTGGCCACCAAGCCTTAAGCTTACGTAAGCGCTGGAATACTAAAATATCCATGAGCTGACCGAAGATGTAAGCACCAAAGGAAGCAGCTGCAATACGGAATACAAAAATGGAAAAAGTAGCTAAAGCACCAATACCTTGGTAATCACCAAAGGCAAAGATAGTACCGACAATATAAGAAGCTACTAAAGCTGGGAGCATAGCAAAGAAGATTACTCTACGGGCACGCTCGGCTCCATATAAGCGCACAGTTAAATCAGTAGTTACAAAAACAAATGGGAAAGTAAAAGTACCTACTGTGGTTTCAATTCCTAATACTGTAATAGGAATTTGTACAGCATAGTTACTTAGTACAATAATGAAGATATGTAATAAAAAAAGGCGGCGTAATGGAAAATCTTGCTGCTGCATAGCTTATAGCTCTTCAATTATTAAAAGTTTTAAACAACTTTGATCAGGAAATACTTAGCGTGAACTAAATACAAACAGATAGGACAATTAGGGAAGAAAGATGCAATAGGAGCTAAGTTATAAAACAAGAAAATAAGGGTCAAACTAAGCACCAGCTTTATTAATAATAAATAGCACCCGCACTTGAAGACTAATAGTCCAAGTGATAACGCACTATCTTACTAATTAAAGCTTGCCTCTTACCTAAATTAATCAAGTCAACCATCATGTAATATGCTGATCAAACTCCTGCTTAATTAGCTCAATTGCTAAATAAGCATTAGGTTGAGGCCAGTACTCTTGTCTGCCACCCAAGATGCTGCTCAAAGCAGCTGTACCAGCATTTAACTAATTAATAGCTAAATATGTGCGTGCAATTGTACACTACAATTTGCCTAATGTATCGCATTGCTCCATTTTTTTCCTTAACCTTAACCTTTGCATATGCTTAATGGTCTAAAACCGTAGTTAAGATTATGGTGCTGTAGCTTATTAGTATTTGATAATATCAATTAAGTTAGCTACTTTTGCAGTCTTTTTTAGCGGGAAAATAAGATCAACTTTTATAATTAAGCCCATAGCTTAATGCAAAATCTTGTATTATTACTATCTTTTAGAGTGTACATTCTTTTGTGTAGGTATTTGTTATGAGTAAGTCAAATCAGTTAATACTTATTGATGGTTCATCTTTCTTATATAGAGCTTATTTTGCGGTAAGGCAAAATTTCTCTACTAAAGATGGAGTGCCTACTGGTGCTACCTATGTACTTACTCGCATGTTTCGTTCCTTGCTTGATCTTTATAAGGGCAACAAATTTATTGCTGTTTTTGATGCTAAAGGTCCAAGCTTTAGAAATGAAATGTATGACCAATACAAGGCTACCCGCCCTCCTATGCCTGATGATTTGCGTCCACAAATTGAATTTGCCCACTCCATGGTCAGAGCTTTAGGTATTCCACTAGTGTCAGTCTCTGGTGTTGAGGCTGATGACGTTTTAGGTTCCTACGCTAAAGATGCTGAGAAAAAAGGCATTGATACTGTAATTTGTACTGGTGACAAGGACTTAGCTCAATTAGTTAATGAGCATATTACCTTACTAGACACCATGAAGAATGTGCACTACGACGCGGATACAGTTAAAGAAAAATTTGGCGTGGCTCCTGAGTATATTATTGATTTTCTAGCTCTTAAGGGTGACTCTTCTGACAATATCCCAGGCATGAAAGGTGTAGGCGATAAAACAGCTATCAGCATTATTAATAGCCTAGGTGGTATCTTATCCATTAAAGAGCATCTTGATGAGGTAGCTAACCTATCATTTAGAGGCGCAGGCACTTTTAAAGATAAGTTCTTAGAGCAATGGCCTTCTATTGAGCTTAGCTATCGCTTAGCAACCATTAAATGCGATGTTGAGCTTCCTTTAGATATTAACGAAATTACCCCTCCACAAGAGGATCATGACAGCTTAATAGCCTTATTTGAGCGCTTAGAGTTCCATAAATTTGCAGCAGAGCAAAGAGCTAAAAAATCCAGTAGCCAAAACCTGGAGGTAGAACCTGTCGCTAAAAATGGTCAGCAAGATCTCTTTAACAATGCTGCTACTCAAGATACTAGCAATGACTCAAGTAACCAAGAGCAAGAAGTAGCAACACCTATCCAAGGCAGCTTATTTGGCACTAGCGATTACGAGGCTCATCAGCAAGTTGATAACTACCGTCAATACTTTAAAACAGTATTGAACAGCCAAGATCTCAATGAGCTTATTAATGATATTAATCAAACTAAGCTCTTTAGCTTCCATATTGCAGCCTCCGAAGGTCACCCAACTGATGCCACTATTATAGGTATTAGTATTTGCACCTCTGATAAGAGTGCTTACTACATACCTTTTAATCATAACTACATTACTGCTCCTGAGCAGTTATCCTATGAAGACACTGTTGCTCTATTAAAGCCTATTTTTGCTGATGAAAGCATTAAAAAGATAGCCTATGACCTTAAGCTCATGCGTCTTTATTTGCATTTTGCCAATCTTCCAATCAATGGTTATCTTGCAGATCCTATGATTGTGGCTCACATCTTGGACTCATCACGTAAAGTTGATTTAGCTTTCCTCTCAGAGAGCTTTACTAAGTACACTCCAATGAGCTTAGATAGCATTAAGGAAAACAAAAAAGATCCTATTTGCACTATTGCTGTTGAGAAATATAGTGATTATGAGTGTGAGCAAGCCTTAATGGCTTATCGTGTTTACCATGCCTGTATGAAAGACCTCTCAGCTATGGAACATGGTGAAGAGCTCGTTGCTTTTGACATGAAGGTTTTAGATGTTCTCTTTAATATGGAGAAAACTGGCACCTATATTGATGGCGATGAATTAAATGAACAAGCCCGCACTTTAAAATCATCCTTAAATTTGATTGAGCAGGACATTTATGATTTAGCCAACACTCAATTTAATATTAATTCTCCTCGCCAATTAGGCAAGGTATTGTTTGATGATCTCAATATTCCTTATCCACGTAAGAGCAATAAAAAGGATCAAAATGGCAATAAGAAATACTCTACTGCTGACGATATTCTAAGTGATATTGGCGACGACTTTGACATTGTACGTAAGGTGCAGCGTTACCGCATGCTCTCAAAGTTAGTTTCAACCTATACTGATAAGCTCCCTCAGCTAATTTCTCCTAAAACAGGACGTATTCACACCTGCTTTAATTTAGCTGGTACCGTAACAGGCCGCTTATCAAGCTCTGATCCTAATTTGCAGAATATTCCATCTCGTACCAAGGAAGGTAGACAAATTCGCAGTGCTTTTGTGGCTCCTAAGGGTTATAAGATTGTATCTGCTGACTACTCTCAAATTGAGTTACGTTTAATCGCTCATTTTGCCAATGATCCTAATTTAATTGCTGCCTTCAATAATCATCAAGACATTCACCGTGTAACAGCTGCTGAGGTCTTAGATAAGAGCATTAATGACGTTACTGATGAAGAGCGTTCTCATGCCAAAGCTACTAACTTTGGTCTTATGTATGGCATGTCAGCACATGGTTTAGCTAAGCAAACAGGCATGTCCAATGCTGATGCTAAGGCCTATATTGAAAAGTACTTTAGTAAGTATCCAACCATTAAAACTTTAATGGATAATATCATTAAAGATACTAAGGCTCATGGCTATACCACTACCATTAAAGGCTTCCATATTGTCATTAATGGTATTACCTCTACTGGTGCTATTATGAGAGGCGCAGAAAGAGCTGCGATTAACGCACCTATGCAAGGAAGTGCTGCTGACATCATCAAGATGGCAATGATTGAAGTTGATGAATACATAAAAACCTTGCCTCAAGATGCAGTGCATATGACTATGCAAGTACATGATGAGTTGGTTTTTGAGGTTAGAGAAGATATCGTAGATACCTTCTGCAGCAAGATTCAACAAATTATGGAAAATGTAACCCACTTATTAGTGCCTCTTGAGGTGGGCATTGGAGTGGGTTCATCCTGGGCAGATGCTCACTAAAATATAGATACTAATCTTTCAACAAAGAGAGCCTTTTAGGCTCTCTTTGTTTATCGTAATTAGGGATATTATTATGGCTATTTCCAATACTAATAAACCACAGTTACCAAATTTGAGCGTTGCTATTGTTAATGGCAAATATAGCTATCTGTGGCCTTATACTACCAAAATTGTTAATGGCCGTATGGTGCGCACTAAAGGTAAAAAATCGGTTGGTTCCATTCAAGGTGGCGGACAGACAGGCCTAGTTATTTGGAAAGAAGAGTTTTTAGCCCAATATCCTGAACTAAAAGCCTTTGATGTCTATCG
>Cam_p1__coassemble_761_pt1 | contig 24431 bp, 15 predicted proteins | sample Cam_p1__metabat2_high_PE_021 | metagenome-assembled genome bin Cam_p1 | reverse complement strand
GCCTTATATGATTCCCAGCCAGCTCTAGACATTGCATCTAAACGACCAAACAGATCAGCCTCATAAGATAAGCCAAAGCTCATGCTAGATGATTTATTAGTATCAGAGCTTTGGGATAAATCTTTACGAGCTGATGATGACATAGAGGCCGAAGCTGTTGGATGAAGGGAAGTTCTAGCTAAACCAAAATCAAGCTGTGCTTGTTTTAGATTCAGATAGGCACTATTCATATCGTAGTTATTCTTTAAGGCACGCTCAATTAGACCATTGAGCTTATCGTCATTAAAGCTTTGATAAAAATTAACTGCCAGCGCTTTATCTTTTCCATAAACAGCTAAAGAAGTATTTTTATCCTCCACTACTCCATAAGAGCTAGGAGAAGATAAGTTGTTTTGGAACTCAGCTTCATTTAACGAGCACGACGATAACAATAAACAACTCAAACCTAATAAGGTACTACTAAGACCTTTTCTACCATTAAGATCTGCCACACCACACCTCAACCACAAAACATAAGAAAATCTTATGACCATAATTAATTATTAACTATGCAGCTTAGCTCTTACTTAGGATATTTTTATATTTTTAAATATAACAAATAAAGCCAGCATCAGCTGGCTTTAGAAATTTGCTTCTTATTATCCTGACAAAGAGCGCTTATGCGCTACTTTTATGTATTACTTTTGTCTGCTAATTGTGCATTTTCTGGCTCTGCACCTTCTTGAGCAGCGCTTTGCTCTTGCTCTTGCTCTTGTTGTTTAACTATAGCAAAGAGTTCTTGAGCATTAGTAATGTGATCAATAATGCTAATAGTATGGTCATAGTCTTCAACAGGGGTTAGACCTTGACGCTCTCTATAAAAAGCGTGAATAACTTCGCCTAAATAGTCTTCCCAATAAGGAAGCTTAACTCCAAATACAGAAGCAATCTTGTCACAATTTAAGCGACTATCAGCAGGACGTTTAGCTTTACTCTTAAATTCCTCACTACTAATAGACACCACGTTTACACTGTGGTCTAACAGCCCCATTCTATTAGCATTAGCGAAAATAGCACGAGCAAAATTGTCCCAAGTAGTAGGCTCGTATCCACAAAAATGATAAATACCCCAGTTATCAAAGTCTTTATCTGATAACACACGGTTAGCCATTTTCACTAAACACTCGGCTAATGGTCTTACAGGGGTTGGGTTACCAAGTTGATCGCACACTACAGCAACTTCTGAGCGTTCTTGCACCATAGACAGCATAATTTTGACAAAATTACGGCCAAAACAACCAAACAACCAAGAGGTACGTACAATAAGATGCTTACAACCTGAGTCTATAATGTTTCTTTCGCCATCTAATTTGCTGCGGCCATATTCACACTCTACTTTAGTAGGATCAGTTTCGACATGTTCTTTTCTTTTACCACCAGAAAAAACATAATCAGTAGAAATATGAATTAAAGGAATATTACAGCTTAAGCAAGCTTTTGCTAAATTGCGAGGGCCAAGAGCATTAACATTAACTGCAATAGCTGACTCATCTTCAGACTTTTCTACATTAGTATAGGCAGCAGCATTAATAACTAAATCTGCATTACTACTAGAAATGGCACTCATAACATCATCTAAATTAGTGATATCTAAAGTTCTATGAGTGCTAGAAATAACAGTATCACCCTGCTTAAGCAAAGCAAACTCGATATCTCTACCAACTTGACCTGAGGCACCTGTTAAGAAAATTCTAGCCATAAAACATCAAACTCCCTGCCTTCTTTAATAGCAAAAATAAAGCCTTGCCACATAATATCATGTTGCAAGGCTTGATTAATTTAAACTGTTTTAGTGGTTTTACCAAAAGTTAGCGAGAATGCCCACTCCTACGCAAAAGCGAGGCTTGGTATGAATCGCATATATTATTTGTCTTCACCTAAAGCTACGCACTCAACTAAAGCCTTAGTAACCTCAAAGCTAGCGTGTAAATTAGGTACAGGTAAGCACTCATAAATACCATGGCAATTTAATGGGCCTGCAAAGATATTTGGGCAAGGTAGACCACGGCAGCTTAAATTAGCACCATCGGTACCACCACGTACATACATTTCGCTAAGTGGAATATTGGCACGCTCAAAAGCTTGTCGGCAGTAGTTTACGATCTTTGGATGCTCTTTGAGTACAGTTTCCATGTTCTCATATTGCTTAACAAAAATGGCCTCACAAGAGTTAATACCGTATTTAGCATTAATCTCGTCTACTAAGGACTCAACAAAGAGATGACGGGCCTCTAAGCCTTCTTTTTCAAAATCACGTAAAATCATCATGAGCTCTGCTTGCTCAACATTACCCATTACATCATGAACGTGATAGAAACCTTGGCGTCCCTCAGTAGTTTCAGGAGCTTCTTCCTCAGGTAATCTATTAATAAAATCAGCTGCCATTTTTAATGCATTCTTGAGCTTGCCACAAGCTACAGCAGTATGAACTACCTTGCCCTTAAAGATAATCTTTGCACCCTCGGCATTAAAGGTAGCAACGTCAAGTTCACCCCTTTCACAGCCATCAACAGTAACAGCAAAGTCGCAATCAATAACATCAAGGTCTAAGTACTTGGTAGAACGACCAATTTCCTCATCAACAGAGAAAACAATAGTAATTGGGCCGTGTACCACACGGTCATCCACTAAACGCTCAACCAAATGCATTAATACAGCAATACCAGCCTTATCGTCGCCACCTAATAAAGTAGTACCATCAGTTACGACAATATCTTCACCCAAGTGGTTAGCCAGCTCAGGGGAAATTTCATGATCAATCACATCACCAGAGGCTAATTCAATGCCATTACCTTTATATTTTTCCACTAAGGCAGGCTTTACATTAGCGCCTGAGGCATCAGGGGCAGTATCAAGGTGAGCAAGTAAACAAAGACGCTCTTTATTCTCATAGCCTTGTGTGGCTGGAACTTTAGCGATAATTACGCCTTCTTTAGTTTGAATAGGCTTGAGCTTAAGATTAGATAATAAATTTAATAAGCGAGCACCTAATCTTAGCTGGCCAATGCTAGATGGCTTATCTTGACTAGTAAAGTCAGCTCTAGTATCAAAAGCAACTAAATCGATAAAAAGCTTTAAAAGATCATCATCTTTAATCTTAGCTTCTAAGGCCTTCACATCACCTTTTTGCATCAGCTCAAACTCCCAACAATTACAAGATCACATATCTTGCTCAAATAAGAACACTAAACCTCATTAAGAGCTATAAGCTTTTAATAAGGTTTGCCCCCATACTCTGTCTAATTTGCAAATCAGCAGAATTTGCTCTGTACTCTACCATAAGTAGACCCTAATAAGGATCTTACCTATTAATAAGATGACTATTTTAGTCGAATCCCTACTATCAAAGCCTTAACATTATCGTAAAAGTTTCTAAGGCATAGCTAAAGATATTGTTCGCAAGGCAAGAGCTTTAAAGCGAGTGCTACAAAGCAGGAGCTTTAATGCGCCTATGATAAAGCTAGCGCAATAAAGCGCCCGCTCCTAGCTTTACTCTCTTGCTAAAGCCTCGATTGGATTGAGCTTTGAAGCTGAGCGAGCTGGCATAAAGCCAAACGCAATACCAATGGCTGATGAGGTTAATACAGCAGCAATAATAGAGAACATAGAATATGACAGAGTAATAGCAGGCACAAAATGCATTATTACTTGTCCTACTATATAAGAGAGAATTACTCCTAGTAGTCCTCCCAACATACAAACCATTACTGCTTCTATCAAGAATTGTGACAAGATATCAGACTGTCTTGCGCCTACAGCCATTCTAATACCAATTTCTCTGGTTCTTTCCGTAACCGACACCAGCATAATATTCATTACACCGATACCGCCCACTACTAAGGAAATTACCGCAATAGCAGAAATCATAATAGTGAAAGTTGAAGTAGCACTCTCAATTGACTTCATAATGGTATCGGATGATTGCATAAAGAAGTCTTGTCGGCCATGACGTGAGATTAGCAAAGACTTAATAGAACTCTCAGCTACAGGAGTAGAAAAGCCTTCTTTAATACGTACTACTATAGATGATAGATAATTTTGGTTAATGAGTCTGGTCATTACCGAGGTATATGGCATAAAGATATTAGGATTTTCACCTCTAATAACAAAAGAGTCTGTCTTAGCTAAAATGCCAATAACTTTAACTGAGATATTACCTACAATAATATTCTTACCCAAGGCACTTTCCGTTGGAAAGAATAGCTTAGCAGCATTATCGTCAATTACACCAACTTGAGCTCTATCTTTTAGCTCTTGATTACTAAAGATACGCCCCTCTTTAACCTTTAAGCCATAGACACGGAATAAGTCAAAGGATACTCCTTGTGCCATAGCATTAGACTCTTGTGCACCTCTTCTTAATAAGGCATTAGTTTGCACAGAAGCTGATACCGAATCGACAAAGGGTTGACCTTGCAATACTACTAAATCTCTAGGAGTAAGCGATCGTACTCTTCCTGAGCGTACATCACCCATTCTTTGTCCTGGATATATAGTAATAGTATTGGTTCCCATAGCCGCAATATTAGCAATAATCTTTTCTGATGCACCTCTTGCTAATGCTACTACTGATACTACAGCCATAATACCAATGATAATACCTAACATAGTAAGTAAGGTACGCATACGATTAGAGAGCATAGCTCTATAAGCCATGATAAATGCTTCTTTAAAGCGATCTAAGTACGAACTCCAAGTTAAAGACCATTGTTTTTTTACTAAGCTGGTACTTAAAGGAACGCCAGTCGTATTAGCACTACTGTTGTCCTTATGGATATCTCCATTAATATCCTTTATTTGCTCATTGATGGTATCTGACTTAATAGAGCCATCCTCAATAGCAATTACTCTACGAGCACAAGCGGCAATACGAGGATCATGGGTAACAATAATAACAGTATGACCTTGAGCATTAAGCTCTTGTAAGGTTTTCATTACATCTTGACCTGATTTAGTATCAAGAGCACCTGTAGGCTCATCTGCTAAAATAATCTGCCCACCATTCATAAGAGCACGAGCAATAGAAACACGCTGCTGCTGACCACCTGAGAGTTGTGATGGCTTATACTCAGTACGCTCATCTAATCCTAATGAGCCTAATAACTCTTTAGCCCTCTCATCACGCTTATGTTTACGTACTCCTGCATAAACAGCAGGAACTTGTGCATTTTCACGAGCACACAAATGACCTAGCAAGTGATATCTTTGGAAGATAAAACCAAAAAAATCACGACGCAATGCCGCCAACTCATCAGGAGCCATATTAAGAGTATCTTGGCCCATAACCTTATAGCTACCTGAGCTAGGGTTATCCAAACAACCAATAATATTCATTAATGTTGACTTACCAGATCCTGATGGGCCAATAATAGCTACCATTTCGCCTGCTTTCACTGTCAAATCAATACCATGAAGAACTTCTACCATGGTTGCGCCTGACTGATATGAGCGTCGCACATCTTTGAGCTCTAATAAGACATTATCAGCCATTACTGTCTCCTAAAGAAAGCTTTCTACCTACCATCATCACACTACTTTTATTAACTCTTTAGTACATTCTTGGGCCACGACGTGCAGCTGCGGCTGAGAAGGCTGCGGTAGCCACATCATCACCAATAACTAAAGGAATAGAAATATCGAAGTCTTCACTCTTTACTTCTATATACTGATCATCACGCACACCAATTTCGACAGTTTTAGGAGTTACTTGGCCGTTGATCAGCTGATATACAGTAGCTTTATTATCAGAGGACTCATTTTTAACAGCAGCAATAGGAATTGCTTTTACCTGTGAGGCTTTAGCAATAGTAATCTCTACCTCAGCTGTCATATCAATACGTAATACTCCATCCTTATTATCAACGTCTAACAAGGCGTTATAGTAGATTGCCTCAGTGCTAGAACTACTGCTTTGATTAGTACTAGTTGAACTTTCAGCAGAAGCTGGGGCTGGATCAATGGAGCGCAATTTGGCATTAAAGTAGCGATTAGGCAGTCCCATAATAGTAAAGCGGCACTCCATATCAGGCTGAACTTTTACCACATCGGCCTCAGAAATTTCCGCCTCAACAGTCATGGTCTCTAAATCAGCCAAGCGCACAATAGTAGGAGTAGTTTGGTTGGCATTTACAGTTTGACCTTCTTCAACAGGAATAGCGTAGACCGTACCATCCATAGGAGCCACGATCTTGGTATAGCCAAGATTAGTAGTAGCATCATCAACGCTAATAGCTGCCTGTTCATATTGAGCCTGTAAAGCATCTAAATCAGCTAAGGCCATTTCATATTGCGCAGTCGCCTGTTGAGCACTTTGAGTAGAGGTAGCTTGTTTCTTTAACAGATTTTGCTGGCGAATATGTTCAGCTTTAAGCATAGTAATTTGTGCTTTTTTAGATCTGATTTGAGCATTGATCAGGCTTTGCTCAGCCTTGGCACGGCGTAAGTTATTTTCCTGAATCTCAGGGTCAATTTCACAAAGCAGATCTCCAGCTTTAACCTTATCGCCTTTAGCTACATACAGCTTTTTAATCTGACCAGATACCTGAGCACCTACATCTACCGATACTTTGCCAGCAATAGTTCCAGTAGCATAAACCTTTTGCTCAATATCTCTAATGAGAGGAGTAGCACTCATGTAAGTAGGAACTACTTCCTTGGTAGCATCATAGACAAAGTATCCTACTAAAGCTAATACTAGAGCGCCCAACACTCCATATTTTATGACTTGCTTTCGTTTCATAACGCTACTCCGCACACGTTAATCAAAGATAATTACCATCTAATAAATTAAATAATCACACACAACTACAATGATTTTGCTTTAGTGAATCATTGCTATGAATATTTAAGGCGATCAATATTAGCAAAACTGATTAGCTTATGCTAACTAATTTAGTTTCCAGCCCTTATTAAACATTAAAGATCGCAATTAATTACTCTATAATCGGCTTTTATCTGCGATTTTTTGTATAATTGCCAGCTCTAATTAATTTTAGGTTTGTACAATTAGCCTTTGCTTAGGAGATAAGCGCCTCTTATGATCACCTTTGTATTGCAATCACAAAGAGAAAAATCACTCTTACGTCGCCATCCTTGGATCTTTTCTAAAGCTATTGATAAGGCCATTGATAGCAAGACTAAACAAGAGGTTGAGCAAGGTAATATTAAGTCTGGTACTTTATGTAAAGTAGTAAGTGCTGATAATACTTTCTTATGCTACGCCCACTATTCACCAAGTTCCCAAATTGTATTACGTGCTATCTCCTTTAATGAGCAAGATTTTATTGATTACGATTTTATTAAAAACCGTATTGCTCAAGCTATTGCTCGTAGAGCTCCGCTCTTTATCCGAGGCGACAAGGGAGTACGCTTAGTAAGTGCTGAGGGTGATTACCTTCCTGGTTTAATTGTTGACCGCTTTAATGATGTCATTTGTGTAGCCATTTCTAGTGCTGGCATGGAGTCCATGTATGAGTATATTTTTAAAGCTCTACATGAGTTAAACCCAGATTGCTACTTATATGAGCGCTCTGATGCTAAATCCCGTCGCAAAGAGAACCTTCCTTTACGTGCAGGATTAGTTGACCCTAGCGATTTATCCAAGAACTATAATCTCAAAGACGGCAAGGGCCGTGCCTTAAAGGATTCTAAGCAGATTACTCAGGTGCAACGTATTGGCGCAGCTGAAGGCCAAATGGTTGAGCTTGATGAGGCTATTGCAGATACCTTATTTGTTTTAGAGCGTGGCTTAGTTGAGATCCCTATTGATGTTAAACATGGCCATAAGACTGGCGGCTACTTAGATCAAAGACAAAGTCGCTACCATCTTTACGAATTATGCTCAAGCATGAAGGCTTTAAGTGAGAATGGTAAAACAGGCCCTAGCGTCCTGAACTGTTTCTCATATACAGGTGGTTTTGGCTTACTTGCTCTTAAGGGTGGCGCTAAAGCTGTCTACAATATTGATGTCTCAGAACACGCCCTTAATGCTGCTCGTGAAGGCGTAGTGCACAACCATTTAGATCCAGGTCGTTGCAAATTCATTAAGCAGGACGTTTTTGAGTACTTACGTCAGGAAATTGCTAAAGGCACCAAGTTTGACATTGTAATCTTAGATCCGCCTAAATTTGTCGAAAATAAGAGCAATCTCCTCTCTGGATGCCGTGGCTATCAAGACATTAATCGTCTTGGATTACAGCTAGTGCGCCCAGGCGGTCGCCTCCTTACTTTCTCCTGCTCAGGCTTAATGACAGAAGATCTCTTCCAAAAGATTATTGCTGATGCCGCTTTAGATGCTAAGGTAGACGCTCAAATTATTACTACCCTACGACAAGATATTGATCATATTGTATCTCTCCCTTGTCCTGAGACCTTCTACCTCAAAGGCTTTGAGATCCTAGTTAACTAGTTAGCTATCCAGCCAGTTAGCAAAAAAAAGCTATACATCTAGCACTTTTACCCTCCCCTAAAGACAGCCATTAACAGCTAACAACTCCTTAGGGGATTTTTAATTTTTAAAGCGACTGACTCAGCAGTTGCCTCACATCAGTAGCTGATTAACAAGGGTGATCTTAGAGCTTCTATATATTACTTTGTGATAGTACAGCCCTATTTGGCTGTCATAGGCATTGTCTTTGGGCATAAGTAAGTACAGACATTTGTCCATAAGATAAAATCACCGCTCCTAAGCCATTACCAACTCTGATTGTATGGGTAGACCATACTATTAAGACCCAATCTTTAGCTCACGCCCTTATGCCTATTCACCCTACGTCTATGTTCCTTAGCATTAGCTACCGCCTTTACTTAACTATATCGTTGGATAGGTACTATTAATAATATTTTGGTGCTACTTCTAGGTAGTACTTGAAAAGTACTTATTTAAACCGCATTTTAATATTATGGCTCAATGGCTTTACTTACCAATGTTTGCTCGCTTAAGGAGTACTCTTAATGGACAATATTAATCCCCTGCTAAAACTAGGAGATCATCTCATAGCTAGACGTGTTGGCTATACCCACCACGGACTTTATTTAGGAGATGGCAATGTTCTTGAGTATCTCATGAACGAGGGAGTAACTATTGTGCCTTTATCAAGCTTTGCCAATGGTCATGAAATCTTTATTAGAGAGCATAAAAATGCCCGTTACCAAGGCATACAAGCAGTAAATCGTGGTATGTTGCGCTTAGGTGAGAACCACTACAACCTGCTGACCCGCAATTGTGAGCATTTTGTTAATTGGTGTATTGAGGGTATAGAAAGCTCTCGCCAAGTAGACAACTTAATCCTCACTATTATTCCTTTTTACTCTATTTTCCAAAAATCAGACTTCCTTAGAGGTTGTTTGAAAGTTGTTTTTGATGATCCTAACTCCTTAGACCAAGCTTTTGCCCGTATTAATGCCTCTAAAAAGAGTGCCTATGATCCAATAGAGCGTGCCAAAGAGCTTAGTGAGGATATTTTTGGCTCCAATAAGCTCAATATCGTAAGTATAGCTTCTTTAATTACTACCGCCTCTCAGCTCTCTAAAGAGTATGCTCAATGGGCTAAGGAAAAACGCCATGGCTCCAATAATTTGTTAAAAAGCTCCTTAGAACTCTCTGCCCAAGCTATTGATAACTTAAACAATAAGTTAGGCGTATCGTTTTATACCCAAGAAAACCAAAGTACCACTGACAGCCCTATTTATGCTGGTAACAACAGTAAACTACAAGGCATCAAAGATACCCTTAAGTTAATTAAACACGTTAGTGACTTTCTCAATCTCAACAAAAGCGAAGCTGCTCCAGCCCCATCAGCTACTCCAGAGCCAAACAGCAGCGCTACCCCAGTTAGCACCGCAACCTCGCCCGCCCCAGCAGCTCTTGCTACACCTGATGCTACAGCTCCAGAGGCACCTGCAACTACTAATGCTAGAGCAACAACAATTGCAACTACAGCGGCAGAGGCTGAGGCTACTACTTCTGTTGCAGCTACTAATACTGCACGCCAAGGTAATGAGGCCCATAAGGCAATCAAGCATGCTAGCACTTTAGTAAAGAAAGTCCTCAATGAGCTCAACAACCAAGAGTCACTCGACAAAATTACCCATGAACTTTCTCACTCGGGATTGAACTTTATCAAACAAGCTCAAGCTAAAATAGATGAGGTTCTAGACTCCAAAAATTTAGTGGCACAATATTTTGATCACGCCTCTGACTATTTCCAAAGACACATTAACTCTCCCCAGACAGCTCCTAATAAGTACTATTATGAGCCTGGGGCTTCTTGTTCTGTGTTAAAAAAGCAAAAGCATAAAGAAAGCTTTAATGATCTAGCACCTAAAAGCGCTCTTCCCCCATCCTGGGAGAACAAGTTGCCTAAAATTCATATTAACTTAGAACCTGAGGTCTTTGCTAATGCCATGATTGCTTGCAACCAAACTAACCTAGAATCAGCTCTGGCAAGACATGCCCTTAGTGCTCAAAGCGCTCAAAGTTTAGGCAGCAGCAACCATACTAAGCCTAAAGCTACTGCTAATGCTACTGGCAATAGCCTACCTAACACTTACTCTCTTAATAATATGGCTATTGACCTTATTGCTGAGGTCAAAGAAGAGCTTAGCAAAGATCTGAAAAACATCAAAAAACCGAAAAAATAAACAAGCCCTACTCTACTGAGTAGGGCCAACCTATGACCTCAAGACGCGGTCTACCTAAGCTAATCTATATACCAGATACCAGCACTAAGCCTTTATTTCTAGAATGAACGGGCAGTAGTATCTGGATTTTTCTCTTTGATAAATAAGTAGAGTAAACGGCCACCTAAAAGCACACTGGCACAAGTAAGTGAGAAGATAAAGCCTAACCAGAAGCCCTCAGCTCCTTCTAAAGCATCACCTAAATAGCCATAACCTAATGAGTAACCAATAGGCATACCTACAATCCAGTAAGCAACAATAGTGACCAAGAAAATAGTTCGAGAATCCTTAAAGCCACGTAAAATACCTATAGCCATCACCTGTAAAGTCTCTGGGAAGAAGAACACTACGCAATACATCATTAATACTGGGGCAAGTAACAATACCTCAGCATCATCTGAGTATAAGGCCGCAATTTGCTCACCCATAAAGAAGAGCACGCTAGCACCAATTACATAGAAAGCTACAGCTAAACTAGTTGAGCTTAAAGCTCTCTTACGGGCATGAGACCAACTATTAGTACCCATAGCCTCACCAACCTCAATAGAAGCAGTTGAGCTAAGAGCAATTGGCACAATAGCTAATAAGCCTGAAACGTTCATCGCAATAGTATGACTTGCTACTACCACAGGGCCAAATGGAGATAACATAATGGCAACTAAGGAGAAGCATAAAGTCTCAATCATGCCTGCAATACCTAAAGGTAGCGAAAGCTTTAAGAATGACCAGCATTGAGACCAAGACATAGGTTCCCATTTTTGGTAAATACGAACCTTGGCAAAAGCAGGGCTCTTTTTGACATAGAACAACATACCAATCACAGTAAAGTAAATGGACAGTGCTGTTGCTACACCACAGCCTACACCACCTAAGGCAGGCATACCTAAATGACCAAAAATGAAAATATAGTTAAGAGGAATGTTTAATACTAAGGCCATGCAACCAAACATTAAGGTCGGACCAGTTTTGCCCAAGCCCTCCCAATAGGCACGTAAGACATTAAACATAGCAAAGCCAGGCATAGCTAAGCCCACCGCAATCAAATAGCCCTGACCAATGCTTACCATGTCCCGATCAACCGATGGGAACATGCGGTAAACCAAAGGCACTAGCATAATGATGACACTAATAATGGCGGCACAAGCTAAGGTACAAACAGTAGCTACTTGCATCCGCAAAGCAACTTTATAAAGCTGACCATTACCTACTAAGTTAGTAATCAGAGGATGAATAGCTAAAGCCATACCTACCACAAATAACTCAGATGGCCAGAAAATGGAGCTACCAATAGCCACACCTGAAAGCTCTAAAGTACCAGCAGCGCCAGCCATAACAGTATCAACAACTCCCATAGAGGTGGCTGCTAACTGGCCCATAAATAAAGGCAAGAATAAACTTAAGGTATGAACTATTTGAGCAAAGAAAGTTCTTTGAGCAAGCTTTTTAACAGGAGCAGACTGCGCTGCGCTTTGGGCAACTTTTACTGCGGTGCTAGCAGCTTTACTAGCTGCCTTACTAGCAGCTGATCCAGCCTTGCTAGCCGCTTTACTAGCTGCCTTGGTAGCCACATCAAGAGCTGCCTTAGTAGCCACCTTAGCCATGCTCTTATTGTCTTTGAGACTACGAAGCTTCACCTCACTGTTAATATTATTGGCATCAAATGAGGCCTCCACCATAGACTCAATCGAGCCATCTTGCTTTAATCCCACCTCACGAACAGTCGCAGCCTCAAGCTCATCCTTACTATCAGTAGTGCTAGTAGCAACACTAGCTCCAGTCTCTACAGCTGCCACAGTAGTGCCTGCTGCTTTAGCGGCAGCATCTTGGTTAGCGCTCTGCATGCTATTTAAAGAAACTTTGCTCTTAGTAACTTCTACTAACTTATTATCTTGAGCTCTAACACTTGCAATAGCACTTACAGGCATAGCTGCATCAACTGCACTAGCAGTGCTAGCTGCACCAGCTGCGCTATTAATACCATTAGCATTATCAGCACTAATAGCCTTGGCCTCAGCTACGATATTAGGCACATGATCCTCAAGCTTGGCTCTCTCTTGAGCTTTGCTATTGCTTTGAGCAAGAGCTGCCATATTTTTAGCCACAGCACTTGGATTAACACCACCCTCTTGAAGAACTGAGGCGGCCAAAGCACTTTTAACTTGTTTTTTATAAGGCTTATTTTTAACTTGAGGTGCAAGCAAACTAGAATTGCCTACTACGCCCGCACAGTTTTTAACCTGTAAAGAGTTGACACGCTTTTCTTTAGAGACATGAAGCATGTTATTAAGATTCATCTTGCTCATACTTAACCTCCTTGTTTATTAAGCAAGTTGGTAAGCAAGCAAAATCAAGAGCTCGTTAAATTTACTGTAAATACTATGGTAAAGCCATACTTAAGAAAGAGACGACTACACGACAACTACACAAAAAATACCTAATAAGAACTGTAATTTAAGCCCATTTATGCTGCTATCAACACAAATAAAACTAAAGGTAATGCTAATGTGTTAAAGACACACGTAGTACATGATGGCAATAAAGCCAGTTGCTCAAGCTTAAGCAAGCTACCACGGCGAAGATAAAGAAATTTTCTGATGACTAACTGCGCTTGGTTTCACTTGCTAAGTTAGAGTTCAGACTTTTTATAGAAGCTACTTATACAAACGACAACCACTATGGCGTAAAGCCTAAGCCACAGCTGCAATGGTCAGCTAAACCATTGATTTGTCTAAGTAGAGGCGTTGACACGGCCCGCAGCGACAAAGAAAACTACCTCAGTAGATGCGATGAGGTATGTCGCTTTGACATTGGTCGAAAAGAAACTAGGCTCTTTGAGAGTTTGACAGGCCAGGCGAGACGAGCCTGTAAAAGCCTAGGGGGCTTGGGTGTTAGTTATCCTCATGTTCTCACGGAACTTCTTACATGAGATGTGCCATGAGGGCTAACGCCATTGAGCGTGACTAAGTGTTTACCTAATCATACCCATGAGCACTAATACGCAAAATGCAAGCGTCAAATGCTCGTAAGTAGTTTAAAATAGTGCATTTTCTACTTACGTATTCAGCTTAGCAAAGAGCCAAAATCAAGACAAGTATTTGATAAATATTATCAACTATTTATAAATTACACTCTATTATCCTTTAATAAGGAAATTTAAAAACAAACACACTTTTTTTAAAAAAGCACTTATATAAGCTATTATCAATTGAAAGAATCAGCAGCCTCACGCCATTTATACACCATTTCTATAAAAATTTATTTACAACTACACCCCCTAAACTTTTTCCATCTAGCATGCTACTAGATTATCCACCTCCAACCATCCAATTCTAAAAAGGTTAATTTAGTGTACTTTTCAAAAACAAGACCCAAATCACATCAGCCCCAACTCCCCTCAAAAAATCCAAAGCTAAAACAAACCACCTCTCCAACCTCACCCTAAAGAAAGTAATGCTGGCTCTTAGGAATTTTGATTGTTTGTTTTATTCAGTTAACTGCGTCTTTGCTTACTGTTGCTCTTCACCTATTAAATAACCTATTAACAAGCTATTTTGCTAATTCTAATAATGGCTAGGATTGCTATTTGCTTGCCGCTGGGCACATTTGTTTGAGGCGATTAAAGTGCTATTAATATCTGCTTTGTTTGCTAAAATAATTGGGCTGTATTTATCTTTTGGTACATTTTGACAAGGAGTTGGGTCATGCTTGATATTATGACCTTACAGGTAACACCTTTTGCCCAAGATTGCCGTATCTTGGCTCATCAAGAAACTAGCGATGCTGTAGTGGTTGACCCTGGTGGTGATGCTCAACTAATTATTAGCGTTTTAGAGCAACAAGGTCTTAAGCTTAAAGCTATTTTATTGACTCACGCTCATTTAGATCACGTAGGCGGTACTAAAGATTTATTAGATCACTACCCTCAGGTAAAGGTCTATGGCCCACATCGTGATGATGAATTTTTGCTACAAAGCCTTAATCAACAAGCCCAAATGTTTGGCATTGATAATTCAGGCTCTTTTGAGTGTGAATATGTTGGTGATGGTGAAGTCTTAAAGCTTTTTGATGATGCTAGCTTTAAGGTTTTACATACTCCAGGTCATACTCCTGGTGGTGTGTGCTATTACTGTCAAGAAGAGAACTTTGTTATTGTAGGCGATACTCTTTTCCCTGGCTCTATAGGCAGAACTGACTTCCCACGTGGTAACTTTGCTGACTTAATCAACTCTATTAAGACTAAGTTATTTACTTTACCAGACTCTACTGATGTCTTCTGCGGTCATATGGGAGACACTACCATTGGTGAGGAAAAAGCCTCTAATCCTTATGTACGCTAGTTAATTATTCTGCGTTTATTAAAAGGCCTGATCTTTAAATCAGGCCTTTTTTCATTAAATCATGCTATTCTCTAAATTGCCTACTGACACCTCCTATAGGCAAGCCCATTGGCCTTTAGTGATTGCGCCAGAGGTTCCTGCATTCTGTATAGATTTTTTTAATTTCGCTCGCTTTATGTCGATTTTTACCGTAAATCGCACATAATAAAAATGACCTCAAAGGAAAAGAGGAGTCGTTTATGATTGTGACTGAGACCGAATTTAAAACTAATTTTGGCAAATACCTGGATATGCTAACGAAAGAGGATATTTTCATTACCCGCAATGGCAAAACCATCGCCAAGGTAATCAATCCCCACTTTTCCGCTGTTGATTCCCTCCGCGGGATGCTGAAAAACGTCCATTCAGACATTGACTTGGATTCTTTACGGGAGGAGCGGTTGTCAAAATATGAAGATCATGTGTGATACCAACATCATACTTGACGTACTGCTGGAACGACAGCCTTTCGTTGAGGATTCATGCAAGGTCTTAAGCCTTTGTGAGGAACAACGTCTGGAGGGCTTTGTGTCCACATACTACAATGTTTGGACATTACCTATTCTTTACTAAAAACAATTAGCGAACGTCGCACTAGTTAATTATTCTGCGTTTACCAAAAAGCCTGATCTTTAAATCAGGCCTTTTTTCATTAAATCATGCCGTTTTCTACTAAAGTATTATAGAAAGCCTCTAAACCTTCCATAAGATCATTGTAGGTAGCTTCAAAATCACGAGTATACCAAGGATCGGCAATATCACAGCCCATGCGGCTGGAGAAGTCTAAGCACTTATGAACCTTTTCCTCGCCATAGCCATTAAACATGAGATCTAAATTACGTAAATTATTATTGTCCATAACAATAATAAAGTCGTAATAATCTAAGTCCTTTTTGGTAATTTGACGAGCCTTTTTAGCTTTAGGATCAATACCCATATTAGTGAGCATTTTATACACTGGAGGATAGACACCATTGCCTATTTCCTCTTGAGAGGTAGCAGCAGAGGCGATCTCAAAAAGCTTAGACTGGCCCTTATCAGCAACCATCTTTTTAAATAAAAACTCAGCCATTGGCGAACGACAAATATTGCCATGGCATACAAATAAAACTTTGATCATGCCCCTTACATCCTAAAACAAAATGAAAAAACCTAAGCTAGATTGTACCTGATTTTCACCTACAATCTAACAAAAAAGACCTAAAGCTTATTCGCCTTAGGCCTTTTTTCTCTCTTCCTAAAGCTTATGAGCTTTAGGCATTTTTAGTAATATGTGGGTCAGTTATTAATTACTGGCCGAGCTTAAGCTCATCAAGCATATAGCTCTTTAAAGTTGCAAAGTCATCGTCCATAAGTTTCTTTTGCTTAGCAACATTAATGCGATCAGCTAATACTTGTGGTAAAGGTAAGTCGATACCTAAAGTAGCATCCACCTCTTCTTTAAACTTAGCAGGATGAGCTGTACCTAAGAAAATACCAACTTCACCATCCTTTAAGTTATCAGACAAGACCTTGTGAGCAACAGAAGCATGAGGCTCAAGCACATAACCAGTCTTTTGATAAAGAGCCTTCATATTTTCTTTAGTAGTCTCATCAGATACTGAGCCATAATCAAAGTCAGATAAAGACCAGCCCATCATCTTACATAAGGCCTCAACACGTGGCCAATTATTAGGACGGCTAATATCCATAGCATTGGAAATAGTAGCAATAGTCTTATGAGGCTCCCAATTGCCTGATGCTAAGTAGCGAGGCACAGTATCATTGGCATTACAAGCAATTACAAAGCGGGACTTAAGACCTAAAGCCTTGGCAATTAAGCCTGCTGTGATATTACCAAAATTACCGCAAGGTACAGAGAATACCACCTTATCACGACTGGCCTTATCTAATTGAGCTACAGCTTCAAAGTAATAGCAAATTTGAGCTAAGAGACGGCTAATGTTAATAGAGTTAGCGCTATTTAAACCAACAGCTGCCTTCAACTGAACATCATCAAAAGCAGTCTTAACCATGTCTTGGCAATTATCGAAAGGTGCATTTACCTCTACAGCATGGATATTGTCACCTAAAGTAGCAATTAAGCTTTCTTGAAGTGGGGATACCATGCCCTTTGGATAGAGCACTACTACATCAATCTTATCTTGATGATAGAAGGCATCAGCTACCGCAGCACCAGTATCTCCAGAGGTAGCAGTTAAAATAGTGCACTTATCAGAGCCGATAATAGATGATAAGACACGAGCCATAAAGCGAGCACCGAAGTCCTTAAAAGCTAAGGTAGGGCCATGGAATAGTTCTAAACAGTATGATCTATCATCAGCTTTAACTAATGGAGCCTTAAAAATAAAAGCATCAGCAATAATAGATTCCAAAGTAGGCATCTCATCATTGCCAATTAAGTGGCGCAAAATTTTGCAAGAGCGAGGTACTAAATCTAAATCTAAGAGCTCATCAATTTCTTGGGCGCTAAATGGCTTAATTTGCTCCATGAAAAAGAGGCCCTGCTCTTTACCAATACCTTGCTTTACTGCTTGAGCAAAAGAAACACGCTCACTTGAATCTTTTAAATTTACTAATTCCACAACTTTAATCCTCTTATCAGGCGCTAAATTTTAATAAATTTTTAATTACATATTATCGGCACTATCGACAAAAGCGCCTTCTGGATCAACTTTACAGATATGACAGAAACCATCTTCATTAGCAATGAATTGGCGCTCTAAATACTCTTTCATCTTTTGAGCAGAGTCTAAATCATTGAAAATAGAGAAAATAGTTGAACCTGAGCCTGAAATACCTGTAGCTAAAGCACTAATAGCCTTGCCATACTCACGAGCCTCCACAAAACCAGGAATTAAGGAAGCACGATAAGGCTCTGCTACTACATCTACTAAACATGAGGTAGCTAAAGCTTCATTCTTGGTATAAGAGGCATGCATAAAGGTAGCAAGACGACGACCAAAGGTGATCACATCTTGTCTTAAATATTGAGCAGGTAAAATGGCTCTGGCCTCTGAGGTAGAAACCTTGATGCCTGGGAAGCACAGTACCCAATACCAATTATCAAAATAAGGGATATTTTGGCTAATATGGCCACCCTCATTCATAATAAATTGCATACCACCTAAATAGCATGGGGCTACATTGTCATAATGAATGGAACCTGAAATTTTACCCTCAAGCTCACCCATCATTTGCATACAGCCATCTTCGCCTAAAAAGTTATCATGAATGGCATCAATAGCTAATACTGCGGCTACTACAGAGGAGGCTGATGAACCTAAACCTGAGCATACAGGTAAATTCTTTTGGAGCACTAGCTCAAGACGTTTAGCCTCTAATCCCTTGGCTTGTAATTTAGAGCGGTAAAGCTCATAAGCATCAAAAACAATGTTCTTTTTAGGATCGCTTGGCAATTTATTAACATAGCGACCCTCTGTTTTTAATAGTAAATTAGAACCAGCATTGCCGACCTCATCCTTATCAAGCTCTCGTGAGCTAACAAAGTCACCTAATGGCTGACCATTAATAGGACGAACAGCAATACCTAATAAATCAAAGCCTACCGATAAATTGGCAGAAGAGGCAGGCGCATAGGCGGTATAAACCTTAGACATAATAAGCTCCTAAATTCATGACCTCATAAGGTTAAGCTCCATCAACTAATAGAGCTTAACCCTAATCAACAATGGTCGATGAGCGCCTAGAACTAGGCTTCACGAGTCCAGTTTTGTAAACGTAAGATATCAGAGAACACGCCAGCTGCAGTCACCTCAGTACCTGCACCATAACCACGAATTACTAATGGAATTGGCTGATAGTAAGCTGAGGTAAAGGATAGAGCATTTTCACCACCTACCACCTTAAATAAAGGATCCTCAGGGCCTACAGCTTTAATACCACAAGAGCACTTACCACCATCTTTAATGGTTGCTACATAGCGTAAAACCTTACCCTCTTGTTTAGCTAGCTCAACCTTCTTGGCAAATTCCTCATCAGCGCCCTTTAAGTTTTCTAATACCTCTTGAGCATTATTACCCTCTAGGTACTTAACATCCACAGGGCACTCAACTTCAATATCAGATAAATCTAACTTATAACCACACTCACGGGCTAAGATTAATAGCTTACGTGCTACATCCATACCCTCTAAATCATCACGAGGGTTAGGCTCACTATAACCACGCTCATAAGCATCTTTAGTAGCCTGAGATAAGCTCTTACCCTCATCTAAGAGACCAAAGATATAAGATAAGGTGCCTGACATAATGCCATTAAACTCAATGAGGCGATCGCCTGCGGCCAATAAGTTTTGTAAGGTGTTAATTACAGGTAAGCCAGCACCTACAGTAGCCTCATAATAGAACTTGCGACGGCACTTTTGAGCAATATTACGTAAACCAGTATAGTACTCGTAGCTATTAGTATTAGCCTTCTTATTAGGGGTCACTACATGGTAACCAGCTTGCATTAACTCTAAGTAAGAAAGAGCAATACCATCAGAAGAAGTACAATCAACAAATACAGGGTTTACTAAGTGAGAATCATCTACTAAGCGCTTAGCCTCTTCAATAGTAAATGGGCCATTTTGGCTACCCTTGAGCATAGTCTCTACTTGCTCTACCTTAAGACCTACAGGATCCTTAACAAAGCTAGTAGAGTTGGCTACGCAAATAACACGGATCTCAATACCATTGCGCTTTTTAAGCTCATCACGTTGCTTTTCAATTTGCTTTAATAAAGCACTACCAACACCGCCCACGCCAACGATAATAAGATCAATAATTTGTCGGCCACTAAAGAAAGCAGTATGGCAGCTAAAGACAGCCTCAGAGACCTTGGAGCCATCAATTACAGCACTAATAGAACGCTCAGAACTTCCCTGAGCAATAGCATTAACATTGATATTAGCCTGAGCTAGAGCTCTAAAGAACTTAGAGGAAACGCCCTTGGCTGTTCTCATGCCTTCGCCAACTACGCTAATAATAGCCTTCTTATCTTGGATCTCAATTGGATCTAATAAGTGGGCATTAAGCTCAAGCTTAAATTCCTCTTCAATGGCACTACGTGCTGCAAAAGCATCCTCAGAGTGCACACAGAAAGTAATAGAGTACTCAGAAGATGACTGGGTGATAAGAACAATAGAAACATTAGCACGGCTGATACAGCTAAACAGACGGCCAGCCATACCTACCATACCCTTCATACCAGGGCCTGAAACATTGATCATAGAGACATTCTTAAGGTCAGAAATGCCCTTGGTAATCAAGTTACGATCAGTTTCTTCGGAAATTAAAGTACCCTCACCTTGTGGGTTTAAGGTGTTCTTAATCAAGCATGGGATACGGTATTGAGCAATTGGAGTAATGGTACGTGGGTGAAGCACCTTAGCACCAAAATAAGAAAGCTCCATAGCCTCTTTATAAGACATACGACGTAGCAATACGGCATCAGGAACAGCTCTAGGATCACAGCTGTAAACACCGTCAACATCAGTCCAAATTTCACAGCATTGAGCCTTAGACACGGCAGCTAAACAAGCGGCTGAGTAATCAGAGCCATTACGGCCTAACAGTACTAACTGACCTTGACGATTACCGCCACAGAAGCCTGACATCAAGACAATAGCTTTTGGATCGATAGTCAAACGCTTAAAGCGCTCAATAGAAGCCTCAATATCAACTGATGACTCTAAGAATTTGCCATCACATACTAAAATCTCTACAGGGTCAATTACTTGCACCTGCTGCTCACGAGCACGCAATAACTCGCTCATGATGGCAATAGAAAGAGCCTCGCCACGGCATTCAATATAAGCAGCCACAGGGTCAGGACAAGAACCTAAAAGGGTAATACCACTAACACGACGCTGTAACTCACTTACAATATCCTCGTAAAAAGCTAATACCTTTTCACCTTCAAATTTAGGATATTGAGCAGAAAGATTAGTAATTAAAGGGCGAATGATTTGGTCTAAGGCGTTAAACTCGTTTTTACAATCACTACCAGCTAACGCACTTTTTACCATGGATACTAAAATATTAGTCACACCAGCAGGAGCAGATAAGACTAAAGCTGTCTGAACTTGTATGGATGCGTTAATAGCAATCTCAGAGACATTAATAACACGTTGCGCATCAGCGACAGAAGTTCCACCAAATTTTAAGACTCGCATAAAATCTACTCCGTATAAAAAGCAACAAGCACCCTACTTTACAACCACCCAACCGATCTTTAAGCTCATAATGACAATCAAATAAAGCTAAGATCTGGCTTATGTTCAGGCAGAAGGAAGTAAAAGTGCTTTTGTACTAACCTTAGAAACCTACACAAAACAACAACATGTAGGAATAAACGCCAAATCATATGCTATGTATTACTAACGCCCCAAATTAGGGCTTACATAGCTAAGAACTTATTGTCGGCGTTTTTCCTAAATTTTGTCAAGAGCGTTTAAATAAGGCACTATAGTGCGTCCATCTTGGGCATCTCTGCCTCAATTTAAAGCAATGCCTCAAAAGCAAGTATCTATAAGAAAAACTATCATAAAAACTCGACAAATCCCCCAAAACTCTCCCATAACTGCCCTAAAACAAAGCATTACCACCCTAAGCCAAAAAAGCAATCCCTTATCGCCCGCCCAAGATATGCACTAAAACTTACTCTTACTCTTAGAAGCCTAGCTTAGAGTTCATCAAATAATCACTAGCCTCAACAAGACTAACTAACCAACCACCTATCAGAGCTAGTCAAGGCAAAGTAAAACATCTACCCCCTTGCTCCTGCTAGATAGAGACTGTTAATAAGAGTAGGAGCAAGCAAAAACTAGCAAAGGCAAGAGCGCCGCACGCAAGGCGACCTGCACGCAAGCTTACAAGTGCCCGCACATGCAAGTAAGCTAAAGAACAAGCGAGCGCACACGCATGCGTGCAAGTTAGCAAGTGAGAGAGCAAGCGAGCTAGTAATAGCTTTCAAAAGTTTTGCCCTCTGTTTTAAAGCAGCAAAACCTCGAATTTACTAGCTTTAAGTAGCATTTAAGGGGGTGATGAACTTTTGAAATCCAGTACTAGTGCGCTTGTTTACTTAGAGGTCAGGGGAATAATAGCAATATATTGAAAGGCTGCAAGTTGGTACAAAATTTGCGCTATTTTTGCTGTATCTTAGCTAAAATACTGGTTTTTAGTGATTGTTTATTGAGTACTAAAATTAGCATGCAATTTTTGCCTTGGAGGTATCAACATGCCTTTAGTGTCTAACTCCTCTCACGCTTTAGAATTGCTCAAACAATTAGATCAAAGCTTGTCTCAAAGCGCACATAAAGGCGATCAACAAGCTTTTAATCGTGCCTTGGCTATGGAGCAGGGCATGAACGCTCATAAACCTACCACTATTCCTAGCTATGGCCAAACAGTCCCTCAAGATAAGCCAGGCTCTAATCAGGGTACTAATCTAGACCCAAGCCACAGCCAAAACTCATCAAACTTAAGCTCAGGTTCAACTTCAATCTCAGGTAGCAACCTTAACCAGGCCAACAGCGCTACTGGTGCAGCTAAGGCTAATGTAGCTACTGCATCCTTTAATGCTACTGGAAATTTGAGCTCCACAAGCAATTTGCAGGACTTTAAGCTGTTAAACCAGCAAAATGTTCTGATGCAGCAAGTGCTTAATATGTCAAAAACTATTAGCACTACCCAAGCCTCGGCTCTCCAGCCTTCAGTAATGATTTCACTTGGTATGTTGCAAAAACTTTATGAGATGATTGAGTTACGTACTCGCAATCGTAATAACTCTTTATTAATGAACAACACTAATGCTAGTGCAGCTAATAACGCCGATGATTTGGCGGCCGCACAGCAGGCCCAAGTATTGTCATTTGTCATGATAGAGCGCTTCTTAAAGCTCTTTGAAAATGGAGAGAAATACAACATCCTCTCCCGCTTCTTTAAAAAGGGCCCTTTAGGAGAAAATGAGCATGAGACTGATACTGATGATGAGTATGGCAACAGCTATGCTGATGTCGATGCTGAAACTGACTATATTAAACGCCCACGCCGTGACAAGCCTGGCATGTCCTTCCACCACTCCATGCTGCGCTAAACTTGCTAGTCTTACTTAAGCTCTAAGCTCACGAAACAGGCATCTGTGCTCAAGCACTGTTCTTAGGTTGGCTAAATGCTCTTAGGCAGCTAGATTTTGTAGCCTGCCTAAAACAACAACGCACGGCTAAACCGTGCGTGTATTAACTAAAGTAAATCCTCAGGAAGCATCTTTTGCTTATCTAAGTAGGCAATCATATGCTCTAAAGTAAGATCTGAAATGACATGCTCAATACGGCAGGCATCCTGCTCGGCCTGGGATGCTGGAACCTCAAGCACATAACGTAAGAAGTAAGTTAAAATGCGATGACGCTGGAAAACTTTTTTAGCGTAGCTTAAGCCCTCAGGAGTAAAAATAATGGCTCCTGACATTTCGATATTGATAAGGCCCTTTTCTTTTAACTGACTTAAAGCACGAGAAACACTTGGTTTAGAGAAGCCTAATTCGTTAGCAATATCAACAGCTCGCACTAAGCCACTTTGAGTGCGCTCCTTGATTAATAAAATGGCCTCTAAATAAGTTTCTCCAGACTCTGCAATACCATGCTCTTTAGAACCCTTATTTGGAACCTCAGGTACAGCATTTAATACAGTCAATGGTGTTGGTTTTTCTAAATCAATCTTAACGCCGTTGGTCATCGCAAAATTTAAAAGCACTAACTTAAGTCTCTAAGACCAAGTCAAACGCTTCTCTCCTATATTGGTTTTTCCTAAAGGGTAAGTGGAACAAAGTTCCTATGGCAGTTTATTTAATTATTAAAGCTAATAAACAAAGCTTTTACAAGCACAAAAAGCGATAAAAGAAAGCACTATTAGTAGCTACAAAAAACTAAGGGCTTATCTAAAAGCCCTTAATTTCTGACACTAGAATGCAGTCTTTAATTACTATGAGGTAATTACAATATTAATGCTTTCGCCTACTAGTGAAATTTCAATCTTGTTATTGTTACCAATTACACCGTGAGAAATAAGTCCTAGACGAATTAACTCTGATAATTGGACATTATTACGTGGACGTACTACCTGGCCATTAACATCAGTGATTACTCCTAATTGAGGCGTTACACGATTAATACCTAAATTACGAGTTTTAGCTAACACACCGATCTGCTCTAAACGATTAATGAGACGGTAAACAGTAGCAATACCTAAATCAGGTACATATTGTCTAGCTTCGTACCAGAGCTCTTTAGGGGAGGTACATTGACTCTTGGTTAAGATATCAATGATGTGGCGT
>Cam_p1__coassemble_736_pt1 | contig 25746 bp, 11 predicted proteins | sample Cam_p1__metabat2_high_PE_021 | metagenome-assembled genome bin Cam_p1 | reverse complement strand
GTCTTTACTTGTAGCCGAGTTACACCGCTGTCACGATATTTAATTTTCAAAAAGAGAGCTCTAGTAGCTCTCTTATTTTTTAGGCAAATTACTCTAGAAGATTTTATTTAATGTCTCTTGCTAAGCAAATTTTAGTTAACCATTATGATGAGATTACAGCTCATCTTAGGCATGCTCAAGAATTAGCCTCTACTTTGCCTTTAACCCTTAATTTGGAGCCTCAAAGTCGCAAAGACTATCTTTTTTCCCATCACGATATAGCTTTATATATTCATTATCCTTTTTGCGTGCATAAATGCCCTTATTGTGATTTTGCCTCCTTGGCTCAAGGTGCTGATGTCGTTCGTGATGGGCAATATATAGATTTACTGATTAAAGAGTTTGAACTCAAAATCCCGCTGTTAAATGGCCGTAAGCTTATTTGTGTTTATATTGGTGGTGGCACACCTAGCCTTTGTGAGCCTAAGTTGTGGGGTCGTTTATTTGAAAAGATTGGCCCATATTTATCTGATGGGGCGGAAATTTCTTTAGAGGCTAATCCTGGCACCATAGACTTAGCTTTGCTCAAAGAGTTAAGAGCGGTGGGCTTTAATAGAATCAGTATTGGTGTTCAGAGTTTTAATGATCAAGCTCTCAAGCGCTTGGGCCGTATTCATAATTCAGAGGAGGCTATTAGTGCTTGTAAGAACGCTCAAAAGGCAGGATTTTATAATTATAATCTCGACATTATGCATGGTTTGCCTAGACAAGATGTCTCTTTAGCTCTTAGTGATCTAAAAACAGCCCTACAAATGGAAAGCACGCATTTATCTTGGTATGAACTAACCTTAGAGGAAGGTACTGTTTTTGGTAACCATCCTCCTGTACTGCCAGATGAAGATGTTCTTTATGCTATTGAGCAGGAGGGCTTTTATTTATTAGAACAAGCAAATTTTGAGCATTACGAGGTTTCTGGCTATAACTTAGGTGGCAACTATCGTTGTATTCATAATCAAAACTATTGGCTTTATGGTGATTATTTAGGCATTGGAGCAGCGGCTCACCAGAAGGTTTCACTATTAGAAAAAACCTCTGAGGGGGACACCATGCGTATTTATCGTAGTGCTAATAGTGAAAACTATCTTGAGTATATGAACTCTTGTATGAATGCCTATTCTAATTTAGAAGAAGGGGTACTAAGTAAAAACTTAGTAGCTCAAGAGGAAATAGCCTTTGAGTTCATGTTAAATCGTTTAAGATTATTTAACGATCAAGTAAGCTCTAAAGAGTATTTAATGCGCACTGGTATGCCGATTAATACTATAGAAAAAGAGCTTAAAAAGATTCAGGCACAGGGCTTAATTGAACTTGAAAATGATTTAAGTTTTTCTTTAAATGATCAAGGCAGATTAATGCTAAATGATGTTATTTCATATTTTTTGTGAAATAAGTAATAAAGTTTAATTTTGTCTAAGTTTGTAATAGCTAAGTAGCTTAAAATCATAATAGGCAAGGTTTAATTTTATTAATTGCATTCAAGCTCACGTGCTAAAGACTAACTCTCTGATATTTCAATCTGTCTTCCATATACAATAAGATAGACAATATTCTGGACTAAAGTACACCTAACAAGACAGGTGTAAGAATTTTAAACTCAAGCTTTAAGTAAGCTGACAGCTAGTAATCATAATCAGCCGTTGGGCTTAATTAGCTTTGCACAATAAGGATTAATATATGGCAAATGAAATGCAAACTAGCACAATGTTGCCTCAAGCTGGGCAAGTGTTTGCACAGTTACTAGAGCCCAAAAAAGCTCCTAAAGGTGACTTGCAAACTGACTTTAAGACAGCGCTGTACCTTTGTGCTGCTACCAAACACTACACCTTTGAAGAAGTTCTTTCTCAACGCAAGCTAGATATTCTTAGCTTTATGCTTTCATCTGTAGGTTTTAAAGGCTCAACCAGTAATATAGGTATTGAACAATACCTTGATACTATTCAAGAGTTACTTGATGATGGTGCTATTGAATATATTGGTGAAGGTGCTGGTTTTGTTGCTAGTGCTTTTAAAAAGGTTTCACAAGGTAAGGTAAGCTGCGCTCGTTCCAATATTTATGCACCGCCTGGTATGCAAGGAAGTGAGCTGCGCTTTACTGATGAAGAGGGCAATGTTTACCCATTATTTAGTAAGTATTTAACTATTCCTGGCGATGTGGTCAAAGTAGTTATTAATACTTTCTTAGGGGCAGCCTATGTGGTCAGCTTTGTGAAAATGCGTGCCTCTTTAATGGGTGATATGCCTGAAAACTCAGAGCAGATTTTCTTTAGAGAAAAAGGTTTTAACGCCTATGACATTCGTGTCACTAAAGATCACACCATTACCCCAGGTTCTTTGGTGGTGGCAGAAATTATTTCTCGTAAATCACCAAATATCCTTATTGTTAAAGCCCAAGAGCTTAAAGGCGATCGTGGTGTCTTAGACAATTTTATTGTTAAGGCTATTTTAGAGCATGATATTGCTAGTGCATGGCCAGATACAGTAAAGCGCTCCATCAAGAACATTCCTAAAACAGTTAATCACGATGAACTCAAAGGACGTGTTGATTTACGTAACTTGCCTTTAGTTACTATCGATGGCGAGGATGCACGTGATTTTGACGATGCTGTTTACTGTACTATTGAGGATAACAAGTATCACCTTTACGTAGCTATTGCTGATGTTTCTTACTATGTAAGAACAGGTAGTGCTATTGATGCTGAGGCTTTAGAGCGTACTACCAGTGTGTATTTCCCTTACTTTGTAGTTCCTATGTTGCCAGAGGAGCTATCTAATGGTATTTGCTCTTTAAACCCTAATGTTGATCGCCTCTGTATGGTATGCGACATGATTATTTCTAAGGCAGGTAAGATAGAAAGTTATGACTTCTATCCTGCTGTTATGAATTCTCATGCCCGATTAACTTATACCGAAGTTCATACCATGATTACTGAGGGTAAAGCCATTTATCCTGAGCATGAACAATGTCTACCTTGGATTGATAATCTGTATAAGGTTTATCAGGCCTTAAGTAAGGCTAGCGATAACCGTGGTGTCTTTAAGTTTGAAAGTACCGAAGTACATTTCCTCTTTGATGAGCATTGGAAAGTGAAAGGCATGGAGCCTGATGAGACCACTGAGGCCAATCAGCTAATTGAGGAATGCATGATTGCAGCTAATGTATGTGCTGCTACCTTTGTTAAGGAAAATGGCTTCCAAACTTTATATCGTATCCATGATGTACCATCTGAGGAAAAACTAGATCGCCTAAGAGCTATCTTATCCCTTCACGGTATTGATTTGCCTAATGGTTATGAGCCAACCCCTCAAGACTTTAGAAAGGTCTCTGATCAAGTAAGTAAATTGCCAGAGGGTGTGCATCAGGTCATTGCTCTACAATTGTTGCGCTCTATGTCTAAGGCTCAGTACAGCCCAGACAACATTGGTCACTTTGGCTTAGCGCTACAAAATTATTCACACTTTACCTCTCCAATTCGCCGCTATCCTGACTTGCAAATTCACCGAGTCATTAAGTACATCTTAGAGAAGAAGCAAAAGAGAGAGTGGGGCAAAATTGGTTCTCAACAATATAGCCATGATGCTTTAGTTAAGCTAGGCACAGCCTGTACTAAAAATGAAATTCAGGCTGCTAACGCTGAGTACGATGTTGATAACTCCTTAAAGTGCGAGTACTTAAAGAACTTTATTAATGAAGTGGTAGATGGCACTGTATCAGCTATTACTGATAGAGGAATCTTTATTACACTTAACGATTTCTTTATCGATGGCATGATTAAAGATATTTATACAGTGGACCATGGCAATATCAAAGGTTTTTCCATTGGTTCTCGTAAGGTCTATCATGAAGGTGATCAAATTAAGGTGCGTATTGCTGCTGTTAAGAGTGAAGCACGCTTAATTGATCTTTTACCTGTAGTAAATCCTCGCAAGAAAGATGTTTCTTTTGATATTCAAGAGGCTAAAGCTTACTTAAAGCAACAAGCATCTAGTGATCTTAAGGCTTCTAATGAGATTAAGACTAAGTTCTTAGACAGTATTAGTCACTTTACCCGTGGTGTAGCTGCTGATAATGACAATACTGCTACTAGAGCTCACTTAGACTATTCTATTAAGTCATCACTAAATATTGAGGATGATATGGAAGCTATCAATGAAAAGCCTGCCTCTAGCAAGAAGGCCGATAGCTCAGTACCAAATGCTACCAAGAGTAGCTCTAAGAAAGCTCCAGCTAAGAAAGCTGCTGCCAAGACTGCTACTAAAGCTACAGCTAAGGCAGAAACTAAAGCTGATGCTAAAGCTGAGGCTAAAGCCTCTAGTAAGAGCGCCAAAGAAACTAAAGAGCCAAGCAAGGCTGTAGTTTCAGAGGATGTCTCTGGTGGTACTGTCATTACAGTAAAGCGTAAGAGCAGTTCTAAGGGCACTAAAAAGACTACTGTTATTGCTCTTGAAAATGATGCTAAGAGCAAGGCAAAGAAAGAGGAGATTGATCCTTTATTGATTGATACTGCCTCTAGAATTGACGCTGATTTGGGCTCTGATAATAAAATTAAGAGCACCAAGAGCGCTAAGAGCGATAAAACCAGCGCTCCTAAAGTAACTAAGTCTGGCTCTAAGGGCTCAAAGTCTAATGCTAAGTCTAAGCAAGTATTAGATGATGAGGAAGTTACTCCAGTAGATTCAGGCTCTTTAACCGATAATCTCACCCTGGCAAAGGAGGTTAAGTTGGCTAAACCACAAACCAAGACTGCTAAGTCTAAAGCCAAGAGCGCACCTCAAGTTGATGAGGTAAAGGATCAAGCTGATCCAAAAGTAGCAGCTAAGCCTGCTGCTAAGAGCACATCCAAGGCTAAAGCAAGTGCTAAGGCTAAGGAAGTTGATACCAAGGCCTCCAAAAAGGTCAAGGCTGAGTCCCCAGTAGAGGTTAAAGAGGCAGCTGCTAAAACTTCTGCAAAGAAAGCCTCAACCAAGGCTCCTGCTAAGGCCGCTCCAAAGAGCAAGGCCAAGGCCAAAGCTGAGGTCGAGCCTGCTGTTGAATCTAAGGTAGAGCCTAAGGCTGAACCAGCCAAGGCTCCAGCTAAGAGCACCGCCAAAAAGGCAGCTCCTGCCAAGGCCGCTACCAAAGCAGCTCCAGCTAAGTCAGCTACCGCAGCCACTGCTAAGGCCGCTCCAGCCAAGGCAACTGCTACTAAGATCGCAGCCAAGACTGCCGCTAAGAGCGCAGCCACTGCTGAGGCTAAGTCCAAGGTTGAGGAGGTTAAGGAAGAGGTTGCTAAGGCACCAGCCAAGGCACCAGCAAAAGCTGCTGCCAAGAAGACTACTAAGGCCCCAGCTAAAGCTGCTGCTAAGAAAGAGCCAGCCGTAGCTGAAACTCCAGCTGTTGCTGAACCTGCCGCTAAGGCCAAGGCTCCTGCTAAGGCAACTGCCACTAAGAGCGCCTCTAGCGCCAAGACCTCAGCTAAGTCTGAGGTAAAGGAAGAGGCTAAAGCTCCTGCTAAGGCCCCAGCCAAGGCTGCTGCCAAGAAGGCTACTACTGCTAAGAAGGATCCTGCTAAGAGTGAGGTTGCTGAGGTTAAGGCAACTAAGGCCAAGGCCGAGCCTAAGGCTCCTGCTAAGAGCACCGCTAAAGCAGCTACTAAGAGTGTAGCTAAGAAGGCTACTACTACAGCCTCTAAGGCAACTGCCACTAAGGCTCCAGCCAAGGCTCCTGCTAAGAAAGCTGCTGCTAAAAAGGCTCCAGCAAAGAGCAAGGCCAAGGATGAGGCTTAATGGAGTGCTATTTGGCAAAAGCTAAATTGTTGTTGTCAATTAAAACTCGTTAAGTGATATATTAGGGGCGGGCGCAGCCTGCTCCTTTTAAAGAATTTTTATAAGGGGTTAGGTGCTCAGGGCAATTAACCCCTTTATTGTGCGTAAAAACAGGAAATTATTAATGCAAGTGCAAAAGAAGAGTCGTAGTCGCGAAATTGTTTATGGCATCAACTCTGTAGAGCAGGCTATTGAAACTAGCCCAGATAAGATCTTATCTGCCTGGGTAGTTAAGGGCCGTGAAGATGATAAGCGTATTAAGAAAATCATTAATGAGTTATCTATATACGGTATTGTGGCTCAAAGCGCTATGCGTCACTTCATTGATGAGAAGACTGATAATGGTGTACATCAGGGCATTGTTATTGAAATGAAGTCTACTCCTCCTAAGAATGAGCATGATTTAGCCGACTTTTTAGATGATCTCAATGCTAAAAAAGAGCTTCCTTTCTTATTAATCTTAGATGGCATTACTGATCCTAGAAATTTAGGTGCTGCTATGCGTTCAGTATGGGCCGCAGGTGCTCATGCCGTGATTGTTCCAAAAGATAAAACAGCTCCATTCAATCCTGCTGCTCGTAAAACAGCATCTGGTGCTGCCAGTGAAATTCCTTTATTTGCTGTTACCAATTTGGCTCGAGTATTAGATGATTTAGCTGATAGAGACATCAAAATTATTGGCATGGATGGCGAAGCTACCAATAGTATTTATGAGACCAATTTAACTGGTGCTCTTGCTATTGTGATGGGCTCTGAGGAGTCAGGTATGCGCCGTTTAACCCGTGAAAAGTGCACTGATATTACTAAGATCCCTATGGCTCAAGGTGTTGAGAGCTTAAATGTTTCTGTAGCTGCTGGTATTGCTCTTTTTGAGGCAGTAAGACAGCGCTCATTGAGCTAATTTTTCTTTAAAGCATTATGAAAAACAACCACTTAGCTTGTACAAGTTAGGTGGTTTTTTATTTTGAGAGCTTTTTATTAAAAAAATGGCTTATTTTTCTGTGATAGAGCTTGCAAAATTTCCATATTAAGGTAGAATACAACGCACTTCAGTCGCGTTGACATACCAGTGGTTGGATGTCACGTAAGCTTCCTTGTCTAAAATACGACTGAAATTTTAGACTTTTACCGTAAGGGGCATTTCATGCGTCACTACGAAATCATTTTCCTGGTTCACCCAGATCAGTCCGATCAGGTTCCAGGCATGATCGACCGTTATAAGGGCGAGATCGAGAAGACTGGCGGCAAGATTCACCGTCTTGAGGATTGGGGCCGTCGTCAATTAGCTTACCCTATCTTAAAGCTTCACAAGGCTCACTACGTTTTAATGAACGTTGAGGCTGAGCAAGAGGCTATCGACAGCATTGAGAACAATTTCCGTTTCAACGACGCTGTTATCCGTAATTTAGTCATCCGCACTTCTGGCCCTGTAACCGAGCCATCTCCAATGATGAAGGCTCGCGAGGATCGTCGTGCTGCCCGTGAAGACAACGACACCCGTCGTCAACGTAACGACCGTGATGAGTCTTCTGAGGCTGACGTTTCCGCTCAAGAAGCCTAATTTGGAGGACTAGAATAATGGCTCGTTATTTCCATCGTCGTAAGTTCTGCCGTTTCACCGCTGAGGGTGTAACCGAGATCGATTACAAGGATGTAGCCCTTTTACGTAACTATGTTACCGAGTCTGGTAAGATCGTTCCAAGCCGTATCACTGGTACTAGTGCAAAGTATCAGCGTCAGCTCGCTACTGCTATCAAGCGTGCTCGCTTCTTAGCCCTTTTACCTTACACCGATCTTCACAGCCGTTAATTGTTAATCACTGCCTCAATTTTATTGAGACAATAACTTTTAGGCGAAGCAAGATTTAAAGGAATTTTCTAATGGAAATTATTCTTCTCGATAAGATCGCTCACTTAGGCGGTCTTGGTGACAAGGTAAAAGTTCGTAACGGCTATGCTCGTAACTTCTTGTTACCACAAAAGAAGGCTGTTTTAGCTACTGAAGAGAACTTAAAGAAGTTCGAAGCTGAGCGTGTATTATACGCTGCTAAGATTGCTGCTGAATTAGAGGCTGCTCAAGCCCGTGCTAATAAGATCGAAGAGTTAGGCTCTATCACCATCGCTTCTAACGCTGGTGACGAGGGTAAGTTATTCGGTTCTATCGGTACCCGCGACATCTCTGAGGCTTTAACTGCCGCTGGCGTTGAGGCTCACAAGAGCGAAGTTCGTATGCCAGAGGGTGTAATCCGCTCTATCGGTGAGTACGAGATTGCTCTTCAGTTACACGCTGATGTTAAGACTGCTATTAAGGTAGTTGTTGTTCCAGCTAAGTAATTTTTAAATTACTTAATATGGAAAAAAATAGGGCAGGTTTATCCTGCCTTATTTTTTTCTACGTCCTACCATCCTTCCTCTCTTTTTCTTATTGCCCTTCTAATAATTTCTTAGCTCTTCTCATCAATTAATCCCAGGCAAACAGTATAATAATAATTTCTTCTAGCCTGTAGCTCCTTAGCTATAAGAGCTTTAGTGAAGTTACGCTTACCAATACCACAATTTTAACCGAGCTAAAAAAGGAGAGTGTGGCTAAAACTGTCTAAGACAGAGATTGCTGCGCTGAGATTATTATGACTTTAGATCATTTAGATGCCGATACCCAAAAAATTCGCGACCAGCAGTATATGACTGTTGAGGTTAATGAGGATGCTAAGCATGCTCAATTAACTTTGCCTGATTTAAAGACTTTAGCTCCTATTAAATTAGTGGCTCTAGATTTAGATGGTACTACTTTGCGTGAGGACAAAACTTTCTCACCAATGTTAATTGATACCATCCATAAAGTTCAGGATATGGGCGTTACTGTAGCTATTTGTTCTGGTCGTGCTCCTGAGAGTGTTGCTGAATTTGCCCATATTTTAGGTCTTGATAAGGGTCATGGTTATTGCGTGTGCTTTAATGGTGGCGCTTTAATTAACCTAGAAGACATTACTAAGGATTTAAGTGTTAACTGCTTAAATGCTCAAGATTTAATTGATGTTGAGGCCTTAGCTGCTCACAATGGCTGTGCCATTCATGCCTACTCCGATCGCCGTGTATTATTAACTGAGAGCAATATTGTCTTTACTGAGATGGAAATTGCTGCTTCTATGCAGCCTTTTGAAAAGATCTTATTCCCTGATGAGGTTAATCCAAAAGAGCAGGTTTATAAAATTATTGCTGTAGGTGATGAAAGTAAGCTTGATCAAATGAGAGAGCATTGCCCAGCAGAGTTTAATGAGCGTTTTAATATTGCTCGTACCCATGCTAACTTCTTAGAGTTTATGAATAAAGACTGCTCTAAGGGTGCTACTTTAAAGCGTCTTTGTGACCTATTGGGTATTACTCTTGAGAATGTAGTAGCCTTTGGTGATGCAGAAAATGATATTGAAATGATTGCTCAGGTGGGTGTAGGTGTGGCTGTTGCCAATGCTATGCCTCGTCTAAAGGCTGTCGCTAAGTATCATACCTACAATTATCTTGATGATGGCGTTGCGATATATTTACAAAAGCTTTTAGGCATTAGCCTTTAATTTTGGTTAATTTATTTGTAAAGCTTATTAAAGCCTAGTAGTTGTGTTAGATACATAGTACTAGGCTTTTTGTTTGATGCCTAATAGCAAGCTAAATTTTGTATGGCACAATATGAGCCACTTAATTTTTGCGTAGTAATTAAGTGATCGATATTATTATTAGCCCACATGGTAGCTATGGGGCAATGGTAGCTATGGGGCATAAGGCGCTGCAACTTTATGCCATATTTAAGGAATTTATAGATGAGTACTACTAAAGCAGAAAATACCTTTAGTGACATTACTGCTAATACTCAAGGTGTGCAAAATGGCCATAGAGGTATTGATAGTTTGCCTTTAAAGGTCACGCTTAAGGCCTTTTTTCTCATGCTCAAAAGTTATTGGGGATGTAAGGACAGTATTAAGTCGTGGATTTTATTGGTAGTAATTATCTCACTTACAAGCGGCTCTGTTTATATTGCTACCTCTATTAATAGTTGGTACAAAGAATTTTGGGACACTATCCAAAACTATGATATTGATGGCTTTAAGCATCAACTCATTATCTTTGTAATTTTAGCTTCCATCCATGTGGTAGTTAGTGTTTACAACGCCTATTTAAAATCATGTTTAGCTATTAATTGGCGTACCTGGCTTACTGGCAAAACTATGACCCGTTGGCTAGAGAGCGACAACTATTACAAATTGCAATTGGCTGATAAGAATACTGATAACCCAGACCAACGTATTGCCGAAGATCTCAATATGTTTGTCTCCTCTACCATTGTGCTTATTATTGGTACTGCCACTGATCTAGCCATGATGATTTCCTTTGGCGTGGTGCTATGGCAGCTCTCCTCAGCCGTTGATATTACTGTCATGGGTATGTCTATTCATTTACCTGACGGCTATATGTGCTATTTGGCCTTGCTTTATGCCATTTTAGGTACAGCTTTAACTTTCTACTTAGGTAAGCCTTTAGTAAAGTTAAACTTTAGACAACAGCGCTATGAAGCTGATTTCCGTTTCTCCTTAATTCGTGTACGTGAGAATAGTGAGTCTATTGCCTTGTATAAAGGTGAGGAAGAGGAAAACAAGTATTTACGTCAAAGCTTCTCTGATTTAGTAGCTAACTATATTAAGTTAATTGTTTGCACTAAGCGCTTAGGCTTCTTAACTTTAGGTTATTCCCAAACAGCTGTAATTTTCCCTATGTTAATTTCAGCTCCTCTTTACTTTGCCAAGATTATTACTATGGGCTCTATTATGCAGATCTCATCAGCCTTTGGCCGAGTACAAGATAGTTTGTCTACCTTAGTAAGTAACTTTACCTCATGGGCTTCCTGGAAGTCAGTAGTAGATCGTTTAGCTTTATTTTACTTATCCATGGAGGAGGTAGAAAAGCTACGTTGTATTGCTATTGAAAAGAATGCTACCAAACTTGAGGTACGTGACTTACAAATTAAGAGCCCAAGAGACAAGCTCTTGTTAGATCACGTCAATTTAGACTTATCCTCAGGAGAGTCTTTATTAATCCGTGGTGCCTCTGGTTGTGGTAAGTCAACTCTTATCAAGGCTTTAGCTGGTATTTGGCCTTATACCCAAGGTCAGGTGCGTTATCTTAATGATGCTAAAGTCTTGTTCTTAAGCCAAAAGCCTTATTTACCTCAAGGTTCGTTGCGTCTGGCTGCCTCCTATCCAAGTGCCCCTATCGAAGATGGACGTACTGAGCAATTCTTTAAACTGGTAGGTTTAGAGCATTTAATCCCTCACTTAGATGAGGTTGATACTTGGAGCCATATTCTATCTTTAGGTGAGCAGCAGCGTGTTGCCATTGTGCGTGCACTCTTAAATCAGCCTGACATGTTGTTCTTAGATGAAGCCAGTTCGGCCATGGATGAGCAAAGTGAATCCTTGGTTTATGACTTACTAAATCAATATTTGCCACAGTGCATTATGATTTCAGTAGGTCACCGCTCTACTTTAATTGCTAAGCACAAGCTGGTACTTACCTACCAAAATGATGCTAAGTACACCATAGAGCCAAGCAATCAAGATAGCATCAAGCTAAGCTTATAATAATCAAGCTTTCCCATCTCTTGTCATGCAGCAAGCGGGCGCAGCACGCAGGGCTGTGCAGCAAGAGGGCGCTGACAGTTAGGCAGCGCAGTAGGTAGCGATAAAAAAAGGCCTCTACCTTAAGATAGGTAGGGGCCTTTTGAGTATTAATTAGTTAGAGAAAACGAAGATATTACTTAATTACAGTGGTGTAATCTTGGTTTAAACCAGAGACCTCATTAGAGGAGATAGGCTTTAAGGTAACAGTGTACTTGTATTGCTTATCAGCTAAGTTCTGATATTTCTCAAATGGCATAGCACCCCAAGAGTTATCACCGCCTAAGCCCATCTGACGATTGGTAAGACGTAAGGTAATATCACCCTCTTGTAAGTAGAAGCTATGGTTGTAGTTAGATAATTGCTCTGGAGTATAGAGTAGAGCATTAAACTCCATTGGAGTACCTAACTCAGCTTTAGCAAGTAGTCCTAAACCGTCATTATTGGTTAAAGCAACCCAACGAACATCGGTATGGTTACCTGTCTCTTGAGGCTTAATAAAGTCAGTATAGAACTCCTTAACATCCTTGCTGTATACACCAACAGGATAGCCCCATTGACGATCGATGTAGTTCTCATCAGGACCACGGCCAAACCAGCTTACGTTAGCAAACTCACGAGGCATGGTTAACATATTACTGATTTCAGGAATAATAGGTAAACCTTGGGTTGGGTTTAAGGTAGTCTCGATCTTAATATCGCCAGAACCGTAGACAGTAAAGACTTGCTCATAAGCGGAGTTATCAGCTACTGGTAAAGTGCTACTTACCTTGAAGCTAATTTGCTTGGTAGAGTCTTTTACAGTCTCTACTTTAACAACTTTCTTGCTAAGACCAGCATAACGCCACTTAGAGGTCATAAACTGGTAGTAGTATCCAAGGTCAGAGTCAGTGCCAGCACGATAGAAGTTTGGCATGATACCTGGGGTCTTAATTGAGCCATGGTCATTGTCAACAATTAAGTCCTTACCCTTATAGTTAATACCAGTTACAGTACCAAGAGCACGGTCAAAGGTAACTACTAAATCACCACTTTGGTTGGTAATGGTGGTTAATAAGCCTTCCTCGCTGACCTTGAGATCTGGCATAGAGGCTACGTCTACACTAGTAGGTGCTACCTTGGCATCCTTAGAGAAGTCTAGAGCAAATTGCTCATGAGCAATTTCATGTCCTGTCTTAGCATAAGGAGTATCTTCTTTGAGCTTAAAGGAGACATTTAAGAAGTAGTCGGCATTGGCCTTAACCTCTGGTTGGCTATAGGCAATAGAGATAGTCTTCTTAGCTAGTGGCTCAACATTAAGATCCTCAGCACTTAAGGAACCAGACTGGATGACTACGCCATTTTCAGTTAAGTTCCAGGTAGCGTCAAATTCGTTTAAGTTGGTAAATAACTTACGGTTTTCTAAGACAAACTTACCACTCTTAGCATTTTCTGAGGTAAGAGCAATTTCCTCATAGCCTTTCTTAACTTCTACTAATTCTGGTTGTACAGTGAAGTCAGCAGAAATTAAGCCGTTGGCACAGAAGTTCTTATTGTTTGGATTGCCTGAGCGAATGTCATCCCAGTCTCCGCCATAAGATAAGTAAGTGCTCTTCTCATACTTCTTATTGGTAGTGCCATCAAAGTCAAGCCATAATAAGGAGCTTGAATCAACCTTACGATCAGTGCGAGCTAATTCATCTTGATCTAAGGCACGATTATAAATGCGAACACTATCAATTAAGCCCTTAAAGGTTGGCATGGTCTCAGCTTTAGTAGCATCAAAGAGAGGAACACCACCAACACCTACTGGGTTTGGACCTACAGCAATACCCTTAGGATTGATTTGAGTAGCTACTACCTTGCCATCCAAGTACAACTTCATGGTTTGACCATCGTAAACACCTGCAATGTGGTGCCACTTGTCATTCCAATCAGCAGGGGTAGGAATAGAGGCGCTAAACTTCTCGTACATGTCCTTGTCAGCATTTAACTCACCGCCAAAGATATAGAACTCGATAGTATCGCTAACTACCTTCTTGCCTTCATTGTCATAATCTACGCTACGTTGTAAACCATAGGACTCATTGCGGGAGGCACGATCATCGCCCTTAACAATAATAGGGGCATTAAGAGCCTCTTGATCTTTAGCTGGCTTTACCCATGCTTCTAAGGTAAGAGGTTGGTTGCCGCTTAATACTAAACTTGGATCATTGTAAACAGAGGCAAAACCATCCATGGCTTTACCGTTCTTACCTGGAACGAGTTTACCTGTTAAACGAACTTCAAGGTTAGAGGCCTTTTCAGCTAACATCTTGTCAACTGGAGTTGGGATCTCTAAAGATTGATCACGCCAATCCCAAATAAAGCCACCTTGTAAGATTGGGTGCTGATTATAGAAGTCCCAGTAATCCTTAAAGTTGCCAATGCCATTACCCATACCATGAGCATATTCGCATTGTAGTTCAGGCTTATCACCATACTTAGCCCACCAGCCTAATGGGTTGGCATTCATATCTGGATTGGTAAGATCATTGACACGGCGATACATACGTGACCAGACATCAACCTCAGGAATATCACGATGTGCTTCGTAGTGAACTAAACGAGTATTATCCATTTGATGGCAAACATCAGCTAAGATCTTCCATACATCGCCACCATAGCTCTCATTACCTAAAGACCACATAATAATGGATGGGTGGTTCTTAGCACGCTCAATGGTAGATACCATACGATCAACTGATGGCTCAATCCACTTAGGATCGGAGGCTGGTAATACTGAGTCAATAGAATCGGACTCAACATTGGCCTCATCCATCATATATAAGCCATACTCATCACAAAGCTCATACCAACGAGGCTCGTTTGGATAGTGAGAGTTGCGAACTGAGTTGAGGTTGTATTGTTTCATCAATAGGATGTCACGGATCATGGACTCTTCGCTGATATAGCGGCCATTTTCTGGGCTGATCTCATGACGGTTAACACCACGGAAAACAATAGGCTTACCATTGATAGCTACTTGAGCCTTATTGGTACCCTTATTCAAGATTTCAACTTTTCTAAAGCCTACGTTAGAGGAAGTAGACTCAATAATATTACCTTGTGGATCACGTAAGGTAATTAAAGCACGATAAAGATTTGGCTTTTCAGCAGACCACTTTAATGGGTTTTCAATCTGTTTAGTGAACTTAACCTCAGCATAGCCTGGGGTTTGATCATAGGTGGCACCATCACCATGCATATTGGCTAGAGTTGCTACCTTAGAAAAATCAACAGGGGACTTTTCGTTAAAGACGGCCTTACCATCCTTATCAAGTAAGGTGGTCTCTAAAGTATAGCCAGATGGGCCTTGAGCTAAGAGAGTGCGTACTTTAGCGGTAAAGTTAAAGGTTGCGTCCTTATAGTCCTTATCAAGATCAGTGGTATAGCCAAAATCAAATAAGTTGGCGTTCTTGTCCTTAGCAATTAAGGCTACATCACGGAAAATACCACTTAGACGGATATAGTCGTGGTTTTCTAAATAGGATGCATCAGACCAGCGATAGACTTGAACGGCAATAACGTTCTTCTTACCTGGGGCATTTAAGTATTGGGTAATATCAAATTCTGAGGCAGTAAAGCTATCTTCACTATAACCTACCTTTTGACCGTTAACCCAAACATAGAAGGCGGACTCTACACCAGCAAAGCTTAAGATTACTTGCTTACCATCCCAGTTAGCTGGAGTGGTAAAGTCACGACGATATGAACCTACAGGGTTGTATACAGTAGGGGAAACACCTACGCCAGGCTCTTCTGTGCCTAACCAAGATAAACGGGTATCAGTGTAGTAAGGACGGTCAAAGCCCTGAGTTTGCCAAGAGCCAGGCACTTGAATATCTTTCCACTTGTTAACAGAGTAGCCTACTTTATAAAACTCATTATTACGTTCATGAGGATTGTTGGCTAAGGAGAATTTCCAAGTGCCATTTAAGAGCATGTAGTTTTCAGAGCGGCTACGATCTCTTGCTAAAGCATCTTTTTCGTTGGTAAAAGAATAGAAAGAAGCATGGGCTTTTTCACGGTTTACGGCATAAGCAGTTGATTGATCAAACCATTCCTCTCCCTTAAACACATCAGCCTTAGGGTCACGTGCTTTTGGTAAATCGGTTGAAACACGTAAGGAACCATCGTGCACTTTTACTACAGTATCTGGTCCAGTATTCCAACTAGTTTGTTGATTGTTTGATTCACAGCCAATTACAGCTAGAGCAGATGAAACGGCAACTGCTAAGAGGGTAGGCTTTAATTTTTTCATTAACCTGATCCTAAAAAATATATAGCCACAACAATAAGTTGTACGCTATACGCTACAAAACTATCCTAAACTCTAATACCTATGTTGCTTAGGTATCTTATGTTTGCTTATCGCAAATTGTGTTTTGCGTGCAAAAACTACAACTGCACATTTTGTGCTGTGCTATAAAGTAAATAAAATAAATATATTAAGAAAAGCTTAGATGTGTCTACATGTAACCGATGTCGCAAAAATTGCACAATTAATTGTGCAAAATATCGATATGATCACATGAATTTTATTCTTGTAATACAAGTATAATAAGCGCTATATACTGACAAAACACACATTTTGTACAATAAAACCAAGCTGAGTACTAGCAAATTTTCCCTAGCCTAAAAGTCCCATCATCCCCTTAATTTCATTTCCTAAAGCCTTACTGCTATTGTGTTTGTTAGCCTTATAAGCTCAAACCACCAGCACCACCTTAGACCAGGTAAAATCATAAAAAGAACATAATTGCAATGTTCGCTATCATTGATTTTTAATTAAATATTACCTAAAGCCTCTCATTAGCCTATCCTATCAAAGCCCAGTTCTAGCACTATGCCAGCGTACCTTATGGGCGCACCGTGCAGGCGCAGTGTGCTGGCACAGTGTGCAGGCACAGCATGTAGCGCTTATTTCAGCGCCTAACCCAAGTGATGAGCCAAGGATTGGCTAGGCTGCATGCTAAGGCATGATAGGGAAATCAAGGCAAGGCAGAGATGGGGAGTGCAAGGATAGATAAGGAAATATCAGAAAAGCGAGTGGGCAGGAAAACCTAATGTCAGGCATTAATAGGGTTAAGGCTAGATTTGGTTTTAAGATGGGGTATAAAAAAGCTGTTATTAATTTTAATAACAGCTTTTTTTGAGAAAAGGGGCTAACTAAAGAAAAGTTAGTTAGTGACAAGAGTGCTTAGATGTCACGGTCGTTCTGTTCTTTAACTACACCTTTTGCCATAGCACGGCGCATTACAGCCTGTAAGTTAGCAAAACGGTTGGTTAGAACCTCTGATGGTCCAAAGAGAGGACGTTGACCTTTTAAGAACTTGTCATCGTAATCACTTACGGCACGGATAACTAACTTATAAAGACCGATAACAGCAAGAATGTTTGGAATAACCATTAAGCCATTAAAGAGATCGGCAAGCTCCCATACTAAGTTAACCTCTAAGAAGGCACCCATAAGTAGGAAACATAGCACCATCACAGAGAAGAGGTTAAGGTTTCTATAGCCAAATAGGTACTTAAAGTTTTGAGCAGCAAAGAAGTACCAGCCAATAATAGTAGTAAAGGCAGCAAAGAATAAGCAGACAGCTACGAATCCTGCACCTGCATCGCCCATACCTCTAATAAAGGCGGTTTGGGTCAGAACAATACCTGTAGTTTTGCCATCTAAAGAGCCAGTAACTAAAATTACTAAAGCAGTAGCATTAAGTACAATAAAGGTATCAATGGTTAAGCCAATAATAGCGGCTAAGCCTTGTTCGGCAGGGTGGTTTACTCGAGCTACAGCGTGAGCATGAGGGGTAGAACCCATACCAGCCTCATTAGAGAATAGACCACGAGCTACACCATAACGAATAGCTTCTTTAATACCTGCACCTACTACACCACCAGTGGCAGCCTCAGGGTTAAATGCGCCAATAATAATAGACTCAAATGCAGGCAAAATCATATCGTAGTTGGTAACCATAATATAGATGGCACCTAGAACGTATACACCTGCCATAAAAGGCACAATCTTTTCTGCAAAGCTAGCAATACGCTTAATACCACCGATGAAAATAAAGCCTGCTAAGCAGATAAGTAACATGCCAGAGAACCAGTTAGGCACATTAAAAGCAGAGGAGAAAGCAGTGGTAATAGAGTTTGCTTGCACCATATTGCCAATAAAGCCTAAGGCAATAATGATAAGAGCAGCAAAGAGAACAGACAAGGACTTAAGACCTAAGCCTTTATAAATATAGTAAGAAGGGCCACCAGTAATATTGCCTTGACCGTCTCTAGTACGGTATACCTGAGCTAATACAGCCTCGGCAAAAATGGTACCCATACCAAAGAATGCAGCTACCCACATCCAGAAGATAGCGCCTGGGCCACCCATAACCATAGCAGTAGCAACACCAGCTAAATTACCAGTACCTACTTGGGCGGCAATAGCTGTAGCTAAAGACTGGAAGGAGGTCATACCATGTTGACCAGCTTTTTCACCACTAAAGCTAAAATGACCAAAAACATGCTTTACGGCACGACCAAATTGGCGAATTTGAACAAAGCGAAGTTTAAAAGTGAAAAAGATACCAGTGCCTACCAAAATTGGAATCAAGCACCAAGGGCCCCACAGAATGAAGTTAATTTCTTTCACGATCAACGTGAGCTGATCCATAGTTGACATGCACTATTCCTTTAAAAGGGTTCTCTTGAGAGTAAGTCATGAGAAAACAAGCTCATCTATATCTGACATAGGGGAGACCTCTATGATTTAGTAGGTCTTTCCTATGCCAGTTATATGCTTTAACCATAATAGAAAAATAATTAAGACTATAGTTAGGTATAAAGTAAACAAAGATGGCTGGATTAATTGATAGTTGTAAATGTGAAATAAATTCTATTTAAATCACGTGCGGGGGCTATTCTAGCATATATAAGAGCATTTGCTTGGTTTTGGGGCGAGGTGAAAAATAAAGGTGCAAAAAATAAAAACGGGTAGCTTGTGTGGCTACCCGTGGTGCAATTCTTTAATTTTTCTCTTTACTATTTTCTGGAGCCAGAGGTTTGGCTGTCTCTTGCAAATCTTTTAAGTCAGCTTGAGTATCGCTCTGGGTAAGCTTTGCAGAGCTATTATTAGCTTGAGCCTTGGCCTGGGTCTGAGCCTGACCTTCTTGACAGCCACAAGGAGATGAGTGGCTATGAGAGTCATCAGTAAAGGTCTTAAGCTTGCTGTGGAATCTCTTCTTTAGATAAATAACTAATACTACTAAGATTACTAAACCTAAAGCTAAGTAAATCATCTTTTGGACATCTTTGACATACTCCATAAGTAAATCAAGATTGTCGGCAAAGAAGTAACCTAAGTACACCCATACAGGAACAGAGATTAAAGCCGCAAAACCATCCATTAAAATAAAGGTCAGATAGGAAATACGGCGTGACATTCCTGCTACTAAGAAAATAGGTGATCTTAAACCTGGTAAGAAGCGGGCAACAAACAATAGTGATAAGCCGTATTGTTTGAACTTTCTTTGAATATGAGAAAAACGTCGTGGAGATAGGATACGGCGGAACATCTTAATGCGCTGGATACGATAACCAAAGAATCGACCAGCTAAAAACATAATACTATCGCCGATGAGGACACCAGCTAGTCCCACAATACACATAGTGTGCGGATTAGCTAAATCTAATCCAGAAATCACACCACCAGAGACTAAGGTGATATCTTCAGGGACAGGTAGACCAAATCCGCACAAGATTAAAATGCCAAATACAGCTAAATAGCCATAGTCAGTAAAGAATGCGATTAAAAAGTCTAACACTTGCTATCCCTTTTAAATAAATGATTAGAGGCTATAAAAAGCTCAATCATAAGGTGAATCTTAGGCCAAAACATAGGCTATTAGTAAAAACAAATAACCTTAATCTGCCACTTAACAATTAGCTCTAAAATAAAAGGACTTTAATAAGTCTAATGTTGAATGCAATTATACTCTAAACATTAATTGCTAAATAAATAATACACCTTGGTTTAAAAGCATGTTGAACATACAAGTAATTAAGGTGATTATTTTGTTGTTAATTTAATAAGACAACCCTGCAATCTTAACAGATTTTGCTAATAATTTAAGAAAAATCGGCTCTTTTACGTGTTTTTTGCTTAATTATGACGGAGATTTAACGCTTTTAAGGTGAGGCTATTCAGTAATATAGGCAATTTATGGTATGGGAAAGTGGAACTAATGATATTAGTTTGGACACTAATTTGATGCTATTAAGGTATATCTAACCGATGGGCTTTTGCTTTATAAAAAGCCTTTTTTGCCTTATACTTTGTAGACTTTTTTGAGTTAAAAAAGTTATTAATTAATACTGAAAGTCTAATGATTAGACTTACAAGAAAGATCTAATCTTCCAAGATCTTAAATAGGAGACGTTTTATGGCAGCCGCAAAGGGAACACCGAGCGTAAGTGGTGATCGTAATCCTTTACGCATGGTGCTCTTTATTTTGAGCATTGGACTATGTTTTTTGTGCTTTTATTTAATTTTAGACTTTCAGGGCTCTGCTCAGTCTAAATTAAGTGGTGAGCTTATTTTAGGCCAAGTAGATTCAGCTAGCTATAATCACAAAGATGCTCCTATATTAGGCTTTTTCTTTGAGTACTTTGGCGTGCTTACTTATTTGTTTGCTGCCATGATTGTGTATTTAGGCTATTTTTTAGTTTTAAAACCAATTGATATTTGGCATGCAGACTTTTATAAAGCTTGTTTACGCCTCTTAGGTTTTAACTGCACTTTAATTGGCTTATCAGGTATCTTGTCTCGTTACTTTGATATTGGCTTTACAGGTGCGGGCGGCCTTTTAGGTGACATGCTTAATATGTTTTGCGATTTAGCTTTGCCAAGCATTTTAAGTGTCTTTATCTTTGCCATTACTGTTTTTTGTGGTCTTTCCATGCTTTGGGGCCGCAATCCTTTCTTTATCTTTGATAGAGTAGGCGATCTCTTCTTCAAAGTATTGCCAGCTAAGAGCAATACTAATGGTAAGAAACACAATACTCATCATTCTTTAGCTCAAGATGATAATGACCTTACTTTAGATCAAAATACCTTAGGCGCTGCCGCACTTGCTACAGGTGTGATGGCCTCAGCTACAGCCTCTGCTAAAGAGCAAGATATGGCCCAAGACTTGTCCCAAGATATGGCTTTAGAGCAAAATGGTTCACTACCTAATGCCGATGAGCTAAATGTTGCCTCAGAGGATAAGGTACTTCCTGATTTAGAATCTTTAGCTCAGCAGCAATTGAGCACTGCTAATAATATGTCCCCAAGAGCTGCTGCCGATAGCCATGGTATGGAAACTAATGGTTCTCAAGATGCTCAAGATGGTTTCTTTGCGCAGGTTATGAACAGTGAATATGGTCGCATGTCTCCTAATGACCAGTCTGCTGTTAATAACGAGCCTTACCAAGCTTTAGAGCAAGATAATCAAGTCTTAGCTCAAGATTTAGAGCAAACCCAATCCCCAGTTCAGAACCAAGCTCAGGGCTATGAAATGGGCCAGGAAATGAGCCAGGGCCAGGGCCAGGGCCAAGTCCAAGGCCTTGATGAGGTGCCTCAACAGGCCATGGCGCAGGACAATGAGCAGGGTTATTATGAAAATAATGAAGAGCTTATTAATAGTGCTGCTCAAAATGTTGCGCCTTACAGTGAGTCTTACGCAGAGCCAAGCTCTGAGCTTAACAATAATTTAGGTACAGCAATTGATCCTAATGAGAGTTTTATTAATAGCAATAATCAAGCTGCTGTACAGCTTTTTGCTAATGAAATGCAATCAGAAGAGGACAATAGCTTTAACAATGCTTTAGCTGGCTTAGAGCCTCAAGAGGACTTATCACAAGTTCCTCCAATGCCTAATTTGAATAATACTCAAGAGTCAACACCAGAGCCTGGCCAGGATTTCTTTGCTTTTGCCAATGAGCAAAATAATATGCAAAATCAGGCCATGCAAGATGAGTTATATCCACTCCCAGACCAGACTCAGAGCTCTGGTATGGCTCAGGCTCAGGGCCTTGGCCAAGCTCAGGCTGCGGCTAAGGCAACAGCTGCCGCACAGGATGATGCTCAGGCCCCAGCCTCTGTACCTGCTATAGAGTCTGATCAAGTATTTATCTCCAATGCTGCTATTGATGATATTGGTACTCAGCCACCATTAGAGCAGAACTTAGATTTAGCAAATACTAAGGTAGAGTCTGGCGTTGACTTTAATGCTGAGGTTGCACCAAATCAATTTTCCTCTAATATGAATGGCTCTTACCAGCAAGGTAGCTTTGATCAAGGAACTGATATCCCTGTTTCAACCTTTAAAGATGCTCAAATGCCTATGAATAATGAGCAAGTTGAGCTTCCACAGCAGGACATGGGACAAGGATCCTATGCTAATGAGTTAGTTCCAGAGGCCACTTTAGAGTCTGCACCTATCCAATCTCAAGATGATGCCCTGGCTTATACTCAAGCTAGAGAGCAAGCTTTAGAGCCAGCACCAGCTACAGTGCCAACTAACAACTTAGCTACAGAAAACTCCTTGCCTCAAGATTCTGATTTAGGTAATGAAGGCGCTAGCGATAATGGCCCATCAACCTTGATTTCCTCAGGTGCTAGTGTGGCTCAAGCTGATGCTATTGCCGCTACAGCTGCAACAGCTGATGCCGTTCCTGTGGCTGCTGCTAATGCATCTACAGTAAATGGTGTAGTGGCTGCCATGGCTGCTGAGGGTACAGGTGTGACTGCAGCTGCAGGGGGCATTGCTTCTGCTGTTGGTGGTTTAGCCGCAAAAGAGGCTTTAGCTGATGTAGCTGCCACTGCAGCTACTGCTGTTTCTGCTGCCGCTGCTACAGCTAGCAATACTGTAAAAGACGGTAATAAAGAGAAGGGTGAGCCTGATAGCCCTTATGGCTATGGTAGTTATGCTGCTAAGCATGCTTTAGTGCCTAGTGTTGCTTTAGAAGATAGCAATAACGAAAGTGACGATGGTTCTGATAGAGAGGCTGTTCATACCATTGTTCAGCGTACTGATCCTAAGGTGATTGCTGCGCAAATTGCTGCTCAAAATAAAGAAAAAGAAGAGCGTGAGCGTAAGAGACGTGAGGAGCAAGAGCGCAAGGAACAGGCCGAAAGAGAGCGCAAAGAGCAAGAAGCTGCTCAAAGAAAAGCTCAAGAATTACAAGAAGCCCAAGCTAAGGCTGAGGCAGAGGCTAAGGCCAGGGCTGAGGCAGAGGCTCAAGCGCAAGCTCAGGCTATGGCTCAGAGCCACGAGCAAGAGAGCGGTACTAGCGCTAGCGCTAGTGCTGGTGATAATGCTACTGATGGCTTACCTCAAAGCGATGATGATCAATATGAGTATGTGTATGAAGAGGACGATGAAGCTCCTATTTATGCAGGTACTTATGCTGCACGTCTAGCCCGTGAAAAGGCTGCTCAAAACGGTCAACCTCTTAATAAGCGTCGCCTTAAAAAGATTAATCGAGATACTGGCGAAGAGGTAATTGATTTAGCTGAGCCTAATACCCATGATATTGGTGTAGATCTTCCTTTAGAGGAGCGTCCACGTACCATTATTAGGGACAGTCGTAATGATGCTGAGGACATTTCATCTAAGACTAATAACTACTATCCAAGCGCTAAAAACACTAATAATAGCGTGCCAGAGCATAATAATGCTGAGCAAGCCTCTAGCTTGTCTGAGCAAGTGGCCGATAGCTCTAATCAAGATCAACAAAGCGATAGCCTCAATGGCGCTAGCAATGATGATAGTGAAGGCCCCCATTTAAGCTCTCAGTTAAGCGATAGTGTCTCAGATGGTCAAGAAGCCCCAAAGAATGAGCTTATTGAAACTCTCTCCAATTTAGCCTCAGAAATGGATGATGCTAAATTACAGCATTTTAATGAGCATCAGGATCTAGGTATGGCTAATAGTGATGAGCAGAGCTTTAACTTTGATAAGTTAGAGCAGGGTGCCAATACCCACGCTAATACTAGTGACAATACCAATACCAATACCAATACTAATGCCTATGATAATGCTGAGGTAAACAATACTGAGGATGATATTGTTAGCACCAATATTCAGATGGGCAGCGGTTCTCCAGTTCCTGAGAGTCAAAAGTTTAATCAAGGTAATATTAGTACCAATATTACCCGCTCTAATGCTGCTACAGATGCCTCTTTGGATAATGATAGTGACTTTTTCCGTTTTGCTACTACTAGGGATAATGAGTTACAGGCAAAAAATGGTGAGCAAAATAATGCTTCTAACGCTGTAGACGTAAATTTATTTGATGATGATTACGACAAGCCTTATGTACCAAAGCACGTTTATGACTTTGGTGGTAAGGAGGTTGGTCACATTGATGAAAGCCTTAGTGGAACAGAGGGCGGCAGTGATGATGAATTTGTAACAGGCGCTGCTGTAGAAGATAAAACCTTGCCTGGCCAGGGAGGTTTTGACTTTGCTCGTTTTGTTACTTCCTCAGAGGAAAACAGTGAGTCCAATAGTACTAGTGTAAGCACTAGCGCTAGCGATGAGAGCAAAGACCTCTCTCAAGAGCAAGAAGACAATATTATCTCCTTTAATAAATTTGATGAGCCTAAAAAGAGCTATGAAGTTGGTTCTTTAAGCTCTGCTTTTATTCCTATGGAGGATGAGGGGCACGATAGCCAAGTCTCTAAGGGTAATTCTTTATTTGGAGATTATGACTATGTTCATGACTCTTACGAAAATAAAGTAAAAGAGCAGCAGTTAAAGCAAGAGCTTAAGGCTGAGGCTGAGGACAAAGCTGAAACTGAAGCTGAGGCTCAGGTAAAGTCTGAGATTGCTACTTATGATGATGCTCAGTTAAGTGAAAATAACGCTGAGGACTATCAAGAAGACGCTCAAAATGAACAGTATCAGGATGATGAAGAGTACCAAGAAGGTCAATATTCTGATGGTCAGTTCCCTGTAGGCGCTAATGGCTTTGATCAAGGCATGATGGCTAATCAAATGGAAGCATTTAATAATGCCCAAATGATGAATAATCAAGCCATGTACAATCCTATGGCTAATCAAATGCCTAATGGACAGCAAGTACAGTATATGCAATTGCCTAATGGCCAATATGTACCAGTCATGCCTAATGCCATGAATAATATGGCTCCTAACATGATGTACCCAAATATGGCAAACCCTAATATGCCAATGGGACAAGTACAGTACATGCAATTGCCTAATGGCCAATATGTGCCTGTTATGCCTAATGCCATGAATAATATGGCCCCTAATATGATGTATCAGAACATGGCGGCTAATAATATGGCTATGGCAGGTGCTATGCCTAATATGCCTATGGCTAACAACCAACAAGCTAATATGTTGCCAGGCAGCTATGAGCCAGCTAACACTAATGATAACCAGCTCCATTTACAAGATAATATGCCAGGCAATGGCTTTGTATCTGGACAAGTTGAGGCAAGTGATGCTCATTCTATGGGTGAACATGGCCCTAGTGGAGTAGGTTTGCCTACTGCTGGTAATGCCTTTATGGGGGCTCATAATAGTTCAAGCAGCAATTTACCAAGCTATATGGCTGGTGTTAGCCAGGGTGCGGGCGCTGGTGCTGGCTCTGGTGGTGCTGCTCGTACTGAGCGCTCAAGCTTGGCTTTATGCTCAGTGCCACGCCATCGTTATGATAGCTGGCGACCATCTTTAGACTTATTAGCACGTTCTAATAGTCATGTTGATATTTCTTTAGATGAGTTGAATAAGACCTCAGAGCGTATTAATGATGTCTTACACTCTTTTGGTATTAAGGCTACGGTAGCAGACTATTTAACTGGCCCTGTAATTACTCGTTTTGATTTGGACTTAGCTCCTGGTGTTAAGAGTACAGCTATTTCCTCCATTGAAACTGAGCTATGCCGTAATTTAATGGTGCCTAATGTACGTGTGGTTCCAATTGTTGAGGGCTCCTCTTATGTAGGATTAGAAGTTCCAAACCCACAACGTCAATTTATTACCTTAGCTGATATGGCCTCATCCCGTGAGTTCCAAGAATCAAAAGCATCCTTGCCAATGTGCTTAGGTGCTTCTGTAGTGGGTGCTCCAGTGGTGAAAGATTTAGCTGAGTGTCCACACTTACTAGTAGCAGGAACTACAGGTTCTGGTAAGTCAGCAGGTCTTAAT
>Cam_p1__coassemble_704_pt1 | contig 27664 bp, 21 predicted proteins | sample Cam_p1__metabat2_high_PE_021 | metagenome-assembled genome bin Cam_p1 | reverse complement strand
AAAGGCTAAGGCTCAAGCTCCTGTGGCTAAAGTAGAGAGTGCTAATAAGGTAGCTGCTAAAACTACAGCAAAAGCTACAGTAAAGGCTGCTCCTAAGGCCAAGGCTGAGCCAAAGGCTCAGGCAAAGGGCAAGGCTAAGAGCTCACAGAGTGCAAAGGGAGAATAACTATGATTGCTTTTTCTTTAAAAGAGCTAGTACAAAAGAGCAAGGGCCTTTTACACTTTGGTGCTAAGAGCAAGCTTAATAGTGACGAGGCTTTAATTAAGAGTGTCTCTACCTCATCTAAGAGTGCTGATCAAGATACTTTGTTTATTCCGCTTAAAGGCGAGCGCTTTGATGCTCATGATTTTATCGAAGATGCTTTAGATCATGGGGCAGGGGCAGTAGGCTCACATAGATCCTATGATGAGCTTAAGGGTCAGGTTTCTTTAGAGAAATTAGAGCGCTGCACCGTAGTTGAGTGCTCTGACACTTTAAGACTATTGGGCTTATGTGGCCAGATTGTACGTCACAAGAGTGGTACTTTAATTGGCGCTATTACTGGCTCTTGCGGTAAGACCACAGTTAAAGAGATGTCAGCTTCTATCTTGGCCCAAAAAGGTAAAACTTTGTTTACCGAGGGTAACTTTAACAATGATGTGGGCGTGCCTTTAACTTTATTGCGCTTAGATAATAGCTTTGAGTATGCCATTGTTGAGCAGGGTGCTAGCCATTTAGAAGATATTGCCCGTACTAGCGAGTTTGTTGAGGCTGATTTTGCTTTAATTACTAATGTAGGCGAAGCTCATATTGAGGGCTTTGGCTCTAGTAAGGGTGTTTATCAGGGTAAAAGCGAGATCTTAGATAAGCTCTTTAGTCTTTATCCTGTAGAGCAAAAAGACTATACCTCAACAGGTCTATTAAAAGGCATTGCTATTGTTCCTGCTGATAACAAGTTTATTGACTGCTGGAAAGAAGATTATTCAAGTGCTTTTGAGCAAGGTAAATTGTTAACCTTTGGCACCTCTAGTTCTGCCACTATGCAGGTTAGCAATATTGTTAGCACTAATAATGTGTTGTCTTTTCATTTACATAGTAATGATGAGCGTTTTAAGTGTGATGTTGACATCACTATTAATTCCTTAGGCCGTCACAATGCTATTAATGCCGCTGGTGCTGCCTTATTAGCTATGGTTATGGGTGCTAGTGAGCAAGAGGTGGTACAAGGTTTAAGTACTACAGAAAATATGAAAGGCCGCTTAACTCCAATTAGCTATGACCATGGTTTAACTATTATTGATGATGCCTACAATGCTAGCTTTAATGCTGTGATTGCTGCCATTGATACTTTAGAGGCCTTTGAGGGCAATAGAGTATTTATTTTTGGTGATATGGGTGAGTTAGGAACTCAAGAGGTAGAGCTTCACCAGAAGGTAGGTGCTTATGCTAAGGATAAGATTGATTTACTCTTATGCATAGGCCCTCTCTCTCAGTACTCAGTTAGCGCTATGGGCCATAAATCACTGCATTTTACCAAGCATGAAGATCTGATTGATTATTTAGAAAATTACCTAACTAAGAACTTACAAGATCAACATAAGGTGACCTGTCTTATCAAGGGTTCTCATGCTATGCATATGGATATAGTGGTCAATGCTCTAAAGGATTTTGCTAATCAAAAAGCTTAAAAAGAGTTAGTTTTTTAGTTTATCTAGCGCTTAATGGTTGTTTGAGGGAATTGGGCGCTTGTTTTTTGGGGAAATTATCATGCTCATTATGTTGGCTGATTGGCTCACTCAATATGTGCCAGCCTTTCGTGTCTTTGAATATCTTACCTTTAGAGCGGTATGCGCCTTACTTACAGCCTTATTCTTATCATTATGGCTAGGCCCTAAAACTATTGCTAAATTACAAGTTTTACATTTTGGTCAAGTAATTCGTAAAGATGGACCAGAAAGTCACTTAAAGAAGCAAGGTACTCCTACCATGGGCGGTATCTTGATCAATGCTACTATCATTGTGTCCATTCTTTTATGGGCTCGCTTAGATAACGTCTATGTGTGGTATACCGTAGCTACTGTCTTTGGTTATGGTTTAATCGGCTTTGTAGATGATTATTTAAAAGTAGTAAGACATGATCCTCGTGGTTTAAGAGCTAAGTATAAGTACTTTTGGCAGTCTGCTATTGCTCTAACTTTAGGCTGCTGTATTTATGGTTTTGCCACCTCGCCAGCTGAGACTACTTTAGTAGTTCCTTTCTTTAAGAGCTTCATGCCTGATATTGGCTTCTTAATTATCCCTCTGGCTTATTTTGTAATTACTGGTTCTTCTAATGCAGTAAACCTAACTGATGGTTTAGACGGTTTAGCCATTATTGTTACTATTACCGTAGCCAGTGGCTTAGGTATTATTGCCTGGGTAACTTCCAACTATAATTTTGCAGAATATCTTTATATTCCATATGTGCCTTTAGCCTCTGAATTGGTCATTGCCTGTGTATCCATTGTTGGTGCTGGCTTGGGCTTCTTGTGGTTTAACACCTATCCTGCTGAAATCTTTATGGGCGATGTCGGCTCCTTAGCTTTAGGTGCAACCTTAGGTATTATTGCCGTATTGATCCGTGAGGAACTCTTATTATTTATTATGGGCGGTATCTTTGTAATTGAAACTTTAAGTGTGATTTTACAAGTTGGTTCTTTCCGCTTACGTGGTGTGCGTATTTTTAGAATGGCACCAATTCACCATCACTTTGAAAAGGGTGGTTGGCCAGAGCCAAGAGTTATTGTGCGTTTCTGGATTATTACCATTATTTTGGTGTTATTGGGTTTAGCAACCTTGAAATTACGTTAGGCCTTAGATAGCTAGTTAAAAAAATAACCGAGTATGGTTGAGGGGAAATAGCTGTGGATAGATATAAGGGAAAAAAGATTGCTGTTGTCGGTCTTGGTATTTCCAATATTGCAGTAGTGTCATTCTTATTAAAGCATGACTTAAAGAAATTATCTTTATTTGATACTAGACCAAATCCTCCTTATGCAGAAGAGGTTCCAGGTGGTGTGGACTTCAACTTAGGCCCACTTAATGTTGAGTTGCTTAAAGAATACGACATGCTAGTAGTAAGCCCTGGTCTTTCTATCAATATGCCTGAAATTAAGGCCGCAGCTGATGCTGGAGTTGAAATTGTAGGTGATATTGAGCTGTTTGCTTTTGAGGCTAAGGCTCCTATTGTTGCTATTACTGGTTCTAATGGTAAGTCCACCGTAACAGCCTTGATTGGTTATATGCTAGAAAAAGCAGGTATTAATACTGCTATTGGTGCCAATTTTGGTAATCCAGTTTTTGATATTCTCTCTGATCGTGTTGAGGCCTATGTTTTAGAGCTTTCGAGCTTTGAACTTGAGACTACTAAGAGCTTAAAAATTGAAGCTGGTGTCATTTTAAATGTATCTGAGGATCACTTAGATCGTTATGATGGCAGCTTAGAGAAGTATGCTCAGGCTAAGCGCCGTATCTTTACTAATTGCAATAAGATTATTGTTAATCGTGATGATAAGCGTACCTATCCAGTAGTAGCAGAGCAAAACGAGCGTATTTTCTCCAGCTTTGGCTTAGATAATAAGGAATATGGTCGAGAGGTAACTGATCAGACCACTTATTTATGCGTCAATGGTAAGCGTGTTATGGATGCCCGTGATTTAATTATCTGTGGTATTCACAATGAGCTTAATGCTTTAGCTGCTATGGCTTTAGCTGATGCTATGAATATTCCTCGTGAAGTGCAAATTCAAGCTTTAAAAACCTTTAGTGGTTTAGAGCACCGTTGCCAATTAGTACGTATTTTAGAGGGTGTATCTTTCTATAATGACTCTAAGGCCACTAATGTTGCCTCAGCAGAGGCTGCTATTTCAGGTTTAAGCCCACGTCATAAAGAAGGCATTATTTTATTAGCTGGCGGTATTGGTAAGGGCCAAGATTTTACCCCTCTTAAGCGCTATATTGGTAAAGAGGTCAGCAAGGTTTATTGCTTTGGTCGTGATGCTCAAAAAATCTTAGACTTAGATAGCAAGCGCTGTGTTAGTGTCTTAAATATGCGTCAGGCTATTCGTCAGGCCTTTGCTGAGTCTAAAGATGGTCAGGCTATTTTATTAAGCCCTGCTTGCTCTTCCTTTGATCAATTTACGGGCTTTGATGAGCGTGGCAGAGTGTTTGTTAATTTAGTTAACAACCTTATTAGTAAGGATGATCTTGTCTAGCACCACCATCCTAGGGTGGGGTAGCTATTAGTAATTTTCCCTAGTATCTAAGTTAAAAACACCGCTTATTGGTTAGGGGAGATAAAAATAAGGGCTGCGCATAGCGCAGCCTTTATTTTAAAATTCTGTGAGGAAATCTTAATTAAAAGATGTCCTTGACCAAGCATTTTGTAAGTATCGCAAGGTGTGATCAGATCAATTATCCTCAATAAGACAATATAAGTCTTGCTCTTTATTTATTGGGTTATATATGGCAAAAAGCGACAATAAAGTACGAAAGGTAGCAATGTTTGATCGCACCATCATCTTTGTAAGCCTGCTCTTATTGCTAATTTCCATTGTGTTGATTTCCTCAGCATCGGTTCAAGAAGCTTTTAATAAAACTGGTGACACTTATTTTTATCTCAAACGCCAAGTTGCTTTTACCGCAGTAGCAGTAGTTTGGGGCATATTAATGACCTCCATACCAAGTAAAACCTGGTTTAATATTGCTCTGCCCTTGATGGGGGTGGCGATGGCGTTATTAGTTTTAGTGTTGATAGTGGGCAAAGAGGTTAACGATGCTAAACGATGGATTGGTATTGGCCCAATTAATTTACAGCCTGCGGAATTACTAAAACTATTTTGGATTATTTATTTTTCCAGCTATACCTGTCGCAAAATAGAAATGGTGCGACATATGCTATCGGGCTTTATTAAGCCTTTGTGCTTTATTGGTTTTATAGCAGGCTTGCTATTAATGCAACCTGATTTTGGTTCATTAGTCGTAGTGACAGCCATAACTTTTGGTATTCTTTTTGTAGCGGGCGCTGGCTTATTAAAATACGTAAGCACCTTATCTCTAGTAGCCCTAGCTGGAGCCATAATTATCTGGGTGCAGCCTTATCGCTTAGCTCGTATTACAGCCTTCTTAGATCCGTGGCAAGATCGCTTTAGAACAGGTTATCAGTTAACTCAATCATTGATGGCTTTCGGTAGAGGTGGCTTAACAGGAGAGGGTATAGGTAACTCTATTCAAAAGCTAGGTTATTTGCCAGAGGCTCATACTGACTTTGTTATGTCTATTATGGGCGAGGAGTGTGGCTTTATTGGTGTCTGTTTTGTTATCTTGCTGGAGTTTATTATTGTAGCCAAGGCTATTATGCTATCTGCCAAAATCTTAAAACAAAAAGTAATGTTTCAAGGATATGTAGCTTTTGGTATAGGTATGTTCTTCTGTTTGCAAACAGTAATTAATATTGGTGCTGCCTCTGGTGGTTTACCTACTAAGGGACTTACTTTGCCTCTTATTTCCTATGGTGGCTCCTCTTTAATTGTTTGCATGTGGGCGCTAGCTATATTATTGCGTATAGATTATGAGTGGCGAACGCAAAAACTAGGTGAGTTAAATTACAACTGTTAGAAACCCTAGCGTTTTAGTGATATTGAAGTTGGGCATATTATGAGTAAAAGAGTTTTAGTAATGGCTGGTGGCACTGGTGGCCACGTGTTTCCTGCTTTAGCTATTGTCAAAGAGTTACAAGCTCGGGGTCATAGTGTAGAGTGGTTGGGCACTAGAGGACGTATCGAAGAAAGGGTGGTGCCTAATGAGGGCATTAACATCCATTATATTGATGTCAAAGGAGTACGTCGTAACGGCCTTATGTCATTACTTAAGGCTCCTTTTATGGTGATGCATGCCATTTTACAGGCTAAAAAGGTTATTAAGACTTTCAAACCTGATGTAGTTATTGGATTTGGTGGTTATGCCTCAGGTCCAGGCGGTATGGCTGCCTACCTTAGCGGTATTCCATTAATCTTACATGAGCAAAATGCTGCTGCGGGTATGACCAATAGAATTTTAGCTCGCTTTGCAAGTAAGATTTTGTTAGGTGTTGGTCAGGCCTTTGAAGGCCCTAAGGTTGAGTCAGTAGGTAATCCTGTACGTAAAGAAATCTTAGAGCTTTTTAATGAGGAGCGTACCTTTGTTCATGAAGATGGCAAAACTCATATTTTGATCATTGGTGGTTCTTTAGGTGCTCAAGCTTTAAATGAGCATGTCCCTGAGGCCTTAAAGCTCTTTGAGAGCGATGACATTGTAGTATTCCATCAATGCGGTAAGGATCAGAGTGCCAAGACTGCTGCCTTATATGAAGGCGCTAAGTTTGAAGTTCAAACCTCTGACTTTGTTGAAGATATGGCTAGCGCCTATAAAAATGCTGATCTTATTATTTGCCGTGCGGGCGCTTCAACCATATCAGAGGTAAGTGCAGCTAAGTTACCAGCTATTTTTGTGCCTTTGCCAACTGCTGTTGATGATCACCAAACTAAAAACGCCTTATCATTGGTAAATATTGATGCAGGCAAGCTCTTAAAGCAAAGTGAGCTTAATGCAATCTCTCTTCACGATTTGATTGCCTCTATGCGTGACGTTGCTACTTTAAAGTCTATGTCAGAGCATAGCGCCCAAGCCGCCAAACTCAATGCTACCCAACGAGTTTGCCAAATCATCGAGGAGCTAGCCAACAAGTAGCCCTCCCATTGCCATGAGCTGCGCTCATGCCCATGGCCCATAGCCAGGCCTATGGCCATAAGCCATAGGCTCAGGCTATGGCTCTGGCTACGGACACGGCCAGGCCAGGCTAGGCTAAGCCTAGCAATGATGGGCAAATGCCCTTCATGAATAAGTCCGTAGGCTTAGGTAGCAAGCAAAGATTGCAGAGCTATTTTTTTGTCTCATAGTGGATGAGTAAGAGATTAGGTCAATTTAGAGTAAGCATAAGGAAAAGTATTAGCAATTATTAAGAGCTCTTAAATCTTGTAAATATGGTAAACTTGCTCGGCACTGATCCTTACCCCTTTGATATGAGTTGTAGGATTAGTATTGTGGCAAAAAGTCATGTTCATTAAAACCGCAGAGCCTGAGATCGTTCTTGCATAGCGAATATGTTCACACGGATGACAGCTCCTCAACCCATACTTTGGAATAATGATGATCAATACAAGTTTTGAAAGTGTACCTCATATGCACAAAGTTCGCCGTATTCACTTTGTAGGTATTGGTGGATCTGGTATGTGTGGTATTGCCGAAGTTTTAAAAAATGAGGGTTATGCCGTTTCTGGTTCTGATATTGCTAAAAGCAAAGTAACTGAGCGACTAGAAGAACTTGGTATTCAAGTTTTTATTGGCCATAAGGCAGAGAATATTGAAGGGGCAAGTGTAGTGGTCGTATCTTCGGCTATTCATACTGGTAACCCTGAGGTTGATGCTGCTATTGCTAATCGTATTCCTGTGGTACGTAGAGCTGAAATGCTCGGTGAACTGATGCGCTATCGCTATGGTATTGCCGTATCAGGTACCCATGGTAAGACTACCACCACCTCATTAATTGCCTCTATTTTTGCCGAGGCTGCTTTAGATCCAACCTTTGTGATTGGTGGTTTGTTAAATAGTGCTGGCACTAATGCTCGCTTAGGCAAAAGCCGCTTCTTGATTGCAGAGGCTGATGAGTCTGATGCTTCCTTTTTACACCTACAGCCTATGCTGACTGTAGTAACCAATATCGAGGCTGATCACTTAGAAACCTATAATGGTGACTTTTCTAAGTTAACTGATACTTTTGTACAGTTTTTACATAACTTACCATTCTATGGTGTAGCTGTAGTTTGTATTGACGATCCAACAGTGGAGAGCATTATTCCTCGTATTGGCCGTCAGGTTATTACTTATGGTGTCAGTGAGAAGGCTGATCTGCAAGTAACCAACTTTATTCAAATGCAAGCAGGTTCATTCTTTACTGTTAAGCGTAAAAATGGCCCTGATATCAATGTTAAATTGCCTCTACCTGGCATTCATATGGCTAAGAATGCTACTGCGGCTATTGCTGTAGCTCTTGAAGAGGGAGTAGAGGAGAAATTTATCCTCAGCGCTTTAGAGCACTTTGGTGGTGTAGGTCGTCGCTTCCAACGTTATGGTCGCTATTTAGCTCCTAAGGGCATGGTAAGTATTGTTGATGACTATGGTCACCATCCATCTGAGGTAATGGCAACCATTAAGGCTATTCGTGAAGGCTGGCCAAACCGCCGTTTAGTCATGGTCTTCCAGCCACACCGTTATTCTCGTACTAGAGATCTCTATGAGGACTTTGTTAAAGTTCTACAAATGGTAGATGTACTAGTATTAGTAGAAATTTACCCAGCAGGCGAGTCTAAGATTCCTGGTGTTGATGGTCGTCATTTATGTCACTCCATCAGATCTCAAGGCCGTATTGAGCCACACTATGTAGAAAGTGTTGATGAAGTGCCTGCTCTTTTAGATGCCTTATGTGAAGAAAAGGATATTGTCCTTACTCAAGGTGCTGGTAATGTGGTACAAGTTGCTGGTATGTTAAGCTCACGTTGGCCTAAGTACGAGCCAGCAAAATAAGTAACAGTGGGCAAGAGGCTCACTTCATAAAGCTCTTTGTTAGCTAAGAATAGGGCAAAGAGCTTAAAAAAATTTCTAAATAGTAATTAATTAAAGTGCAGTTTATTAATTACTAGAACCTTACAAATTATCAGTAGTAGGAAAGACAATTGGCATTAGCAAAGCGTCCTTTTAAAAAGAGAATGAGTCGAGGCAAGTTTTTGCTATCGATTATTGTCTTTGTGAGCTTTTTATTTGCCAATTATAAAGCCTATGATCTTTTAGTGGGCTTTGCTACTAGCCCAACTACCTTTCCTATATCTCGTGTTGTAGTTTTAGGAAATCTTAAATACATTACTAAAGAGGAAATTGTTGCTACTGTAGGTAAGATGGCAGGTGGTCATAACTTAGTAAGTTATGATATAGATCTTTTGCATAATGCTTTAGTACAAATGCCTTGGGTATCAAAAGTATCGGTTCGCAAAAAGATGCCAGATACTATTGAGATTAGGCTAGTGGAGCATTTTCCGTCGGCACGCTGGAAAAGTACTGGCCTTTATGATGCTAATACTGATAGCGTGTTTTACCCAGATATGCAAAATCTTAATTTTTCCTTAGTAACTTTAAGTGCACCTCATGATACTTTAGCAGGTGAGCTGTATGCTCATGCTTATCAATTTATGAAGTTGACAGCCAAGACCCCTTATCTTATCAAAGAGGTTCATTTAGATGCTGCCCGTGGCTATAGAGTACTACTTGAAGGTGATGTCTGGCTGATTTTAGGTAGAGAAAGCTATGATGAGTTGCCTTTGATTCGCTTAAAGCGTTTTATTCTGGCCTTTGGTCAAACAAAGCTCAAATTACAGGATGTAGAGTATGTGGATCTGCGCTATGACAATGGTTTTGCCGTAGGCGAGCGCCAACAACAAGCAGATGTACCATCAACTAGCAAACCTTAATTTGAAGGTAGCTCAAGGCAAACAGATAACAGTAAGTGTTAGCCCTAAATAGCTGTAATTTGTCAGCAAGAGAAAACATTTGTAACTGAATTAAAAAGGAGAGCGCTACCTCCCTTGTTTAAAGACAGGGGTTTGTGCGCTACTAATATTATGACTTTATTTAAAGGGAAAAAGGCAGATTCAGTGCAAGATAAAGCCCCAGAACCTTTATTTGCATTAGATATTGGCACCTCTAAAATTCGCCTAATTGCAGGTCACGTATCTGATAATGGAGATGTGGAAATTACTTATTTTTCACAAATAGCCTCCTCAGGTATGGTCAATGGAAGCGTTAGCGATTTAAATAAGCTTAGCGATAAGATTTCCACTTTAATCCAGCAATACAAACAAGAGACTCAAAGTTCATTTTCTGAGTGTTTTATTGGTATTGCTGGTCGTCATATTCAGTCTCAAAATGAAAAAGGCTTAACCACTGTACCAACTCATATAGTAACTGAGGCTGATAAAGAGAATGCCATTGAGCAGGCTAGATCTGCTAAATTCTCTGAGTACAACCATATTTTGCATGTCATTCCGCAAAACTATGAGATTGATGACTCTACCGACATTACTAATCCTATTGGTTTAAGTGCTTTGCGCTTAGGCGTAGGAGTACATCTTATTGCTTGCAATGAAGATCAAGAAAACAATCTTAAGGCTGCCTTTGAGAAGTTAGATAACAAGATTCATATTGAACACGTTATTTATAACGGTATTGCCGCTGCTGATGCCGTGTTATCTCAAGAAGAGAAAGAAATTGGCGTGTGTTTGATTGATTTTGGTGGTGGTACAGTTAATGTTTCAGTCTATGATCGCGGCAAGTTAGTATTAACTTTTGGTATGGATCAAGGCGGAAGCAGCATCACAAGAGATATTGCCACTCGCTTTAGCATTCCATTACGTATGGCAGAGTATATTAAGCAGAAATTTGGTGTTGCCCATCCATTTTTATTGGATAAGGATGTAGCCAATGTCAAATTAGCAGTAAAAGATAATGATGACAGAATCTATGTTCGTCGTGATGATCTTTCTACTGTAGTGGGCATTGCGCTTAATAACTTCTTTAAGATTATTAACGATAAAATCAATCGTTATCGCCAGCATAGTGGCAGTGAGCTCTCTTTAGGAGCAGGTTATGTAATTACTGGCGGTGTAGCTTTAACTGAGGGTATTACTACTTTAGCCCACAATAAAGTTACAGGACCAGATTCTTCTCGAGCTAAAGTTATTATTGGTTTTCCTAAGAGTTTAGTAGGCGAAAACAGCGAAAAATTTAGATCGCCAGAAATGGCTACTGCTGTAGGTCTGTTACGTTTTGGCCATGCTCTTAAGAGAGATAAAATCAATAAAAATCTCGTACAAAAAGAGCTCAGAAAGAATAATGGTGTCTTTTCTAAGACAGTACATTGGGTCAAAGATTGGCTTTCTAAGGAATTTTAGTTTTCTACAAAATGCAAGCAGTTAGCGAAAACTTGTGATTTTGATAGCAAAAGCTGCAATCTTTTAATTTTTTCTCAAATTTTTGAGCTTAATCATATATTAATAAGTTAAAATTAGTATTTCGTGTTCATTACTACCTAGGCATCTAGAGAGAGTCTATTCTTTTTTGTCCTAGTTATATTTATTGGTAATTTAATGAACTTTAATAATCTAACTTATTAAAGCAGACTGATTAAGAGCCGTTTATTGATTTGCAATGAACTTATATTCTGCCTAAGTTAGTTAGATTTAAATTTAAATCAGGTATTGTGGCTAGCCTGATGTTTATTTTGACCAAGCCATTCATTTTATGACCTTTAAGCTCACTAATAAGGTTATGGACTAAGTTTAGCTATATGCAATAGTGCATTTTGATGCCCCAATAGAAATACTGACACCAGAAAAAAATAGTATTTTTATGAATATCACATGCGCCTTAGGTAGTAGCTAGTTCATCTGACCTGTTTTAATAATGTGTGCTATTTTAGGGCTTTTAAGGTTATAATAATTGACACACTAAGTTAAGTTAGATGCACAATACCTTTTTTGGGGGTTTTTATGGGCGGTTTTATTGTAGACCCTAATAGTAATGAACATATTTACCAAGCTTCAAGCAAGATCATTCGTGTGCTTGGTATTGGCGGCGGAGGTGGTAATTCGCTTCAACACATGATCAATCAAAGCATTGGTGGTGTTGAATTTATTGCTATTAATACTGATGCTCAGGCCTTAGACTCCTCCACTGCATCCTTAAAGGTTCAAATTGGTGTTAAGCTCACTAATGGTTTAGGTGCTGGTTGCGATCCTAATATTGGTCGTAAGGCTGCTGAAGAAAGTAAAGAAGATATTAAAAAGCTTCTTCAAGGTAGCCACTTAGTATTTATTACCGCTGGTATGGGCGGTGGTACTGGTACTGGTGCCGCTCCAATTATTGCTGAGGTTGCCCAAGAAATTGGTGCTTTAACTGTAGCTGTAGTTACTAAGCCTTTCTTATTTGAAGGCAAGTTACACTCCATTAACGCCGAAGCTGGTATTACTGAGCTTTCTAAGCACGTAGACTCTTTAATCGTGTTAGACAATGATAAGCTCTTATCTAATTTAGGCGCTAATATTTCTATCATCAACGCTTTTAATGAAGCCAACGATATTCTTTTATATGCTGTTCGTGGTATCACTGACATCATTACTAAGAAGGGCTTTATTAACTTAGACTTCTCTGACGTTATTACCGCTATGAAGGGCCGTGGCCATGCCGTAATTGGTAATGGTACTGGTCAGGGTGCTAACTTCATTGAAGATGCTATTCAAAGAGCAATTCACTCTCCACTATTGGAGCAGGTAGACATTAAGAGCGCTACTGGTCTGATTGCTTATACTAGCGTTAATCCGAATTTCCCAATTGTTAAGTGGTCTCAAATCTGTAAAGAGATTCATAGCTACGCTGATGAAGAAGCAGATTGCAAGATTGGTCTTATCTTTGATGATCAATTAGCAGAAGACCAAATCGAGATTATTGTTATTATGACTGGCATTAGCTCTACTGATGCTATGCCTTCAGAAAGACAATTAAGCGGTTCTAACCGTAATAACATGCAGCCACGTAATCAGTTAGCTCCACAAACTGATGTTGGTTTCTTTAGACAGTCTCAGCAGGCTAACTTCTCTGCTGCAGGCCAACAACGTGTAGCCGCTGCCGCTTCTCAAGGTTTACAAAAGCCACGTCCAGCAGCTATGGGCGGTGCTCCAGATGGTCGTTTCAACCAGATGGGCAATGGTGCTAACTTAGCATCCTCTGGCTATTCAAATATTGCAAACAAGGAAGCCTTTAATAGCGAAATCAATAGAGATGAGTGGAATAGCGATAGCGAAATGCCATCCATCGTTCGCAAAAAGGTTTAATCCTTTAAAAGAGTAACTTAGTGTTTATCATCACTCTTTGAGTGGTGTACTTCAAGCTCATGACTCCCCAAAGTCATGGGCTTTATTATTTTTAAGGCCCTCAAAACCAACCAAGGTGGTTTGTCCCAAATCAATTAAGGTGGTTTGTCTCAAACCAACACCCTTGTTGTTTTTATTGCCTGCCCAAAGATTATTAGTTGCAGATGGGGAGGGGCTATACATATTTAGATATCAACATACAGAAATTACACTAACTCAAGAAAAGTAAGAGTGGTTTTGTTATTGGTATGTAAGTGTTGAGGCGAAAACTTTAGCGAAGCATCAAGCTTTGCCAGTGCGTATAAGGGTACTTTACTTTAATAAAGTTACTTTATAAAGTTTTAATTAAAATAGCGCTTTTTTGCGATATTTATCTAAGTAGTGATCTTTATTAAATGGCAGGAATTTTAAAAAAATTTGCGAACTTTTTTAAAAATTTAAACTCTAATTTTCAGCTTAAATGATTGTATAAGATCCATCATTTAGGATTAAGATAGCGGCAAAGAACAATTAAATCGTGTTGCTATTGTTGTCCTAATTTTAGCGTCTTAGTATGGTAAGTATAGATTGACGCTATTAAGAAAAAATCAAAATCAATAGCAAAAAACATGAAATGCGTCACTAATTTGTATTAAAATTACTGGCGTTTTTAATAGCAATAGTCGGAGGCGATTCCATGATTTTACAGAGAACCATCAAAGAGCCGGTTTCTGCCACTGGAATTGGCCTGCATTCAGGCTCCAAGGTAGAAGTATCTTTCCGCCCAGCTCCAGCTAATACAGGCATTGTTTATACTCGTACTGATTTAAATCCTGCTGTTACCATTAAGTGTGAACCAGAGGCGGTACGTGATACTCAGTTATGCACTGCATTAGTAAATCTAGAGGGTGTGCGTATTTCTACTGTTGAGCATCTTACTGCTGCTTTCTGCGCTTTAGGTATTGATAACATCTACATTGATGTTAATGCCCCTGAGCTTCCAGTTATGGATGGCAGTTCTCAACCATGGATTTATCTTTTTGAGTCTACTGGTATTCAAGAGCTAGAGGCTCCTAAGAAGTTTATCCACCTTAAGCGTACTGTACGTGTAGAGGATGGTGAGAAGTGGGCTGAAATTACCCCAGGCGATGGTTTTACTTTAGATTTAACTATCGACTTTACTCATCCTGCTATGGATAAAGAGTTACAGCACTTCTTTTTAGATTTTTCTGGTAACTCTTTTGTTAAAGAGCTCTCACGTGCTCGCACTTTCTGCTTTATGAAAGATGTAGAGTTTATGCACAGCCACAATTTAGCCTTAGGCGGCTCATTAGAAAATGCTGTGGTGCTCGATGATTACCGTGTGGTTAACCCTGATGGCTTACGTTACCCTAATGAGTTTGTTAAGCATAAGATGCTTGATGCCATTGGTGATCTTTACATGAATGGTCATATCTTATTAGGTAACTTTAAGGCTTATAAGACAGGTCACAAACTCAACAATATGTTGCTTCGTGCTATTTTAGCTGATGAGGCTAATTACGAAGTTATGGAAATCGATAGCCGTAAGGTTGCCAATAGCTCCATCAACTTTGTTGATTCTGATGACTTAACTCCAAGTTTTGCAGGCCACAAATTAGTATTGAACTAACCAATTCAAAGCTAATTGGCATGAAAAAAGCCGCAAAGGTCGCCTCAGCGCAGCCCTTGCGGCTTTTTTATTTCCCCTCGCCCTCAGCCTGGGCCTATTGGCCTCTCGCCTCGGCCTATGGCCTTCGACCTCCTGTCTCGGCCTGAGCTTTCAACCTCGGCCTGCGGCCCTTGCCTTCTTGCCTTCGGCACTCAGTTTGAATCATCTTTTTATAAAGCTCAATTTAACAGCCGCAGCAGCAGCTGTTGCTGCTGACATAGCAATAGCAGCTGCCGAGCTGCTATTGCTATAGCCTTTGGCTAAACATAAGATTACTATGTTTAGAGCAGGTTGCTTCGCAGTTAAAGGAGATGGCGGTTATGAGAATTATCTCAGGCTGGTTAGAGGGCAGTGGGGGTAGGCAGGTTCCTACCAAGAATTTTAACGCTAGGCCTCAAGGTGAAATTTCTCTTATTGTCTTGCATGGTATATCTCTACCTCCAGGGAAGTTTGGTGGGCCTTTTGTTGATAGATTGTTTGTAGGTGATTTAGATCCTAAAGATGATCCTTATTTTGAGGGTATTTATAAGCTTGAGTTGTCTACTCACTTATTTATCAATCGCCAGGGCGTTATTACTCAATATGTTTCATTTTTAGATAGGGCCTGGCATGCAGGACGCAGCAGTTATCAAGGCCAAATAGAGTGTAATGACTTTGGTATCGGTATTGAGCTTGAGGGTACTGATACTACTGAGTATACCCAAGAGCAATATGAGGCACTTAATAAGGTGATAGGGCTATTAAGAGCCACCTATCCAGATATTAAAGATAGAGTGGCTTCTCATAGTGAAGTAGCACCAGGACGTAAGACCGATCCTGGAGAGGCTTTTGACTATCACAAGATTGGTTTGCGCCTATAAAGAGCTTTTAGGGAGAGTTACTCTTTTTAAACAGCTCTTCTATGCACTAAAAGTATGCAAGTAACCATGTTTTGAGAATTTCTTGCATAAAAATAGTGCACAGTTTTTTGTCTAAGAAAAGTCCTATAGACTGGATAAGTTAGGATGATTTTTTGTTGCTTAGTTAGGGCAACAAGCCCAAGAGTTTAAACTTTTTTAAAGAGGTCGCTATGGCTCAAGATTATTTAACTGACTATTTCCTTAAGGCTAATGAAAGAGCTCGTCAGCACATTGAACCGCTGCCATTGAGCGCTGCTGAGGTTAGTGAGTTGGTTGAATTACTCCAAGACCCTCCTGTTGGTAGCGAGACTGTTTTATTTAATCTATTAGCATCACGCATTCCGCCAGGAGTAGATGAGGCTGCGTTAGTTAAAGCGCAGTTCTTAGCTGATGTGGCTATGGAAAAGTTAGGCTCACCTTTAGTTAGCAAAGAGCAGGCAGTAGAGCTCTTAGGCCAGATGAAGGGTGGTTACAATGTTGCACCTTTAATCGAATTATTAGCTAATCAAGAGTTATGTCAGGAGGCGGTAAATGCCTTAGAGCATACTCTTATGGTCTACGATGCTTTTGATAAAGTTGCAGATCTTGCCAAGCAGGGTAATGAACAAGCTCGTGATTTAATTGAGCGTTGGGCTAAGGCCACTTGGTTTGCCTCTCGTGATGCTCTTCCTCAAAGCCAAGCTTACACTGTATTTAAGGTAACTGGAGAAATTACTACTGATGACTTATCTCCAGCCTCCGATGCTTGGTCACGCCCAGATATTCCTCTCCACGCTTTGGCTATGTTTAAGAACTCTCGTGATGGCTTACAAGCTGATGAAGAGGGTGTAACTGGTCCTATTAAGCTCATTAACTCCTTAAAGAGCAAAGGCCTACCTGTAGTATTTGTCGGTGATGTAGTTGGTACTGGTTCATCACGTAAGTCTGCTACTAACTCTGTTTTATATCACTTTGGTGAGGAAATTGAGGGCGTACCAAATAAGAAGGCTGGTGGCTTGGTATTAGGTGGTAAATTTGCTCCAATTTTCTATAACACCTTAGAGGACTCTGGTGCGCTGCCTATTGAAGTTGATGTAACCAAGATGAACATGGGTGACACCATTGAGGTTAACTATCAAGAGGGCACTATTCGCCTCCAGGGTCAAGACGAAGTTATTGCAAGCTTCAAATTACGTCCAAGTTTAGTTGATGAGGTAAGAGCTGGTGGCCGTATCTCCTTAATTATTGGTCGTGCTTTAACTAAGAGAGCTTGTGATTTCTTAGGCTGTGAAATGCCTGCTGTATTTAGCGCCCAAGCTGAGAGTGCTGATACTTGTTCTTGTGAAAAGAGCAAGGGCTATACCCGTGCCCAGAAGATTGTAGGCTTAGCTTGCGGTCAAGAAGGTGTTCGTCCTGGTCAATACGTTGAGGTTAAGGTAACAACTGTAGGCTCTCAAGATACTACAGGCCCTATGACTAGAGATGAGCTTAAAGACTTAGCTTGCTTAAAGTTTACTGCTCCATTAGTAATGCAGTCCTTCTGCCATACTTGTGCCTACCCAAGAGCTGTTGATGTAAGCAATCACCAAAGCTTGCCTAAGTTTATGAAGGAGCGTGGTGGTGTTGCTCTAAGAGTGGGTGATGGTGTAATTCACTCTTGGCTCAATCGTATGTGTTTACCTAATACCGTAGGTACTGGTGGTGATAGCCATACTCGTATGCCATTAGGTATTTCCTTCCCAGCAGGTTCTGGCTTAGTAGCTTTTGCTGCTGCTACAGGTATGATGCCATTGGATATGCCTGAGTCAGTATTAGTACGCTTTACTGGCACTAGACGACCTGGTATTACCTTACGTGATTTAGTCCATGCTATTCCTTATTTTGCTCGTAAGCAGGGTTTATTAACCTTAGATAAGAAGGGCAAGGTTAATGTCTTCTCTGGTCGCATTTTAGAAATTGAGGGCCTAGAGGATTTAAGTGTTGAGCATGCTTTTGAGCTTGCTGATGCTTCTGCTGAGCGTTCTGCTGCCGCTTGTGCCATTGATTTAAATAATGACAGTGTTATTGAGTATTTAAAGAGCAATAGCGCTTTATTAAAGCAAATGGCAGAAGATGGCTATCAAGATAAGGATGCCTTATTACGTCGTGCTGCTGCTATGGACGAGTTTATTGCCAACCCAGTACGCATTCAGGCTGATAAGGACTGTGAGTATGCAGCTGTGCTTGAGATCAATATGGATGAGATCGATGAGCCAATTTTATGTGTACCAAATGATCCTGATGCAGCTTACCCATTGTCTCATTGCCAAGGCACCAAGCTCGATGAGATCTTTGTGGGCTCTTGTATGACTAATATTGGTCACTATCGTGCTGTAGGCTCTATTCTTGGTTCCTTAACTCAAGAAAGCCCATGCCGCTTCTGGATGGCTCCTCCAACTCGTATGGATGAGAGCAAATTAAGATCTGAGGGCTTGTATTCAATTTTTGCCAAGGCTGGTGCTCGTATGGAAATGCCAGGTTGCTCATTATGTATGGGTAACCAAGCTCACGTAGCTGAGAATGCCACTGTAGTATCCACCTCAACTCGTAACTTCCCTAACCGCTTAGGCAAGGGTTCACAAGTTTACTTAGCTAGCGCTGAGCTTTGTGCTGTTTGTGCTCGTTTAGGCTATATTCCAACCAAAGAAGAGTACTTTAAGTACACTGAGTGCTTAAATGGTAATGAAGATAAGCTCTACAAGTTATTAAACTTTGCTATGGTCTAATTGATACAGCCAATCATAGCTAAAAACTAAAAAGGACCGCTTATGTATTAATTATATAGGCGGTCTTTTTTTGGGGGCCCTCTTGTCAGGCCCCAAGCCAAAGCCTTGTCCTTGTCCTTGACCTGGGATTGGGCCATGGCTTGGGCAAGAGGCTGTAGCTTTGCTGATTATAGTCACCACACTCGTATGACAAGCATTAGGATAATGGCTAGATAAGGTAGTTTTAGTTTTATCCCATGTTTTTGCTAGAAATGTATTAAATTGTGAGCCAACTAGGCACAACGCTAAAAAGTTAAAAAAAAATAATTCATAGTTGGATCACATTTGCTAAAATGGCAAAAGCAACGATAAAGCTAATTAGCTAGCTCCCCTGTTCTACAGGGAATAAATATCGTCGATTTAAACTAATTAACCAAAGCCCCTGTAATTTAAAAAGAATTTACAGCAAGACAAGCGTAATGTCTTTTGTAGTTTTTTTGAGCAAATGAGTTTATTTGCAATTTAGTGGGCTTTATTTTACGCATGAGGATTTAGAAGTATGAAGGTTGCCGTTTTAGGTGCAGCAGGTGGTATTGGTCAGCCACTATCTTTAATCTTAAAGAATGAGTTACCAGCTGGCTCTAGTCTTTCTTTATATGACGTAGCACCATTTACTCCTGGTGTTGCCAAGGACTTAAGCCACATCCCAACTGATGTATGCGTAAATGGCTTTACTGGTGATGATCTTCCAAAGGCTCTTGAGGGTGCCGACATTGTTGTTATCCCAGCAGGTGTTGCTCGTAAGCCAGGCATGACTCGCGACGATTTATTCAATGTAAACGCAGGCATTATTGCTAACTTAGTTAAGAATGCTGCCAAGGTATGCCCAAAGGCTTGCATTTGTATCATTACCAACCCAGTTAACTCCACTGTACCTATCGCAGCTGAAGTATTAAAGGCTGAGGGTGTTTACGATCCACACCGTTTATTTGGTGTTTCCGCTCTTGACGTTCTCCGTGCTGAGACTTTCTTAGGCGAGGAGTTAGGTTTATCCAAGGTAACCACTCAGGTTCCAGTAATTGGCGGCCACTCTGGCACCACCATTTTACCTTTACTTTCTAAGGTTGTTGGTTCTGAGGTTATCAGCGCAGAGCGCATCAAGGAATTAACCACTCGTATCCAGAACGCTGGTACTGAGGTTGTTGAGGCTAAGGCTGGTGCTGGTTCTGCTACCTTATCCATGGCAGCTGCTGGTGCTCGTTTTGCTCTTAAGGTTGCTCGTGGCTTAATGGGCGAGCCTGGTGTTACCGAGTACGGCTACGTACAAGGTGGCTCACAGTACGGCGAGTTCTTTGCTCAGCGCTTAGAGTTCGGTACCGAGGGTTGGAAGCGTGTTATTGACTTCGGCCCAGTTTCTGCCTTCGAACAAGAGTGCTTAGAGTCCTTAAAGGGCGAATTAGCTGGCAACATCAAGAAGGGTGTTGAGTTCGGTCAGAAGTGGGTTGCTGAGAACAAGTAATTAATTACTTATTCAGCTATTCATTAAAGGAAAGGGGAGCTTTGGCTCCCCTTTTCTTTTGCCTTATTTAAGTGCGAAAGTGATTTTTTTTAAAGTTTTTTACAATTTAATTTTATTGCCAAAAATTTTGTTCTTAAATTGCTCCAAAAGCCCAGTGTGTAGCCATTTGAGGGCTTAAAAATAAGCAATCTGATTGAGCTATTTATAAAATTAAATTAGCTATCAACATATTAATTAATTAAAAAAAATTTACCAATAAATAGCTAAATTTAGCGATTTATAGCCCCTTATGAGTTGATATTTCTTTATAATAGGGAAATTTTTGCCATCTTGGCAAAAAATTAAAGAATTGGCAAAGCCGTTCCGTTAGTACAAATATGAAAATCCGAAACTAAAACTATTTAAAGAGGGCTCATTTATGAGACAGCGCTTAGCACTAGCAATAGCCTTTTTGGCTGGCTTTTCTAGCTGTGCTATGGCTTCGGTTTCTTCTACCTATGATAAAGTCACCGATGCTCAAGCTTTAGTAGCACGTAAAGCTATTGAAAGTACACTAGAAAAATATAAAGACGATAATACAGCAGTTAATGTATACACTGTTGATGAGCTCAATACTTATGTAGACAGTGGTGTCTACGTTCAGGTTATTCGTGATCGTGATAAGTGTCAGTTTACCCCTGATATCGAAGATCGTGCACGTATTGTAGGCATGCCTGCTTTTGAATATGTTTGGGGCGATATGTTGATCTCAGGCATTTGTGTTAAGCAGGATGTTGAATTAGGTTTAGATTACCTACAAAAGTCAGTTAATCACGCATATGCTCCAGCAATGATTAAGTTATCTGACTATTATGAGCGTGGTTATTTAGTGCCACGTAATAAAGAAAAGGCTGTAACTTTAATGCGTACAGCTGCTTCTTTAGGCTCTCGTACTGCTCGTTTACAATGGGCTGATATGTTGGTACGAGGTCTAGGTGCCCCTGCATATTATGAGGAGGCTTATTCTTGGCTCTATCATTCTCTGTACTTTACAGAGTATGAGAAAACTAAGCGTAACTTCTTGCAAAATGAAATGCAAAAGTTAATGCCACCTAATATTGTCGCTAGAGCCATGGGTGATGGCTTCTACGATATCTAGCTAAGTTTTACGCAAAAAGATTTAGTTTCGGTTCAAACCCCGACATCAGTGCTGGTGTTGGGGTTTATTTTTTACCAACAGCGAAAATAATCATTGATTTAGCCTATATAGTTAGTAGTGTATAATATTGAAGCCGTGATTGAGCTGTGCTTTGCTTATTAGTGCTTTATACATAATAGTAGGGCTGTTTGATCTTGTTAACTGAGAATACCATTGTGAATAGTAAATGGGTTAAGCCATACTAATCAATAGCACAGACAAGGTAATTCTTTGTGTTTAATCTCGTTAGAGTTTAGTTATCTTTATGTTTGAAAGTTTAACCGACAGACTTAATAGAACCCTGAAAAATATCTCAGGTCAGGGACGTATTACTGAAGACAACATCAAAGATACCTTACGTGAAGTACGTACTGCTTTGCTTGAGGCTGATGTTGCTTTAAGCGTAGTAAAAGATTTTACTTCTAAGGTAAAAGAGAAGGCCCTTGGTGTCGAGGTTAATACCTCATTAACCCCTGGTCAGCAATTTGTAAGTATTGTGCATCAACAGCTCGTTGATACCATGGGTTCGACCAATAGCGAGCTTAATATTGCTCACCAGCCTCCAGCTGTTATTTTGCTAGCAGGCTTACAAGGTGCTGGTAAGACCACCTCTGCAGCTAAGTTAGCTTTATACATTAAAGAGCGTTTAAAGAAGAACGTCTTAATGTGTTCTGTGGATACTTATCGTCCTGCTGCTATTGACCAATTACATACTTTAGCTAAAGAAATTGGTGTTGATTCCTATCCATCAGATCCAACCAGCACTCCACAGCAAATTGCTAAAGATGCCTTAGCTGAGGCCAAGCGTCGCTTTATTGATGTTCTTATTATCGATACTGCTGGTCGTTTAGCTGTTGATGAAGATATGATGAGAGAGGTTCAAGAGCTCCATCAGATCTGTGAACCAACAGAAACCATGTTCGTAGTTGACGCTATGACTGGTCAAGACGCAGCTAATACTGCCAAGGCTTTTGCTGATGCGCTACCTTTAACTGGTGTAATTTTAACTAAGGCGGACGGTGATGCCCGTGGTGGTGCTGCTTTATCTGTACGCCAAATCACTGGTAAGCCAATTAAGTTTATTGGTTTGGGCGAAAAGGTTGTTCCTTTAGATCCATTCCATCCAGATCGTATTGCTAGCCGTATTTTAGGCATGGGTGATGTGCTCTCTTTAGTTGAGACCTTACAAAACAATGCCGATAAGGAAAAAGCAGATCGTCTAGCCGCTAAGATCAAGAAGGGCGAAACCTTTGATTTAAACGACTTCTTAGAGCAAATCCATGAAATGAAAAAGATGGGTGGTATTTCTGAGTTGTTAACCAAATTACCTGGTGGTGAAAAGTTAATGGCTCAGGCAGGTAGCACCTTTGGTGATAAGCAATTATCCCATGTTGAGGCTATCATTTACTCTATGACTCCAAAAGAGCGTGCTCACCCTGAAATTATTAAAGGCTCTCGCAAAAAGCGTATTGCCAATGGTTGTGGCTTAGAGGTGCAAGAGGTCAATCGCCTGCTCAAGCAATTTGAAACCATGCAAAAGGTTATGAAAAAGATGAAGGGCGGTAAGGGCATGAGAGGCATGATGAACGCTATGCGTGGCATGGCAGGCATGCGTAACATGTTTGGTGGCGGTGGCGGTGGTATGCCTCCAATGGGTGGCTTCCGTCGTTAGTCTCTAGCTTTCAATTAAAAAAATAAGGGCAGGATTTAATCATCCTGCCCTTATTTTTTAGCCAAACTAATGAGGTAGTGAACTTGGGAAAATAACACACCCAAATTATTTTTGCTAGACTCAAATTGTAAAAAATGAGTTATTGATCTTGATTTTTTGTATAAAAGCTGTAAAATCGCTTTTCTGTATTGATAACTTGGCTGATGCGCAATCTAGATTTTTAATCAGATATGCACCTCTCAGCTGTGAACGTATTAAATAGGTAAATTACGAAATGGTAGTCATTCGTTTACGTCGCGCTGGCGCTAAGAAGCGTCCTTTCTATCACGTAGTAGTTGCTGATTCTCGTTATGCAGCAACTGGTCGTTTCATCGAGCAAGTTGGTTTCTTTAACCCAATCGCTCGTGGCCAAGAAGTTCGTTTAAACTTAAACATCGATCGTGTTAACTACTGGAAGGGCGTTGGTGCTCAGCCATCCGATCGTGTAGCTCGTTTAATCAAGGATTTCGAGTTAGGTCCAGAGGCTGTTGCCGCTTACAAGACCGCTAAGTACGAGAAGGCTGTTGCTGCTCGTAAGGCTGCTGCTGAGGCTGCCGCCGCTGAGGCTGCTGCTTCTGAAGCTGCTGAAGCTTAATTAGCATTACTTCCAGCTTATGGCTGATGATGCACCACGCTCCATGGGTAGACTAGGTTCTACTTATGGCTTAAAGGGCTACTTAAAAGTTCAGTCCTTTACCGAGCAACCTGAAAACCTTTTTGACTACTCGCCTTGGTTTATTCGTCGGCGTGGGGAAGATTGGCGTGAGGTTCAGGTCGAAGCTTGGAAGCCGCATGCTGACGGCTTTATTGTTAAGCTAGATGCGGTTAATGTCAAAGAAGAGGCTGCTCTTCTTACTGGCATGGATATCGGGATCAAGCGCTCAAGCTTGCCCCCACTTGAAGACGATGAAATTTATTTAGTGGATCTGGAAGGATGCACTGTCATCGGACTTGAAGGTGTTAACCTCGGTATTGTATCGAGGGTTGTGGATCAAGGAGCTGCCCCTTATATGGTGGTGTCTCCCTCTGACCAAACTAAGGGTGGACCTCGTCAAAGGCTCATTCCTTATGTTAAAGGCCCAATTGTTACGAAAGTTGATCTCGATGTCAAAACAATTTGGGTTGAGTGGGGCGAAGATTACTAAGCCATTCTTTTAAGGATGAATAGGTTTTAAACCTACGTTTATTTGTGTCATCTTTTTAAGGAAATTGCTATGTGGTTTGGTGTAATTTCGCTCTTTCCTGAGATGTTTAAAGCGGTAAGTGAATCAGGTGTAACTTCCCGAGCTGTCAAACGTGGTCTTATTGACATTAATGTTTGGAACCCTCGTGATTTTACTCATGACAAATACCAAACAGTGGACGACAAGCCTTATGGCGGTGGTCCAGGTATGCTCATGAAGGTTCAACCGCTTGCGGATGCAATCAGCGCAGCCCGCTTGCAAGCACCTCCAGGAACGAAAGTCGTCTATATGTCTCCGCAAGGAGAACGTCTTAGCCACTCACTGGTCACACGATTCCATAACTGGGGTTCGTTAATCCTCATAGCTGGTCGCTATGAGGGCATAGATGAGCGTATCCTTCAGAAAGAAGTCGATCTGGAGGTTTCGATCGGTGACTACGTGCTCTCGGGTGGTGAAATCCCTGCAATGTGCGTCATCGATGCGGTATCACGTATGGTTCCTGGTGTTTTAGGGGATATACGTAATGCCTATGAGGATTCTTTTGCCGATGGTTTATTGCACTTTCCTCAATATACCCGTCCTGAGGTTGTAAATGGGATGGGGGTTCCTGAGGTATTAATGAGTGGCAATCACGAAAAGATCCGCCGTTGGCGACTGCAGCAGGCTTTAGCCCGCACTTACGAGAGGCGTCCTGATTTATTGCAGTCAAGGTTACTAAATCGTGAAGAGCAAGAGCTACTTCGCGAATACCTAGAGCAAAAAGAGCTCAAGGTCTAAAAAAGATTTTATTTTAGGGTAGGTAAAAAATGGCTAGCCATCCAATTATTGACCAGCTTGAGAAAGAGCAACTCCGTCAGGATATTCCACAGTTCAATCCTGGTGATACCGTTCGTGTAGAAGTTCGTGTAGTTGAAGGCGACAAGTCTCGTTTACAGGCTTTCGAGGGTAACGTTATTGCTAAGCGTAACCGTGGCTTAAACTCTTCTTTCACCGTACGTAAGATCTCCTCTGGTGAGGGTGTAGAGCGTGTCTTCCAGACCCACTCTCCAATGATCGCCTCTGTTAAGGTTACCCGTCGTGGTGACGTACGTCGTGCTAAGCTTTACTACTTACGTAGCCGTACTGGTAAGGCTGCTCGTATCCGCGAGAAGGTCTAATCTAGATCGTAAATTTTGGTGCTATCCACTATTGCTGATAGCACCTTTAGCGGCTCATACTAAGACTAGTCTTGAGCCTACCAAGAGCCCTATATGTAGCCATATAGGGCTTTTGTTTTTTTTAGCATCTGCATTGAGCGATACTAATTTTTAGCATTATCAATCAAGAGTTAACTATGAAGGAACCACCAGTAGTACTACCGCCGCTAAAGCTACACAAAGGTGCCAAGCATACCTATGTTTTCACCTACCGTGGAGTTTGGGAACCAGCAGTTAAAGATGAGGCTGGAAATATCATCAAGAAGGGCAGAGCTCGCAGCGTTGATCGCAAAACTGTGGGCAAAATTGATGATGGTCAGCATACTGGTGTCATTAAGTTTTATGATGCGTTTTTGAATGATTATCCAGAGCTCAAAAACTACATTGTGGTTCGTAATGCAGATGGCACCTTCACTTTCCATAAGCTATCTGAGAAGTAGATTCACGCAAACGCAAGACCATAATCAAGCCCCAAAAGCTTACCGCATCCGCCTCAGCCACAGCTGCCGTCGCTAGCGCAGGCGCTAACGCTGTCACAGTCGCAGATGCTAAGAGCAATGCTTATGGTGTGTTCTTAGGCACTAAGAAGGCAGGAGCCATTGTTTATCTTGATCACTTGTCCGATAAAACAGGCGTTAGAGCAGCTCTTATTAAGGCCTTTAGTGAGTCTACAGATGCAAAGCTTCATAATGCTATTAAGTTTGCTAACTTCATTGAGACTGTGCTCTACAGCATGCTTATTTCTGGGGAAAACACCTTAGATAGTCTTCCTAAGTTTTGCTCTGAGTATGTCTTAGCTAATGGGGTTTTAGGCAATAAAACAACCTTATTAAAGTACATCAATCAAATTGATGAAGCCTTTGTAGAAAAGTTCCACCAGAACTTTGTTCAGGACTACCTCAAAAGCAATAGCGATAGCAATAAAGCTCTAAAGAATGAGCTTACTGTTTTTGCTACTAGCACTGAAATTGATAGTGCCCTCCACAGTCAGCTTAACATTCAGTTCATTTGCGATGCTGATAAGAGCCTACTACCAATTTGCTATGAAGTGGGTAGCACCAGCGCTGGCGCTGGCGCTGGCACCGGCACTGGCACTGGCGCAAGCGCCATTAGCAGTAATTCCAATAAGGCATTACCCTTAGTTGATGTTAAACAAAAGTTTGCCCCTTATGATATAAGTCCTGATAAGGTCTGCATTGTGGCTGACAAGGAATATTATTCTGATGATAATATTGCAAGTCTTTTACGCAGTGGCGAAACTTTTATCTTTAACTGCAAGCTAGGTGACGGAACTGTTGTTCAGGAGGTTATTGATAAGGCTATCTCACAAAATATTTATGGTAATAGCTCTTTCTCTGAGCTTAAGAGCGCTACTACAACTTGCGAATCTTTCACAAGAGCATACAGGTATGATGAGTCATCTGTACAGGATAAGAGGGATTGCAAGAAGGCAACAGCAGAAATTAGGTACCATGTTTTCTTTGATAGTGAAATTCATTTTTCGGCTGTAAAGAAGTTGAAAGACACTCTATGCGAGCTTAGCGATGCAGTTGAGAATGGTAAAAAACTTACCCCAAAAGATGAGGAATTACTCAAAAAGTACTCAAATTACGACTTATCAAAGTACGTTGAGGGAAAACCTAATCCATATCCTGAGTTTTCATCTATTAAGGTAGAAGAAAACACTAAATATGAGGGATTTTGGGTGTTAGCTACTAACGACTTTAATCTTACCAGTGCTAAGGTTCTTGAAAGATATAAGTCTTTGCAAGCAGTTGAAACCTCAATGCATAGTACTAATGAGCTTGTAGTTGGTAGCAGTGAAGCTAAACAGGGCATTAATCTGCACTCTCATATCTTCTTGCAGTATGTAGTTGCTATTTTCAAAGCTGTCATCAGGCATGATATCGATAGGGCTAATGCTAATGTGGGCTCTAGCATCCTTCATGTACCTACAGATAATAGCTCCTCATACCAAGCTGTGTTTGAGGCTCTTAATGTCATCACTGTTGATGAGTATGCTAATGGTATTGTATGTAAGCCTATTGCAGAGGAGCATGCTCTTATACTCAAGTGTCTAGGCGTGCCTATACCAAAGTCTATGCTCTAATTGCAAAGCACGGGTATTAGATAAGCCTGTACAATAAGCTTAGAAAAGCCATAGAATTACGGTTCTATGGTTTTTTCTTTTGTGTGGAAGATGGGATGGCTGATGCTGGCATAGCGCTTAGCGCTGAAAATAAGAGCAAGAAGGGAAATTTTAGAGGGCCCAAAAACGAAAAAAGCAGCCTGAGGCTGCTAATCGTATTGTCTTTGGAGCAGAAAACCAGTTTAGTACTGGTTGCGGGGGCAGGATTTGAACCTACGACCTTCGGGTTATGAGCCCGACGAGCTACCGAGCTGCTCCACCCCGCGACAAAAGAGTTATAAAACTCATAAATGAAAAAAAGCAGCAGAGGCTGCTAGTTTCTTGTTATTGGAGCAGAAAGACCAGTTTAATACTGGTTGCGGGGGCAGGATTTGAACCTACGACCTTCGGGTTATGAGCCCGACG
>Cam_p1__coassemble_667_pt1 | contig 31098 bp, 18 predicted proteins | sample Cam_p1__metabat2_high_PE_021 | metagenome-assembled genome bin Cam_p1 | reverse complement strand
TTGAGGTCTTAGAGGGTTTAGAGCCAGTACGTCGTCGTCCAGGTATGTATACTGATACTACCAGTCCTAACCATTTAGGCATGGAAGTAATTGATAACTCAGTAGATGAAGCTTTAGCTGGATATGCTAATGAAATTGAAGTGGTATTACATGAAGACAATTCACTACAAGTAGTGGATAACGGTCGTGGTATGCCTGTAGATTTACATCCTGTTGAAAAGGTTCCTGCTATTGAGTTAATCTTTGGCCGTTTACACGCTGGTGGCAAGTTTAACAAGGAAAACTATGGTTTTTCTGGTGGCTTGCATGGTGTGGGTGTGAGTGTAGTGAATGCTTTATCTACTCGCTTAGAAGCTCAGGTTAAGCGTGGAGGTAAGATTTACGCTATTGCTTATGAAAATGGCAATAAGGCTGAAAATTTACATGAAGTAGGTACTTGCGATAAAAAAGAAACAGGTACTTCTATTCGTTTCTACCCTGATAGCTCTTATTTTGATAATGGTAATTTTAACTTTAAGAGCTTAATGCATTTATTAAAGGCCAAAGCAGTGCTTTGTCCTAACCTCACCGTACATTGTTTAAATAAAAAGACAGGTGAGCAATTTACTTGGACTCACGAAGGCTCTTTAGGTAATTACTTATTAAATCAATGTTCTAATCGTGAAATTTTGCCAGCCGTTCCTTATTCAGATGTCGTTAAGAGTGATGACTATGAGGTGGCTTTTGCAGTAGCTTGGGAAATTGATTCTAATGAGAGAGTAAGAGAGTCTTTTGTTAACTTAATTCCTACTGCCGAAGGTGGTACCCACGTTAATGGTTTCCGTGTAGGTCTGCTCTCTGCTATGCGTGAGTTTTGTGATTTGCACAATCTCTTGCCACGCAATTTAAAATTAGTAGCAGATGATGTGTGGGCAGGATGTTCTTTTGTTTTATCAGTAAAGATACGTGATCCACAATTTGCTGGTCAAACTAAGGAAAAGCTCTCTTCACGTGAATGTGCCTCTTTAGTTGAGGGTGTAGTTAAAGATCGTTTTTCTTTATACCTCAATGCTAACTTAGAGAGTGCTAAAGCTTTAGCTAACTTAATTATTAGTGCCGCCAAAGTACGTGAGGCCTCAGCTAAAGTAGTAGAGCGTAAAAAGTCAGTTCGTGGCCCACAATTACCAGGTAAGCTAGTTGACTGTACTTCTACTGATCCGTCTCGTAGTGAGCTCTTTATTGTTGAGGGTGATTCAGCAGGTGGATCAGCTCGTCAGGCTCGTGATGCCTCCTTCCAGGCTATCTTGCCTTTACGTGGCAAAATTTTAAATACCTGGGAAGTATCTGCTAATACTGCTTTAGCCTCAGAGGAAATTCGCTCTATTTCTATTGCTATAGGCTTAGAGCCTGATAGTGATAATTTAGAGGGCTTGCGTTATAACAAGATTTGTATTTTGGCTGATGCTGACTCTGATGGCTTGCATATTGGTACTCTGTTATGTGCCTTATTTGTGCGTCACTTTACCAAGTTAGTAAAGGAAGGCCATGTTTATGTAGCTTGCCCTCCTTTATATCGTATCGATAGTGGCAAAGACAAAGAGTATGCTTTAGATGATACTGAATTGGCATTAAAGCAAAAGCAGTTACTAAAACGTGGTGCTAAGGCTGAGAATATTAAAATTCAGCGCTTTAAGGGCTTAGGTGAAATGAATCCTGAGCAATTACGTGAAACTACCTTAGCTCCTCAATCTCGCCGTTTAATGCAATTGACTTTAGAAGATCAAGTACAAGATGAGACCTTTGCTTTATTTGACATGTTATTGTCTAAAAAGAGAGCCTCAGATCGTCGTGTTTGGTTAGAGCAAAATGGCGATAAAGCACAATTAATGGATTAATTATCATTGGTTGGTGCCATAGCATATGAAAATAAGGGCCAAAACTATCAGGTTTTTGGCCCTTATTTTTTGGCATATTGGCTTAGTTTGTGCTTTAATTAAGCTTAAGTTTGCTTTTGCTAAAGTAAGCTTGCTGGTTTTTTATTGATCCTGCTACTGCAACTACGCTAATTAGTTGGTAGATAGGTGTTGGTGGTCGCATTCTATTTTGAATTTATGAGCAGATAGCCTGTGAGCTTTTGAGATCATAAATTTGGTTGCAAGACTTTGTTTTAACTTTTAGCGCCAGGGCTTTGGATTTATCCAAGGTCTTCCTAGCTTTGACAAGTTGTAATAATCGTTAGTTTAGGCAAGCATTAGCCTTGAGCTTGCTGGTAATTGTCGCTTATTTACAGCTTTGTTTAGAGCACTGACAGAGGAGATGAAATGGCCGAGTCGTCCGATGGACAGGAGAAGACCGAAGAGCCGACTGGTAAACGAATATCAGACGCGCGCAAAAAAGGTCAACTTCCTCGATCGCGTGAGGCAGGAACATTCTTTGTACTGCTCTCAGGTGTGGCTTCAATATGGATCATGTCTACCTTCTTAGGAGAAGGCATGTTGAATATTATGAAGCAGTCCTTTACTCTTGAAAAAGAACAAGTTTTTGATCTTTATGAGATGGGACGTATTTTCTACCAACACATATTTACCATTGCTATTCCTATTTTAGGTATTTGTGGAACTATGTTGGTAGCAGCATTCTTTGGCAATATTATGATTGGTGGCATGAACTTTTCAACCGAAGCTATCATGCCTAAGCCAGATAAGCTTAATCCTATCAATGGTTTTAAGCGTATTTTTAGTATGAACTCAGTAGTTGAGCTCATTAAGAGTATTGCTAAGGTAGCTTGTATTGGTTCGATTTGCTACTTTTTGATTAGCGGTCGTATCAATCAAATATTACGTTTATCTTATATTGACGTATATTCAGCGGTACACGATGCTTTTGTGATCCTGTTTATTTTCATGGTAATCATTGTTTGCGCCATGATCCCAATCATCTTAATTGATGTTCCTTTCCAAATTTGGCAATACCGTCAACAATTGCGTATGACCAAACAGGAACTTAAAGATGAAATGAAGGAGACCGAAGGTAATCCGCAAATTAAGAGTCGTATGAAACGTATGCAGTACGAGATGGCTGCTCGTCGTATGATGTCTAAGGTACCTACAGCTGATGTGGTAGTTACCAACCCAACCCATTATGCAGTAGCTTTATCTTATGACCCTAATGGAGAATTAGCTCCTTTAGTGGTAGCAAAGGGTGTGGATGAGGTAGCAGAAAAGATTAAGGAAATTGCACGAGAGTACAAGATTCCAGTACTGCAACTACCGCCTTTAGCTCGTTCTTTATACTACACTACTGATTTGGATCGTGAAATTCCTCGTGGTCTGTTCCAAGCGGTAGCGCAAGTATTAGCATGGGTTTTAGGAACTAAGGCTTATAGAGAGGGTAAGGCACCGCAGCCTCCTCGAGAGTTGGATAAAGAATTACCTATCCCAGATGAGCTTAAGTTCTAAGATTTAAATAAGGGTGTTTGTTTTGAACAAACACCCTTATTGTTTTTAGGTGGCTATGAAAATAGTCGTGATATCCACCTATCCTTCAAATTAGTGCATTGTCGTGGCAGTTATGTACGTTTTATCCTATAAAAACAGGATAATACGACAATGACCCTATAGGGATTACTGCATTGTCGTGCAATTGTGTTTATTTCGCGATTATCTCGCACAATAATGCTGATGTTGTCGAGTTTTGAAAGATAGGTGGATATCTTTTTTGTGCCTTTGCATTATTGTTGGGCAAAAGTATATTTTGGCAAAAGTGGTGATTGGGGGTAGATCTGATTAGAAGAGGGGTGGTTTTAGGGTCGCTAAAGAGGGTTAAGTTAGTATGACACTTAGGGCTAAGAGGGCTAAATAGCTAGCTTAGTAAGTTATTAGTTAGCTATGGCTAACTAAAATTGATAATTTTATATCACCTTGCATCATGTATCTATTAAGAAATTATTAACTTTTAATTTGTGTGCAAAAATTCCATAAAATTGCTATTGCTTAATAATACTTTGCAAATTTTAAGCTGTTCTTGTGGTACAATCGCCATACCAAATAGCAAAGCTATCTATCATATAATAATATGATACATATGTTTTGTTTATGGATATAGGTTTTATCTATTCAATATAATTTGCGGTAGGATCTCTTGCCTTAGCTAAAGGCAGGTAGTTTATTAGATTAGGCAAAACTATGTTGTCGTCTTCATCTGATAGACGTACAGACAAACAACAAGGTTACCCCCAATCATCAGACTAGATGCTTTAGTTTAGTTGTCATATAGTTTGTTCAAGCTTTGAATTAAGCAATACCTCAAAATTAATTGGAGCACTAACTTTTTAATTGTGTTTTACTAATTAAAATAAGATGGTTAGATTTCCTTGAAACATGGGACTTAGTGCTCAGTAATAGAAAATTGATTCGGCTCTTAATAATCTTTTGGAGGATTAAATGGCCAGTAAGCATAGTAAGAAATCAGCTCCAGTTCAGACTGTGAAAACCGTAGCTAGCCAGGAAACTGAAGTTGCTAAGAGTGCAGTAACTACTGCCGTTGACAATTGTGATTGCTCTAATGAGAGTGACTTATTCAAGCCAACTGTAGAGCAATTTAAGCAGTCAATTGTTAACCACTTAAGAAGAACTATTGGTACCTCAGAGAAGAAGGCCTCCAATTTAGCTTGGTGGCAAGCAGTGGTTTACGCAGTTAATGAATTAGTTTTCGAGCGTTTAACCCAGACTCAAGCTACTCACGCAGGCAACGATACTCGTGCGGTGAACTATTTATCTGCTGAGTTCTTAATGGGCCGTTTAACCGTTAATAATCTTTGCAACTTAGAAGTTTACAATACCTGTAAAGATGCTTTAGCTTCTTTAGGTGTAGACATCAATGCCGTTTGCGATGAAGAGCCTGATATGGCTTTAGGTAACGGTGGTTTAGGTCGTTTAGCTGCTTGCTATATTGATTCTTTAGCTACCTTAAAGTACCCATCCATTGGTTACGGCTTACACTATGAAAACGGCTTGTTCCGTCAAGAAATTCGTGGTGGTCGTCAGGTTGAGCGTCCAGATTCTTGGCGTGAGTACGGCTGTCCATGGGAAGTTTGCCGTCCTGAGTCTGTTCAAGAAATTCCTGTTGGTGGTTATGTAGAGGATCAAGTTGCTCCTGATGGCACCATTCACAAAGTATGGCACCCTGATCACATCATCAAGGCTGTACCTTGGGACATTCCTGTAGTTGGTTTCCGTGGTTCTTCCGTAACTGTATTACGTTTATGGGAGTCTCGTGCCAACGAGCAATTTAACTGGGACGTATTTAACGCAGGTGGTTACGTAGATGCTCAAGAGGAAAAGGCAGCATCTGAGACCATCTCTAAGGTTTTATACCCTAATGACTCTACCGAAGCTGGCAAGATGTTACGTCTTACCCAACAGTACTTCTTCTGTGCCGCTTCCTTAAGAGATATTTTACGTCGTTACAATCGTGCTCACCACCACGATTACTCAGCTTTTGCCTCTAAGATCGCTATTCAGCTCAACGATACTCACCCAGCTATCGCTGTAGCTGAGTTAATGCGCTTATTATTAGATGAGGAAGGTTTAAATTGGGATAGCGCATGGAAGATCGTAACTGATGTCTTTGCCTATACTAACCACACCTTATTGCCAGAGGCTTTAGAGAAGTGGCCTGTATACCTCTTCGAGCGCTTATTACCACGTCACTTAGAGATCATTTATGAGATCAATGCTCGTTTCTTAGACGGTGAAGTTGCTCGTAAGTGGCCTAATGATAATGGTATGCGTGCTAAGCTTTCTATCATCGAAGAAGGCCCATGCCGTATGGTTCGTATGGCCCACTTATCTGTTATCGCCTCCCGTCGCGTTAACGGCGTAGCTGAGATTCACTCTCAATTAGTTCGTGAGCAATTATTCCCAGAGTTTGCTCAAATTTGGCCAGATCGCTTCTGCAACGTAACTAATGGTGTAACTCCTCGTCGTTGGTTATTAGCATGTAACCCAGGCTTAGCTGAGCTTTACAATGAGGTTTCTGGTAAGGATTGGCCGCTACACTTAGACTCATGTGCTAAGATGCGTCCATTTGCTGATAAGCCAGACTTCCAAAAGCGCTTCATGGACGTTAAGTACAAGAACAAGGTTGCTTTAGCTGCTGAGATTAAGAAGTTATGCGGTGTTGAGGTTGACCCTCACGCAATCTTTGACGTACAAGTCAAGCGTCTCCATGAGTACAAGCGTCAGCACTTAAACTTACTATATATCCTCCACTTATATCGTGAGTTATTAAGTGATCCTACCAAGACTATTGTGCCTCAGGTATTTATCTTTGGTGCTAAGGCAGCTCCTGCTTATACCTTAGCTAAGGATATTATCTACGCTATCAATAAGATTGGTGAGCGCATTAACAATGATCACCGTATTCGCAACCAGCTTAAGGTAGTATTCATTCCTAACTATCGTGTAAGCTTAGCTGAGAAGATTATTCCAGCTGCTGATGTTTCTGAGCAGATTTCTACTGCAGGTTACGAGGCTTCTGGTACTTCTAACATGAAGTTTGCTATGAATGGTGCTCTTACCTTAGGTACCATGGACGGTGCTAACATCGAGATTGTTGCTGAGGCTGGTGAGGAGAATAACTTCATCTTCGGTCTAAGCGTACAAGAGGTTCAGGATCTTAAGGCCAAGGGCTACAATCCATGGGACTTCTACAATAGCGATGCGGACTTAAAGGCTGTCTTAGATTGGCTCGATACTGATTACTTCACCCCTGGTCAGCCTGGTGCTTTATCTTCTATTAAGCGCTCATTATTAGACCACGGTGATCCGTTCTTAGTATTAGCTGACTTTGCCTCTTATCGTGATGCTCACAAGCGTGTTGAGGAGCTTTATAAGGACAAGGAGCGTTGGGCTCGTGCCGCTATTATCAACTCTGATTCTATGGGCAAGTTCTCCTCTGATCGTTCTATCGAGGATTACGTACACAATATTTGGTCATTAAAGAGCTACGACGTTAATAATAAGTAATGAATTTTAGTTAATCTTTCATTGCTTTTATTAAACAAAGGTCTTGTTCTGAGCAATTGGGGCAAGACCTTTTTAGTAAATTATTTCAAGATAAAATTTTTTACTATTGAGCCACTAGGGAAATTAAATCAGCTTTGCTTAGCAATATTAAGACATAAGCAAATTATTTTTTTGTATAATTTCATTTTTTCAATGGCTTTTTTAATGAATTTCAGAAGGTGTTATGTCAGATAATCTTGTCAACTTAATGGATATGGATCCTGATACTTTAAAAGAGTTTCTTGTTGCTCATGGTGAGAAACCTTTCCGTGCTACCCAACTATTAAAATGGATCTACCAATATGGCGTAGTTGACTTTGATAAAATGACCAACGTCAAAAAGGAAAGCTGTGCTCTTTTAAAGCAAATTGCTTACATTAAAGCTCCTGAAATTGTAACTGAGCAACGCTCTAGTGATGGCACCATTAAATGGGCTTTAGACGTGGGTGATGGTCAGTTAGTAGAAACAGTATTAATTCCTGAAAAAGATCGTAATACTTTATGTATTTCTACTCAGGTAGGCTGTCCTGTTAAGTGCTCATTTTGCCGTACAGGAAAGTCAGGCTTTAACCGTAATTTAAAAGTTCATGAAATTATTGGCCAAGTATGGAGAGCTGCCTCTCGTGTTGGCTTTAGCGAAAACAAAGAGCAAAAACCTATCTCTAATGTTGTAATGATGGGTATGGGCGAGCCTTTGCTAAATGTGCAAAATGTTTTGTCTGTAGTAAAGCTTTTGTTATCAGACAATGCCTTTGCTCTTTCTAAAAGAAGAGTAACTATTTCCACCTCTGGTATTGTTCCAGCTTTAAATAAGATTGCTGGTAAAGTTGATGTGGCACTAGCTTTGTCTTTACACGCTCCTAACGATGAATTGCGTGATATTTTAGTGCCTGTAAATCAAAAGTTCCCTTTAGACACCTTGTTTGATGCAGTACGTAACTATGTAGATAACTCTAATGCCAATTGTGGCCGTGTTACTATTGAGTATGTGCTATTAGATCATATTAATGACAGCATTGAGCAAGCTCATGAGTTAGCTCATCTCTTAAAAGACTTACCTTGTAAGATTAACTTGATTCCATTTAATCCTCATGAGGAATCAGAGTACAAGCGTCCAAGCAATAGTCGTGTAGATCGATTCTATAAAGTTTTAGTTGAGCAATATGGCTTTACTGTAGTAACTCGTACTACTAGAGGTGACGATATTGCTGCTGCTTGTGGTCAGTTAGCTGGACAAGTGCGTGATCGTAAGTTGCGTGAGCAACAAGACCATGTGCAGTCTTTAGTAGATCAGCCAATCAAAGCCATAGTTAAACCTGTAGATCTTTAATATTTATAAGCCTAAATAAGGGCTCTTAATTGATGGAGCCCTGATTATGGATAATAGGGTTTTTCTTTGCTCTCAAACATAGATTAGTATCTACCATAAGATTTTATGAAAATGTTGGAACTAAGATGAGTGATTCACAACAGGCCAATAAAGAGGCCGAACCAATTAAGCAAGATGAATCTATTGTTTCAAACAATGCCGCTATTGATACTGAAGATAGCAGCACTACATCTCAAAATGATGCCAAGTTAGAGCTTTTTGAGCCTGAATATGATGACGATCCTAATGTTGTTCGTGAGGCCATTGCAGATCCTTATAACAATATGGATTACACCAGTGAAAACTTAGAAAACCTCAAGACAGTAGGTGCTATTTTACGTTATCATCGCCAAAAGTCTGGTATGACCATTCAAGAGGTCGCCTCTAAGATTAAGGCTCGTACTGGGACTGTTGCTGATATTGAGAATGACAGACTCAATAATTCTTCATGTGTTAGCTTTTCTAAAGCTTTCATTATGAATTACGCCGCTTTAATGAAGCTTAACCCAGATGAGATGTTTGATTTGTACTTACAAAATATTAGTGAGACAGTATCAATCGCTCATGAAAAGAGTCATAACAAAGTAGATAAACAAATGGCTCGCAACTGGGTTTTAGTAGTGAGCATGATTTTAGTAGCTACTGCAGGTTACTTTGTGTTTAGTGCTAGTGAAGGCAACAAGAGCAAAGATAATGAGGGCACCTTAGTTAATCCTCAACCTACTGTCGTTGCCAATCATGACAGCTCTGAGCCTTTAGTCACTGGTCAGATGCAAATTGGTAATAATGATAACCCTGTGGTGATTGATGCTCCCGAAAATAGTCAGGCTCCTGAGGTTAAAGTAGTAAGTCCAAATACAGCTCGTGCCACTGCTCAGGCTCAAGCCCTAGCTGCAAGTTCTAAGAATAATGAGGCTGTAGCTGACAATGAGGTAGAGCAACCACGTTCTTTAGCTTTGCCAGCTAATAGCATTAAACCATCAAGCTCTTTATTAGCTGATAGAGTAGAGACTAAAGCCTCTATGATGGTTGCTAGCGAACAGGGCAAAGTAGAGAATAATAAAAATATCTCTATTGCTGCCTCCTCGCAGGAGCAAATATCTGAGCCACAGGCCGAGCCACAGGCTGTTCAACAATCTGAGCACAAGGCCTCTGATAGCTCTACCAATCTATCTTTGGCAAAAGAGGCTGTAGCTGAGCAAGCTAAGAGTGATGAGGCTAAAGTAAAGCAAGAGCCTAAAGAGGTTGCTGAGGAGAAAATTGAGCTTAAAGATAAGCTTAAAGATATTTCCTCTAAAGTTAAACTCACTAATAGAGAAGGTTTAGCTAGTCTTAATAGCGCTGAGATTGAGGTAGTAAAGAAGGTTGCTCTAAGAATTGTAGACAGCCAAAAGAAAGTATTAGCCTCTGGTGTTTATGATGCTCCTAAGAGCATCAAAGTAATTGGTATTCCTCCAATTGTAGTGGAGCTTTCTGATACTCAAGCAGTAAAGATTCATTATCAAGGTGGTAATGTTAAGATGCCAAAGGATAAGCAAGTAAAGCTTGAACTACCAATGCGTTAGTGAAAATACCTTCTTTGAGCTTGATGATAAGTTCTTATCAAAAGCTTAAGTCAAATTGATTATATAATTTACTAAGAGGCCTGACTTATTACAGTTTGGCCTCTTTTAGTATGTATATACATAGGTAAGACGTTTAGATATCTTTGCTTGTAGGGTATGATTGTAAGTTTGATTTTTTATTAAGTACTTTATAGGCGCTTAATAAAGATAAATTAGATCTGTTGTAGACGAGGATAGTTCATGGAATGGCAAGCTCCTAAAATTGAGCGTAGAAAGTCACGCCAAATTAAAGTAGGTTCAGTGTTAGTAGGTGGTGATGCTCCTATTTCTGTTCAAAGTATGACCTGTACCGATACTTTGAACGTTGAAGCAACTGTGGCACAAATTAAGGCCTTAGCTGATGTTGGAGCTGATATTGTTCGTGTTTCCGTGCCATCCATGGAAGCTGCGGAAGCTTTTGGTCAGATTGTTAAAGCTGTAGATGTTCCTATTGTTTCGGATATTCACTTTGATTATCGTATTGCCATTGAATGTGCTAAAAATGGTGCCGCTGCTTTAAGAATTAATCCTGGCAATATTGGTGCACGTCATAAGGTTGAGGCTGTATGTCAGGCGGCTAAAGATCATGGACTGCCAATTCGTGTAGGTGTAAATGCTGGTTCTTTAGATAAAGATTTATTAGACAAATATGGCTCTCCAAATCCAGATGCTATGGTTGAAGCAGCACTACGTTCAGCTGAAATTTTAGAAAGCCATAATTTTGTCGACTATGCTTTTTCTGTAAAGGCCTCAGAACTTAATTTATGTGTAGCCTCTTATGAGTTATTAGCCTCTAAAACCGATGCTCCATTACATTTAGGCATTACTGAGGCTGGTGGTCTAACTGGTGGTACCGTATTGTCATCCATTGGTATTGGTATGCTCTTGTCTAAGGGCATTGGTGATACTTTACGTGTATCATTAGCCGCTGATCCTGTTGAGGAAGTTAAGGTAGGTTGGGCTATCTTAAAGAGCATGCACTTAAGAACTCGTGGTATTGATGTAGTAGCTTGCCCAACATGTTCACGTCATGGCCTTGATGTAGTTGGTACCGTTAAAGCTTTAGAAGAGCGCTTATCTGATATTAGACAGCCAATTAAAGTAGCTGTTATGGGCTGTATTGTTAATGGCCCTGGTGAGGCTCTAAGAGCTGATGTGGCTGTTTGCGGTGGTAAAAACGGCAATAGCATGATTTATGAGCATGGCGAAATGATGGGTCGTATTAACAATGATGAGATCTTAGATCGCCTAGAAAGCCGTGTTCGTGCTTTAGCTCAAGCTAAGCAATAGCCTTAAAAGATCTAACCTTAAAGCCAAGTTAAGACAGCCTCAAGCTTTATCTTAATTTGGCTTTTTGTCTTTTTGAATGCTGTTGCCAATGTTTAGGAGTCAAAACCTCGATCAAGCCTTATCCATCAATGGTTTAAGGCTAATTTTTTTTTCAAACTTGTGGGGGGGGCAATTCTTCTTGCTCCTCACACTCAAAGCCTAAGGTTTGCCCGATGCAATCTTGTATAGGCACAGCTCAATGCAACGCATTTCATGCCTATACCAATACCCATATTCACGCCTAAACCTCAATTACCAAATATCCTTTTGAGTACTTATCTTATTTAATTCTTCATCCATGAGATGCATCCTACACCTACTATAGACGGGCTAGTTTTAGCTTGTGCCATAGCTGTGGCTTTGTTTTATCTTACCAAGTATGGCTCAGCAAAGCTCAGCTTGCTCAGTCTAGCGTAACCAAGTCAGGCTCAGCCATGCCATGGCTAAGCCAGGCCATGGCAGGCTATGTCTTGGCAAGCTTAGCCTAGCCTGTCGTTGGCAAGTTGAGGGTGATGAGGCGGGGAAAAAGTAGGTAGGTGCTAAGGAGGGACGGCATTTTTGGTGCTAATAGTGCCAAAAAATCGGTTTTTTTGTAATTTTTATGTGTTTTAGCTGTAAAATTGAGGGTTTATCTTGAGCATTAGTTGGTTCAATGCTCATAGTGTACGTTTTTACATAGTTTGTCCTAATTTTGCTTTAGTAAGATTGTAAGAGGACAGGTTTTTAAAGGATTAAAGATTCATGGCTCAGTCTATTCAGGCTATTCGTGGTATGAACGATTTGCTACCAGAGGATACTTCTGTTTGGCAAAAAGTTGAAAAAGTATTACGTCAAACTGTAGCTTCTTACGGTTATAGTGAAATGCGTATGCCAATTGTTGAGCATACTAATCTTTTTAGCCGTGCAATCGGTGAAGTTACTGATGTAGTAGAGAAAGAAATGTACACCTTTGAGGACAGATCAGGTGATAGTCTTTCTTTACGTCCAGAAGGTACTGCAGGCTGTGTACGTGCTGCTTTAGAACATTCTTTAATCTATAACCAAGAGCAAAGACTATGGTATATGGGCCCTATGTTTAGACATGAGCGCCCACAAAAAGGTCGCTACCGTCAATTCCACCAATTAGGTGTAGAAGTTTTTGGTCTAGAAGGTCCAGATATTGATGCTGAGATCATTGCTTTAACTCATGATCTTTGGTGCAAGCTTGGCATTGCAGATCAGCTTTGTTTAGAGCTCAATACCTTAGGTAATAGTGAAGAGCGTAAAATTTACAAAGAGAACTTAGTAAAGTTCTTAGAGGCTCACTTTGAAGATTTAGATGAGGACTCTAAGCGTCGTACCCACACTAATCCTTTACGTGTTTTAGATAGTAAGGATGAGAAGGTTAAGGAAATCTTAAAGGACGCTCCTGCTTTATACGATTTCTTAGGTGAGGAAAGTAAGGCTCACTTTGAGAATTTACAAAAGTTATTAACCTCTTTAGGTATTAAGTTCACTATTAATCCTCGCTTAGTTCGTGGTTTAGACTATTACAATCTAACTGTATTTGAGTGGACTACTACTGCTTTAGGTGCTCAAGGCACTGTTTGTGGCGGTGGTCGTTATGATGGCTTAGTTGAGCAATTAGGCGGTAAGGCTACTAAGGCTGTAGGCTTTGGTTTAGGTCTAGAGCGTCTGATCTTATTATTAACCACCTTGCAAAAGGTAGCTCCATCAAGCCCAGTAGACATTTTTGTCTGCGGTATGGGTGAGAATATTGAGTCTCATCAATTAGCATTATGTGCTCAGATGCGCTCTGCTTTTGCTGATTGTGGTGTTTTAAATCACTGCGGTGGCGGTAACTTTAAGCGCTTATTAAAGCATGCTGATAAGGTTCAGGCTAAGGTGGCTTTAATCTTAGGTGAGCAAGAGTTACAAAACAACACCGTTATGGTTAAGAACTTAGCTACTGGTGAGCAAGAAGAAGTTTCTCGTCAAGCTGATGTGTTAACTTCATACGTTGCTAAGATTTTAAACAAGTAGTCTTAGTTATTTAATATTAAAAAGGCGCTCTTATAGTTTAAATAGCCACCGTATGGGGCTATGTAGACCTTCTTAGAGGGGATGATCTCTATTTGGGGCGCTTATGTTACTAGATCTAGCGCTTAAATTTCGCTATTATCAAGCGTTTAGCTGGTATTTTTAAACTTTAAAAAATTTTTACAGGGGTCAAGATGGATATCTTAACTGATGAGCATGAAAGAGAAGAGGCGGTGCGAAAATGGTGGCACGAGCATTGGAAACCAATTGCTTTAGGTGTTGCTATTGCCTTAGCTGGTTTAGTAGGTGTACGCCAGTATCAAGCTTATCAGCTCTCAGAGAGTCAAAAGACTGCTTATGAGGTTTATCAAATCCAAACTCAGTTAGCTTCACGTGGTGTTAGTGCGCTACAAGAGGCTCAGAAGTTTATTGATGCTAATAATGATATTTATGGTTCATTATTAGCTTTAGACATGGCTAACGTACAAATCCGTGCTGCTAAATACGAAGAGGCTCAAAAGTTAGTTGCTTTTGCTAGCAAGCATGGTGGTGATTTACTTGCTCCTCAATGCACTATTTTAACTGCAAGATTGCAAGCACAATTAGGCCAATATGATGATGCTCTAAGCACTTTAGCTGCCTTAAAGTCTGATGCTTATAAAGCTGAGGTTGCTGAAACTAAGGGCGATATCTTAATTGCCAAAGGTGATCGCAAAGGCGCTCACGATGCTTATTTAGATGCCATTAATACTCTTAAAGCTGCTAACTTACAGATTAGTTCAGTGCTACAGCTTAAGTTTGATAATGTTATTGAGCATGGTGATACCCCTGCTTATAAGTTAGTAGCCGAACAAGCTGAGCAAATGGTTAAGAGTTTAGAGAGCAAGTAATTATTGTAAAGATTAGCTTTACTGAACTTTATTAAACTTGTTAGGTCTTATATCATTAAGAGCAAGCTTTGTTTGCTATAGAAAATCAGTGCCATTATTTTGGAAGTTTTATCATGCTAAAGTCTAAATTAGCTCTTGCTTTACCGCTGACAATCTTAACCTTAGTAGGTTGCTCTAGCTCCGATAATCGCTTTGAGCCAGTTGATGCCCCAGAGGTTAATAATCTCTTTGTGGTCAATGAGTTATGGTCCAGTTCAACAGGTGGCACTGATAGCTTCTACTCAGAGCTAGCTCCAGCTTTTGATGAGCAAAACGTATATACCGCCTCCCGTAAAGGAAAGGTTTATGCCTTTAGCCAGGCCAATGGTGAGGAGATTTGGGGCGTTGATCTGTCTGATGAGGCAGAAAATGATGATAAGCGTTCTGCTCGTTTATCTGGTGGTGTAGCCATCAATGGTAATAAGTTAGCTGTAGGCTCTGAAAATGGATATATCTATCTTTTGAGCAGCGCTAATGGTGCTATTGTTTGGAAAAACTACTTAGGTGCTGAGGTTGTTGCCAAGCCAAGCTTTAATTTTAGTGGTGATAAGCTCTTCGTGTTAGATAGCCGTGGTAATTTCACTGCATTTGATACTTTTAGCGGCACTAAGTTATGGGTTACAGGTGATGCGCCTCAACCATTACGTTTAAGAGCCCAGCCAGAGCCAACTGTGGTAGGTGATGAGTATTTATTAGTAGGCACCTCATCAGGTAAAGTCAATGTGATTTTACAAAGCAATGGCGCTACTGTTAATCAAATTAATGTAGGATCTGCTACTGGTGCTAATGCTTTAGATCGTGTATCTGATGTTGCTTCCCGTCCTTTAGTATTAGGTCGTGTGCTCTATTCTGCTTCCTATTCTGGTGGCCTAGTTGAGTATGATTTAGGCACCTTTAACTATTTAACCAAATTAGGTTATCAGACCAGCCGTGATATGGCTTATGACAATCAGTCATTAGTTTTAACCTCTGATGATGGCAGTGTTTATTGCGTCAATGTAGAGGACAATTCACAGCGCTGGGCTAATACCTCTTTAGGTTATCGCCAAGTTACTGCTCCTGTAATTTATGGCGATTATGCTGTGGTTGGTGACTATGAGGGCTATTTATACTTCTTAGATATGAATGATGGCTCTATCGACTATATGGATAGAGTTGATAGCTCTGGTATTTATAACGCCTCATACGTTAAGAACGGCAAGCTCTATGTTTTGGCTAAAGATGGTACTTTAGCTTGCTATAGCTACGCTGATGGTGCTAAGGAAAGCTCAGCAAAATATGTTGAGAATATTAATAACCTTATTTCCTTAAAGGCAGCTCAAGGTTTAACCTTACATCACCCAGGCGTATACGATAGCGGTATTTATGCTCCAAATAGCATGAGTAAAGAGCAGCTTGAGGCCCGCCGCACTGCTATTAAGCGTGCTGTTGCCCAGCAAGAGGCTCAAATTGCCGCTCAAAGACGTGCTGCTGCACAGGCTGCTAAGGCTCGTGCTGAGTACGAAGCTCGTGTGAAGGCTTATGAGCAAGAGCGCCGTGAGCGCTTATCAGGCTTTGGTATTGCCCCAGGCGTACGCTCTGATGTAGAGTCTATGGACAACCAAAAGCCAAAGGCTGATAACACTCAAAATACCTCACCTGCAACTGAGCAAAGCTCACAAGGTACTAATGAGGCTCAAGAGCAAAGAAAGTCCTCTAACTTTGGTATCTAATCTTAGCTAAGCTCATTAAAATTAATAGGAAAAAACTAAGCAAGGAGTATTCTGCGCTTAGTTTTTTTCTGATAATTAGCAACTAATATGTTGCTTGAAAAATAAGACTATTAAGTCTTAATCCATTTATTTTGGCCATCTCTCCTTTAATTTTAGCCACCAGCTGTTTAATTTAAGAGCTTAGCTCTTAGCTCTTAGTAGTTAAGATTAATCTGTGATTATCTTTTCCTCTTTAAAGTACCTTTAGCCCAAAGGTTACTTGTCTTAAAGGTTAAAATTGTAAGGTAGAGAACCTACGACAATAGCGCAGGTTGCGCGGTTGCTCGCAGTTTAAGGCTGAATGTTTAATTTTTAAAAGATCATCAGAGAGCTTTATTAAAGTTCTTATGTGATCAAGGAAAATATTAATGAAGGTAGTAGCCTTAGTAGGTTGCCCAAATGTTGGTAAATCTACTCTTTTCAATCGTCTTACCAGAACTCGTGATGCCTTAGTGGCTGATTTTCCTGGTTTAACTCGTGATCGTAAGTATGGCCGTGCGCTATATGATGGTCGTGAGTATATTGTTATTGATACTGGCGGTATTGCAGAAGATGCAGAGCAGCCATCAGATTTAACTAATCGTATGACCTCTCAAGCTTTACTAGCTATTGATGAGTGCGATTTAGTGTTATTTATGGTGGATGCACGTGCTGGTATTATGCCTGGCGACTACTCAGTAGCAGAGTACATTCGTAAGTCTGGTAAACCTTGCGCTGTAGTAGCTAATAAGATTGATGGCATGGATCCTGATGTTGCTGGCACAGACTTCTATGCTCTTGGCTTAGGTGAAATCTACCAAACAGCTGTAGTTCACGGACGTGGTGTTAATGTTCTTTTAGAAGAAGTTATTGCCCCTGTATTACGTGAAGAGGGCCCTCTTGAGAGTGACATTATCGAAGACGAAGATGAAGAGCAAGACAGCGTTTGGGAGTCTGGCTTTGAATTTTTAGATAATGTTCCTGTAGATCGCACTGGCGGTGGTTTTGATTGGCACTCTTTTAGAGAAGCTCAAAGAGCTCGTATTAAGGGCGATGAGACAGAAGAGGACAAGCAAAAGGCTGAGCAAAGCACCCAAACCCCATTTGCTGACTTACCAATTAAATTTGCTTTAGTAGGTAAGCCAAATGTAGGTAAGTCTACTTTAACTAACAGAATGTTAGGTGAGGAGCGTGTAGTGGTAGCTGATATGCCTGGTACCACACGTGACTCCATTTATATTCCTTTAGAGCGTGAAGATCAAAAGTATATTGTTATTGATACTGCTGGTGTTCGTAAGCGTCGTAAGGTTAATGAGGCCATTGAGAAGTTCTCTATTGTTAAGACTTTAAAGGCCATTGAAGATTGTAATGTTGCTATTTTAGTAATTGATGCCCGTGAGCATATTACTGATCAAGACTTATCTTTATTAAGCTTCATTATTGATTCAGGTCGCTCTTTAGTAGTAGCCATCAACAACTGGGACGGTTTAACTCAAGAGTACAAAGATGAGATTAAGCGTGAGCTTGATTTGCGCTTGGGCTTTGTGGACTTTGCTCGTGTTCACTTTATCAGTGCTTTACATGGTACTGGTGTAGGTAACTTGTTCGAGTCTATTAACGAGGCTTACGAGTCAGCTACTCGCCGCAATAGCTCCTCTTTACTTAATCGTATTTTATCTGCCGCAACTCAGGAGCACGAGCCTCCTGTATCTGGTGGCCGTCGTATTAAGTTAAAGTACGCTCACGCTGGCGGTTATAACCCACCACGCATTATTATCCACGGTAACAAGGTTTCTAAGATGCCAGATAGCTATAAGCGCTATTTAATCAATTGTTATCGTAAGTCATTAAAGATCATGGGTACTCCTGTGCTGCTTGAGTTTAAAGAGGGTGATAATCCATACGCTAATGAAAAGCCAGCTCAAAAGCGTATCACTCAGTCTAAGATTAGAGCTCAAAAGCGTGAGGCTGAGACCCAACGCCGTTATGAAAGAGCTGCTCAAAAGGCCGAGCGTGCTCAAAATCGTGCTATTTCAGAGGCTAAGCGCACTGGCACTGGTTTAGTTCTTAAAAAGCGTCCAAAGGCTAAAGCCAAGAAATAATTTGTCTTAGCTCTTTAGCTAAATAAGCCACAGTTTTAGTTTGTCACACAAGCTAAGATTGTGGCTTTTTTCATTATGGCCTCAAAAAGCACTAACTTAACCGTAAATACGCCAAATTTTGGCATTTGCATGGCATTTCTATGAAAAAACATGCATCTATTTTAGAATAGATGCTATAAAAGTATTATTATTATTACTTGCGCAGCATTAGCGTATTAAAAGTTGGTAGTAATCTTGCTTAGACAAAAGAAAAGTTAAGCTTAAATTTGCCCAACTTTTTTGTTAGTAAATACTAATTTTGTGTGTTTTTTACGTAATTTTGTGTTGTATACTGTTAGCTAGATTCAATTTTTTAAAGGTTGAGCTGTGAGACAACAACAACAAATAATAATCAGTTTATTGTGTTCACTAGATATCCTTGGCTCTAGATAATGTCTGTATTTTCAATTATTTGGTTGGCTAGATGATTTTTTGATAAACCATGGCTCTTTTATTAAACAATGCCAGAATGATGAGAGCCGTTTTTTAGATTGGTTTATTAACAGTTAAAGATTTATTGTGTTAGTCGTAGGCCTAATTTTAGGGTCTATAATTTTAATTTTTTACTTTGTGGTAATAGTGATTCTTATCACTAAGACACTAGCTTATGGTGATTTTGTACGAAATATCGTATTAGAAAAATTGTTGAGTAAGGTGATCATAAAGTAATTAAAGCTTATAAAAGCTTGATTTCGTTGGAGTTCTATTATGGAAAGTGATGTTCCTAATACTGAAGATGCAGTAACCGCTGAGAAGCCTAAGCGTAAAGTTACTCGTGCTAAAAAAGAGGTGAGTCCTGAGACTGAGGCTCAAGTAGAGGCTAAGCCAAAGCGTACCCGTAGAACTAAAGCACAAATCGAGGCTGATAAAGCAGCCGCCGAGGCTGCAAAGGCTGCTGCTGTTCAAACTGATCTGTTAGCTCCTCAAGAAGAAGTCAAGGAAGAAAAGCCTAAGCGTACCCGTCGTACCAAAGCCCAAATTGAAGCTGATAAGGCCGCTGCAGAGGCCGCAGCATCCGCTACCGCTGCTGCTGGTGAGGCTGCCCCTCAAGAGGCTAGCGTAGAGGTTAAGCCAAAGCGCACCCGTCGTACCAAGGCTCAAATCGAAGCTGATAAGGCTGCCGCTGAGGCCGCAGCAGCAGCTGCTGCTACCGCCGCTGCTGAGCAAGCTGAGAGTGAGGAAGTTCAAGAGGCAGAGGCTCCTAAGGCTAAAAAGACTACTTCTCGCACTAAAAAGGCTGCTAGCACCAAGAGTGAAGAAGCTCCAAATACCACTAACGATGCTAACCTAGAACTCTTATTAAGCCTTGCCCAGCAAGCTAAAGAGTCTGGTTCCATTGATGAAGCTACTTTCCAGGCTACCATCGCAGCATTGCAACAAAAAGCTGCCGCTACAGCACCAGCTCCAGCTGCTGCATCTGAGGTAGCTCCAGTAGAGGCTAGTGCTGACGATGACAATGTGGGCAACCATGCCGTAGAAGTGCAGGACAAGATTGATGATGATATTGGCAATCGTTTAGACAACAGTGCTAGCGATGAAGATATCGACGACGATATTGGCAATAAGATTTCCGATTCTAATAGCTCTCAGAACTTTAATGAGGAAGATATTGGCAATAAGATTGCCGAGGTTGAGCCAAGTATCGCACAGGATGCTAATAGTGAGCTCCAAGCAGGCGCAGAGCCTAATGTAGCAAGCGATTCTAAAGAATCTGAGGCTAATGAGGGTAAGGCAAAAGATAAGAAGAATTGGAAAGAGCGTACCGCTTCTTTATCTCCTGCTGAGCGTTCAGAGCGCCGTGCTCGTGTCCTTGCAGAGCGTAAGGCTGCTGAGGCCCGTCGTGCCCGTGAAAAGGAAGAGCGTGATCGCTTCTTAAACTTCTTAGCTTTAGCTTTCCCTAAGGCTATTTTCGTAGATCGTGAACAACGTTTACCTCTAAAGGTAGGTATCGCTCAGGATATCTTAGAGCGTTTAGCTCCAATGGAGGCTCAGTACAAGTACTTTGATAAGCAGCGTTATAAGATCCTGCACAATTACTGTCACTCCTTACCTTACTTACAGAAGATCGCTGATGGCGTGCCTCGTGTTGACTTGGATGGTAATCATGCTGGTGATATTGAAGAAGATCACCGCACCAATGCCTTAGAGGAAATTGAGCGCATTCGTAAAGAAATTGCGGTTGCTACTGCTAAGGCTAAGAAGGCCAAGAAGGGCAAGCGCCCAATGCAAAAGGGTCGCAGACCTGGTCCAAACCCACGCTTTGCTCAGGGTCAACGTCCAAGCTTTAATAAGGGTGAGGGTAGCTACCAAGGTCGTCCTAATAGCAACTACCAGGGCGGCGGCTATCAGAATCGCTACTCTTCTAATGGTTATCAAGGCAATAGCTATCAGGGTGGCAACAGCTACCAAGGCAATAGCTCTGGCTACCAAGGTGGTGGCAATAGCTATCGTTCTAACAGCTACCAAGGTGGCAGCTCATACCAGGGTAGCTCTAGTGGCTATCAGGGCAATAGCAGCTACCAAGGCGGTGGCAATAGCTCTGGTTACCAAGGTCGCTCTAGCGGTGGTTATCAGAATAGCTATCGTACTGGTGGCTCTGGCTATCAAAATCGCTATCAGCAAAACGGTTATCAGAACCGCTACCAGCAAAATGGTCAGGCTCCATCAAGCTCCCAAGAGGGCTCTTCTGAGAGCTCAGGACCAAAGGTTATGCGCCGTCGCGTCTTTAAGTTCAATCGCGATGAATAGAGCATAGTTTTGCTTTAGCTTAAAAAAAGGGTCTGTAATTAACTTTACAGACCCTTTTTTTATCGCCTTCACTCACCTGGCAGCCAACCTGGTTGGCGGCCAGAGAGGCTACCTACAGGCGTGCTTGAGCGCTTGCCAGCATGTCCGCCTGACTGCAAGCTATGCAGGCAGGGCAGGCTGCCATGCAGCCTGGCTGTCAGGCAGACAGTCAGCCAGGCTGAGTGCTTGGGAGGAGAGATAAAAAAAGAGCCTCATGTTTCATGAGGCTCAGTTTTAGTTAAGCTTATTATGAGCTTATTCGTATCTCTTAACAAACTTTCTGGTTGGGTACTTCTTAGTATCATCTTCGGTTACATAAGGCTTGCGCTTTTCAAAGCTGGTAGCCTTAAGGTCACCGTGGTCATAACCAACCTTACCATGTAAGTGTACTTGGTGATCTTCTGCATTGTAATCTGGCATGAAGTGATAAAGCTTACGTGCGTCTTGTAAGAAGTACACAATAATTTGTACTTGTTGATCGGCAAGCTCAATTGCTTTATCTAAGTCCTTAGTTAGGTATAAGGTACGCATTACCATAGCGAACATACCGTATAAGGAGCCTTCCAGGAGATCTGCTACATAGTAATCACGGGTCTCATGAACCTTATTAAGTACTTCACAAACGGTTTGGAGTAAGAATACATAGTCAAGACGAGTCTTAGGACGCTCTTCTTCGGTTAAGAGGCGAATTACCAAATTAGTGAGGTAGTCTACTGACTTAGTATCGATGAGAGACTTCTTTTCCTCATCAGTTAAATCAATGGACATGGTCTTTTCATTGTCCATAAACTTAACAAAGGCCTCACGATCAAAATTAGGTAAATCATCCCATTTAAGATCGGCAGAGTGTACTGGAGTTACATCTTTTAAGGCAGCGCCATCAGAACAGTTGAAGTAATTAAGCTTCTTGTCTTTCATGCCATAACGGACAATAACTTCCATATAACGAGCAGAAAGCTTGTATAAGTAGCTAGAGTAAACTTTGCCGCCAAAGTTACCATCAAGCTCGTAAGCTAAAGCTGAAATAGCATGGTTGCTGCCTTCTTGATCAAACTTCTTATAGAACAAGTTCTCATCAGGGTGAGTTTGCTTATCCTCACGCTTGGTACCATTATCTACACCGAATAAGTAGATATTTTCAAAACCAAAGCTAGTGGCAGCAGCAATACCTAAGTTACCAACTAATGGGTTCATAAGTGAAATAGCACTTACATTGATCCACTTGTTAAAGAACTTAGAGGCAGCTAACCAGTAGAAGGTTTCATCAGCCTTACCAAAGAGAGCAGTGTGGGTAAAGTGTTTGATAACCTCAGGGTGTACTACGTCGCCTGCAACTAAAATACAGTCGTTAACAAACTCTTTATCAGGAATAATAGAAATATGCTCAGCAACTACACGTAAACGCTCAGTAGCACCATAGAAGGTTGGCTTAATACCAGCGTTATATAGTGTTTCTAAAGCAGTACCGCAGGCAAAGATAATGACTTTGTCCTGAATTTTACGTAAGAAAGGTAAGTCTTTGGATAAAGATGGGCCATTAGCTACGATCACAAATGGGGTCTTTTTCCAATTTTCTGGGAACTCAACATCTTTACGTACAAAGTGCACACCATTTTGTACATGGTTCATACCATGAGAGATAGCAAAAAGGTGATCATCAAGGAATCCTAAAGTAGCATAGGAGCGCTCATAGTCTTCAATAATACGATCTGCAATCTCATTAATAATTTGAGAGCGGTAGTGAACCATAGACCACATATAACAAGCTAACATACGTCCGTGACGGGTGTAGTAGTTATTGAGATCCTCGAACACTTCGTCCTTACTTTGACCTACCATTAAGTAAATACCACGATTATTCTCATGGAGGTAGGTTAATAAGTTGGCCCAGTCAAAGGCATGTAAAGAGGCAAAGAATAGGTCTAAGTTTGGCTCAATTAAAACTAAGTTACCTACATCAATACGCTCATAGAGGTGACCTAAGTGGTAACCTAAACCGCAGCCTACTACAATACAAATTGGGCAGGAGCCAGAAAGCAGTGGGTTTTGTACTTTAGGTAAGTGCTCGGCATTAAATTTAACCATCTCGTTAAGATAACGGTGGTGAATTTGACCGAATAACTCTTTATCAATACCGTAGTTGAGCTGTCTAAATGGGCTCTTTTCCAATACTAAGTCAACCTGAGCATTACAAAGTTCTACCGGATCAAATACTTTGTAGAAGAACTCACCACGCTCTGGGAAGTAAAGGTTAGGAATACCATTAGAAGTACAGATAAACTCCAAGCTCTCAGATGGCTTAAAGTCGACAAACTGCTCGTAAATTGAAGGCATGTATAGTTTGAAAGCTTCCATATTATTATTGAATCTTTCAATTAACATGGCTGTCATTTCTTGTTGCAGTTCGAGTAACTTTTGCACGTGCTCAGCAGCAACATCTTCTTGCATTTGAGTAACATGCATAGACATTTCATCTAAGTTACTTGGGTCAAAGCCTAATTCACGCTTAAACTCCTCTTCAACCTCAGAACGAGTTCTTAGTTGAGCTGAAATGGCCTCTGGAGCTGTATTTTCGTCCACTTTTTCCCAAGGCTTAATCTCTTCATCAAAATCAGAACTGTCGAATGATGAACTGGAATTTATCAAGGTATTTGACTCTGACATACCATTTCCCTTTAAAAATTTTTAAACCTTTCACAATATTACTGACATAGGGCAGAGCCCTTATATAAGGCTCTCCCCTATGTCAGTTATTGCTATTGTGAAAATGAATGTTACTCAAAAGATTAACAAGCACATTGCTTGGCAAAACTCTTATGCAAGAATTGAGCTAGAAACATTAACTTGACGGCAAATTATTTTAAATCTTTATCAAAGAACACCAAAGAATGTGCGCCACTACGCATTGCTGCGCTCACCTGCTCGTCCGCAGTATCGTCGCAACAAATGCGCAACACCAATGCGCACTGCGGAGCATCGCTGTGCTGCTGCACATCTGCACAGCTGCGCTGTTGTGTTGCTGCATGCGGCGTACCGCTATGCTTAGCTGTATATGGCTTGCTTAGCTACAAGAGACTTATCTGGCGCTAGATGAGGGAGAGAAACTTATAGTCATTACGCTCAGAGTACGGTGGCTGTTTCAAGACAGCTTAAGAGTGCATAAAAAAGGCTTAGTAGCATTACTAAGCCTATAAGTAATTAATACTTTCTAATTTTTTGGTAGGTTTGTTTGCAACGTGAGCCTTTTTGTAAACCACTTAACTCACGTCTTACCTTTTCATGCTCGGCAACTAAAAGATCACGCTGCTCAGCTGTCACTTCATATAAAGAATTGAGATATTCGTCTAAAACAGTGCGATCTTCAATTTTTTGTGAAAGCTCATATAGCTGTCTAAACAAAACAACTTTTTCATTAGTAAGTTGTTCTGCTTTTTCTAGATCTTCGGCTTCTAAAGCATCGGAGATGGCATCGTCGTTGTCATCAATGGCCTTAGCTAAATTTAAAAGCTCTTGGTTCATAAAATATCCTACACAGCACCGTCAATCAACTTCTTAGAAGGATCGTAATTGTGCTGGAAGTGATTGGCGTTGGAACGCATTTGGTTTTGGGCTTCTTTAATAGCTGATTGAGGAATATTATCCCAGGCCTCTTTAATTGGTAAGAAAGCTTTTAGCGCATCATCGATTGGTTGTGGGTCTAAATCAATGGTTGCATCAGCTAATTTAGCTAACATAAAGTCATAAATGAAAGCTAAGTTTTTAGCAATTTCAGGAGCATGTGTAGGATCTAAGGTGTCTTTTAAGTGCTGAATAATGGCACTTGCAGAGGCGAGCTTTTTAGCCTTTTCTTCCAAGTCGCCACGCTCAATTGCTCCTTTAGCTTGACCAAGACGCTCAAACACTCCCTGATAAAGTGCTTTAGTAATGGTGTAAGGATCTGCAACTTCAAGCTCAGCATTGACGGAGGCTTTACGGTACTCCTTCATCATGTCTTGCGGCTTAGTAATGAACATCTTCTATCAACTCCTGCACTAGGGCAAAGGCAAAAAACCAAAAATCGCTTAAAAGTATAATTTAGAATCTCTATTGTACTCTAAAGAAAGTATTAGATTACGTAATTTAGGCTATTTAATTATTATTAAGCGCATAAAATAAGGATCATTGTTTCATTAAGTAATGATCTATTTTTATTAAATAATTTTCTTAAGCAAAATCTATGCTTTTTTTCACATAGTGCTCAAAACTTATCACCAGCGCTCCATAACCTCTAATTTTTGCCCCTTAACTGTCCATATATCATCACTAGAAAAAGGGCCTAAGATTCAAGACCAAAGGCCTGTTTGCTGCGGAGCTAAAGAGGCTGCATCCTGTGGCCTTCGGCCACAGTCTAATAGCCTCAGGCTCATGGCCCATGGCCATGGGCCATGAGCTATAGCCAACAGCTTGGCTAATAACTTGCCATTGTCCTGGATATTGTAAAGTTTGCTATATTGCGCCTCTGGTTAGTTATTAATTGCTAAGAGCGTGTTTAACAAGACTCTGTCATCCTAATAGTTATCAAACATTATGACACGACAATTTAAAGTCCAGCTTGGGTTTGAGCCTTAATTATGGTCATGATTTTTTGCTAGCAGTGGGGTGCAGCTTTAGTTGAGGCTGTGATTTTAGGGATTGGGCAGGAGCCAAGATTGTAATGTGGGTAATGTTGACTTGGGGTTGGGTTGGGTTGGGCGCTTGGCGTTGGAGCTTTAGGGTGGAAAAATGTGGGGTGGCAAAAAAAATTAAAGGCCCTAAGGCGGGCCCTTAATGAAAGTAAGAAATTTACAAAATTTTAGCCGCGGTTTTCTTGTAAAAAGAAAATTAAACGACGCTTGTGTTGTACACGACGCATATTCTTAAACTGTAAACGACGACGCTTGGTGCGATGAATTTGGGAGCCACCTTTAGAAAAATGGGGACTACGTCTCATAAAAAAATCCTCAATTGCAATGGTTGCTAGTGCTAAAAATTGTTTTAACATCAAACATTCTATTTTTTAGCTAAAGGTACTTGGTTCAAATATAAGTACCAACTAAAAGTTGTGCAGCAACCGTCAGGCACATTAATTAATGTGCATGTTAGTGAAACTTCTTAGTTCTTGTAAACCATTATAGACCCATAAAGTTAAAAGTACCAATTATCAGCATTATGAAAAGGTAAAGTTTTAGATTTTTTCGTTAAATACTTTTAATCTAAAAAAGAGCGCTAATTAATTTCTTAGTTAGCGCTCGTAAATTATTAGTTAAGTAAAGCTTGTTCAGTATCTTTATCAAAGAGATACATCTTCTTGAGGTCTATCTTGAGCGCCATCTTTTGACCCTCTTCTAGACCTGTAATAGGTGGCAACTTAGCACACAACTTGTACTTATCTACATTAATAAATAAGTAAACCTCAGAGCCGATAGGCTCAACTAAGTCAATTTCACAATTGAGATCAGCTGTGTCTTGCTCACCTGGGATGGTGCGACCTGCATAAATATGCTCTGGTCTAATACCCATAATCACGCTCTTACCAACGTAAGGGGCAAAGTCAGGCATCTGCTCACGATTTAAAATATCGAAGCTGTGCTTATCATCCAATACGCACTTGTAGCCACTTGGGGAGCTCTCAGAGCGCTCAATAGTAACATCCATAAAGTTCATTTGAGGTGAGCCAATAAAGCCTGCTACGAACTTGGAGTTAGGGTGATCATAGAGAGCTTGTGGGCTATCAACCTGCATTACATCGCCGTCTTTCATTACCACAATACGATCGCCCATAGTCATAGCCTCAATCTGATCATGGGTTACGTAGATAAAGGTAGTACCTAAGCGCTTGTGAAGTTTGGAAATTTCAGAACGCATGGTAGTACGTAATTTAGCATCTAAGTTAGATAAAGGTTCATCTAACAAGAATACATCAGGATCACGCACCATGGCTCTACCTAAAGCTACACGCTGTCTTTGACCACCAGAGAGAGCCTTAGGCTTACGATCTAAGTAAGGAGTGATGCCTAAAATCTCAGCAGCATTACGAATACGACGGTCAATTTCATCGGCAGGGGTTTTTCTTTGGATTAAGCCATAGGCCATGTTCTTGTACACACTCATGTGAGGGTAAAGAGCATAGTTTTGGAAAACCATAGCAATATTACGATCTTTTGGAGCAACGTCATTGACTAAACGATCGCCAATATATAGCTCGCCTGATGAAATATCCTCTAAACCTGCAATCATACGTAAGGTGGTTGATTTACCACAACCTGATGGGCCTACAAATACTACGAACTCTTTGTCCTTAATTTCCAGGTTAAAGTCTTTAACTACACGAATATCACCTGGATATACTTTAGCAATGTGCTTTAAAACGATACTTGCCATACTATGCTCTTAATATTAATTAATCGGTATTGATAAGCTGCTAGCTTAAAGCTAGCAGCTTTGAGGTTAAAGCGCTTATTTAACAGCTCCCACCATGCCTGCAACAAAGTATTTTTGCATTAGGAAGAAAATAGCGGCTGTAGGTAAAGTAGCGATCACAATGCCACACATAATCATGCCAAAGTCTGGAGTATAGGAAGAACCCATATTAGACAAGACTAAAGGCACAGTGCGCATTTCTGGTGTTTGTAAAGCTACTAAAGGCCATAAGAAGTTATTCCAGCTGCCCATAAAAGTAATGATAGCTGCTGCTGCATAAGTAGGGCGCATTACAGGGAAATACATCTTAAAGAAGATGGCAATTTCACTTAATCCATCAATACGAGCAGCCTCTAGAATATCCTTAGGGAAGGCTTTGGTATTTTGTCTAAAAAGGAAGATTAAGAAGGCTGTGGCTACTAATGGCATTACTACAGCAAAGTAGGTGTCTAGACCTAACCATTTCCATGGGGCTAAAGGATTGCCATCATCGTCAAAGCCCATAGTGCCAAAAGATCCAAAGAGGCGGAATAAAGGAACCATTAAGGCACAAAATGGCACCATCATAGAAACTAATAAAATGCCAAAAACAATATCACGCTTTTTGGACTTAAAAATCTCAAAGCCATAACCAGCAGCAGAGGAGATTAATAAGGCAAAAAAAGTAGTAATGAGGGCAATAATAGCTGAGTTAAAAATGGCCTTAGTAAAACCAAGCTCTGGATTAAAGAGTTTAGTTAAATTATTGCCAAGCTCAGAGCCAATCATCATAGAGCCAGAGTTAATGGCCACATTAGAGTTAGTAGCTGCAATTAACATCCAGATAAATGGGAACAATGATATAAAGGCAGCAAAAGAAAGGACGCTGTAACGAATTACAGTCATTGCTGTATTGTAATGAGATTGCTTCATAAAAACCTCAACTAATCCTTATCACGAGCTAATCTAAATTGGATCATAGACAAGATCACAATTAGTAATACCACTACAAATGACACTGCACAGGCATAGCCAAAGTTAGGAGTGAACTTAAAGCACAGGTTATAAATGTACTGTGAAATAGTTACTGTTCCGTTAGCTGGACCACCTTGAGTAATATTTTGAACCTCATCAAAGAGCTGTAAGGTGCCAATAGTTGAGGTAATAGTAGTAAAGAGAATAATTGGTTTTAATAAAGGCACTGTAATAGTAAAGAACTTCTTAATAGGGCCTGCGCCATCAATGTCGGCAGCTTCATAAACAGATGGCTCAATATTTTGCAAACCAGCTAAATAGAAAACCATGTTGTAACCAATCCAACGCCAAGTAATAGAAATAATGATTAAGGCTTTGGCCCAGAAGGGATCAGTTACCCATAAAACAGGTTGATCAAAAATACCCCAGTCAATCATAACTGAGTTAAACATACCATGGTTAGCAAAAATTGCTTTCATGATAAGAGAGTAAGAAACTAAAGAGGTTACGCAAGGTAAGAAAATAGCAACTCTAAAAAAGCTTTTGAATTTAAGCTTTTTATCGTTAAGCATCACAGCAACAACCAAGGCAAAAAAGAGCATGATTGGTACTTGGATGATTAAATAGATAAAGGTATTAAAGAGCGCTTTTTTGAAAGTTGAGTCAACTAACATACGCTCATAATTGTATAGACCTGCAAAGCTAATATTATTACCTGTACCCTTGTATAAGGACATGATAAATGCCTGAACCATAGGGTAGAAAACAAATTCGATAATTAAGATAGTAGCAAGTCCAACAAAGCACCAACCCCAGATGTCGTTGCGCTTTTCTAGAACGCCACGAGTGTATTTCAACTCATTAATATTAGACATAAACCCTCCTCAATTGTTGCCCTACAAACACTAAATCGTGTTAGCTTAGGCATTGACTTAACTACAAGAATAGCATTACAAACAAATAAATTAGGGATTTAGTGCTAATTTTGTGAGCTAAAACAAAACATTTTTACGAACACACATAAAATTGTTTACATTGGCTATTTGAGGCCATTACAAATATTGCAATCGTTTATGGAAAAGCACATAAATTCAAAAAACGACATTACTAACTAAAATGTCTAGCTAATAGTACGTATTCTCTAGCACATACAAACAAGAGCACTTAGAGCTAATCATGCTAATTAAATGGCTCCAAAAGCATAGGATGATGGTCATATGTCTATATGATGAATGGTGCGGGCGAGCCTAAGGTGGAGTTAGGGAGAGGCATGAGCTGAGGTTCAGATTGCTACTAGTAGCTGGGGCTACACTTTGTGCTGGCAGCTTAGGCGTGCAGCTTGGTTTAGCATGGCATGGCATGGCTTGGCTAGCGGGAAAGATGTGGTGGAGGTTGGTTGGGGTTGGCTAGACGATGCGATGCGATGCTAGGCGAGGATAGGCTAAGCGAGGCGAAGGGTGGTGGCGCTTAAAGAATAATGCCCAGGAGCTGGGGCTGCTGGGCATTATGAAATAAAAGTTAAAGATGCTTATTGGAGATTAGTTTGGGCTTCTTGTTGAGCCTCTAAGAGCACGGTTTGTAGATCGGCTCCTTGTAAGTATTTAGCTAAAGCATTTTGTACTGAGCTTTCAACTAAGCGGGTTTGAGTACCATAGTTAACTGGTGGTACTTGCTCGTTCCAATTAGTAAAGCGCATATAAACTAATTGCTTACCAAAGAAAGCATTTGGCTTTTGGTAATTTGGTAATACATCAGTATGCTTCACGGCTGAAATAATGCCAATACGAGGAATAAGCTTGTTAATAAAATTGCGATCCTTACCAAAGGTCTCAGCTAAGAACTTGGCTGCCTCATCTGCTCGAGGAGAGGAGTTGTTAACAAACCACTGTGAGCCACCATTATTAGAAAATTGAGTGGCATTAGGGGTATTGAGCTTAGGAATAGGTAAGACACGCCAATCATTATATTGACTTAAAGTTGCTTCAATTGATGGAGTTAGCCAACAACCTGCTAGTACTGCTGCAACTTTACCTCTTTGGAAAGTACGTAAAAAGTCATCCCAACCATTATATTTAACAAGTAAACCACTGTAATTCATACGGCGGAAATGCTGCATACTTTCTTTGAGAGCTGCATTATTAGCAATAGTTACCTTACTTTCATCATTAGTATCGGTATACCAAGCTTGTGCAGACTGCATCATGATACGAATTTCTTGTAAATCATTAATATCATAAGGCAAAAGAGGAATAGAGGTAGTAGCACGGACTTTACGACCCATTTGGATAAATTTATCCCAGGTTAAATCGTTAAAGTCCTCAATGGTATAGCCAGCTTCCTCAAAGAGATCCATACGTACAAAGAGAGCTGCTACGCCTGAGTCAAATGGAACGCCATAAATCTTGCCATCATTTGATGAAATTGAAACCTTAAAGTCTACAAAGTCATCTTTATTAACATAGGAGCTAAGATCTTTTAACAGATATGGATGGTTAATAACATAATTGCGAGAGCTATAGTCCTCAATGAGAAAAATATCAGGCAATTGAGAGAAATCTTTAGTTGCAATAGCATCGTTAATGCGCTGTAAGATAACAGCCTTCTCAACATTATCCACTACGATATTAATATCAGGATGATTTTTTCTATAAACAGCAGCAGCATCTCTTACCGCTTTAATATTAAAGTTGGTGTCCCAGCACCATACTCGAATATCTGTGGCAGCTTGTACTGATAAAGCACTAAAAAGTAC
>Cam_p1__coassemble_603_pt1 | contig 39565 bp, 29 predicted proteins | sample Cam_p1__metabat2_high_PE_021 | metagenome-assembled genome bin Cam_p1 | reverse complement strand
CCCCCGCCTCGCTTCAGCGTAGGCGGGGGTATTCTCGCTAATTTATGATAAAGGCGGCAATTATTTATGAACACCAATGATCTTTTTGCTGACCGCTATTCGTGCCGTAAATTTGCCGATACTCCTTTAGAGGCTTCTATGATAGAAGAGTTATTGCAAGCAGCACGTAGTGCCCCTTCTGCTTGTAATGCTCAACCTTATTTCTTTTATGTATTAGGCCCTGAGGCTATGAATAAGGTTGCAAGTCTGAGATCGTGGTATCAAGCTCCCGTTGTGATCTTAGGTTGCTTAGATACAGAAAATTATGGCTGGCAAAGAGCCAGTGATGGTGCGCTATTTAGCTCTTTTGATCTTGGTTTAGCTATGAGCCAATTAGTGTTAAAGGCAACTGAGTTCAATTTAGGCTCTTGTTATATTGCTTCTTTTGACCCTGATGAGCTAAGTAAGGCTTTAGATCTGCCTGAAAAGCATGTCCCTTATATTGCTGTAGCTTTAGGTCATGCCAGCATGGGTCCTAGCGATAATCACTATTTAAGACAAAGCCCTGATAAATTATTTAAAATTTTGCCTTAATTGGTTAACTACAAAAACAAAAAGAGCTGTACTTAATCTTAAGACAGCTCTTTTTATTTGGGCAGTAATAAACTAATTATTACTTAGCAACAGCTAAATTGTTGTGGCTTAATACAACCTTACGGGCAAAGACACGCTCGCAGTAGTGGCAGCGCATCATTACCTTGCCATCTTCTTTAAAGATACGGAAACGTGGGGTAGCACCCTCTTCTACATGGGTAATGCAGTTAGAGTTAGGGCACTTAAAAGCACCTTTAATCTCAGATGGTAAACGAAGCTTGTACTTATCTACTACCTTATAGTCCTTAATGGAATTTACAGTAGCATCTGGAGCTAAGATAGCTAATTGCTCAGTCTCAGATGGAGAGAAGGTAACATCAGAAATCTTAATGATATCTTTGAAGTGATCTTCCATCTCACGAGAGCGAAGGTTAAAGCCTACAGTAATTTGATTGTGCTTACCTAAGAAGTTAAATAAGCGCAAAATATTCATTGCTTGACCTGGAGCAATGTGGTCAATTACAGTGCCGTTAGCAATAGCCTCAACTAATAACTTATCGTTGGTGGTCTCGCTCATTTTAGATCTCCTTGTTTAAGACTAAGGCTAATAAGGCCTGACGGGCGTAGACACCGTTCTTGGCTTGCTGGAAGTAGTAGGCGTGAGGGGTATCGTCTACATCTAAGGTAATTTCATCAATACGTGGGAGTGGGTGCAAGATCTTCATGTTGCTCTTGGCCTCAGAGAGCATAGACTTGCTTAAGATGAACTTAGAACGTAAGTTTTGATACTCGGTCTCGTCAAAACGCTCTTTTTGAACACGAGTCATATAGAGGATATCTACCTCTGGAATAACTTCCTCAATAGTCTCGTGAACAGAGAATTGAACATTGTGCTTCTTTAAGTGCTTGAGAATGTACTCAGGCATAGCTAAAGACTCAGGAGATACTAAGTAAATATGTACATTGTTGTACATACATAAAGCTTCAGCTAAGGAGTGTACAGTACGACCGTACTTGAGGTCACCTACAAAGGCAATCTTAAGGTTATCAACCTTACCTTGAGTCTCGGTAATGGTTAATAAGTCAAGAATAGTCTGTGATGGGTGTTGGTTGGCACCGTCACCAGCATTAATTACTGGTACTGGAGAAATATCAGCAGCTAAACGAGCAGCACCTTCTTTAGGATGACGCATTACTAAAGCATCAGTATAAGAGGTGATAATACGAATAGAGTCTGTTAAAGTCTCACCCTTCTTTCCTAAAGAAGTGTTGGAGGCATCGGCAAAGCCAATTACTTTACCACCTAAACGCTGAATGGCGGTTTCAAAAGACAAACGAGTTCTAGTGGAGCCTTCAAAAAAAGTTACACCAATGAGTTTGCCAGCGAGCAAGTCATTACGTGGATTAGCTTTTAAAGAAAGAGCAGTTTCAAGGACATGGTCAATATGATCGCGAGAAAACTCTGAAATTGAGATGATATCTTTTTGAAAGAGGGGATTGGTCATGGATAGTTTCCCTACTGTTGACAGTTTAACAGTGCGGAAACAGGCAAGGTGGGTTCTCAAGAACATCATTATGCGCTGTTCCTGAAAAACTCATTATACAGAAATCAGAGTGAAAAAAATTAGCTACAACAAAAATAAAGTTGTGATCGTGATCAAAAGCGCATAGATACGGTATTGATAGCTCAACTTGTTCACTAGTATTAAAGTTTTTTTAAGAATTTTTTAAAAAACACTTTACACTCAATATAAAGTTGTGCATAATATGCGCACATTGCAGGAGCGTAGTTCTAATGGTAGAGCAGCGGTCTCCAAAACCGACGGTTGAGGGTTCGAGTCCTTCCGCTCCTGCCAATTAATAAATTGCCCCTTAATTGGGGTTTTTTCTTTTCTGGGCCATAGCAAATTAATTATTGCAATTAAGCTCATCTCTATTAAACCTCATTATCAGCTATAGCCCACACCTAATCACCTCACAAAAATCCTTATTGCTAATCAGCTCACTTTTTGCACAGCTCTTTTTGCTATTATTACAACAAGTTTTGCTGCCAAATCATTGGCTAATACTGGTCATAAGAACTAGGTTTAGCATAATAGTCATTTAAGAGTTAAGACCACAAGGCAAGCGCCAGGGCACAGCCTAACAGCTTGCCTCTGGCAAGCATAAAGGCACAGTCCCAGCTCTTGCCTCTTACAAGAGCAGAGCTATGGCTTCTGTAAGTATTGGCACATTCTAAAAGGCGTGAATTTTATGAAGCTAACTTATCTTTATCACAGCGGTTTTTTACTTGAGTGTGAGAAGTGTTATGTAGTATTTGATTATTTTCTTGATGGCTATGATCTTAGTTCAAGCTTTTATGACAAGGGTGGCTTAGCCAGAGCCATTGGCCCTTTAGGTAGCGATCAATTAGTCGAGCAAGATGACATAGAAAAATTTGAAAGCTTAGAGATTTCTGCGCCTAATACTTCCAATCCTGGCACTTTAGGCTCTTTAATTGTGAATTTAGATAAGCCTTGTTATGTCTTAGCAAGCCATTTTCATAAAGATCATTTCTTGCCTTTTATTTTTAAGATCTTGGATTATGCCAAAGCAAGACGAGCACAAGAGAGTACTTTCCCTGAGGTAAAGCTCATTTTATCCAGTGATATCTTAAAATATCGTCGTAAAGTTTGTGCCCCTTATGTCAATGAGCTTACTTTTCTTGCCAAAGGTGAAAGCTATCAGGATGATTTAATTAAAATTAACGCCTATGGCTCCACTGATGTGGGCGGCTCTTTTGCTGTTCATGTGCCTGAACATAATTTTTCTTTATTTCATGCTGGCGATTTTAACTATTGGCATTGGCAAGAGGAAAGCACTCCTCAAGAAATAACTCAAGCTCATGACTTTTTCTTAAAAGAGTTAGCTTTTATTGAGCGTCACGAGTCTTATTTTGATGTCGTATTATTTCCTGTTGATCCTCGTATGCAAAAGAATATTGCCGCAGGTGCACAAGAATTTTTTGCCAAGATTAACTATCAGTTGCTAGTCCCTATGCATGTGATTGAAAAGCCACAAGAGGTACTCTCAGAGCTCAAATCAAATGAACTCTTTAGCTCCTGTCCTATTAGCTATGACCAAGAGGGTAAAGAGCGTATCTATAATCTTAGCTTGTCTAAGAGCGCCTCTAAAGATCAGTTGCAAGTGTGGCTCCCTCATAATAGTGGAGATTGTGCTCTTATTAACTTTGGTGCGTAAGATTAAAATAAGAGTAATTTTTTAGGTATAGGCTCAAATTAAAGTTAAAATTAAACAGCTTAACTTAGTTTTCTGAGGATTTTTTCATGAAGATTACAGCTCGTTTTGATCACTTCAATATTAATGTCACTGATCTTGACCGCTCTATTGCTTTTTACAAGGAAGCTTTAGGTTTAGAGGAAGTGCGTCGTAAGGAAGCCTCCGATGGTTCTTTTACTTTAGTTTATCTTGGTGATCAGCAAACTGGCTTTGCTCTTGAACTTACCTACTTAAAAGATCGTACTGAGCCTTATGAGCTTGGTGATAACGAGAGCCACTTATGTTTCCGTGTTAGCGAAGACTATGATCAAGTGCGTGAGTTCCATAGAGAAATGGGCTGCATTTGTTACGAAAATGAAAAGATGGGCTTGTACTTTATTCATGATCCTGATGATTACTGGATCGAGATCTTGCCTGTTAAAAAATAAGAGCTCAAGCTGTTATTAGTGATATGGCCAAGCCTTAGTCGTTTTATGAGTAGGGTTTGGTCTTATGGCCTTATCTGGTAGCGGATATAGGAAAGAGCGCCTTTATTGTATTCGTGTGCTTTCCTATGTCTGATATTGGCAATAATATGCCCTGATTAACTATTGCTCATTATGCGAAAAACTAATATTACCTGGAAAGTAAATCCATCGACAGTATTTGCTGTAGTGCCTGAAGATTACCTTGAGCAATCATCAGGGCCTTTAAGCTCACCATCTATAGTCGAGACTGAGAGTAAGGTGGTGCCTGAAAATGATGCTAAGAGCGCAAATCTCAAGCAAAATCAGCCTACAGATGGCAAGCTAAATGAGCAAGCACTCCAGGTGCAGCGCAACAACATAGCATCCATTAAGAGCTTATTGGTCACAGAACAAAACAATTGTACTCGTAACCAAGCTCAGCTTAATGATGATATAGCCGCTTGCCAAGACAATATTAATGGCCTTAATTATGAAATTTATGATCTTGAGACCAAGCTCAACAGCTTACCAGCTCCAGGCCAGGCTCAAGGCCAAGGCCCTGCTATTGCTCAAGCTCCTAGCGCTGTACCAGAGGCTATGCCTATAGGAGTGGCAACTCAGGGTGTTACTAGTGTTCCAGGCGTTCCTGGTGCAGCACAAGTTATTGGTGCGCTACCAGAGACAAATAGCTCCAAGATAGCACTTGATGGCCGTCAGACTCAGTCTTCTGAGGTGGATCCATTGTCTGTGCAGTCTTTAGGGGGCAATCAAGTTAATCATCAGCAACAAGCTATAGCAGCGCCCGCCCCTAATATGGCTACTAGAGGCCAAAATGCGCCTAATAACGTATCTTATATATATGACAGGCAAGCTCAGGCTCAAGCCCAGGCTCAAGCCCAGGCTAATGCAGCTCGTACCATGAGTGATAATGCTCAAGGTCAGTGGTCAACTTCTAGCTTTGACCAAGCTCAAGGCCAAGGGCTACCTCAGCGTCCAGGTAAGAATCAAAGCTATGGCCAGCAGCGCCAGCGCTTGCGTCAGGCTCAAGGCCAAGGCCAAGCACAAGCCCAAGGCCAGAGTCAGGGACAAGGTAGAGGTCAGGTCAGGGGCTATAGTCAAGGTACAGTACCAATGTCTGCTAAGCCTCAAAATGATCCTAGGTATGGTGAGATGGGTGTTCCTGAGGCCAATGGTACTCAATATGGGGCTATGGGCCCACAGGGCGGTAATATGCCGCCATATGCTGTGCCTAATAGAGCTCAATATGGAGCCCAAGGTTCTATGGGCGCACCTATGAATATGCCAATGGCCAATGGCCCTCAATATGGCGCTATGGGCCCACAAGGTGGTAACTGGCCGTACTATGGTGCTCCACAAGGTCCTCAAGCTCAATATGGTGCTATGGGCCCACAAAGTGGTAACTGGCCGCACTATGGTGCCCCACAAGGCCCTCAAGCTCAATATGGGGCTATGGGCCCACAAGGTAGTAACGGACCACAGTATGGTGCTCCTCAAGGGCCTCAAGCTCAATATGGTGCTAATGGGCCACAGTATGGTGCTCCACAAGGCCCTCAAGCTCAATATGGTGCCATGGGCCCACAAGGTGCTAATGGGCCACAGTATGGTGCTCCACAAGGCCCTCAAGCTCAATATGGTGCTAATGGGCCACAATATGGAGCTCCTCAAGGGGCTCAATATGGAATGCCATATGATGCCTTTGAGCCAGCCGCTAATGCAGCTCAAAGAGCTTGGGCTCAGCAAATGGCTCTAGAGCAACAAATGGCCATGGAGCAGCAACAAAGAGCTATGATGGCTATGGGACAGGGACAGCAGTTTAATTATATGAACATGCCTGTAGCTCCTAGACCTCATATGGGCGCTTTTTATGGCAATTATGTAGCTCCAAGTACGCAAGATCAGTATTGGGAACAGCCATTGCCTAATGGCTTAACTTATAGACCTGATGCTGATTTGTATATCATGATAGATCAGAGATTTGACTATCTTCATAATTTAATGAAAACACTCGCTGTTCGTGGTATTAGGATTATGCTATTCAATAACATGTGCCTATACGATAGGAATGACATTATTCTGCTTCCTTATCGCTTTGATCCTCTACCTAGCGATCATGTCTTTGTCTATGGTGCTGATAAGCAGTCATTATGGAAGTGGCTTAAAGCTGAGTTTAGTTTTAGAAACATTAATTTAAGCGCTAAAGGCTAATTAATAGCAGATATTGAGGCTAAATAATAATTATGGGATCACGCCGTCACGCTCTAAAAGAAAAGCTTACCTGGGACATTATTAGTGAACCTTCAAAAGAGGTGGTTGAGCAGCTCATGCTTATTGAGGCTAGTGCTCATGATGATCCCTGGACTTATGATTCGCTCATGGAGTGTTTTACCGATAATTGCCGTTGTATAGGCCTTTATCTTAACAATGAGCTGATTGGCTTTTGCGTTATCTGCATTATCTTTGATGAGGCTGAGATTTATACCATTGGTATTTTAAAGAAATACCAGGGCTTAGGTTTTGGCCATAAGCTGTTGTTAAAGAGCTTACAGTTAAGCAAAGAGCTAGGGGCTAAAAACTGCTATTTAGAAGTTAGAGTTTCTAATGAAGTAGCCTTATATTTATACGATCTCTATGGCTTTCAAATTACAGGAACTCGCAAGAACTATTATGCCGCCACCTCAGAGCATCCTGCTGAGGATGCTTATACTATGGCTTGTAATCTTGAAGAGATCGATATGAACGATCCTTTTTTAAAGATTTAAAAATAATAACCCCCAAAGGCCATTAGTAGCCTTTGGGGGATTTTCCCTCAAAAAACAGCTTCATAGACTTAGCTCAGCTAAGTGCACTTCATTGAGCTTGGTAGGGTCAATTGCGTAGCCATAATCCAAAGCTCGTTTAAAACTAACTTCCCTCCATGTCGTAATCTCCATCCAAGCTCAACTACTAAAACCTAAGTGTCTTAGCTATCTAAAAGAGCAATTTGAGGATAAATAGAGCTTAGTGTAGTAGTATTTAGGCAAATCTTGATAAACCATTACCCTTCCTACCAAGACCTCCTTCATATTTAAAATATTCTCTACAATTTGACGAGAACCAGTACTAATTACCTTGCCTATTTTAGGTAAATTAAGGAATTTACCTTTAGGGGGCTGCAAGTAGCAGGAACTATTAAAAATCGTAGGAATAATGTCCCCTTCTTGAGGGTATTTGGCAGTTAATTGAAAGCTTTCTTTATTGATAAAGCTAGGTGGATTAAGAGCAGGGTTACTTAAAAAGGTAGTCCAATCTTTTTGATACTTAGAGATCGCATTTTGAATCACTGTAGGCTCAATATCATCAAGATTAATCTGTTGATCTACTAACATTTCAGGCAAGTTCTCTAAGCCTACTCTAGAGCAAAAAATGCCATTAGAAACGTAATAGTTGTAGATAGTTTTATAGGCCAGCATATTAGAAGCAATAATGTTCTTTTGTGCATCATTAGGAAAGATACGCATGGTTAATACGTAATGATGCAAGTAGCGTTTTTTAGTTACAGACATAATCGACTCTCCTAATTAGTTCAATGAGCTTAATTTAGGGTCATTAGCTCCGCACTCACTCTTAGCAGTACTGCTCTCGCTCACAGCTGTGCTGCTCTTAGGGGCCACAAGACTGCTCTCAGGCACGGCAGTGCTACTCTCATTTATAGCTGAGTTGCTCTCGCTCATAGCTAAGCTGCTTTCAGGCAGGGCAGTGCTAAGCTCAGTTATAGCTTGGCTGCTTTTAAGGTCTGCTAGTTCTTGTAAGTGATTAGGGCCGTTATAGATCATGGGCTCTAAATAAACCACATAGGCAGAGATGGCAAAGCAAAAAACAAACAAGGTTAGTGACAGACCAATAATCTTATTAAGATGAGTCATACACAGATTGGTAAAGCGCTCAAAATGCTGTTTTAGCTTGCTAGGTGGTGGTGTTATTACTTGGTCGCAGCTTTCGTATACAGCTTGATAGTCAGATTGCTGAGCCATATTAGGCACCTGATTTTTAAGCTGATATCGTCTTAAACGTTCGTCTAAATCAAGATTGAGCTCTAATGGGTTTAATGGGTGCTCAAGAAAAATAGTTGATAAGCTCATAATATGTTAGGTCAGCTTGCTAGGCTGCCTATATCCTCCATAGTGATTAAATACAGGTAATACAAACAGGACATGGGCCAAGAATGGCCAAGGGCCATTTTGGCCTTGGCCTTGGCCCTGGCCCTAGCCTGCACCGCTCTACGGGGCATTGCGGTGCAGGGTAGGATAGGGGCGGGCGCTTGCTTAGTTATTGGCAAAGCGCTGGGCTATGAGGTGGGATAAAACCTCAGGTAGCTCGTGGTAGTCTTTTAAAGTGGTAATATCGGGGAAAATGCTTTTTATCAGTCCGATAATATTGTCGTTAGTGAAAATACCTAAGCTATAAATTTCAACTTTTTGCTTTTTAGCTTGATTAAAGGCCTTAACGGTGTCCAAAGGGCTATCAGGCATACCATCAGTAATGAGAATGATGATTTTGCGTCTATACTCCTGATGCTTCATGCGTTGCAAAGCATAGTTAATAGCTAAAGCAGTAGGCGTGTAATAGCGTGGTATTTGTAAGAAGTACTTAGCCTGATCACTGGCCTTTTCATGCTCATAAAGTACTTGCAGATAAGGCTCATCAGGGGCAGCTCCTGGAAAGTAGGTAACCTCACAACTTACTTTATCGATGTTCTGTAAGCATAAAGCTATGTTTAAAGCGCTTTGGCAGGCAATATAGCCTGCGCTATCAGGATTAAACTTGAGTTCTTTATCAAAAAAGTTTTCTTTAGAACTCATGGAGCTAGAAACATCAATTAATAAATGAACCAAGGTATCAGTTTTAGCCACCATCTCTTTTTGCTTAAAGATCTTTTGCTCGCCCAATTCAATAAACTGAGCTTTTCTCATATCAATTTTCTTGCCGTGAGAATTAGAAATTTCTTGCGCACTAAAATAAGCAATTAAACGCTCGCTTAGCAGTTCTCTTAACTTGCCAAGATTTTTAACTACATCAGCAATAAAATGCTTTTGCTCCTCTTTGAGTAAGCCATTGATAAAGGTCTTTACCTGTTGGTCACTTAACCTATCGTAGATATGTTGCTTATTACGAAGCCAGCTAGCGCTATTAGAATCACGAGAGCGACTAAGGTTGCACAACAAGGCATTAAAGTCCTTTTCTCTTAAAGCATCAAAAGTGATTTTAGGTAAGGAACAATGCTGTTGTTGCGATGAGCTCTGGCTCTTGGAATTTACCGACTCCATAGAGTTATTAGTTTGAGGCAGAGCTTTGACCAAATCAGAGCGGTAGTTTTCTAAAAGATTGTTGGGACTACTATTCTGATTAGGGTTAGGGGTAGTATTTGGTTCACCATCAAAGAGCTCTTGGTAAATATCAAAGTAATATTCTACTAAGGCATCAGTAAAGGAATTTTCAGCACGAGGATCTCTTAAATTGAGGCTATGACTTTCATAGTGGTTTAAGAGTGTTTTGTGGAAATTACACTGCTCTTGGTTATTGCTAAAAGCTATATTATTAATAAATCGGGTATAGCGCATGTAAAGAGAGTTGGCTCTCTTTTGCTCCATAGACAAGCGCTTATAACCTTGCTCTAACTCCTCTAGTGACTTTTGGCCAAAGGCACTAGTTTCACTAATAGGATTAGCCTGGATTGACCAGGAGGAGAGAGCCTGGGTGTTTCTAAAAAGCTCATCAATAAAGTGGCCATTAGCACTTTTAGCCATTTTATTTTGGTTGCTATTATGAGTAGCCTTACCACGGTAAACAAAATTGTGGTGCAAGCGATGATAGTTAGAAATAGGCACAAAAAAGTAGCGATCAACTACCATAGGTATGGTTTGTTGTTGATCGTTAAGACCACATTGTAACCAAGCGCTAAGAGCAGCTAAGGTACGCTCATAGTAGTATTTAAGATACACCCGCCCCTTGCTATCTTTACAATATAACAAAGGATCAATAGTTAACTTTGGATCAATGTTGTACTCATCATAAAGATGGAGCTCTTTTAAAATAGCCTCTTTGCGCTGGTATTGAGCAGCTAAGCGCTGATGCATAAGCTTAAGTATGATTTCATCTTGGAAGCTATTAGGCTTAGATTTAAAGTGATAGCCAGAGTCTAAAGATAAAAGCTTGGTCTCATCAAAGCTTTGATCGTAGATAAAAGTAGGGATATAACAGTTACGCTCACTAATTGCCTCTAGAATATTGGCCACAATAACGGGATTATTTTTCTTAGAGTAATAGGTCTTTAAGTAGTTAAAGTCTTTTCTAAAAAGAGTGGTTAACTCTTTCATGTCATAGAAAGTAGTAGGAGCATTAATCTCGATAGCTCTTAACTTATTAATATATGCTAAGCGCTGGTTTTGAATGTTTACAAAAGCGTCAATATCCTCAGTACTTTGGTAAAAGTGAGGCAGGTTTACATAGCGCAAGAGCATGCGATAGCGCATAGGATTAGCTACTTGCATTAATAAAATGCGGGTGGCTAGTTCTAGCGATAAATTAGGCTTAATTAATCTTTCATAAATATCTTGCTCTTGAGGGGTAAGCTCTATTTCATTAGTTAAAACATTAAAATTATGCTTGATAAATTCCTGGCTATTAGAGTCAGTGTAAGTATCAGAATTAAGTCTTAAATGAAGTTGGTATAAGTTGATGGCCTTAAGTAGGCTTACTTTATCTTTATAAGGGCCATAAAGGGGATTAAATCTCATATCCAGAGGAGCGCAATGATCTTTGGTGTGGTCAATGCACTTATCAGTGTCATTATTAGAGCCTTTACCCTTAAGCTTGGTATTTGCCTTTGTCTTTGCAGCAGAGCCAAGCCCATCTTTAGTTCTAGCACGGGTGTTAGCACTGGCGTTAGTGCCAGAGCAAGATGCAGTGCTTGAGCAAGATGCAGCGCTTGAGCTGGCGTTCAAGCAAGCGCAAGAGCCAGCGCTAGCTCGTGCGCTAGCGCTGGTACTTGAGTTTTGCTCGTCTAGGTTAAGCAATGTTTGTAGCTGGTCTGTGAAGCTGGCAAGCGGAAAATTCTGGTTGTAAATGCGCTCACGTTTAGCTGTGCTTTTGCATAAAAAAGAGGCTTCTTGCAAATTACCTACAGCATTATTAGATAGCTCATGGCTTTGGTTGATATCATCAAGAGAGGTACATTGCACCATGTACTTAAGATTAACGATATCGTCGTTATATTCAGGGATGGAAGGGGCAATAAATTCAGGAATAAATTGCTCGTTGACCTCACTTTCACTAAGGTTAAGACCTGATTTTGCAATGAGACTTTCACAAGAACAAATATCTAAAGCTTCTTTTTGTGGCCCTAAGGTAGGAGCGCTAAATGATTGTCCATACAGCTTAGCTAAGGCTTTAGCATTATTGAGATCAAAGGTGCTATTAGTATTATTGGCTAGTACAAAGCGCTCAAAATTAGGTACAAAGAAGTTTTCGGTAGCAAAAAGCTGATAAATATCACTTACAAGCTGATAAATACCATTAGTATCAGCTTGTGCCACCACATCATGAGTAAAGTCCTCTAAGAGCGCTACTTTTTCAGGATTGATTAAACAGCTTAGTTCTTCCTTTAGCAGTAAAGCTAATTCATCAGCATTGCTATAGTGCAGGCTATAAGCTTGAGTTTGGACAATTAAATACAAAATAATAAGCTTAATTTTGCTCTTAGGGGCTTGCTTAAAATGTTGCTCCCATTGCTTGCAATATATGCATTGGTTAACAAAGTTTAAATTCTCAAAAGCTCCGATATAGTTTTTTCCCATCAGATATTCAATGCGGCAGTCTTCTAAGGCATTAACCATTTCTTGCAAAATAGGATTAGTAATGGTGCCAAATACTTTGAAGTCACTATAGTGAATATGTCCTGCCTCATGTGTCATCAGGCCATATAACAAGCGCTCTGATATGCCATCAAGCTGCTCTAATCGTGGTAAAACAATGGTATCTTGGGTGCTATAAGCTAAGTTGGAGGCAAATTTAACATTTACTCCCAGTTTACGAGCATAGTTAGAGGCAATTTCTTCAATAGTTTTTAAATAAGACATAGCTGCACCATTAAAGCCACTTTAGTATTGATAACTTAAAAGTAGGCTTGTAAATGCATCAAACAAGCCTCTACTCTTTTTTCTATCTGGCCATTGTAAAAAGGAGGTGGGAGCTGGATTGGGAGCACGCTATAGTTGATATTAAAAGTATAGGTATGAAATTGGCGAGCGCAGCCTGATGTAATAAGGCTTGGTAGGTGTTTTTATAAAAAAATGTCTAGTAGATCACGTTTTGCTTAATTGGATTATTTTTGGCCTAGATAAGCGCAAATCAAAGGTTAACTAGCTTATGTGCTTAAGCAGATATATAGAATAGTATGAATATTAGTCTAAGGAACTAAGTAAGGTTTAGACACTATCTAAATTGTTCAACGTATGACCTGTGTCAGCTTGCTAAGCTTAGCTATTAGATTAATTGTGCTAAAATTCATGCAAAGAACACTTACAGCTAGGTAAGGCTGTAGTTTGGTTTTGCTTATCAAAATAGAGCAAAGGTATTTGCTTGCTATGGCCGTACAATTAAACCCATTTAAACGTTTCTCCTATAGAGAGCAGGTCTCACGTTCGCTTTCTTGGGGGCATTACTTTATCTTTATCAATATACTGCTAAGCTGTTTTTTAGGCTTTGGCTATGTATATGCCGCCCCACCATCACCAAACTTTTTAAGTTTTGTTTACCTGGTTTTGACCTGCTTGGGCCACATGAGTTTTTTAACTATTGTGGTCTTTTTGGTGATCTTCTTTCCCCTGGCTTTTATTGGCAATTTTAGATATTACCGAGTATTGGCAGTAATTTTAGCTGTGGTCTGCCATGCTGTAGTCTTGTTTGATCTCAAGATTTATTTAATGGTTAAAGTGCACTTGAGTTATACGGCCATTAACCTCATTTTGCGCGAGTTAAATTTTGATACAGGACTAAATTACAATTTCCTCTTCATAGCTGTGCCTATTGTTGCTGGTCTTGAATATGCTTTTGCCAAGATTACTACTCATTCTTTGTATAAGGCCCATCATCCAAAATTAGTAAAATCTATTTTATTAATTCTTGGTGCTTGTTTTATTAGCTCGCATTTAATACATATTTGGGCTGATGCTTACAAGTATGACCGTATTACTTTATTACGCTCAACCTTCCCTGCTCATTATCCAATGACAGCTAAGTCATTTTTGAGCTCTCATGGTTGGCTTAGTGAAGACGAGCTTAATTACGAATCTGTTACCAAAGGTGAGTACATTCGCTATCCATTATCAGCTATTAATATTGATGATAGTGCTAAAGCTCAGAACTTATTAGTTATTACTATCAATCGCTTTTCTTATGGCGATATGAGTAGTGAAAATACTCCTAAATTGTTAGCTCTTAAAGATGAGGGTCAAAGTTTCGAGGAGCATTATTTACTCTATCCTAATGAGCTTGATAATGTGTTTTCTTTAAATTATGGCTTGCCACTGCAATACCGTCGTGCCTTGTTCTCATCTAATATCTTGCCTGTTACTGTAGATGAAATGTATCGCCAAGATTATGTACGACGTATTTTAGTTAGTGACAAGCAAGGCTTAGAAGCTCTTAGCCCTAATGATGATACGGCTAATCCTTTAGTAAAGAAAAACGCTTATTATCGTAATTTGCTGAACAACTCTACCTTGAGAGCTCCACAATTAAGCGTTAATCATAATGCTAAAGAGATGTTTATTAATGCTTTAGAGCAGATCCATTCTTATAGCGTGCAAGATCCAAGGCCATTTGCTATGACTTTGGTAGTAAATGACTTGCGTAAAGAGGAGTCTTTCTTCCAAGATTGTTTACCTGTTAAAGATAATGTCTTAACTGAGGAAACTTTAACTACTAAAGATGAGCTTTTGCATGATATTAATGTGATTGACCCTGTAGTCTTGCCCAAGGAACAAGAGCCAAAAGTGCTTAAAGATACTAATAAGCACCTAAGCTCTAACGATGCTATTGTTGATCGTTATGGCGCTTGGTTTGAAAATGCTCAATGTCAGCTTCCTTCTTATTCAGAGGATAATTACTTATTTGCAGGCGATGCACAAATTCGCTCTATGCTTATTTATGAGCACAATCTACGCTATGTAGATGCCATGTTAGGAACCTTTATTGAGGCTTTAGAGGATAGTGGGCTGTTAAAAAATACCACTGTAGTGATAACCTCAACCGAGGGTAATAGCTTACTTAAGAGTGGTAATCAGCGCTTTGATCGGGTAGTACAACATGTACCAATGATCGTGCTGTGGCCAGATGAGCAAAGAAAGGCTCGCAATAACGAGATCTTATCTTCTCATATTGATATTTTTGCTACTGTAGCTCAGGATGTAGTAAGTATTACTACTCCTTCTGGTAACTATACTTTAGGCTTAAATTTAAAGAATTTAGGTGAAAGAGAGTTCTTGATAGTAGATAACTCTCAAATGCTGATTTTAGTGGGTAAAGATGATAATGTAATCTATTCTCAAGATGGCGAGTCTTATGTAGAAAGTCATAGCGAGCGTTTGCAAGTACGGCCAAATTTAGAGAATTTGATTGAGGCTACCCGCGATCTTAACCGTTTCTTACGATAGTAATATAGGATTTAAACTAAAAATGTATTTAACTCAGGAAAACTTTGAGCAGACTTTAAAGTCCTCCATGCAAAAGCCATTATTTTGCTTATTCTTTGACCAAGACCCATCTTGTGATAGTGCTAAAACAGCTTTAACCTCTGCTATTTCTGATACTAATGAGTATGTTTCTTTAGTCATGTGCGATCTGCAAGATCGCATGGTGCAAGTTTTTGCTAGTCAAATACAATTACGTACTGTTCCTACCTTAGTAGTTATTGATCAGGGTATGCCTGCTGCTCTGTTAGAGGGTCAGGATATCATCACTAATTTACAAGATACTTTAAATCAATTTATTCCAAGTGCAGGCGATCTTTTAATGAGAGAGGCACTACAAGCTGAGGCCTCTGGTGATTTATCAGTAGCTGTAGCTAAAGCTAGTGAGGCCTTTAATCTTGATAACTCTAATTTAAGCTATCGCTTTATTTATGCTCGTATGCTCATTGGCGTTAAGAATACTAAGGCTGCCCATGAGTTATTAGATAATTTAGGTCGTGAGGAGAAACAATCTCCAGAGTACCAGCAGTTAATTTCTGCTCTTACCTTGGCAGAGCAGGCTCAAAACTCTCCAGAGCTTTTAGAGTTACAAGCTAAGTTTGAGCAAGATGACTCTGATGAAAATGCGGTAGCCTATGCTATTGCCCTTGCTGATGCTGGTAAGAAAGAAGAGGCTTTAAATATTCTCTTTGCTAAGCTTAAGATTAGTTTAGCTAAAGAAGAGGTTAAAAAGACCTTTATGGATATTTTAAGCACCATGGATGGCGATCCAAACCAAAGCGCCTTCCGTCGTAAGCTCTATACCATTATGTATTAATAGGCTAAAACTTTGCTAAAAAGAAGCCCGTATTACTTATTAAGTATTACGGGCTTTTATTTTTCTTACCAGCGCCCGCTCCAGCGCTAGCTTAGAAGCTAGCACAGGCTCAGGCGCTAGGCTGGCGCTTGCGCCTCAGCTGCGCCCAGAGGCGCTGCTTTTAGGGCTTAGACCTTGCGCTAAATTCTTTGTTCGTCTGGGTGGCTGGGCTCGGCATTTGGCCAACCTACAATCAGAGTTTTAACAAAGGTTGCTAAAGGAATAGCAAAGAATACGCCCCAAAAGCCCCATAAATTACCAAAGATTAAAATAGCAGCCAAAATAGAAAAAGCATCTAAATTCATGGCTTTAGAAAAGAGCATAGGGGTTAGGACATTACTGTCTAATAATTGAATAATGGTGTAGATGATTAGTACCCAAATTAAAGTGCTAGAAAAGCCAAATTGGAAGATAGCAACCATCACTACAGGTACAGCAATAATCACAGCACCTACATAAGGTATCACTACTGATAAGCCTACACCTACGCCTAATAACAGAGCGTAATTCATATCCAAAAGCATAAAGGCTAAAGTATTAGCTATAGCAATAATGGTAATATGCATGAGCTTGCCTCTAATGTAGCCTGCAATTTGAGCATGCATGCTTGGCCAGAACTTTCTCATTAATTGTTGATTATTAGGCAAAATAAAGATCTTAGCTCTATTTTGTAGTAGTTCTTTGTTATAGAGCATTAAGAAAGTAAAAATAGGCACAATCAGAGCATAGACTAACCAAGTAAAGGCATTAACTACTGATGGCATTAATTGAGTGCGCATCACATCAGCCATTTTATTAGTAGCAGCCACACGAGCAGATCGAACACTATTTTTAATCAAATTTAAAGTTAACATGCTAGGCAGAGGCTCAGGCATACTTAGCACTACATCATAGAGTTGTTTAGCCAGACGATTATCAAAATCGTTGGCTGTCATAGTAAATTGATTAACATCATTGCTATCTAAGCTAATATTGCCTGCACCATTAATCAAAGTAATATGGTAGTCAGGGCCTTCATTTGAGTCTTTATCGCTAGATGCTGTTGAAGTCTGTTCTTTCTTTTTAGCCTGTTCAATTTCAGCAGCTACCATGGCAGCATTAGCTACAGCCTTAACCATTTGCTCATTAGAGTTCAAATTATGGCTATTATTGTCATTATTAGTAGGGGCTATATAAACAATAGTAGTCTCTCTTTTGGTATTGGCACTTTGTTTATCATCCTCATCCCCATCCCCTGCTTTAGCCTCAGCCTTGTCCTTACCTATTTGGCTATCACTCTTGTTACTAGCTAAAGCATCGCCTGCTACACTGCCAGAGGCGCTGCTAGCTGGGTTACCTGCAGCGCTGCCTGCGGTGCTGCCAGAGGTGCTGCTAGCTGAGCGGGCGCTATTAGCACTTTCTAAATGTTTTGGATCGTTTTGAGCTAAGGCACCGCCAAGAGAGCCAGTGGCTAATGGTTTATTAATCTTAGGACTGATATTACTCTCATCAAAGACTAGCTCTTTATTGGAGCTGACAGGGGTTGCACCTGTTACTTCATTATGGTTTTTGCTTTTATGTGAGCCATCATCCATGCTAAAAGCCACGATAGAGTTATAAAACTCAGCACCTTGCTTAACTACATTTGGTACTAACCAAATAGTGGTTAAAGTTAGCAAGGAGCTAAAAACCAGCATAACAATGATAGAGCCTATTTTTCTAGAAAGAGCAAAGCGATTTTGCATGGCTACTACAGGCCAGTCTAAGCAAAAGGCAAAGCACAGCGCTACCACAATAGGGCCTACTAGCCACATAAAGTAGTAAACAATAATAAAACTAACAATTAAAACAAGAGCAAACTCAATCGTTCCAGGTTGGGAAAAGTGTCGCTGATACCAGCGTTGTAATAGAGTGAACATGCCTAATGAGAGTTCCTGGCTCTAAAAATTACAGCTTTTGTATAAAAAACTAATGATAAATGAAACAAAATAGCGAATGATAGTCTATCTTACTAACAGCAATATTAATAGTACTTGCTGTAAAAACGGCTTAAATAAAGCCATCTTTAAGCTATCTATCTATATAGCTAGTACAGATCAAAGACTGGTAAAGCTTGTAAGCAGGGCCATAGGCCCATGGAGTCATAGACCATAGGGACTTAGGGGCCGTTGAGCTCTATGGCCTATGGACTATAGCCTTTGGCCATCTGGCCATTTGGCTCTATGGCCATAGCTTGTCAGCTTTAAGAGCTTAGTATGTTAGGTGCTGTCTTGTGGCTAAATTATGATTGCTATTATTAAGGGGCGTGCCCCATTAGGGCTGTTGTTGATTTTGCTAAGAAAAAGCTTTGTATAATTAAGACAATGTCTTTGCTTTTAGGCCAGGTGGTGGATTTATGCACAAAGCACTAAGAACATTTAAATCTCTTAAGCTTAAAGTAGTTGCCTTGAGTGTGGCTAGTTGTTTGGGCTTAAGCTCTATTGCTACTAATGCTTATGCCAATTCATATGAGGATATTATGATTCCTCAACTAGGCACAGCTGGTGTAAGAGGTATTAGTGTGCCTAAAGAAATGGCTCTTGGTGATTTCTTTATGCGCAGTGCTAGAGCTTATTTACCTGTTTTAGATGATCCTGTGCTTAATGAGTATGTGACTACTTTAGGTAATAAACTCCTCTCTCATGCTGATAATGTAAACTTTCCTTTTACCTTCTTCGTCGTAAAAGATAGCGCTTTAAATGCTTCTGCCTTTTTAGGTGGTAAGGTAGCTATTCATACGGGCTTATTTAAATATGCACAAACTGAAGATGAGTTTGCCTCAGTTATTGCTCATGAAATTTCTCATGTTACTCAAAGACATATTGCCCGCTTTGTAGAAAGTATGGTGGTAGCTAATCAATTGTCCTTGGCAGGTTTAATAGGTGCAGTAGTGATGTCTATTGTTAATCCTGCTATAGGTATGGCCGCTGTTTCCACTACCATGGGAGCTCAATTACAAAGCCGTATTAATTTTACGAGAGATAATGAATATGAGGCCGATCGTATCGGCATAGCCCTTTTGTATAAAGCAGGTATGAATCCTTATGGCGCTGTGGATATGTTTAAGCGCCTGCTCTCACAACAGGGTAATATTAATCCTGTATTTACGCTGCTCATAGATCACCCTTTATCTGAGATTCGTGTTGCTGAGGCCCAAACACGTGCTAGCCAATATCCAAGTAGAAAGAATTCCACTAATCCTGATTATGATATGGCTCAGGCTAGAATTTTAGTGCGTTATGAGGGCTTGAGTACCAAGGCTGATTATGAGCAATTATTAGAGGTCTTAAAGCAAAACCTTGATAAGAAGAGCTCTGTTTATATTAACTATGCCTTAGCTTTAGTAAGTTTTGAGCTGGAGCAATATCAAAATGCTTTAGCTTATTTAGATAAGTTGCCAAGCACTCTTAACCATAGCTTATTTGTTTTAGACTTAAAAACTGATATCGATTTAAAGCGGGGCCACGCCTCAGCTGCTATTGATCGCTTGCTTGGTCAATATCGCATTATGCCTAACAACCAAGTAGTAGTGGTCAATTTAGCTAGTGCTTATAATGAGACAGCTCAATTTGATAAGGCCATCAAATTGCTAAACAATTATCTTAACAAAAAGCCTAAGGATGTCTTAGCTTTAAGCTTGCTTGAGTATGCCCAAAGTAAAACTAGAGACAAATGCGCTGCTATGCAAACCAGAGGTGAAATTTATGCGCTTAGTGCTGCCTATCAGCAGTCTATTAGTTTATATTCTCAAGCTTTAAGAGAATGCTCGGATATGCTGACCCGTGAACGCATTAAAGCTCGAGTCTCGCAAATTTCGGTACAACGTGCTTTTGATGAATCTTTAATAAATAAATAAGCAAAAGGGGAGTGAGTATATGCTCACTCCCCTTTTGTTAAGCTGTTAGCTTGATGCTGTAGGCTTTATTACAAGGTACGACCTTGGATTGCAGGGGCATTACGATTAGGTAAGCCTTCGCCTTGGCCAACATCACGAGCATCTTTGATATTGATGCTATAGGCTGGAGTTACATTGTCTGGGTTGATTTGAGAGTTAGGGCGAGCCTTATTGGCAGGGCCTAAATTGCTCATATGTGGTGGACGAATATACTCATTGCCTGTAAAGCTAAAGATCCAAGGAGAAATATACTGGAACTCACCTGAGTGACGCATAGTACCAGAGAGATTATCAGCACTGGAGTTAGTAGCAACTTCCATTACTAACATATTATTGTCATAACCAACAATGCGAATATCGCCATCAAAGCCATAAGTTACAAAGGCTTGTCTAATATGTTGTAAATCTTGGAGGCTCTTAACATTAGCAATACGTAAGCGTACAAAACCCTCACCAGGGCCTAACATATCGATATCTACATTGTTTTGACGTAAGGCTGATGGAGTCTCTTTTTCCTCTAAATTAGATTGATAGGTCATTAGCGCACGTGCAATATCGCCCGCACCTAAGGATGCTACCTCATCCATTAAGCCAGAAATAGAAGACTGGGCTATATTTTCTCCATAGCGATTAAATAAATTCCACTTAAAAGTCATGCCGCTTTCATTAGGAACGCTACTAATTGCTGCGCTAATAAAGAAGTCTGCACCATAGCGCTCTGAGGCCTTGGTTAGCACTTCATCCTCATGATCAAGAATAGTAGTGACCTTAACCTTATTCATTTCCTCTAAGTCAAAAATAGGGAACATGAGGCGGTATTTGTAATCAGGGGTAGCTGCCATAATAGCCTGAGCAAAGCTAGAGAGATTTTGACCACTAACTACACTCATATTAGTGCCATTGCTTTGGCCATCCAAGCCTACCATCCATACTAATACAGGATTAGATAGACCTTGCCAGGAGGCGGCACCTTGTTTCTTTAAAATAGCCTCAGCCATAGGAAGGCTAAAACGTAAGACTAAATTACCATCAGCATCTGAGGTAAAGCTACGTAAAGCAGGTGCAATCTCATCAATAGTTAGATTGCTAATTTGTCCCATGCCTAAAGTAATACCACTTTCTAAGCTCTTAAAGCCATCTAAAACAGCATTATCAAAAGTAGTTAAAATTGGAACACTGACCTCTTGAATACGCTCAGTAGCATAGCCGCCATTTAATACGCCTAAGGTCTCAGCATTTTCAGGACCTAAATTGTTAGCATTAGCTGCATTGGCATTAGGTGCACTTTGGTTTTCAAAAGTAAACCCAGGCTGGCTATTGTTCATCTGTTCATTAGAGTTAACAGGTGTAAAAGCGCCACGGCCATAGCTGTCATTAGTAGCAGGATAAAGCTGGTCTTTTACATAAGAGCGATTATTGAGCTCTGCCTGACTTGGCTGAGCAATCTGCTCCATTACAGGTGCCTGAGCTGCCTTGGCAGTCTGGGCAGGCTGTGCCTGAGCCTGAGCCTGAGGCATAGTCTGGGCCTGAGCAGGGGCGGGCGCTTGAGTGGCAGGTTGTATCTGTGCTTTTTGAGGCTGCTGGGCCATCTCAATGGTGTAGTTGGCTTGCTCTTGATTAACAGAAGTAATTTGATAATTAGTAGGTTGAGCACTTGCTGCAGCGCAAGAGCCAAGCACTAGAGTAAGTGAACTGGCAAGTAGTGTTAACTTATAGTTAAGCATATTAGTGCTTCCTTAATTATTCTCATAAGATAAAAGGTGCTCTATGAGGTCGCTGTAGGGATCAAGTAAACTAATCTAATTACTTGTTTGCAGGCCATAGTGCAAGGCAAGTAAACAATGCTATATGAGCTAATAATAGCATACGAGTAAATTCAACTTTGAATTTTAGGCAATTACAATGCCATTATTATCATGACTTACAGTCCATAATTGCTTTTGAGATTTAAAGATATCAATTTAAAAAGCATTTTTGCTGTTTTTATGTTAAAAAAGCCGATAAGTTTGGCAACTTATGTCTCTATATTGCAATATATCTTGTATAATTAGCCATCAATTTTTTCTTGATGTATTTGAGGCAATGAACATGGCAACCAATTTAACCTACAAAGATGCTGGTGTAGATATTGATGCTGGTGAGGAGTTAGTAGAGCGTATTAAAGGCCCTGTTAAGCGCACAACCCGTCCTGAGGTTATTGGCGGCTTAGGTGGCTTTGGTGCATTAACTCGTATTCCAAAGGGATATACTGAGCCAGTTTTAGTATCAGGAACCGATGGTGTAGGTACTAAGTTACGTCTAGCAATTGATTTAGAGCGCCACAATACTGTGGGTCAAGATCTAGTTGCAATGTGCGTAAATGATTTGATTGTACAAGGTGCTGAGCCACTTTTATTCTTAGATTACTATGCAACAGGTAAGCTTAATGTAGACGTTGCTGCTTCTGTAGTAACTGGTATTGCTAATGGCTGTGAAATGGCTGGCTGTGCTTTAGTAGGTGGTGAGACCGCTGAAATGCCAGGCATGTACGAAGTTGGTGATTACGATTTAGCTGGTTTTAGCGTAGGTGTAGTAGAAGCCTCTAAGATCATCGACGGTTCCAAGGTAAAGGCAGGTGACACTATTGTTGCTATCGCCTCTAGCGGCCCTCACTCTAATGGCTACTCCTTAATTCGTCACATTTTAAAGGTAGCTGAGGTTAAGCCAAACGAGGACAAGTTACCTTCTGGCAAGTCTGTAGCTGACGCAGTTATGGAGCCAACCAGAATCTATGTTAAGCCTTTATTAGAGTTATTAAAGCAAGTAGACGTTCACGCAATGGCTCATATTACTGGTGGTGGTTTCTGGGAGAACATCCCACGTGTATTACCAGCTGATGCTGTTGCTACTATTGATGCCTCTACTTGGCAGTGGCCTGAGATTTTTGAGTTCTTAAAGAACAAGGGCAATGTTTCTACTTACGAAATGTACCGTACCTTTAACTGTGGTGTAGGTATGTTTGTAGTAGTTGATGCCGCTGAGGCCGACAAGTGCGTTGAAGTCTTAAAGGCTCAAGGTGAGAATGCTTGGATTGCTGGTAAGATTGAGACCAAGCCATGCTCTGACGCTAAGCAAGTAAATATCTTAAACATGCAAGACTAAAGAAATTTCCTTATAGTTTTGTATAGTTAGATAAGGGCACAGTCTAGATTAGATTGTGCCTTTATTGTTTGTATATGTGCTATATATACATATAAGAACTTTTAGGAGGTGATCTTATGGCCAAGAACTATAGAAATATCTCTAATACAGCCGAGTTAACTATGGCTTTATATGAAGATGCTCAAGACCTTAAAATTACAGGATCATTAGCTCCTAGTATTTATTACGGCTGTAAAAGTTTTGCACGATTAGTAGTTTGTATTATTCTGCTTTTTATTTCTTTATTTGCTTCTATGTACTATCCTTCCATTATGGTGCCATCAGCCATTATTTGTGGAGGATTGATTGCCTTATTTTGCTTGCCTTTAATCTTTTTATCTCTTGCCCATATTTCAGTTCGTATGGTTAATCGTATCCGTTGTCGCTACAAGACCGTGTCTTATGATGGTGGTACGCAAACTTTAATCATGCAAGCAACTACTCAATATAATGGTACACCTCGTGATTTTCCTACTAAAAGACCATTTATTAAAAAGGGCAAAAGCAAAGGCAAAGATAATCCTTACTCTCGTATCTAAAAATAAGTTTGAGCTAAGAAAATTTAGAGACAATAGGGATAAGATTTTTTATGGCCTTGTCTCTTGAGGGAAGAATTATGCTATTTAAGCGCTCAGACACCAGCAAAAACAGCACCACCACCAGCACTAGCGCTGGCAGCACTGGCAGCACTGGCTGTGCCAGTGCCAGCTCAGGCTGCGCCAGCGTCAGCACTAGCGACGCTAGTTGTGCTAGTAGCGAGCACTGCCACCAAAAGGCCAAGGGTAAGAAACAGCAGTCTAAGACTAGTAAAGATAAGTCTTGTAATAGTAGTGCCTTGGCTAAAGATAGACTGAGCGCTTTAATAAAAAACGAGTTGCAAGATGAGCAGGGGCCTGAGAGTGTTGCTGAGCGTTTAAAGGCTGTGCTCAAGGACTCTCCTAGAGCTCGTGCAGAGCAAGAGGCAAAACTGATGGAGCCATCGGTCCAGTCAGATGGGGCTGGGGCTGATACTGAGGCCTGTGCAGGGGCTAGTGATAGTGATGAGCCTAAGTTTTATGCGCCAGTAGTGGTTTATACCGTAGAGGAGCTTGCCCAAGCACAAAAAGATAGGGCTGAGCGCATTGTGGTTAAAGGTGAGCTTGCTGAAAAACTAAAAGTGGCTTTAAAAGGCTTGCGCTCTATTGGAGCTGGATCCTTAAATACTTTAGCTTTATGTCTAAGCGGAGCAGCTTTGCTGGCACCTTTTACAGGTGGTGTATCTTTAGGTGCGGCAGGTACTGCTATGGGTACATTAGGAGCAGCTTTAACAGCAACAGCTATTGCTGCTATTTCAGCTATTGGCTTGGCCTTAGTTATTGCTGTGTTTAAGGGCTATGATGAGGTGAAGCTTGGCGGTGGCGGTGTAGAGTTGGTAATCAAAAAGCATAAGGACAAAAAATAGGCCAAAAGACAAAATCTTTTGGCCTGTTGTGAAAATTAAGCTTTAATGAATGAATTAATTAGAGACCGATTTGCATCTCAGCATTAACTTGAGCGTCTTTTAATACGCTGTCAATATCCTCACCACCTAAAATACGCTGTAAAGCTTCGGTAGAAATGCTTTCAATAGCATAGGTGTGTGGGCCATAGCTAATAGCTGGAATTTGGTTATTCCATTGAGCAAAATCAGAGTAAATCTTTTGACCGCCAAAGAACTCATCTTTTACATCGTAGTTAGAGATCTTAGAGGTATCCTTTAAGGAATTTACTAAAGAAATACGAGTTACTAAGTCGTTTAATAAGGACTCATCGCTAGCAAAGGTCTCTTTTAAGAAGTCCATAGCAACATCGGCATTCTTAGAATAGCCATTTACGTACCATTGGGAACCACCTAAGTTAGAGTAATGGGTAGCATTATCAACGGTAGAGAGTTTTGGTAGTGGAGCAATCCTCCACTTACCTGATTGATCCTTGTTAGCCTGAATAGAAGGGGTGATCCAGCAGCCTTGAACTACGCTAGCTACAGTGCCCTGTTGGAAAGTAGCTAATAACTGATTCCAACCATTGTAGTAAGTAACTAAATCAGCATCCTGCAGCTTCTTAAGAATAGTTAAGCCTTCCTTAAGAGCAGCATTATTAGTTACTAATACCTTAGAGCCGTCGGCATTGGTATACCAAGAAGAAGCAGATTGCATCATGACACGCACAATGCCTAAATCGCTTGGATCATAACCAAGTAAGTATGCGCCAGTCTTTTCTTTTACTTTCTTACCCATCTCAATGAACTGATCCCAAGTAATGTCTTGGAAATCATCAAGGGTATAACCAGCCTGCTCAAAGAGATCCATTCTTAAGAAAGTAGCAGTTACGCCTGAGTCAAATGGCACGCCATAGTGCTTGCCATTATAGCTAGAGGCAGCAGTCTTATAATCTGCAAAGTTAGACACATCAATAGTGCCATCCAAGCTCTTTAAAAAGCCCTCATAGCCAATAAGGAAGTTTTGAACACGGTAGTCTTCAATTAAAACTACGTCAGGTAGGGTACGAGTGTTATTAGCACCTAAAGAAGCATTTAGCTTTTGAATAATATCAGGCTGGGCAATTGATTCTACTTTTACTTTAACACCTGGGTGTTTAGCCTCGTAGCGCTCAGCAGCCATACGAGCAGCAGGTACGTTGAAGTGATCATCCCAACACCAAACTTTAATTTGAGTGTCAGCCATAGCGGCAGTAGCGCCTAATAATAAAGTGGAGCCTAATAAGGCAGTAAATGCGGACTTTAGTTTCATAGAAAATTAACAGTACTTATATGCCATTGCACAACATACAAGCACTTCCTCCTGTGACAAGTTGCAAAATATTATTTGCATTATAAGGCACTTATTATACTGTGCTCGTGATCTTTGCAATTTGACCAATAATAATGCGATTAAGTTCGCAATTTTGCGTGATCGTTTGCGCACAGCACCACCTTGTAGCGTTGTGTGGACAGTAAGGAGCAGTGCCAACGCAGTGCCAGAGCTGCGCTGGCACAGCGCTGATGCATTGCTGGTGCAGCGCTGGGTGCACGGCAGTGCTACAGTGGGGCAAAAGCCCCTATTAAGGGGCAAGAGCTGTAACTGTAATGGTGGGCTTGCTCCTTATGAATAGGGGGCGATGAGAGGCGGGGCGCTTTAGCGACCTAAAGATGGATCGGTGATGAGGTTTTCGATACCACGAATAAAGATATGAATAATCATGGTATGAATTTCCTGAATACGATCGGCATAGCCATCATGAGGTACGATTAAAGGAATGTCGCATAGGTCTTTGAGCTTGCCGCCATCTTTGCCTAGTAAGCAAATGCTATTAATGCCTTTTTCTTTGCACACACGACAGGCTTCAATAATATTTTGGGAGTTGCCTGAGGTGGAAATACCTAAAAAGACATCACCCTTAAAAGCAGCGCCTTCTAAGAAGCGAGAGAAAATAAAGTCAAAACCATAATCATTGCCTACACAGGTAATATGGCAAGGATCGCAAATGGAAATTGCTGCTAATGATGGACGGTTTAAGCGATAGCGTCCAGTAAGCTCTTCGGCAAAATGCATGGCATCGCACATACTGCCACCATTGCCAGCGCTAATTACTTTACCGCCATTGCTAATGGATGTAGCCATCATATCAATAGCTTGTTCAATTTTTTCCTTAGTATCAGGGGCTTGTAAGTAGTTAGCCAATACTTGCTGAGCTTCTTTTAAATCATCTAGTACGTTAAATGACAGCATATCCATAGCATGTTTCCTCAAGTCTTTAGCAAAAAATTAAGCCTTGCCTTGCACTCTATTAACCCAATGTTGATAGGCAAAAGCATCTTCTTTTTGAATTTTAGCCAAGGCTTCTTGTTCTTGATCGCTTAATAAAGAACCAATTAAAGATTCTTTTTGTTCTTTAAGACGGTTTTGATATTCCTTTTTGCCCTCTTCTTTACCCTTTTCTAAAAAAGGCATATTAAATTGAGGGCCCCAATTACTACCAGCTACAGCCCCACCGTCTTCATTGCTGGCAATTTTAGTTTTTTGGGCTAAATTAAAAATAGTATCGACGTGCTGAGCGTGACGGGCTCTTTCCACACTCATTACTTTAAGCTTACAACCATTTGGTCGCTTCCACTCACTAATATGGCCTGTAGAGTGATCAATGGTTAATTTAAAGTCAGTTTGACCTCCAGTCATGGCCAAATAGACTTCGGCTAACAATTGAGCGTCCAATAGCGCACCGTGTTGTACACGGTGTTTGTTGCTCACACCGAAAATATTACACAAATTATCTAAGTTAACTTGGTGGCCTGGATGTAAAGTCATTGCCACTGACACAGTATCAGTTACAGTAGCGATGTCTTTAGTGGTTTCATGGAGGCCTAGTAAAGCAAACTCTTTATCCATAAAGGAGGTATCGAACTTTGCGTTATGAATCAAGAGTTCAGAGCCACGAATAAAATCGATAAACTGTAAATATACATCCTTAAATGTAGGCTTATCTTTAAGATCATCCCAAGTCATACCATGCACCTTGGTAGCTTCCTCATCAATAGGACGCTCTGGGTTTAGGTAAAGTTGTAGATATCGGCCAGTAATTTTGCGATCAATAATTTCTACACAGCCAATTTCAATAATACGGTGATCTCCAGGAGTGCCATCGTCGGACTTACCTGTAGTTTCAGTATCTAATGCTACTTGTCTTTTCATGAAAATTCGTGCGTCTAAATGGAAAAAAGATAACCAAGCCTGTAATAAAGCAGGTGAGTATTAGTAATAATACTACGTATAGTTAATGTTAGCTGAAAGTATCTAAAAGCCCAAATGATACTATTTTTAGTTAGCTTGTGCTAATTTCATGCGTCATTTTTAACAAAAAACCCATATTTTGTTGATTTTTTATTATCAGTTGAGCGAATTTTAGAGGGTAAAACAGTGATATTTAAGGGGATTTGGTTCTTGTTGCTTACGGCTACTAAATAGCAGGTTAATCAAATAGTTGAGCCAAGGTATTTATTAAAGCTATTTAAGTAAAACATTAAATAAATTGAGATAGCTATTATTACGGGCTTTGCAAATAATTACACTTGTATACTAGTAATGGTAAAAGTGCCTTTAAATTGCGATTTACTAACAATTGAATGCTAATAAGAATCCCATAAATAAGCCAATCTGATTATTGAGATATTATTTATCAATATTAATTTTATGATAATCGCTAAATAATTGAGAGCTAGATCTCATAATTTGCGGTATCAGAAAAGCGTAAAAATAGCATAAAATCGGTATTTGCTATCATATTATAGATATTACTGGTATACAAGATTTTTATATGATAAAATGGCTTGTATAAAGGCTTTTGCTAGGCTTTATAGTTGCAAAAGATTCATGTTAAATTAGCTGATTTTGCTCATATTTAATATGGTTTTGATATAATTACCGTGCTCTTTAGCAACATTAGCTTAAGGTTTAAAAATTTAATAGTAGGCCATTAAGTTAGTATGGCTCCAAACAATATTACTGAGAGACTTGCTGTGAGACACATACACAGCTGAACTTAAAACAACTGGATTAATTATTTGTCTTGGAGTGCTTGTGAAAGAAGTATTCGTTTATACAGATGGTTCTTGTTTAGGCAATCCTGGCCCTGGTGGCTATGGTGTCGTCCTAAAATACAAGCAATATACTAAGGAGTTATCTCAAGGCTATCAACATACGACTAACAACCGTATGGAACTCATGGCTGTGATTAGCGCCTTACAATGTCTTTTAGAGCCTTGCCTGTTACATATTACTACTGATAGTAAGTATGTAAAAAATGGCATTGAGTCATGGATTGCACTCTGGAAGAAAAACGGCTGGGTCACAAAGAGTAAAGAGCCTGTGAAAAATGCTGACTTATGGAAGAGCTTAGATAAATTATGCTCTGTTCATGACATCAAATGGCATTGGGTTAAAGGTCATAGTGGTCATCAAGAAAATGAACGCTGTGATGAGTTAGCTCGTAACGCTGCTTCAGGTAAATATGGAGCTTTGCGTAACACAGATACTCAACCTTGATACTAAACTACTGCTAGTCTCATATTTTTGATTGCGTATAAGATACGCCATATGTGTTGTAGTAATGAATATGCAAGTTAGGATCACTTGCATAAGATAGATTTCTGGACAAATGAAAGTTTTTTGCCCTATCTAAGCTTATCCTGTGAATACAGGCTAACAATGATGGTCAAAGATTTTTCGCTCTAGCTAATTTACGTCTATATGCCGCCAAGCAGAGGTGAAATTAACTAGAGCCACTAAGGTTAGCTTATTACGAAATTACGAAATAAACTTATACCTTTCATTTAGATAAGGGGTTGGTAAAAAAGTTTCGTAACTGTAAGAATTTATTTTTCTTATAGGCAACTGCCCTAAAAGTGGTCACTTAGGTACGCTACAGGTCAGTTTAAACATAGCTAACTTACAACAGCAGCACCTCAATGAATAATTTAGCTTAGGTTATCGAACTTTTAAGCAGATAGTGCTCTGTTATGGCCTTTTTTCCTGATGGTAAAAAAGAGGCTCTAGCGTGTTTAACAAATGGCATTTATGCCAAGCGAATATGGAATGATTAAGAAGACCTTTACTGTTTTACTTAGCTCATTTTTAGTTTTATCTTTGTTAGTAGGCTGCTCTAGCGAATCAGTCACTGAGAATAAGAACTTAGCCTCTGGCCCTATTGGCAATGCTGTTCTTGATAGTAAGACTCATGATAGCTCCAAGGTAAAGCTAGCCATTGAAGATCTCTATTACAATCCTAATAAGAATTATGGTTCTTTATGGAATAGTGATCTCTTCAATGAGAAGCGTTTTAAGCTCAATATTAAGCTTAATAAAGAAGAGCAAAAAGAAGCTAAGCTATTAGCACGTTCCTTTGAATCTCATATGGAGCGTGGCAAGGTATTTATGCACTATTTATTAACTGAGTTAAAAGAGCGTAACTTACCTGCTGAATTAGCTGCTGTTCCTTTAGTAGAAAGCGGCTTTAAGACTCGTGCTCGTTCCCATGCTAATGCTCATGGCCCTTGGCAATTCACCCGTCAAACTGGTAAAAGCTTTGGCTTATCAGTAACCGACCAGTATGATGAGTTTTATGACTTTGTAGCTTCTACCGAGGCCTCATTAACTTATTTAGAGCATTTATATAATGCTTTAGGTAAAGACTGGGAGCTGGCCTTAGTTGGTTATAACCAGGGTGAGTTTGGTGTTAAGAAGTTAATTCGTCGTGCTAAGGCAGGCGGTGTTAAGAGTATTAATGCTCAAACTGTTGCTTTAAGCCGTACTGCTCGTACTTATTTAAAGCGTTTTAAGGCTTATGCCGCTATTTTACAGCACCCAGAAGCTTTCGGTGTTGAGCATCCTGCGGTAGATAATCGTGTTGCTTTTAAGCGCATTCCTACTAAGGGTCGTGTTAACTCCATGAGTGAGGCTGCCAAGCTTGCAGGTGTCGACCTTAAGACCTTAAAGCACTTAAATGCTGGTTATTTAACTGATTCTTTAAATAGCTCCAAGCCTCATGGTTTATTAGTACCAATGGAGAATGCTTTACGTTTTGAGCGAGCTATTGGTTTAAAGAGCATTGACCCTAACAATTTCGATTTAGCTACTGCCCATATCGAAACTTACCAGGTTAAGCTTTAAAGAAAAAAGTTTAGAAAAAAAGCTCTCTAATGAAAATTAGGGAGCTTTTTTAGTTTTTTACAGTGGAATATGGTGTTTGTGGTAGCTTAGCTCTTTATCATTGAGCTTATCGCTAGAGTCTTGATAAGAAATGAGATCGTCTTTAGCTTGTTCTAAAGAGGCCTTTTTCTGACCTAACTCCATAATGATAGTGCACAGTTCCATGAGCTCTTCTTGGCTAAAATTCTTACGAGCAAAGCAGCTTAATGGTCTCTTAATAGCCTTGCCCTGACTGATAACTTCATATCTAAAGAGCTTATTGTGAGTGCTTAAATCACCTCTTAATAAGGAGCGATCAACAATTAAGGCACTATTAGGTTGTTGCAGTATCAACTTACGACCGTCTTGAATATTGGTAGTAGTTTGACAGTTGAGGTTGTTTTGGTTGAACAGTGTGGCTAAGTATTGTTGCTCTTCAAGCAAATGCTCCTCTTCACACACTAAGATCAATTTAAACTTACTAAGCTCCTCAACATCAATTTTTAGTTTGCTATAACTATAAGAAGGTATTTCTATACTCTTAGGAATTTCGGCATACACCTTAGTAGCAAACAGCCTAGTCTTGCTAAAAGATTCAGTGGCATTAAGTCTATTTTCATAAGAGATAAAAGCATTAAGGCAACCTGTACCAAAAAGCTCATAAAGCTCATCATGACTGCCGTAGAGAATACTTAGATCATAACCAGTACGATTTAATACTTGTTCTTTAAGCTTTTCAGGCAATTCTTTATTATCCATAGAGCTTAGTAGGCCCAGTCTTAAAGTAGAGCCTAAATTGTGATAAACCCTTTGTACTTGTTTGGATAAATCATCAATTTCTTTGACTAAGGATAAAGAGCGCTCATAAAGTAACCTGCCAGCAGGACTAATAGTAAAAGTGCGGCCATTTCTATTGAGTAAGGTTACCTCTAGCTCTTTTTCAAGAGCTTTAATTTGTTGCGAAAGTGCTGATTGAGTAATAAAGCACTCACTAGCAGCTTCGGTAAAGCTATGCTTTTCAACTAAGGTAATAAAGTAGCGTAATTGCTGAATCTGCATAATAATGACATTGTTCTCTGAAGCTTGTGTAAGACTGTAAAGCTAAGTTAACACACAGCCTATCTATCTAGTAGAGTGTTTCTGATATTTGTGATCAACTTAGATAAAAATTAACCCCCTATCCATAGCCATCAATAGGCATGATAAGGCAAGCTTAAAGCACAAGCCCTAAGGCTTGTCCTTAGGCCCCAGGCTCAGGCCCAGCCTCAGGCCAAGGCCTGAGAGCTGGCCCTGGCCCTGGACTTGGCCAGGCCAGAGCACTAGGCCATGAGCCTAGTAGGCACATGGCTAGGGCTAGAGGGTAAGAGGTTCTTATTAGCTAAGAGTAATGTTGTACTGTCCTAAAAGCTCAATAAACTCAGCTTCACTATAGACTTGAATGCCAAGCTCTTGGGCTTTGGTAAGCTTGGAACCTGCCTCAGTGCCCGCTACAACAGCATAAGTCTTTTTGGATACTGAGCCAGAAACTTTTGCTCCTAGCCCCTCTAAAAGCTCTTTTGCTTGATCTCTTTTTAAAGTGCTTAAAGTACCAGTTAAAACAAAAGTTTTGCCTAAGAATGGTTTAGTATCCTCAGACATCTCAGATACTTGCTCGCAAGCTTGCAAATCAAGTTTAGCTTCAGTTAAGAGGCGCTCAATTACTGTTCTATTATGTTCTTCTTTGAAGAAATCAATAATATGAGTAGCAGCTACTCCACCAATGTTGTTAATCGAGGTGAGCTTTTCAAAAGAGGCCTGCATCAGCTCATCAATTGTTTTGAAGTTAGCAGCTAAAATCTTAGCAGTAGTGGCACCTACATCGCGAATACCTAAAGCATAAATGAAGCGATTTAAAGGACGCTGACGTGACTTATCAATATTGGCAATAATCTTTTTAGCTACTACTTTACCTAAGAGGCGTACCTTGCCCTCTTCTTCTTTTTCATTGGTAGTATCAATGATGAGCTTAGATAAAGTTTCTTCTGATAAGCTGTATAAATCAGCAATATTGTGAATCATTTGGCTGCTAACCATAGCCTCAACAATACGCTCACCCAGGCCATCAATATCCATAGCGGCACGCTCTACATAGTGCTCAATAGCTTGGCATTGTTGTTTTGGACACACTAGTCCGCCTGTACAACGATAGGCCACCTCACCATCTTCTCTTTCTAAAGCTGAGCCACACTCTGGGCAAACTTTAGGGAAGACCACCTCTTGTTCGCTGCCATCACGCTTTTCTTTAACCACGCCTGAGATTTGAGGAATTACATCACCTGCACGACGAACAATGACAGTATCGCCTACTTTAATATCAAGACGCTTAAGCTCTTCTTCATTGTGTAAGGTACAGTTAGAAATAGTAGTACCACCTACATAAACAGGCTGTAGGCGGGCTACTGGGGTGATTTTGCCCGTACGTCCTACCTGAAAATCAACATTTAAGAGCTTAGTCATGGCCTCCTCAGGAGGAAACTTATAAGCAATAGCCCAGCGTGGTGCTTTAGCGGTAAATCCTAGCTCCTCTTGGGTAGCTATATCATTAACCTTAAGCACAGTACCATCAATATCATAGTTTAAGCTAGGACGTAAGGCTCCTAAGCTTTCATAGAAGGATCTTAGGCCGCTAATGCCTTTAACTACCTTAATATGCTCATTAACTGGCAAGCCTAAGCTCTTGAGAAATTGCAAACGTCCATATTGGCTATCAGGTAAATGATCACTATCGTTCTCAAAATCACATTGGCCAATATAGTAGGCATTAAAGGTTAAAGGACGAAGTGCGGTAATGCGAGAGTCTTGTTGTCGTAAAGAGCCAGCTGCTGCATTACGTGGATTGGCAAATACTTTCTGTCCCTTAGCCTTAGCCTCTTCATTCCATTTTTTAAAGCCATCACGAGGCATGAAAACCTCGCCTCTAACATCCAAATAGTCAGGAATGGACTGAGCGGCAAAAGAGGCATCAATCATATGGACCATGTCATCTTTCATGACATGTAAGGTAAGAGGAATGGCCTTAATGGTTTTAGCATTGGCGGTAATATCTTCACCAGTAGTGCCATCACCACGAGTTGCGGCTTTAACTAAAACGCCTTTTTCATAAATTAAAGAAATAGCTAAGCCATCAAGCTTAGGCTCGGCACAATATTCAACTTCGCTACCAGTGGCCTCTAACATGCGCTTATTAAAGTCAACTAGCTCCTCGTCATCAAAAATATCGCCCAGGCTCATTAGGGGCACTTTATGGGCTACAGGGGCAAAACTAGTATTGATAGCGTCACCTACACGTCTGGTAGGGGAGTCGGCATCTTTAAACTCACTATAGAGCTCAATGGCCTCTAACTCACGGTATAAGCGATCATACTCAACATCAGGAACGATAGGATTATCAAGTACATAATAGGCTCGAGCGTAACGATTTAAAGTATCAATTAACTCACGATAGTGTTCGTAACTTAGATCATCTGGCTGTTGAGCAAGTGAAGCAAAAAGATCACTCATAACATTACATCCGCAAAAATGATTAATCTTACAACATAGCTAAATCAAGCCAACCCTACAAGGCAGCTGCACTATGTCGAGTAATATAAAAAAAGCACTGTGATAGTGCTTTAGAAAAATAACCCATAAGCATTACGCCTAGGCCCCAGCCCCTGGCATGTAGCCATGCCAATGGCAGACCAGACCAAAGTCTTGGCCTTGGCCAGGGCCTGGGCTAAAGCCCTGGCCTTGGGCCTTAGATAGCGCTGATAAAATTAGTGAATGGTATTTAAACCGCCATCATAATGCTGTAATTCAGCAGCAATCATATCTAATTGCTCTGAGCTTAGTGGATTACGATGCTGGTCTTGGATTTGTCCACCTAATTGATCAATAAAGATTTCAGTAGCCATACGCAAGGCCTTGAAATAAGCATAAGCTTTACCTTTTTCAGGTAAGGTCATGTAAAGAGCAATGGCTGAGGTTTGGAAATCTTTCATATTCTCTGGGAAGTAATAAGGTGCTTCCATAGAGCAAATTCTAAATACTTCGTTTTCTTTAGTATTAGAATTTTCATACACAAAATAAATCTTGAGATTATCCTTAATAAAGCCCTGAATAAAGCCTTTTTGATTGCAAATATCCTCAATATCCTCACCTAAGTAAGGATGGCCTGGAGCGGCAGAAACAATTAACTCATATACATTACGAGGCTCAACATTTTGAACAGGCTCTGAATTATTGTATTGAGAGCCATCATAAGCTACCTCTTCTACACCCATAGCGGCATCATTGGTGTTGCGAGGCTTATGATTAACGCTCACAGCAGCAGAGTTTTGTAATTGCTCGTAGCTGTCATCAAAGCCCTCAGGTAAAGACATATGACGGGTATTGTTAGTATAAGAGTTAGAACTTGGAGTAGATTTATTAATCTTGCCTACCGATATTTCAATATTATCCTCAAGATCATCATGGTCACTAAGCTCACTGGTAACAATACGCACTTTGCCTACATGTGATGACTTGCTAATTTCTTGATCACGAGCGTTATCTTTTTGTAGTTTGCGATTTTTTGGCTTACCTGAAAACCATAAGCCATGAATAATAAAGATGAAGATGCAGATTGCACCGACAATTAAAACGATAGAACTAGGATCGGTAAAAGCAGACATCAGCCACCTCAGGGAAATTAGAATACTTACCAAGTATATTCTGCATAGACATGCAACCTTATAAAGAACGGATATTACTTGGCAGGCAATAATATAAAAGCATAAGATTGCGCTTAATTTAGCGATTATTATCTCATTATACAATGAGCAAATACTTAGGTCAGCAAAGACAATTACTACTTAAGTCTATATGCTATTGCCAGTTATTATTTTAAAGCTGGCGATCAATCTTGTATAAGATGCCTAACAAAAGAGCACCACAGGGCAAAGTGCAAAATGGCAAGGAGCAATGGGAAAGCTAGTAGCCATGCCTGCGCAGCAAATGCTCTGCAGCGCTTAGGGGCATAGTTAGGAGCAGCCTGGCAAAGCAAGGCAGCGCCAGGCAGAGCCTGGCAGAGCCTGACAGCGCCTGGCAGCTGTCAGGCTGTGTCAGGTGATGCTAGGTGTTGCCTGGTAGGGGGGGGGCTTGAGAATTAATTTTACTTTTTTTAGTAAACTAAGTTGTAGCTAAACTATATAGTATAAGATTAAGGCTATAAGGATTACTTATGCTTATAAGGCTTATCACCTAGGAGTTAATGATGATAAAAGATAGCGTAAATCAAACAATTTCACCATTTAGTGTCTTTGGCTATTTAGGATCGGGCTTAAATTTAGCCTTGTCTAAAGAGTGCCGTTTATTTGTCATTATTCCAATAGTAATCAATTTTGTAGTCTTGATTTTAGGTGGTTACTTAATGTTTCAAACCATCTATGGCATGCTACAAAATTATTTAGACATGTTGCCTCAGTGGTTAAGCTTTTTAAGCTATGTGATTTACGTTTTGCTATTAGCATCAGTGGGCTTTGTCTTTTGCTACATCTTTTCTACCATTGCTACCATTATTGCTTCACCTTTTTATGGACTTCTAGCTGAAAAAGCAGAAGGCTTGATTAGAGGTAATAGCGTTGCTTTGGATAATGGTGATTCTTTTGCTGATATAGTTAAAGATGTACCACGTATTATTAAGCGTGAGCTTCAAAAAATGGGCTTTTACTTACCACGAGTATTAGTTTGTCTTATCATTTCCTTTATTCCTGTAGTGAATATTGTTGCTCCTATTTGTTGGTTCTTATTGGCTGCCTGGATGATGTCAGTTCAATATGTGGACTACGCTTATGACAACCATAAAATTTCTTTTGCCCAAATGCGTCACGATCTTTCACAACAACGCTTAGCTACATTCTCAATGGGCGCTATAATCTCATTAGCTATGACTATTCCATTATTAAATCTTCTTATTCCTCCAGCAGCGGTTTGTGCTGGTACTAAGTATTATGTAGAAATGGAAAAGCGCTACACTTTAGATGGTGCTTTACGTCAGTAGCATATTGCGATTTACTGAAAAGAAATTATACGGCTCAAATAAGTTTAATTATTTGGGCCGTAAGTTTGGTCTAGTGCTGACTTAAAAGGGGCTAATAAAATGTATACCATGTCAGGAGTTACTGTGTCAGAGGGTGTGAGCGAAGGCCGCGCCTTTGTTATTAGTCATGGTAATGAGGAGGATGTAGTAGACGTAGTAGCCTCTTTTAGCGCTAGCGAAGAGAGTATTAAGTACCGTCAAGCTAGCCGAGAATTTGCCAACAAGCTCAACAATGCTGCCTCGGGTACTGTACCTGATAAGGTAAGAGATCTCTTTGGTGCTGTAGCTTCATACATTACCAATGCTAACAATATTAAAGATATTGATAAGCTCATTTATGAGGGCCATACCGCTTTAGATGCAGCACAAAGTATCTTAATTCCTAAAATCAAGCGCTTTACTCAAAGCGCTCAAGTTTATGAGCCTGGCACTACTAATCAAGACTCAAACTATAAAGACACTGTTGATAATTTAACCTCTGGTGGGGCTTTGGATCAGCGCTCCCGTGAGGATTATGAAAATGATTGGGAAATGCAATTAGGTGCTAAAGAACTCCAATCTTTAATGCGTGACTTTATTAGTACTATTGGCTCTAAAAAAGAATTAACCTCTGATATGCCTCGCCTTAATGAGCCAAGCGTAATTATTGCCAGTGATCTTAGTCCTGCTAGATTTTTATCTTTGCATACAGAGCTGGTCAGGGCTGTTATTTTAGAGGGCGGACAAGCATCTAGTCACTTAAGTACTGTGCTTAGAGACTTGTGTATTCCTGCCATTTATGGGGTTAAAGGGGCACTGACCATTAGAAATGGTGAGCATGTTTTAGTTGATGCTAATCGTGGCTCTATTTTGGTCGAACCCCCTGTAGATACTGCTAAAGCCTTAATTGCACAACAAGATTTATTTGCCGATGACGATGATGGTGATGATGAGTGCTCTAATATTGGCGTAACTGTAGCAGGCTCTATGGGTGCTATAGGTGAGGTTGATCGTTTAGCTCGTTATTTTAACCACGGTTTAGGCTTATTGCGCTCAGAGTTTTTGTTCTTAAATCTGCATCACGAGCCTAGTGTTGATGAGATGGTAACTGCCTTTAGGTCTATTTTTGACAAAATACCTAAGAATGCTCCGCTTACTGCTCGCACTTTTGATTTTGCAGGAGATAAGCGCCCATTATTTACCTTAGATATGGATGAGGTAGGCCCACTTAGAAAATACGGTGCTCAGGTAGGTTCTCGTTTATTAAAAAATGAGCTACGTGCTTTATTGCTTGCTTCTCAAGGCCGTGAGATTTGTATAGTCTTCCCTTTAATTACTCGTATTAGTGAAGCTAAAGCTTTAAATGAATTGCTCGATCAGGTTAAACAAGAGTTACAACACGAAGGCGCTTCTATGGGAGAGGCTAAAGTTGCTTTAATGATTGAAACACCTGCTGCCGTGCTCTCAGCTCGTGCCTTTGCGGCATATGGTGATATGTTCTTAATTGGTACTAGCTCTTTAGCTGAGTATGCCGCCGCTCCAAGACCACCTGAGGATTACTTTACCCCAGCCCTTTCAAAAATGATTGCTATTGCCTGTAAAGGTGCCCATGATGAGGGCGTTACTGTTGGCTTGGCAGGTCGCTTTGCTATGCGTACTGAGCTATTGCCTTTTTACTTATCTTTAGGTGTTAGCTATATCACAACCGATGCAGCCTCTTTATCTAAAGTAAGAAAAGAGCTGCAAAGGCTTTATGATCGTGGACTTGAGCCTCATTTTGATTTGTCTTTATATCAACAAATTATGGATATAGCGTCAGCTCGAGATTTACAGCAATTGTTTAATGATAAGTTTTCATTGTAAAAAACAAGGCCTAGAGGGTAAGCTCTCTAGGCTTTTTTCTTGTTCTTATTCTTTGCTAAAGTTAGCGCTCTAGGCTTAAAATGGTAGTCAATAGTAGTATGGTAAATTATTACTATGAGTTTAGTGTTTTATGCAGGTTTAGGAGAGCTATTATGGGATTTTTATCTCAGTTATTTAAGCGAGCTAGCGTATCTGCTAGTGAAACCCCTGTAGACAATATCCAAGCTGATTTTTCTTTGTTTGCTCCTGTTTCAGGTACCTTGTTGCCTTTAGAGGAGGTTCCAGACATTGTAATTTCAGAAAAGGTAATGGGTGAGGGTGTTGCTGTCGTACCTGAGAGTGAAACTATAGTCGCTCCTTGTGATGGTGTTATTTCTCGACTTTTACCTACTAAAAATGCTTTTGCTGTCCGTATGGCTGAGGGCTTAGAAGTTTATGTAACATTTGGTGTCGAGTCTATGGAGCTTAAAGGCGAAGGCTTTGTTACCAAGGTTAATTTAGGCGATGAAGTAAAAAAGGGTGATCCTATTATTATTACTGACCCACGCTTGCTCTCTAACCGCTTAAAATCAACCATTACCTCTATGATAGTTATCAAGAGCTCAATTGATTTAGAGCGCGTGACTAATGCCTCAGGTAAATGCCTAGCAGGTCATACTCCAGTCTTATGGATCAGCTTAAAAAAATAGTAGCAGCGGCATAGTACAAAAATATACCGCAATTCCAACCTAAGCCCCATTCCTATGGGGCTTAAGTTTTGGACTGTCCTTATATGGGGTAAGTCCAAAGCGTATAGCAATAACTCCTGTTTTCTATCCCAAGGAACATTCATAGCGATGGTAAGGGTCATTGCGTGGCTATGGCAAGAGCCATGGCATGGCGATGGCAGGCTCATTGCGTGGCTATGGCAAGAGCTATGGGATAGGGGATAGGG